>Ga0307512_10000216_pt1 | contig 80709 bp, 66 predicted proteins | sample 14_EM_MG_FD_200267 | JGI IMG/M metagenome (GOLD analysis project Ga0307512, IMG submission 200267) | Populus trichocarpa ectomycorrhiza microbial communities from riparian zone in the Pacific Northwest, United States - 14_EM | ecosystem: Host-associated > Plants > Roots > Unclassified | place... | reverse complement strand
GTACGGTGGCGTGTGCTCGAGTAGTCGAGTGTGCGCGGGCGTATGCGAAGGTGTGTCTATTGTATCGTGTAACGAGACATGTCGCATCGACATAAGGTCGATCGATGACTAATGGTGCTAACTACAACAGAGACAAGTTACATCATAGTCCTTGGCATAGTGATATCCGTACTCCCAATCAGCTCAACACTTTCCAGTCGCCCATAATATATCTCTAACTGAAACTCTCGGTCAAGCGACATAAAGCTGGTGAACCATTGACTCATTCTGTCCTAGTTTTTCTTCCCTCATTTATTTCTCCGGGTTTCTACTCCATTGACCATCACCAACACCTTTTCAGCCTGTCTTTTTGACTTTCGTGTTGGCTGAACCAATCCGGGCACATTTGGCGCGGCGCTCACATCCTGCTGCTCTGGGCATTCCGGATCCTCAATGCCAGTGTTCGGCTCTAAATCTGATTCATTGTCCGCTGCGCAATCCTCTTCGCTGTGATTTGGATTGTCCAAGTCGCCATTCCAGTTGAGCCAATCATCGGTGTCCGAAATGCGTTCAGGTGCGCTGTCCTCGTCGCTTTCAACTGGATGATGATTGACTCTCAGCATTCGGCAAACATTTAAGATTTGAGTTCGTCCTCCAGGGAGGTCCTTTGCAGACAAAGCTGGTGGCAAAGGTGATCTTTCTGACAATTTGAATGCAGCCGCACCATCATGTTGAAAGAGTGACCAGGATGCTTTGATGATCTCTTCTGTGTCCTAAATGTATCCTACGGCGGTCATCTGCTTATTTTGAGCGCGAGATTCCTCCTGGGTAGCACCTAGGTTTTGGCTGCCCAGCCATATCTCCAAAAAGTCGTGAACCTTGGCCATTCTGTGCAATTTCCTTTCCTCCGCCTTTTTCTTCATTTCCAAGTCATTTTCTGTGTTTGTAGCATCCACTTCTGGGTCAGTGCCTGCCAAAATCCGATTATTGGCTCAAGCAAACAGCCTGACAACGACTTTTTCGCGAACGGTCTCGCCTGTGGTTTTCGCCTTCCTCAAGCCAATAACATCTCGGCCAAGGAAAAAACTGGCCTCCACTCCGACACCATGTAGTATGATAGAGAAAATGTCACGCGCCACATTGGAGAGATCAGTGTACTTTGATTGCGTTTCCTCCTGTTGGTGCCACCAATCAGTTATGTCTGGTAACCAAAATGTACAGCTAATCTCCATTGGGTCGGAGTGGTGATCATTGAGATTTGGATTAATTGGTCTCCGGTTCTTCGGTGCTTCAGGCGGCGAATTCAAATAGTGCCTGGAGGCGGTCAATAAGCGGGCTGCATGATCGCTTCGTCCGGGTGTCGTCTCAGCCACATTGTCAGGCGTTAAGTATTCCTCATCATTGCTGGACAAATCATATGGATCAAAGAATAATTGATAGGACCCTGAAGCCGTTGCAGAGGGGACGAGATTGCTGCTTGGTACCGTTTCGAGTTTATTGACCGGCACACGACGATGTTTGGCACAGTATTCATTCTCCACATACTTCAGAACGGCCTCTTGGTATTGTGTAATGTAGGATGTCTCGTCCTCAGGATTAATATCCATTCCCTGGTCCCACTTCCTGAACAATCGCAAGTTCCGGAACGGATCGAGAATGTGTGCGGAAATCAGAAGCATGCCCATCATTGGAGTCACTTCAGTGTAGTATTTGGAAAGCTTCTGTCGAGCTAACTTCACTGCAAACAACAAGTCTTCCATCCATTGAGTCTTTTTCATGGCCAAAGCTCGCATCACGCCATCCATGTGATTGAACATGGCATTGTACACTGTGATAACGTGATGCAATGTGACTATATGCCTCTTCAACATCCAAAGGGTCCAATATCAAAATGGCCTCAATACTTCCGTAACATACTTGACAATCGTCCATTCATCCTGAGTTGTGAATAGTGACCCGTATTCAGGGTAGTTCGGGTTTTGAAGCCACTCGCGTGTGAGTTCCCGTAATCGGTAGGGGGGCTCGAGCAATTCCTGAGTAGAGTTCCAACATGTCTTCACATCCATAATCGGAAGTACGGCAATGTGGACTTTGGCTTTTTGACAGTCAATGAACTTGTTTCGGCAACCAGGTGTCAGCGTAATTAATACAGTAAGCATTCTCTGCTATATGAAGGTCAGTTTCAGGACTTTCAAAATCTCATGCAATACGTACTTTCTCAATTATCTTTGCTAAACCTGGTCTCATGGCCGACACCTTGTTGATTCTAGCATTGCACTCTTTTAGAAGTCTTTGACTCTTCCCGGTGTCTATGCTTTCATTCTCTCCAAATTGCTGATCGCGCTCATGGCCTTCCCAAGACTTGGTGCGGCCTTTTAGACCGAGACTGCTCATGAATGCACCTAAAGCCAGCTGTATGACGTGTGCCATGCATGGGATGTGGTTCCTCAATGCCGGCCACTCGATTCCCGAGGCCTCAAGTCTTGATTGCAGCTCGCGTGTCATTGAGCAGTTTGAGGAAGCATTATCAGTGGTAATACCAAGCAAACGGCCGTCGGTAAGCTCGCAACGATCAAGCACGTCCTTCGAATGTATGGCTAGCCCTGCTCCAGTATGTTGGCCCTTGACCTATCATCTTTAATTAGCTTTTGAAAGAGGAACAGAACAGGCGATCAACCTCATCGAAAGCGAGTTGAACTTCAACCAATGCCCAATTTCGATGCATGTAGTATGCAATGACCGTCATTATGGCCAGTTAGTTCGTTGAAGTCCATCCGTCCAAAGTTGAACTAACTGTATTTCGTAACGGCAATTGCTTTTTAATTGCATCCAAAGTCAGTGCATATTCCTTCTGGCAAATGTTGCTAAGGGTTGTGGTGGACGGTAGGACTAGATCGTCGCGTAATGCCTCATATGACCGTCGTAGCTCCTGATTTGATATAGCATTCCATGGAATGTGTGCCAAATCAAATCCTAACATGAGGTAGCGATTCCAGGTGTCTTGGTGAAATTCGGAAGTTTCAAAGTCCTTAGCTGCCAGTTTGGAATGTTGTGTCTGTCATTTTGATCAATACAGATTAAACTTGATATCAAATCTGATTTTCCTCTGCAAACTTACAGTTGTGATCCCTCGACTTCCTTGCCTCTTCAGGATGGCCAAAGCTGTTTCATCCACCGTTGAACTAGTCATTTCAGTGACATCTGACTCTGTTAATTCATTTAACTTTGCGATGTGAGCTTTTGCCAGCAAGTGTTTGCCCATTGAGCTGGTCCCATGTACTGATGAATGGCGAAGAACTTGATGACAAACGATACAAATGATGCCAGGGCTGCCGGTCTCCTCAATTCCGCAGTGTAAATAGATTCGCCATGACGGCGCATGTCTAGAATTATTCATAGCAATAGGCGGCTTCGAGCCTTCATTCATTGAAGCCCACCATGCATCGAAGATGATTTGCAATGTAAGGGCGCTCAAATCACGAATAAAGACACGTTCCTTTTTCGATGAGATCATAACCTCAAGCAATGAGGTGTTCAAAGGTTTTGTATCCCACATGGCGGTAGAAATTAGAATGCTGGGTAATTTGAATCGAGAGACTGCCGAAAATAACGACACAGTACAGCAGACTGTGGGTTCTGAAATATTGACTCTACAGCTACAAGGAAGATACTCAGATCAGTAAGACATTGCATGCTTATTTGTGAAGTTGAATACAAGGACAGATTGCAACGACTGAACGCGTAAAACTCCACTTAGGAACGGCATAATGCAGTTTGTTGCTGTGTAGCGTTCGCAGCCTAGACACTCCGTGGGCGCTGAATTGTAGGAGGCGGATGCGATATCATCACTTGCATTTTTGCCAATACAGGCTGGCGATAGGTTTATTGTGGTTTATCTGGGTTCCATTCCGGTTAGATTATCCAAGATGCCAGCGCACAAATCGTTGATGCTGCATTGACGCTCATTTTGGGACATGGTTACGATCTTGTCGTAAGCAATCTTGCCTAGAAAGGCGGCTAATAGCACAAATATATATCATTGTGGTCGCATAGCCCGTTGATTTTCCAAGATGGAAGGCCAAAAATCATTGACGCTCCGGTCACACTCATTTTTAGGGCATAGTGACTATGCCATTGAAAGCATTTTTGCCTAGAATGAAGCCAATAGTTCGATTATGTGTTAATGTTGCCGCAGTGCCCTCGGATTTTCCAAGATGCATGGCCAAAAGTCGTTGACGCTCATTGTTAGGACATTGTTTGAATGTTGTAGCAACCGTTTTTGCCTAGAAAGGCGGCCAATAATCAGATTATGGCTTAATGTTGCCGCACAGCCCTAGGATTGTCCATGATACATGGCCAAAAGTCATTGACGCTCTGTTGACTCTCATTTTTAGGACATAGTTGCGATGTCGTAGGAACCGTTTTTGCCTAGAAAGGAAGCCGATAATCAGATTATGGCTCAATGTCGCAGCACAGCCCTAGGATTTTCCATGATACAAGGCCAAAAGTCGTTGACGCTCCATTGACGCTCATTTTTAGGACATAGTAGCGATGTTGTTGCAAAAGGTTTTGCCCAGAAAGGCGGCCGATAGCGCGATTATGGGGTAGCATCGCTGCACAGCTCATGCATTTTCCAAGATGCAAGGCCAAAAGTTGTTGACGCTCTGTTGACGCTCATTTTCAGGACATTGTAGAAATGTTGCCACCACCATTGGTCCATAGAACGGCGGCCGATAGTTAGATTATGATGTACTGTAACCGCACAGCCTACTCGATGTTTCATGACATAATTCCAAAAATCATTGATGCTCAGTTGACGCAAATTTTAAGGATGTGGTAAAGAGCGTCTCATTTACCTTTTTCGTAATAACGCCGACCTATACATCCGCTTTGGAAGGATGTGACAATGCAGCCTATTGATTGCTGAATGTGTAAGACTCAAAATCCTTCACACTCTGTTGACACTCGCATTAATTACATCGAAACAATCTTTGTACACTCAATAATTGTATTCAATGGATCATATACTCATTATTGACCTCCAGTATTGCGTATGTATGTATTATCGTTTGCATCCAGGAGTTTTGTTACCTCTCAATTTCTGATCAACTGCTATCTACGCTATATGAGTAAGAAATGATGTGGCCCTATCACATTCCCGCGCTTTCAGCCGGCAATTGATGGCATGTAGATCATTTCACTAGTTTTTGGTAAATATAGCTCGACTTCCTCACCATTCCTTATCCAGCTCCTTCTCCTCTCTTTCCATGACGTACCAGAAGCAATTTTGAATATCTCAACCATGTGCACCAGGTTTGTGCAGAGAGTTATGCAGTTGGATACATGGATGAATTTAGCATGACGGTTGTCGTTCAGATCGATTCGTCATGCGCACTGACCGCTCTGCCCATGACACGTATGACATCACTCACTTAAATTTTGTTAGCACATTTCGTCACAAATAGTGCTGTTGCTTTGTCACTTTACAGTCACTTGGAGAAAGATACCGTACGTTTTGGCCCTCTAAAAGTGCGATTTGGATTCAAGTACTTTGACATGGTGCGTTCGACCCTTGCACATGGACAGACGAATTATCATGTCTCACAATTTGGTCACTGATATCAGGAAAAAGCTGACACATAGCAAAATTGGTAAACAACTTGCTTTTCACAGCGATCAGATATCAAGAATTACAGTTTGCATAGCTATCCTGAGGCAGAGGCAGGAGCCGTCACCATCTCTTTGTCGGAATCCGATATCTATATGGTAATTAGCTGGAGGATACATGCAGGGGTAGAAGATTACTGTTTCAACAGAGCTTACTGGTTCAACTGGCTTCGCTTTCAGCAATGTTGACGGATCAGGGTCCCCAGCTGGTTCACCGCTTGGTATGCTCGATTTTAACAGCGGCTTCACCGAACCTAGCCTGATATGACTACTTCCTGGTCAAGAAGTCCCTTGTGGCCTTTGCGATATTCCGGGGACAATGTTGAGACTCTCGATAAGCTCTCCAAATATTGTTGGTGGAGGTGCCGGAGGGTCATCATTTGTTTGTGGCTGAACGACTGCCAGAACCATCAATTCGAATGAGCCGTACTTCTTATCTGTTCCACGGAGGTAGTCGGCTGCATCCTCCCATCCCAATGGAGTCAATTCGTCGAGCTTCATCTGCCTCTGCCGAAATCTCTCCATGCGCTGCTGTACCGTTTTGTTGATTGTGCCCATCACCCAGCCGGGTTCGTCATCTTCGCTCAGCTTGCCCTGCTCAGTCTCTTCATCATCCTCATCTTGCCCATTCTCCCCATCGTCGGAACTTCCAAGATCACTCAGACTGTCTCCGATAGCAACCAGCATCTCTGCAAAAGTCTTTTCGGGCTCTCTGGACATCAATCGCGCGATTTCAGCATGCGTCATATCATCCTGTTCTTGCTGAACTGCTGCCTCTGCATCTTCAACTCACTTTCTTGCCCCAGCGGTTTCTCTCTCAACATAATCCTCAGTCCATTTCTCTCTTTCTTCATTGCTTAAGACGTGGGTTTCTCGTCATTTCTCCGCCGAAAGCTTCTTTTTGGATCTCAAGCTGCGCAATGCCCCAAGTGCTCGGACTCTCTCTGCTTCCAAGCTACTCTTGCCTTCATTCGCTTCATGACGTCGTTAGGTTGACCGCCTTGTCGATTCGCCGTATCTGCCCACTGGAAGTGGCGAAATGTACTTTTTCGGAGCATTGACCATTGTAGTTTGCGTGGACTTTGTTATTGGGCAAGATGTTGGATGTTGCAAGTTATGGACAATATGGAGGCAAGCTGCGTCTTTTATGTCAAGGTTGGTACGTTTACTCATCTTGAACAAAGCAGAATCTCCCTCTTGACTGTCAATAAATCAGGAATAGTGACGCTAACCGTACAACATGACATGATTGTTAGCGTCATTTTCCTGTAATATCCCGGGGATCATTTGGGACAAACATCAGCGGACGTCCTTTCCCTCGAACGACATCCAATTAATATCTAGCAATTAGGTGATTCCGGCGGTCGTAAACCGCAGTTTATCCCTGTTACCAAACAAACGACATCAAACCGACTTTTTGCAAATTGCGGGGCAGTTGGAAACCCCTCCAACTCGCAGCCATACTCAGTAGCATTCATCTTGAGCATAACGATCATGTTGGCTGGTACATATTTCATTCTGGCAAGAAGCTGACTATATAGTCCTCAGGGCTTCCCACTTCCTCTCGTTATCATCTTTCTCTCCTATTCCACACCCTCACATCATGGAAACACAACCACCTCCGCCAGGTGAGAGCGGATCGAATACCGGCCAATTGGCAGGCGCTACATCAAATACGTACATTCTTGGCACACAACGAAAGCGCAGACACAAGTTAGTTCACCGCGACGCTGCCAATGCAGCCACCAAACATATGACCCAGGATGCCCATTTGAAAATCATCCGCAAGACTGGAAACAGCAAAAATATGAAGCAGCATGCAGTTGGATGTGAGTATATCCATATGGTGGCAGAGGGCAGTCAATTAACCGTATAACATACAGCGGGTGTCCATAGAGAGCTAGGTACCAAATTTATCGCTGCCTTTAATGGGAAACCTCCATGGTCGACAAAGGCATTTGTCCGCACAGTCCGCGAAATCGAACATCATGATGTTGTCAGCTCTGGGATTTTTGCAGATGAATTTCCTGATAAGCATCCCCGTGAGTGGACAAACCAGGCTTCATTCACCTAATAGGAGGCTACGGAAGCATATATGGTAGAGGTAACAGCCGAATTTCATTGTTTGATGCAGCATCCAATGTCTTGTAGGTTTTCAACATGTCTGCAACTATGGCAAGGCAACGAGGTCGGGTACAGCTGGAACAGTCCAACATGCGCCTGGCGTTCAATATGGCAAAAATGGCCAAAGAAGGTGTTTCGCGCACCTCAATAGAGGAAACGAAATACCTCATCAAGAAACCTTGCGCCGAGGTCCCAGAAGAGAAGAAGCGGGGTGTTGAGTTTCCTGGGCATAAACAGGTGAAGGCTGCGATACAAAGACACCCAGCAATGCTTCGTCAAAACCAAACATTCAGCTGCCTTCCTTGCCAAAATGGCACCGCAAAGAATCCGCAGACTCGCTGGAAACGCAAAGGAACAGGTGCACCTCCACCCGACCGACGCACAGAGTGGACTCCAGAGCCGACTCCACCACTGCCCGGCACGCCACCCGCCCCAACCAGTAACACTTCCGGAGTTCAACCTTCTCAAATCGTCAATTTGCCAGCCGGATATACGCATTCGCATGCAGCTCTTCCCTGTGCAGAATTTTTCAATGATGAGGATACCGAGCACAATACCAATTTTGATCCAGATATGCTGACTGATGAAGGTTAGTACACTCTCTGTGGTGTGGTAATGCAGCTAACATTCATTTTGTAGACAAGAGCAGCGGATTGAGCGATCCTGCAGCTGGTGACGAGCATTGAGCGAAAGACCCGGGATTTTGGGGATTATTATTATATATATCTATCTATTATTAAAGAACAACATAGTGATCAAGAAGAAAGTAAATAAAAACGCCAGAAAGTCAGCCAAAACAATGTGAATGATGGACTGTGCCAAATTAAATGATTGCATATTGTGGATACAGCCATGGCAAAATGAGCGTCAACCGAGCGTCAACAATTTTTGGTCATGCGTCCTGGGAAATCACGCCTCCAATAGGTTGTAGTCAGTCATAAAGGCATTATTGGCTGCCTTTATAGGCAAAATAGATTGCAATACCCTCCCTGCCCCATCATGAAAATGAGCGTCAACGGAGTGTCAATGATTTTTGTTCATGCGTCCTGGGAAATCATACCTCCGATAGATTGTAGTCAGTCATAAAGGCATTATTGGCTGCCTTTATAGGCAAAACAGATTGCAATACCCTCCCTGCCCCATCATGAAAATGAGCGTCAACGGAGCATCAACGATTGTTGGTCAGGTATCATGGGTAATCTGCGGGGCGACAGGTTGCACATTGTCATAAACTGATTATTGGCTGCCTTTATAGGCAAAAGTGAAAGTGAAACGTTTCCTGCCCCATCTTCAGAATGAGCGTCGACAGAGTGTCAACGATTGTTGGTGTTCAATCATGGTTAATCGCAGTGCGATGTGGCGGTTATAGTCTATATACATCGTTATGACTGTTATTATACACTAAAAGGCTCAAGAATACTTAGTCATAGCTCTGTAAATGAAATAAGTTGTTTCTGTCCCGGAGGATGTGGCTAGTATATCCCGTCCATATCTGCCTATACAGGCTGCCATATCCTTCTATATGAATGCTTGTGATCAAGCACCACTCATATTACCGAAGAAGCAGGACAAAATATCGTTGACGCTCTGTTGACGCTCTGTTGACACTCATTTTCAGGATGTGGTTGGGCGCGTGAGTATGCTTGTTTTGCACATCAAGGCGGCTAATACGTCGAAAATGAACTGTGACGTACCAATGTTAATCTTTTATGATTAACAGTAGCATATCTGAATGCAACCATCAATCTGAAACCCGAAACACAGAACTGGGGATTGGAACCGATGGGTCCAGCCAAAGCCATTGAAACCCGCGCGTTGACAGGTACCGGTCCGGGTTTGGCCCCCCAAGAGTCAGCGGGTCAGGTTTTTGGACGGGTCTGGAACCAAACCGGCCCGTTTTTGCGGTCCAAACCCGGACCGCTGGCGGGTTACCCGAACCCGTTGCAAACACTATATACTGGTACTGTACACACTACCACAGGGAGTCCACCTTAGAGTATGCTGCCGCTTGAGAGCCTGCATGGGAGCCTGCTCGAAAGCCAGCTTGATAGCCTACTTGAGATCGTCATTGAGACAGCAGCATTTGAAAGGGCCACACTTCAGGTCAACTGGAGTATTGCTTGCGAAGGTTTAGCCAATTGAACACTCTGAGTTTGTGGAAGCTTTGGCCAACAGAAGGAGCTAAGCCCATGGAAGCTTTGATGCTGACATTGACATAACCAACCTACTTATCTAAGTGCTTCAAGTTCTATGATAACCTTCACCAACACCATTGCCATTACCACCATTGCCATTATCACCATCGCCATCATCACCACCATCATTGTCACCATCAGCCCCAGACTAACTACACACACATATGCCCACAATGGATGGGATGCGAGCCGTACGTTCTGCTGGAAAATATGAGCAGGAGATCCCCTCTCCCCATGATTCAATTATCTACCTTCCTTGCGGAATCTATAGCTACAATTGTCAATGCCTTGACAGTGAGTCATTGTGAGAGCATGTCGTTGTGCTTGCGGTAAAGATATGGTCCAGACTATGATAGTTATTGACATTATGATTTTGGCCACCTTAAGCCGCCTGCTGCCCAGCCCATGTGATAAGCTTCACGCCACCTGCCAAATACAGCCCATCATATGCCACTTGCCTTATGTCTGCCAGTGCTTGGTGCCTGCAACTCAGCAAGTCTCTGGATCGAGTATGCATGAGCACATATGAAAGCATATTGTCAAGTGAGATTTGGAGTGTATTGCCTCTTGACAGTGTATATTAAAGCATAGAGCCAAGTAGACTGGGTGTTTATCATCGAGTGCATTTGTGACTGGACTTAAGAGCATGCTCGGGAGTGTGCTTGGAATCATCTTGAGAGCGTACACGGTACTGTACAGTCAAGCAAGCTGGGAGTGTACCATTGAGTGCAATTGGGAGCATCATTGAGAGCATGCCTGGGAGTGTACTTGGGTGTGTCTTAAGAGCTTGCTTCCAACTGTACAGTCAAGCAGGCTGTGAGTGTGCAATCGAGAGTAAGTGAGAGTGTACATTGGAGCTGGCTTGAAGTATACCATGGAGTGGAATTGGGAGCATCCTGGAGAACATGCCCGGGAGTGTACTTGAGAACATACTCAGAGGTATAGTTGGGAGTGTACTCTGAGTGTACTTGGAAGCATCTTGAGAGCTTGCTTTGGAGCATACAGTCAAGCAGGGTGGGAGTGTGCCATCAAGAAAAATGGGGAGCATACTGTCATGGAGGCAGGGAGTGTGCAATCAAGCACAATCAGATGTGTACTTCAGAGCATGCATGGGATTGTGCAATGAAGTGGATTTGGCAGCTTGGTTACGTGTTTGCAATGCAGCATGATGTATAGTATCAATACTTTCAAGTCCACAAAATTGCATGTGAATCATAGTAATCAAGTCAACACGTCAGTCCTTAGGACCTCATAGTGCCACACATCAAATATGCAATGAATTGTCATCCCAAAAACAGCTTCCCTATGAGTTACACATTGCATGAAGTCATTTGTCCCTGTGATATTGACAGGTACTACAGCTTTGGAAGAATTAATATTTGAATTTCATTTATTCAAATATTGTAATCAAACAGGGATTAATATACAGTAATATATCAAAGTTATTGTGTAATTGTTGATATGGTTAAAGTGAAAACTTAAACTAGAAAATTGTTTAGATATCATTCTAATTATAGAAAATGAACTGTCATATTAGTCATAGTTTACTAATTGTGAAAAGACAAAAGAAGACTTCTAGGAACTGAATTGATACTTTAGTTCACCAGATGTCAATCCCATCCAATGTATATAGACATTTATAAAACATTAAATTGAAACATCCAGAGGTGAACAAAGAAGTACTATTATTATAGCAATGAATATAATGCTGGTGGAGAGGTGGAATGAAATTAGATTTAAAGAGATGAACAATGAGATGGTAATACTAGCATTAATTTGTCAGATCACAAAGTAAACAGACTTGAAAGAAGTGCTAACTTGTTATTTGTTCTAAAACTTTGGGGCCTGATGAGTACTTGAATATGCCTTTGCCAGCTGCAGGCTTACAAAAGGACACACTTTTACATGTACTGTACTTTATCACATAACACAGCACAGCTACTCACTTAAACCCTCCACTCATATATTATGAATAGAATAACAACCAGTAGTATCTTCTATTTGTGATTGGTTTTAACAGTGTGATGAATTCTGGGGTCATGAGTTGGATATATATCGCAGGACATTGGAAATTGTAAGAATACCATTCTCCGGATCAGTAGTCACCACCTTTCCACTGTTTATCTTCCACACTACAATTACCATTTGCAGAGATGCCCTCAGACCTCAGAACCTTAATATCAACTTCCTACCCCCACCACTTGTACTTTTATCTTCACTACTTGCACCAAACAATTTATGAAAACACAGTGTCAAATTCAGTGTCATGGAAGATTACTCTGGCCCAAATTGCATCCTCTCCAGACAACCACTACCACCTACAATGATATAGCACCAATCTGTGATTATATGAGATATATCTTTACCTACAACTGACACTTCACCAGCAATACTCAATGTGAACAATAGTTATAGCTTCTTGGATGTACCATATAGTAAATCAGCCAGGTTATTTAAAACTGATCATTTGGCCAAGCAGTATAAGAAAAGACTTACAAAATCAAGTAAAATTTTGACTGATCTTCCTGAGCTTCCCTTATTCAATCCTTTGCAACCTATTGTTGCTCTCCACAAAGTGTGAAACTGATTACTCATTTGGTTCTCTGAACTGGATGATGTTACTCCGCTTCCAATCATTACACTGCAGCTGCTATTGATAGGATTGCAACCTTGCTATGGATTTACAGTTTTCCTGTTACTCTAATGTCTAGAATTCATTCTTTGAGTGGTGAGGATTCACTGAGAATGTAAAAAGTATCTAGGATATATGAGTTCCAATCCAAGTAGAGTAAATACCACATTTCTTTCTGCAAAATACCAGAAAGTACTTGATATACCAGTCATTGTTGATGTCTGCATCCAGCATACAGTGAGTGTGGATGTAACTGACCAACACAAACCTTATTTGAATATACAGCTTATGTCTATAGGCCAATCAAAACTTCATTTTTGGCTGATTTATAAGACAGCACTCATGAATAGCTTCATAATCCATCAAGATCTTCTGGTACACAAGATGAGTATTGTAGAGCACTTTGACTGCCATCTCCCCATGTTGCATAACTTTTTGCAGACTGAAAGTGATTTAATAATGAAAGGTTTCTTACACATTTCTGCTTTACACAAAATCATTTGGCTAGCTCTAGCCATATAATCTTTCTTGCCCCAACTGTCTACCAGGCTGGTTACCAAGCACACTCCCCTTTCCCTCTGCCAAAAGGTGCCAGGAATGCATTCCCCACTTTAGATGGAGAGTAGAGTAGATTGTTTCCTGTGTAGGTGCAAAAAAAAGTCAGGGTGGTAGTGGAGATGGCAAGAAAACTACAATAAAGTGTGAGGACTGCAATGAAGCTTTGTGTTTCACACCCAAACAAAATTGTTTTTATGAATTTCACCATATGTAGAGTATTTTTATTTATTCTGGAGGCATTTGGCCAGATTGTAGATGTGTGATGTGTATTTAAAAGCGGGCCCGTCTATGGGCCCGAACCCGGTTACCGACAAAAGGGATAGGTTCGCGCAATCCCTGTCCAGTGGGGCCCTGCCATATGTAGGGAGCGAGGAAGTTGCGATGTGTCCAAATCACGGTCAATGCTGACTATTTAATAGGAATAAGTACCCATTAAATCTCTCCTTCCATCATCAGCAATACCAACACTCTCACAAACTCCGCCACCAACATCAACAGCGCCACCAACACCAACACATCGCCAGCTCCACCGTCACTACATTAGAAGCGCACCTGAAGTGCTAACCGTACCTGCACTACTGCTGGCTCGGCGTTCAAATTCACTTCGATGGCCGATGTTCCACTCGACTTACTGGATGTTACAGTTCTTGTCATCCTTCTTCTCGGCACCATTGCATACCTGACAAAAGGGACAGTATGGAGCAAAAAGAATGGTTCAATAGATGCCTATAACAAGCCATTCGGACCGGCGGCGAAAGCGGGGAAGACACGGAGTCTTGTCAAAAAGATGGAAGAATCCGATAAGAATATGGTCATTCTGTACGGTTCTCAGACGGGTACTGCCGAGGATTACGCCTCTCGATTAGCCAAGGAAGGCAGTGCACGGTTTGGCATGAAGTCAATGGTTGCAGACTTAGAAGATTATGACTTTGACAACCTTGATTCGTTCCCCCAAGATAAAGTCGCTATTTTCGTTTTAGCCACTTATGGAGAAGGCGAACCCACCGATAACGCTGTCGAGTTCTACGAGTTCATCTACAATAGTGACCCAACTTTCTCTGAGAATTTACCTGGGAAGCCCCTGAGTAATCTCCGGTATGTTATTTTCGGGCTAGGTAACAACACTTATGAACATTACAATGCAATGGTTCGCCGCATTGACGCGGCTCTCATCAAATTCGGTGCCAAGAGGGTTGGTCCAGCAGGAGAAGGTGATGACGGAGCTGGAACCATGGAGGAAGACTTTTTGGCTTGGAAAGAAACTATGTGGAAGGAGTTGCAAGAAGAGATGGGATTGGAAGAGCGCGAAGCTGTTTACGAGCCTGTTTTCTCCATCATTGATCGACTGGACCTCACACCTGACGACAACGTCGTATACCTTGGAGAGCGCAACAAGAACCATCTAGAAGGCAAATCTGTCGGACCGTACAACTCTCACAATCCATTCATTGCCCCTATTAAGTTATCCAGAGAGTGTTTTACCATCAAGGGCCGAAACTGTATTCACATGGAGATAGATTTATCCAACTCTAATCTCACATTTACCACCGGTGACCATCTTGCCGTCTGGCCAACAAACGCTGGAGCAGAGGTTGATCGGCTCTTCAAAGTTCTTGGAATAATGCACCAACGTAACAATGTAGTCGATGTCAAAGGCTTGGATTCAACTTCTAAGGTTCCGTTTCCCACTCCTACGACATACGACGCTATCCTCCGCTATCATATTGAAATCTGTGCACCTGTTTCTCGCCAGTATGTCGCATCCCTCGCTTCGTTTGCGCCAACCGATTCTGCGAAAGAGCAAATGACCAAATTGGGTGGAGACAAGGAGTATTTCCAAGAGTATATCTCTCAACGTTACCTCAACATTGCACAAGTCCTCGAAATTGTTGCACCTGGTCAGGTCTGGTTTGCGATCCCATTTTCTATCATCATTGAAGGTCTGAACCACATCCAACCACGGTATTACTCAATCTCTTCTTCTTCGTTGATTAACAACAAGGTTCCCTCTATTACTGCCGTAATTGAAAGCATCAACGTCCCCGGTGGGTCACATGTGCTGAAGGGGGTTACAACAAACTACCTGTTGGCCCTGAAGCAGAAACAATGTGGCGATCCCGATCCTAACCCGCATGGTTTGACTTACGCGATCTCTGGACCACGGAACAAGTACAACGGAATTCATGTCCCAGTCCACGTTCGAAGTTCCAACTTCAGATTACCTAGTGACCCCTTGAAGCCCGTCATTATGATTGGACCTGGAACCGGTGTTGCCCCATTTCGAGGCTTCGTACAAGAACGTGCTGCAATTGCGGAACAAGGTGAAAAAGTAGGACAGACTATGCTTTTCTTCGGATGCAGGAAGGAAAGCGAAGACTTTTTGTACAAAGATGAATGGAAGGTTGGTACTGGATGGCATTAGGACAAGTCAGACGCTAAAATGGCCACAGGTATATGCCGCAAAGTTGGGTGATGCATTCCAGATGATCACAGCGTTTTCCCGTGATACCCCTCAAAAAACCTACGTTCAGCACCGGCTGTGTGAGCACGCGGCAAAAATAAATGACCTCATTCAGCAAGGTGCATATTTCTATGTCTGTGGTGACGCGGCGCACATGGCAAGGGAGGTTAATGCTGCGTTGGGCAAGATCCTCGCTGCTGAACGAGGGCTACCTGAGGACCAAGGGCATGAGTTGGTGAAGAGACTGCGAAGTAGTAATCTCTACCAGGTACCTATTCCGTACCTAATCAACTTGTGTGCAATGTGCGTGTGGTTACTGATGCAATTCATAGGAGGATGTATGGTCATAAAAAGTGAGGATTTGCCATTGCTAAAGCCTGAGAGAAGGAGTGTATTGGGTTTATTTAATCCGGTCATTCGGTGGTGTGACGAATGATCACTAGGTACTTGAAGGCTTTCGGGTTCTCATGCGCGATTGGATAGCTTTGTTTTGGGGCGGAGTTTCTGTAATTTGATGCAGCTGTTGTGTTGGCTATATTTCGTTGCTTTTCTCGTCATCTCTACATCTGTTTGTCTTGCTTTTTTGGGGGGGCACATCCTCGGTCTGTTTATACATTGCATTGTTTCGTCTGAAGACCTTATAGAGCAGTCTCATTCGTTAGTTGGCTCGGATATTCGCCCAAATACAAATCATTTCTGGTTCCAATTCTGGGGTGGAAACACCGACAGTTATTTTTCTATCCTTAACAACTACTTATTACTCAATGGAAATTTAGATCGGTTTAATACCAATATACCTTACAGAAAATCCGTTCAAAATTGTGATTACATTCATAGCTGAGTGAGAATCACTACCATCCATTTAATGTCCACAAGCTTACTCGACGGATTTTCAAGTTACCTGAAATCAAAAAGCCCTAACCCTAGCCCGGCGCCTTCAGTAAGACCACCTTTCATCAGCCAAGAACTCGCCCTCACATAACTCAATGATTTTAAGTCCCAATGACACGCAACTACTATCAAATTAAAGCCCAGAACATAGAGAACGCGAGTATAGAAGTCTAGTATCGGTAATATTAGAAAACAAATCACTGCTGGCACCGGGGTCTACAACACCTCGCCCTTAGTACGCATGTAACGTATTTCCTCCTTGAACAGCAAGACAGCCCTCCATAATACTCGTCAATTCGCAAAGTTATGGGCCACGTAATTAACCCTAGCCCACAGCAGCACTCGCTCCAAGGCAGGAATGTCTGCATCCTGCAATCGCCCATGTGGGTTACGGTTTTATGTGTCACAACTTTGCAACTCGATAACGTCGGGAAAAGCTTTGGCATTTCCGTAACCGGAATTTGTTATGGCCGTCAGCACAGTAATATGATATATTATTAATATTACAGCCGTGCAATGGTACATTATGGGTTATTTACCATCCATTACGGGATTTTATGGTATGTTTGCATACATCTTTAGTGTTTAGAAGATTTTATGGCATTTCATCCAAGAATATCAACTTTAACAGATGATTTTGAATGCCAATTTGGGTACTGACAAGCTAGTATTCACATACCATAATGATAAGTCTAAATTGCATACTATATCAGAGCAATCCTGTCATTAATTAAAATATGTACTACTGTTTTCCTGTACCATTTCATTTAGCTAATTATATACACAAAACTGGACTCATCCACCACTCCTGCAATGACTGTCACACATCCTGCGTAGCAATCTCAAAGTGACTGTAATGGGAGCAAGTGGTCAACATTTCCATGGCTGATACATAACATATCCAGGGCTCAGTAACTGCTGCTTTATATAGCCAACTCATTGTCTACCTTAGATACCTAGCGATAGTTGAACTTTCTTACTATACCTCAATAGATACAATTATTTTTGTTCATGTTTACAACCATATGTACTTAATAGTCTTATATAAGTCAACAAGACTAAATGCAGGTATATGTACGTTTATACATTTATCACTTTATTGGAAAACTGATGTGTTTCACTCATGAGATTTGGGAGTGTACCCCAATTATGATATGCCACCTATGGTTGGGGGTTTTCCCTTGGCAGTGGTAATGATACATGAATGGATCACAGCGGGTACATGTGGCTACATCTACGGCAGTACATATGCAAAACACCTACTCCGTGAAGACGATAGCATGTCTGTCAGCCAAGTGATCTTTTGTGGGATTGCACTTGGGCCACATGTCAATTAATTAGTGGTAGGTACGCCCTCACTAGCGGATTCAAATATGATGATGCAATCATTTCGCCATTACTGGGAAGTGAAAAACCATTAGCAGTGCACATGATTATTGGCCACACCTACTATATCGTGATAGTGGGACAACACACAGGTAAGTTACGCTTACGCAGCATTATGTGTGCAGCAGACGATACACACAATGCAACTACGAGGGATCTTCATGCCCACTCACTAAGTGGTGAGCACATCTTGCAGCACACCCTGGCCTACAGAAGGTTGAGACCTAAGCATGTGGTATCTGTGAGATTAATGACATTGGCTGAAGATAAGAGCCCAGAAGCAAACCTGCTCATTGGGATGAGTCAGTATGCATTGCAACGTCATACTCGTTTAATCATACGAGGTTCACATGTCATAATATACGTTGGCAGAGTGTTGGTTGGTCGCTGATTAAATCGCTGACACATTGCTGAATCAGTCAAAACAAAGGCGAGGTGTTCAATAATGAAGAGTTATAAACACATATTACGATAAGCCCTAATAGGACTATATGTTGTCAGATGTTCCAACTACTGAACAAATGGGAAGCAAGATGTCCAAGTTGAAGTTATGAGTTGTCATATTAGTGTGATTGATATCATGTCATGGGGATGGCCCATAGTGGGGGTGTAATGCCTTGAAACCACTCATGCATGAACATGATAGCTTTGAAGGAATTCGGGGGACTATCAATGAGTGACTTATGTCGATCTCGGTGATAAGCTATCAAGCAAACTATGTGTCATGGTACTAATCCAAAGGCAAGCTTGACCTGAGGATCCGACTATATACGAACTCACATTGTCTCTGACAATCAGAAGAAACCGAGCTAGAGCAGCGAATAGTCAGAAACCTACCAGCGAAGAAAGAATCTAAAATAATATTCCGTTTTTATGATACCTATATGTATCTGTTACTATTATAAATGTTATTAGCTTTGTAGTGGCAGCCCCACACACCAGATGAGTATTACATTTGAACACGAAGCCAATATATTAGTGTGGACTTTTGGAAAGTTGATTACGATATTCTGAGAGCAACAATATTTATTTGTGGTGCAGTGTGCTTGGTGGCTATCAGCAGTAGTGGGGTTAAAACCGGCTTTGAGAATTTATTTGGATCATCAATGATTTCCATCATCAACACGGCCAGTAAGTAATACAACCATATCAACAAATAATACAGGAATGAAACTGGGTAAACCTGCGGAGATAAGAAAAGATATATCACCTGTACCACGAAACATTTGAAGAAGGTCTTGTCCACTGCAAGATCATTTATCGCCTAAGAAGTCAAATCCAAATGATATATCGGATCCATTACATTGTACTCGTAAGGGATGAGTTAATTTCAAAACTAAAGCTCAGCGTAAGAAGGAGAGAAAACAACTCAATAAGCAGATAAGCAATTTATAGAAGAAGATTGCATGTACTGCCAATACTGCCTAACGCCGCAATACGATTTGGTTACGATATATTGAGAAGCATCAGAAACAACAGTCACAATTTGTACTTTGTGCATTTACAACTTATATCACTTGCCAGTATATTTTACCTGGAGATATATTTAAAGATATAAGAATAGAATCTAGGGCCGTGCATAAGTTTCAAAATCATGAGGAAAGCACCCCCCTACCACTTACATGTGAACATTCAACTATACAAATATGGGACAACTTGGGGACCTTCTAAACGTGAGAACATGGATACATTACACTACTTCTTTGATCTCAAGCAACAAGAGCACAGACATTTTCAGAGGTCCACTTGCCAGCAAGATGCATTACAGGCTGGTAATTGCAACATGTTGAGAGAAATCACATACCATCTATTGCAATTACCCAAATCACAATGCTCTGTAGTTGATTGAGCAGTGGCAAGTGATGGACAAATCATTAGTGACAAAAACCCAATGAGAGGTTGCCAGATGTCAATATTGGAGTCACTATAGTAATATTGCACAATCATCTTCTCTTAATCTCTTTTTACCTAATACATTCCTCTTGAGATAAATAGTTTACCAATGGAGGAGAGGCTTTCTGTATAGGAAATCAGCCGAAATAAATCCACCGTATCTCAAAACTTCACTAACAGAGTAGATGCCATCTGGTTGTGATGGTTACATATATTGAGCATGAGTATACTGTGAGCAGAAATTCAATATCTACCTCCAAGTTGGACAAATACCCACCACAATGACTACCTAGAATATATAGAGTGAGAAGTTTGACATCAACAGATACCACCAAAGGTGATTCCAGTTGAGGAAATAGCAGTTCTACGACATTCTGTTCAGTTAGTAATATTTATGACACTATTTATCGGTTCACCAAGTATTTAGACATGTATTCACCACACCATTGTTCACCTGCAATCCCACTTGCTCAGGAATTCATTTTTTCATGTCCAATTAAGTCCACCAATTCTACTCCAGACAAGTTAAGCACAGATTTGAATTAAAGATAACTAATAGGAGAATTTGCTACAAAAATAAAAAATAGAATGCCATGTAATATGTAAGTGACAGATGAAAAGGTGTGTAGAATAACTCAAAACAAGCCAATGTTAGCACCTGTGATCCAGTTCAAGTAATGTGAGAGTGGGTACTTTGAGATGATGAACAGTTAGGACAAAGGAAATCTGCTAGGGCAGTGATAGAGAGAAATAAGCTGAAAAACTACATGTATGGTAGAGCTAGAAAGATTATCAAGCATGGAAGTTGTTGCCGCCATTGACAGCAAGACAGCAGAAGACAAAGGTATAAACCATATCAATCTTGTGGTTGATTTCCGCCACTGTAATCTTTTCCCACTTCTCGCGCAGTATAAGCTTCATATCAGTAACTGCAGTGACCCTTTCTGATGCCAGTCTCCATCATGTCCTTCTCATTCACAGAGTCCAACTACAGTCAATACGTTCAAAGTCTGGATAGTTGGAAACCCAGTCAAGTTTGGAAACTCCATGCTTGTCATACTCACAGCTGGTACACCTTGCAGTATAGTGATGCCCCAATCTCTATGAGAACAAAGTCTGTGTTCTGTTGTATCTAATGGTGACACTTTGGCCACATCAAAGGCATATCAACATGCTTGACATTTTTCCAACTATCTACTCCATCTATGTATTCTCCCCATTTGGGCATCTCCAGTTTGAACTGCTGGTGGCATCAGATTTGATCGACCTTGTTATGTGGTGTACCATTTTTTTCAGCTTAATGTTCAATCTGTGCTGTTGCAAGCTCCTTATGTCATAATTTTGCCTATTCTGCAGAGATTCTCTGTACAGTTGTGGCCATCTCAGCCTCCTCTTCCATCTTGGTACTGATCAGAAAAATCTCACTTTCTGCTTTCTGATTCATTTCTGCTGTCTCTGGATCCAACTGATCAAAAGTCCCCTTCCATTCATAGCCAATCATACCCCAACACATTACTGAAGTATCCTGTTTGCCTCGGCACCCATGTAGTTCATATGCTATCATTCTGATTTATTCTGCCATACAAATGAAATTCTAAATATATCGCTAACTTCAATTGACATCTTATCTGTCAAGATTATATTTTTCCACTCACTATCAACCCTCCTTTCTTTTTTCTCATAGTACCAATCCTGTGAACCATTAGTCAAATTCCACTCGGCAGAGTGTTGGCACAAGTAAATATCAGAAGTTGTTTAGATTCAATGGCTTAATGCAACCTCAAATTCTTGCATCACTAGTGTACTTGATAGGAATGCTAACATTGAGTATTTTGCATTAGAAATTCATCTAATCTGGTGTACCTTACATTTTCCAAATCATGATGAGGTAGTTGCATCAATGATGTAAACATGAACCGAAGAAACAAACTCTGCTGAACTTGTTCAAAGCTCATCTTGAATTGCATTCTCATCAACCCAGAGCCAGTCACATTGACTATTCTTTGTGTATTCTTTGCTAGTTGATACCATATTTACCCATATATACTGTTTCTCCCCATCCCATAGCACTATCTCTATTTCATCAACATTGAACCTATGGCCAGCTGGGTAAAAAATTACTACTCACCTAACAATCAAAAAGTATGCCATGAGAAAACACTCACATTCAAGAATACATTGAATGTCCATTATCCATCAACAGTTTGACTTTAAAATGTATTTTTAAATAGTGTGTTGGACATGACTGGTTTCTGTCATCTCATGAACTGCAATAATGCAGGATGTTGACAATACTGATCACAGTTTTACCAAAGGCAGGGGTCAAAGCACAGGAGTGGACCTTGACTTCTGACATCAAACAAGACAATTTTGATCAACAATCTGACGTTTTCCTTCAAGGCCAAACACATTGGGATCAGACATTGCACAATATATGTATTCTGCTGCCAACTAAATAAATCCATGCCCAAGCTGTCATCACTTACCCTCTATCTCCAAATTCTTGGAAACCAGCTGGTTAAATGGCACCCCTCCCCTGTTGCTCAAATGCCAAATGTCAACCTTCAACAAATAATGCATATCTGGCCATGTACCTGCCCAGGCACTCCTGATTTAAAAGAGCAATGGAGACTAGAATGTTCTATAATCTAAGGCTGGTAGAGATCCCAATGTTGCACAACACCAAAGGGCTACATGTGAGGTTGCAAAAAGGTTCATGGAGGCAAATGTATACAGTAAGACTTCTCAATAAAAACTATCACACTTACACTACTTGATTGTTAATGCAGGTTGGAATCCTGTAATTGAAGCTCAAGACTATTAGTGCACAGTAGCAGATGCTGCAGTAGGTATGCCATCTGTGTATCAATCTCCTGGTGGTCCATTTCGTAATATAGATCAGAAAACATATATTGCTCTAAGTCTTGTATTCCATTTAATACTTCACTATTACACTGCATAATATTGACTTTGCTCTGAAGTATATGTAGTTAGAACTAAAGATTAGAATTATTCAAGAATGATTGGCAGATGGTACGCACTACACCATTGTATCTAATTACCAGTTGTATGTATGCTCAGAGACTGATCATTGGTTCCAGGTTTGCAAGCCACTGTTCAATCATTGCAAATTTTCAAAGATCAAGAAACATAAGTAGTCATGGTTTGCCTGAAAAGAAGTGCCAGATTTCATTTACAATCAACTTTTCTTCACTGCCAATAGCTTGGGTCTCAGCCTACCACATTACAGTTCTTTCAATCAATTGCTCCCCAGAGTTTCACACTGGTGGCTAGAGCTATGCATAGTCTGCTCCCGGAATTTTACACTGGAAAGATGGTAATCGTGATGTTTTCTGAAGATGAATATAGTGGTGAATTTTGCCCTTCCCTGGTAATAAGCATTAGTGTAAAAGCCACTGCAATTATCAATCAACACCTTTGGGGGCAGTTTCATACCCCTGGCCATTTTCGTTGTTAGTACTCCTCCGGTGCGGTTGTCAGCCTTGAACCCCTCTTGACAGTTCCCAGCCTGGATTTGTAATCTACTGTATTGCTTGGAACATATCCTGCACCTATCAAACTCCACTTTTTCTCACTGCACTCCCCACTTTGCTGTCTCTTTGGTTGATAGTTCACCCCTTTTCACCTGAATACATTTTATTGCCTTTCAAATTCCGTGTCAATTTACAGCTAGCTAACATCTCATTACACCCTTGCAAGATATCACAATTCAAGCCAGATGATGACGGAAATCAGCTATACCACCTTTCCAGGGATGAATCATAAATACATTGAGGCATCACCTCCAGCTGCTTTGAACCGTTGACGAATTGTGCATTTCTGCCTCCCAATGTCCCATTGAGAAGTGACAAGTTGTGAATGACATCAGGGGCATGCTCATTTGAAAAGATTCAATTACATAGTTGAGTTACTGTGTCAATACAGCGGCTTTCGTTTCTTGATGAGTTTCGTTTTTCTTTGATTAATTAAAGTAGTGAAATAAAGAATAGAATATTGAAGATTATGTTAACTAGTAGAGAATTATTTAGAAGTTGATAATAAATTTTTATTTGAAGTTTATATTTGCTGCACACAGTAATCTATTGCTGGGTATATATGTGTAGAGTTTCGGGTAATGCCTGCAGTTCTCTAAACGATAATCTCTAACAATTTTGATTTCTCTTCGAGATTGGTTCAGATTCCCACATGTATTGGCGAATAGTCCCCAGTCCTCCCAACATTCTCTCAGGCACTCTGGCAAAAATATATGTTTAGAGCAATCACTCCGATGGCAGTTGTATACAAGTTGTCAGAAATACATGATATTTTCCATGCCAGTCATAGGATATTCACATTACATTGACAGCCATCCAGAATACCTTTCGACAGTCTGATGACCTCCCGAACCTAACACAGGTAATTATATACTCTGCCTCTTAGCACATACTCATGCTGGCTTGAGTTGACCTAAAAGCAATTTGCTGATACATATTAACCACAATAACTATAAATACCTGGTTATAGCTTTCTGAGACATGTTGTAAGCGACTGAATGTAAACATTAGGCAACTTCTTGAGTGAGCCACTACTGGAAGATCCTCTGGATAGTCTTGTTTGCCACTTTCATCTATTGATTTTTGTATATTCATCTAATATACATAGGGCAGATTTAAAGCAACTTCAATCTGTGCAGATCTGCAGTTCAGAGATATTCCCCACTGCGGAGTGATAATTTAAAATGGTAAAGCACACTGTGAAGTTCCAGGTACTCACAAATTAACATAGGTAGTCTGGGTTTGAGGTTACTTTCCAGATAGAAGAGATGACAATGCTGCAGAAAACTGCATCATATATGATAAGATGGTCTAGTGAGATTTTAGAACTGAATGTACTAGCACCGATATACATATTCCAGAAATGTACTAATTCTCAAAGATGCAGCAGGAAAAATAACCTTACATGACATGTAACTGATAGAGAAGCTGGTGTTGTGACAGTAATTCATAGCAGATTTGATGCACAGCAGCATCCAGTCCTGTGGATCTATACATGATCTAGATTCCCAGAATATGCATGTGATGGTGTGCGCTGTATACTGTTCATTCCACTGCATACTATTTATCACTCTGCATACAGCAAACTTGGAAGCAAGCTGCCAGATGGACTTGATTACACCCTTCCAAGTATGCTCTGTACTACACTGCTAAATACACGTAATTGTACGCTCCCAGCCTGATTGACTGTATGCTCCAAATCACTCTGGATGGCACACTCCCAGCATACTTGACTGTGTCCATCCAAGTAAGCTCTTGAGATACTATCAAGTGAACTCCACATCATGCTTGCACATACAGTCACAATTGCCCTCCATAATACACACTGAGCCAGCTTGACAATATGCTATGAAGAACGTTCAGATGATACTGCCAAGTTCAATCTGAGTAAGTGGTTGAGTGTAATTTTGAATACAGACTGGAGTCCACTCTCGGCCATATGCTCCAGGACACATCCGATAGCCATCGATGGCACACTCCCTCCCTGGTTGACTGTATGCTCCGAAGTTATCTCTCAAGACCCTTTCAAGTACACCTGCAAGTACACTCCCCAGTATATGTCTGAGCAAATTCTCAAGTACAATCCCAAGCATGCTCTCCAGTACACTCCCAGTTGCACTCCATGGTACACTCCCAGCCTGCTTGAGTGTATCATCCCAAATAAGCTCTCAAGACACTCTGAAGCACACTCCTGAGCACACTCTCAAGTACACTCCCAATTGCATTTGATTATACCCTCCCTGGATGCATGACTGTATGCTCCCAAGGAAGGTGTCAAAATACTCCCATGTACACCTCCGAGTCACTCTCAAGTACTTGCCCCATTGCAAACCAGATGCCAGGCACCAGGGGGCATAAGGCTGGTGTTGTATGGCTGGCAGTATTTGGCAGGCCACAGATGGTGTGTGGCTGGTGTCCTATAGTAGATGGCAGGCAGTGTATGTTGGCCAAAATGATGACTTCTGTCAATATGGTAATTTTAACATTACTCTCAGTGTGGCCACCGGGACAGGATCTCAAGTTGTCCCAAGGATATGGGGTCGAGAATCGCAGCCTTATATGTTCCAGGAAAGATAAACAATTGGATTTCACGGAGAGTAGATCTCATACTCAGTTTTCTCATCGGGATGTGCGGTGAGTCACCCATCATTTATGGGCATATGTATGCACATTCAGTCTGGTGCAGATGGCCACAATGGTAATGACAATTGTGACACTACTGGTGATGATGTACATGATGCTGATGGTGATGCAACCAAAAGCATTAAGTCAGGTAGTTTGGGTACTTCAACATCAACATCAATGCTTCCACACACTCAGTGTGAACTATTGGCCACAACTCATCCATTGAATACTGTAGTCTACCTAAATCCCTGCTTCGTCAAGCACAGCTCTTAAATGCTGCTCTGTCAAGCAGGCATTCCAGCAGGCTCCCAAGCAGGCTCCCATGCAGGCTGTCCAGCAGGCTCTCAAGCAGGCTTTCAGCCAGGCTTTCCAACAGACCCTCAAGGACTTGGGGGCTAGACAGTGGACTGGCAGTGACAGTGTGTATGATACAGATTTACCAGTGAGGGCTACAGTCAGATCCGACTGGCATAGGTCCATCTCTGGCTGCCAGCCGTATATAGGTCCATAGGCCTATATTCGCATCCCAAGGAAGTGACCATAAATTACCATTGGCTGCATGTCATGCATGGGTCCACAGGGAGCTTGTTATAAGCTGCACATGAGTATGTGAATGTGTATTGCAGCTTATAGTCCATTAGCACTTTTGCAGATGTAGATCACACATACTCTGTTTCACTATGGGGACATATAGAAGGTTGGGTGCAATTCCTCCCTTGTAATAATCTGAGTTTTCCATAATAATCTATCTGAGGAGTGGTCAAATCTCAAATGGAAGCTTTGCATTCCAGCAGCCATATGATATATAGTACAATTTGAACGATTACTAAAGAGACCAAAATACAGATCATGTGGCAGAGATCACAATGGTGAATATCTTTGGATGTTACATTGCCCAGAACACTTGTGAATATAATCCCAACTCAGTCTTAGAAATTCCACATCATTCAGATACAATGTATATTATACACTACCAACCTACATGTGAATAAACACAATCTCAAGACTTACATGTTGATAATCTCATTGAATTAATATGAACTGAGTTATGTGCTAAGCATTGATCATCGAAAGAGGGGGATGACTGTACAAGATGTGCAGCAATCCCAATCACAAGCAATTACTAAACAAGACATAATGAAATGAACCACCATTAGATGCATTCACCAAGTGTGAAGGCTAGCTGAGACAAGTCCACGCAGATATGAATCAGCAAGGGGACATAGGGAATAACCAGATGTGCATACAGATATGTGACAGCCAGTATACCTGGTATGCAGGTAGTGAGTGCATGCCACAATTGGAGGCTATAAGTACACTCAGTATATAATTAATATCAAATATACCAATATTCCCATTGGAGAGAGATAAGACATTTAAGACTACTCCATGCCAAACAACTGGAAATAACACTACCATAGGTGTTCAATACAATAATAAATGACTGAAATATAACTACCATATTGGTCCCAATGGAAATTGAAAATGCGTGATGGATATATACCACACTGTCAGTGAATATCATTGCTGATAGACTTTTCATCCAAATTGAATGATAGAAGAACTGGTGGTCATAATTTTCAAAGCCACTAATTAAGGTACTTACCAAATGGCATACTCAAGAATTAAAAGGCTATGACGAACTAGTACTCCAATTTGCATATCCAATAACCTGTTCTGAAATCTACCATATAACTTGTACTGAGAAACAGTCTGTTGAACCCTATCTGATACTGAATTACAAGACAATACTAAATGCATACAGATTTTAATAGTCTGTAGATGATCCATATGAGTTCAAAATGATATCAACTATATCTGACACAAGAAATCGAATACTCAATACCAACCAAGTTATTACGACATATCTACAGCACTCCTGAATGTGTCAATACATGGTGGATGCCTAGGGATTCCAGAAGATGACATACACCGTCAATGCGGAGTCCAAAGAATATTGTGGGAAACTACAGGTACATTTAGCGATTGGATCATGATAATGCTGGTTGAGGTTAGGTGACTGATAACAGTTCAATTCAAGATCCGAAATTCATACCTGTGATGTTGAACAGCAAGTCTGGGAGACTGTAAGATCTGAGGTGGAGGTGAGGAATATATAACAGAAAGTATGCATACAAACTAAATGTCAAATCAAATTATATATCAAATTACCAATACATTATAATTTCATATTCCATATTCAAGTTACACTCCTGCCAAGCCTCAATGGCCTTCAACAACCAATATAATGTGGAAGTCATTGACAGAGCAATACATCATCAACCTAAGTTAGGTAGCTGTAATGATACTATTAAGGCCTACTAACAAGTCAGATGACCACAATAAGGTTGAGTTTAACGCTATACTCTGAGCAACAAACAGTGTAATGTACTAAAAGTTTGACCAACCTTCTACTGAAACTGTCTATGGGGAATGTCAGTAGGAATTTGACCACATTGTTACTGAAGTTGACTTCAAAAGATTAATATAAAATCAATACTTATTCACAATAACTATCTGCTTTAAGATATATATTTAACATAGTCTGTGGAATTACAACCAACAACCCAGACAGCACAAGTACACTTGAACATGGTAAGTAACAGGATTGTAGTGTAGCTAAAGTGTTAAATGTTGACAACTACAATGTGACACCTTGTGATACAACTAATGTATATATTTGATAATAACTGAGGGCTATGGATAATACCAGTAGCAGAAGTTCTCATCCTTGCCAAGTTATGCATCAGCAACAACTCTAGTTTCCGTCTGAAACACCCGGGTGTTCCGGACAGCTCTGACAGCTCAGACGGAACCTCTTACCCTCAGACGGAGAATTACATGCTACCCGTCACCCAGGCGACGGGTTGCGTTGCATTCTTACCTGCATTACTTTGCGCCTGGTATACGCACCATCAGAACGACACGTGTGTTACACTCTTCGCAGGGGCTGCAGTTATGCTGTAGCCGTTTACACAACGCCTGGCGATGTTTATGTCTTTCTTCGGCCGATAGCCACATTTTAGCGCTCCGCTATTGCTATAGCTATATATCGGATGCCGCACTCGCCCCATATATGTTTAGCTTTGAGATTTTGTCACATTGCAATACAGTCTTCGCTTTGGATACATCGCTTGCCGTTGCATTTGCTTCGCCATTATTGTATTTTACAGGTCTGCAATATACAGTCTAATCTTCACACTCTCTAGTACTATGCGCTTAGTCCTCCACATTCCGCATTGATCCATCATCGGCTTGCGATGCATCGTCGCCATCCTCGCACTCATACCCGTCGACATTACTGGTTCCCAGCTCAAACCTACTATGCCCTCAGTCCTCCACATTCTGCGTTGATCCATCATCGGCTTCCGATGCTTCTTCCTCCTCATCCGCAGACGCATCTTCGCCATCCTCACCCTCATACCCGTCGACATCACTGTTTCCCAGGTCAAACCTCTCGAGTTCAGTCATGGGCCGTCGTCGCTGGCTGGTGGTGGGGATGGCATTGCGCACGTCGCTTTCATCACCTTCATCTTCGTAATCTCCGCCGCCCCCTGGCATCCCGAAATGAAGTTTGTCATCTGTGCAATTGTTGTCTATCGGGATGTTTGGGTCAGTGCTTCCGATCTCAGGCTCCTCAAGCGCCACTTTGGAGGTAAAATAATCAAGAAGAATAGCATTGTCAACATGCGCTGCTTCCACGCTGATCACCACGCCAGGCGTTGGGTTCTCTGCCTGTTGGATCTGACGCTTGACTGTAGCAAGAGTGTTGATATAGAGCCTCTGTTGGTAGCTCTCCGGTAGTGTGTTCCAGGTATTCATCAAGAATGCATATGTGTCTGCAATGCCAGGCGAGGTTAACAACTTGCGACCCGTTGCAGCGCAGCAGGATGCATTCTTACCCCCATCAGTTTTGTAATTGAAGTAGTTCCAGCGATCAGGTCTGTCCGCATTCAGCTTTGACTTGGAAGCTTTCGGATGAATGCCTTTGTTCATTTGCCACTCCTGGAGAGCATGGCGCAACGCGGTGCAGGTAAACATGATCAGTGGCGAGGGTATATGACCGTTCTTGTCATCAACCATGGAATTATGAAATCCATTACTTACCGAGGTTATTTGCCCAATGATAAAATTTGATGTAGATATACTGCGGGATTGCTTCCGCCAGGAAGTATAGTGGACGCTGGCCATTTGTTAGCAGCTTTCGACACTCTCTGCGTTAGATTTGGACCGCGTACACCACCTTCCACATGCTCTGCTAAAGGAAAACGATACTTAATGTCTGCCAGAAGGGAATCAATGAATTCCAAACGCTCTGCGTTGGATTCAAAGTGGTGGAGATCACATAGCTCTGCAATATTGTCCCATGCTGATTGACTAAAATGGGATTTAACCTTATCAACTTGTGCGCGAACCTGGTACCGGTTTGAGTGTGGAATATCCAACGTGGGCCGTTGATTCAGCATACCTCTTTCAAGATCTCCTTTGTGCACGCCTCAAATGCTATGGACCAAATGTTGTTTTGCTGCAGTGTGGTATTCCAGTACGTCTCAATTATCTACCGGTGTGGGGCTTCAGCTAATGCTTTCGCAATGCGTCGCGTTGCATAACCTACCGTCTCCAAGTTTGATGCACTCATAAACGGCCGTCTGTTCCACATGCAGAGCTCCAGGAGTCTGCCCGTTCCAAATTCAAAAGGTGTCATGGCGGAGTGACCAAATCGATGCATGCTGCGACTGCCGGAGACCCCTGATCGAGGTGTAGACACCGCCTGCATTTGCAATTGCCACTGCCTCTGTCTCTGATTCCTTCCTGTAGCTCGCGTTCGCAGTGGATATGTAATGATCGCGCGGGCTTCTGGATCAGGGATGGGGGTAGGCAGGTGTTTAGGACCGCTGAGAGGAGTGGGAGTGCTAGCAATGCCGGATGCAGGGCTGGATACAACACGACGCGTTGATTCAGTCTGTGAGGTTCCGCTGGGTGCTGGTGTGTTACGACTGCTTGAGCCCGGCGTGGCGGTCGGAGTAATTATTGTCCGTCACTGTGTAGGGGATGGGGTGATATCGGCAACCTGAGAACTGTTCAGCCAAGATGAGGGGGTGGATTTCTGACCTTGGATTGTAGAGGCTACGGAACTCCCTCCGTGAGAGGAATCCCTCTTGCCAGCCGGTGCCGAAACGCGTCTCTTAGCAGGGGGAAGTTGAGAATTCCCCGAAGGCCCACGCTTTTGTTGATTTTGACGACTTCGAACATTTCGTACGACCAGAGACGTGACAGGGTGAGGGCTCTGGGAAGGCATCATCCGATATGGATGTTGGACCTCAAGAATGTAGGAATACTATCCTCTGCATGCATATGCAACGGCAGGTGAGGTAGACTCCTATCTGAGTGACCATGGACGGATTCGACAAAAAAGGGAGGCGCAGTGTGGACCGCATTAGACTCTAAACCCTGACAATACTCGGGGATGAGATCCCTTCAATAGCATTCAATTATGGGGTTAACTGCCATCAGATTAAACACAGATTAAACTCAGCATTGATATTCACTGTTACAGCAACGTCTGAAGGTCTATTTGCACTGCTTGAGGGGTGTTTATGCCTTCTTGGCGCAATTATCATTGTTTTGCACTTGTTCTTGGCACAATACTTCGAACCATCGATTGTGTATATCTTCAGCTTCCCGGTGGAAATCCCCCTTTGGCAGAGCTACAAGCATCGCTGAGCGAACAATGATGTATTCTCTATCCTATGACATCAGTTGCGTCTGCTTTTTCCACTGCTAGGCGTTGGTAGCCATGTTGGATGGTTGCACAGTTGGGACAACCTGAGAACTACTCAGTTTGCTCCAAAATGCACGAGGTCTGAGCGGTAAATATAATGTGTGATGCAAACGCAATGCCCGGCGTCGTAAACGGTCCTCTCCGCCAGTACCGAACCTCATCCCGAGCCTCGTCGTTCATGAGGTGCCTGGTGGTTCTGCAAGATGAAGGCTGGGCCGTTTTGTGTTGGTTAACCAACAGAACTCACAAGTTGAACCAAAAAATTGCCGGAAGTCGAGTATATATATTCCATCTCCCGGCCTACACCTCGTTTCTCTATTCCTCCCGTATTATACAAACCGACAGAATTCTGATCTCGACATCACGTGACTTGCACAAAACAATGCCTCTCGTTCCAAAACACACCCGATAACCTCACATCTTTGTACTTTCCCTCTGGGCTTCCTTCCGCTACATGCAACTGTATCATAATGCTAAAGTGTCAGATGTAGATTCATTTTCAACTCACCGCGATGGCACCGAAGGGCAGCAGGAAAGGAAAGGGGAAGGCTAGGGCAAAGATGCCGACATCGGTTATCAATCGACGCTTGTCGTTGGATCGGGACCGTATCAAGGGATTCATCTCGGAATTCATCCGTGGACTCATACGGATATACAATGTTAGCGGCGTTAAGGACGACAGGTCATGGGACCTCATGTATGATATAATCTTTCTTGATCCAGTCACGACTCACCACTTTTCACAATTCCAGCTGATGTGGCCGCACTGCCGAAGCAGGAGTTCGCCTTTGCGGGAGTGGTGGGCTGCCTTGTGCTCATATATGGCGCAAGTGTTTGACAAAACCCGCGACCAAATGAACAATTGGAGGTGGGACAACCCCTGTGCCTTTGGGGATCAAGTCGATCGCACCAATCCGCAGACAACCAACTCGGGGAAGGTTAAACACACCGGTGAGCGTTTCTCTTGGTACCGTAGCGATCATCTGAGGGCAAAGATTGAGCCGCCAAGCTGCCGGCAGTACAAACCAGGCAACTTCCTGGCCGTTAGACCACTGAATTGGGATGAGATAATCGACGAGGATGATGATGATGAGAACTGGGCAGATCCCGGAGCACCGAGCGGTGGAAGGAGCCGTCCTGGAGATGACAACGACAATGATGATGGCGAGGGTGAGGAGGACACGCAGGGCGGTGAGAACGGGACTGGGAAAGGGAAGGGAACAATGCATGGGAAGGGGAAAGGGAAGGCGACTGAGGACGGGAAGGGGAACGGGAAGGGGAAGGGGAGGGGAAACTGTAAAGGGAAAGGTATTGTTGAACAAACCCCAGGGGGAGGTGATATCTCTCGTGCCATTGCTTTGCAGTTGCAGAAGGAAACGTCAGAGCCAGACTTGGACACAGAGGGCTAACTAGAGCGGGTATATTTAGAGCCGGAAGCATCGCCCGCCGTGTCAATTTCCTCTGATGATGATACCGACTCTACTGAGTCGGATGGCGAATATGACTCCGAACGTGATCCTGAGGTGGATATGTGCATGGAGGATGATGCGGAGGCACCGCACAGCGTTGATTTAGATGGCGATGTGGACATGGAAAGGGACGGTGAAGATGAGGAAGATGAAGCGGAGGATTATGAGAAGGAGGAAGAGGAGGTGGATGAGGAGGAGGATGAGGATGAGGATGAGGATAATGGCAAAGGACCTCGGATGATTGGCCAGGGAGAGATGGTAAATTCAGTGGCTGACGATGCTGATACCATGGTAGACGATCAGCCAACCGAGCTACCTGAGCAAGGCCAGGAGATGCGCGAGCATACCCTACGGCCACAACCTCCGGCGCCTGCCCCACGGCCACAAACCCCGGAGCCTCGCCCACGACGACGAGCTCCGGAGATTCATACCCTCAGTGAGCTGGAGTTTCTGGGGCTTGTGCCGCCTCAAAAACCTCGCCCAGCGGCGCCAACTCTGCGAGAAGCTGAGGCAGCCGGAAACACCCCGGATGTGGATATGGATCAGCAGCTACTCGGCGAATCGGCAGGTGGCGACAGTCTCCCCGATGTCCCTCTACCAGAAGTCCCTCCCCCGGATGTCCCTCTCCCCGATGTCCCTCTCCCGGATGTCCCTCTCCCGCATGTCCCTCTCCCGGATGTCCCTCTCCCCGATGTCCCTCTCCCGGATGTCCCTCTCCCGCATGTCCCTCTCCCAGATGTCCCTCTCCCGCATGTCCCTCTCCCGGATGTCCCTCTCCCAGATGTCCCTCTCCCCGATGTCTCTCTCCTTGAGGCGCGCCCGGATGGCTTCGTAGGCGAGGAGTGAACCAGTCCTCGCGTTGTAGAGGAGGCGTGCGTTCGGGTTAGGGTCGGGTTCATGTCTTGTGAGTTTGCTTTGCTGTAATCTATTCATCTCAGTCACTGATTAAGGCACGCGTGGAGGTGTTTTGTTGGTTTGGGTTAGGGTTGTGGGCTTGTTTGTTTCCTTTGTTCTAATCTATTTATCTCAGGCATTGATTATTACACGCGTCGTGAGGTTTTTGGATTGCTCAGGGTTGATTTTTTATTTATTCATAGTATTATGGGACATTGCACATGCAGTGTTTTTACAACTCCTGGCGTGTAAGGAGCCTCCTTCTGATAGTGTTGAGGCTCAATAAATCTCTCAGGTATCGTGCGCTTATACCCACACCAGACTGCTCACGCCCAGCACCAACTTTCGTCCCTTTCTACAGTGAATACTCCACTCCTCACATGTTGTCAACGATGCTAGAGAAGACCCCATTCCGTTGGCCCAAATTTTCTTGCCGAAAGAAGTACACCTCAGACAGCTGGCAACTTAAACATATCAAATTACACCATCCGGAACACCTTCAAGTTGCAGGCCAGAAGAATCTGACTGTTCGCAGCACACCCCGACGGATTGAACCTGCTCACCGTGGTGAATTCAACACTAACAAACATTCAGTCGAAGACTTGGATGTGTTTCCCTACCTCGAACACCTTGAGAACATTGCAGACTCGGAGTCTCAACCACCGCCACCTCCTCTGCCGCAGATGGACACATACCCCGGCGCCGGTGCTCCGCTGAGCGATTACATTGCTGAGCCATGAGAAAGCAACGCTCAGGGTTTCCTTGAGACGAACCTACGAAATAATCCCTACTACCCATATGCGACTCGTGACGAGTACAAATTTATCCAGTGTGCGATCAAGAAGAAGGGCATGAAGACGTACTATGACAGCGTGCTGAAGGAAGAAAACACCGCTCCGTGTTTCCGAAGCTTCAAAAATGGGGATGGCGTCCAGAAGCTCGTGGCCAGGATGACAGATCATCACGCTCTCAGGGAGTGGGAACTGCACACTCTCAAGGATATGGGATGGAATGACAATCACCAATGCCCTATCAAATACTTGTGTCGAGACATCATCAAAAGCATGAGATGGTTGACACGGCAGCCAGCGTACGCCGAGCATCATATTTACGCCCATCAGCGTTGCTTTAACACCGATAAGCCTCCAAAACGCCTCTATATCGAAATGCACACTGCAGACTGGTGGTGGGAGACACAGGGAAGGAGAGATACCCGAGTATGATGACGTGCTAACCGATGTTAAGTCAACGCTCAGAGTGGGGATACACTGGCTCCCTTGATCTTCATGTCCGATGGAACGCATCTCTCGAATTTTGCTGGCGACAAGAAAGAGTGGCCTGTATATATGACAATTGGCAATCTATCTTCGAACCTCCGCGAGATGCCCTCAATGCACAGCGCCGTAATGGTCGCTCTCCTGCCGATTCCGATCCAGAACCGCAGTATTCCTCAGAAGCGGCTGGATGAGCAGCAGCAAACAAACCGAGAGGTGCTGAATGATGTACTCTGGCGGGTACTCCACCCTCTCACCTTTAAACAAAATCCCAGTGCGGAGAGCGGGTATGACAACGTTCTCTGTGCAGATGGCAACTTCAGGCGTTGCAAACCAGTTTTAGCAGCATGGCTTACAGATTGCCCTGAGTATAGTGACCTACATCATCTTGAGTGGCATATCTGTTTGTGGTGCGAGTGTCCAAAGAACGAACTTGGGGATTATGTCCCTTCTGACATGCAACACCCCCGGCGGGATCACAACCTATATCAAACGCTCAGCGATGCCCACACGAAGGCAGCCGATGCCGAAATCTCGTCGCGCCAAGTTCACCGAGGATTCAGCGTGTTTCGACATATCCCCTGAAGCGTGAGCGTCCTCCCGAAGCCCGACCTCCTCCATACAATGCAGATCGGCATGCTTGATCACCTCCAGAAGTGGATTATTCACTTCATCAAGACGCACGAACGGCTCGCCAAGTACAATCCAATCTGGTTATCAGTGCCTGCTCACCACGACCTCACACCAAAAACTAAGTCATATGAGGAAGTTTCTCAATGGAATGGGAAGGAGATGAAGGAAATGAGCCGGTACTTGCTTGAGGTTGTAACCTGGTTTTTACGAGGAGGAAGGCCAGCTCAGCTTCCCATATTCAATCGCGCAATTGAGTGCACATGGGCATTGTTAGAATTCTATATGTATGCTCAATATAAATTTCACGATGATGTATCATTGAGCTACATGGAAGACACCTTGTGTCGTTTTCACACCTTCAAAGATGTTTTCTTACTCGGGCGAGCCGGCAAAAAGGCAAAGGCCAAAGCTGATGCCCTGAGAATGGAGCTTGTGAAGAAGCGAAAGGTAGATGAGGACACAAATGCTGAAACATGGACGCCGTCCAAGAAGCGGCGCGAAATGAACGCCTGGTGGGATTATATTAGCCACGAGATAGATGTTTCCAAGGAGTTAGATGGAGACATCAACTTTCTGAAGATCCACTTGATGTCTCACTGGGTCGAACAGATTCGTCGATATGGACCCTTGCAACAGTATTCTGCCGAGAGACATGAAAAAGCACATAAAACGAATCTCAAGGACGGTTGGAACGCCGCCAATCACAATCTCAACTACCTGCCGCAAGTAATCACCATTCAGCGTCACATTCTCTGCTTCGAAATCAGAGAGCTCACTCTCCAAGCCCTCGCTCAGCGTCGAGAGAACAGCGCTGCCACCCACAAAGTCCTCCCTTCCGGCGCTGATCTGGCTGCCCCCCTGAGCTCCCAGTCATATGGGCAGCCCAAATTCAAGGGACCCCAAAACCGCCGTGATGGAAAGTATCCTGACGCTATGATCACAGACTTCAGAGCATTCCTCGACAATACGCAAGACTCAACGCATTGCGTGACAATATACAACGGCACGCGGGAGTTTCTCAAGCATAAGAGTTGTAACAAGATGTATATATCAGATGAACAACTGCACACAATGGAGCTCTGTATTTACCATGGTATCAAGGTTCAAGTTGAGGGTTTAGAAGGTGAACGCATATCTCAGATTTGTCGATGCAGAAGATGCCGGAGCTGGTGCGAAGGGGATCGACAGAACGACTGGGTGTTGGTACAGCAACGCCCAGTGAGATGTTATGGTGCGCTGAATGGTCGTCTCTGGTGGCAACTGCAACAACTATTTTAAATCAAGCTCCCGAACGAGGATGGAGCTTTCGTTGAGTACTGGTTAGCCCTGGCGATCACCACACTACCTGAAAACTCGGGTCACTTGGATCCCATCTCGAAATTTGTACAAGAGAGAAAAGCACCGGCAGCAGTCGCTTTCCAAGTTTTCAGCATGGGAAACATCGTCCGCTGCGCGCACATAATTCCAGAGATAGCTACTAGTAGTAAGACAGGAGACGGACGGATCGAGCGATGGATTGTCAATCGCCACATAGATCTGGCGACTTGGAATGATGGGTATAATTAGTAAAGAGAGAATTGCATCTTGCGCGCAGGTGGAAGGAACGCGAGGAGAGGTTTTCGCAGTGTCACCCATCGCATTGCAATCCCGATGCAACCGCGTGCCCAATGAACCCATTCCTAAGTAAGGTCACAGTTGGCCTTCAATGCCATAGTGTTCGTTTAAAATAGGAGACCGACAGAGCGAGAAGAAATGGTGAAACTGCGACCGGAGGGCAATATGCAACGCGACGCGTGGTATTGATGCCGGGCGCAGAGTAAGCCACCATAGAGGTGTCTCTGACGGCTCTGACGGAGCGCGTCCACTCTGACGGAGCCATTCCGCCCAGACGGAATTATTTTTTGCTGATGTGAGCAGTACTTCTCTTCCACTGTGCTGATTTTCTCAATAGACCTATACTGAGATATAAACTATGGGCATTATAGTTGCTGGAACTGGAGTTAGAAAGTCAAAATACAGAGCTGAGTCCATTTAGACATTTTCTACTACTTGTAACTCTGTTCATTTCTTCTCTTCTATGGATCTTGACTTGTTAAGCATGGCATCAGCATGGGTTTGTACCATTGATCAATGGAAATTAAGTTTCCACATGTGCTGGTTGAGCCAAAAAGGTCATCCTAAGTGGCATAGATTAATTGTGAAACCTAGAGGTCAGTATAATTACATGTACGAAATGGTTGTATAATTCGTTGCTCTCATTTTAGTTTTTCCTTTCCTACTCGTATATGGGGTTATACATTCCATAAGGTCTGTATGTAAAGTGGGAGATTATATAATGGCATGGCAGTATGTGACTTGGTTGGGGCTGGGAACTACAGGTCTAATGTAGCTGGTTTACTAAGAGCCTTTAATCTTTGGCAATAATCTCACTTCACATTAATATCTACTGTAACTTGGAACTGCATGTGCAACTGTATTCAGAAAATGACATTGCATATATCCATGATACTGAATCCAGACCAATGTGCCCATACACATTGAGAATATCCAAACTTGGGGATACATTTGGAGGTTGGGATAGAGTAACATTGTCATTGTACTTTAAGAAGGTGCAGACTGCACTTGGAGATGGAAATCATACAAACTTAGAGATTATGATTAAACACACTATGCAATCAAAATCATGTGACCCTAGCTAACAATCTTGTAGGACCATTGTGATTGTGATCATGCAAACTTTGTGATTGAGATTATGTGACCATAAAAATCGGAATCTTGTAATCTTAGAAATTGATATAATGTACACTCCAAGATTGGGATCAGGTAGACATCAAGATGCTCCTGCTGATAGAGTGCCGGAATAAATATTTGCAGGCTGAGGTAGAGTAAACATGGTGGTGGTCAATCTAGATGGAGATAATTATTTTGGAAGAAGGATCACTAATTACAGTGCGTGGATAGTTGGGAAAACTCTCAATTGTGGGTACATTGTGAGAGTAAGATGGTATATAAAAGCTCCGGAGGTGTTGGCTGAATACAATCTATCTGGAAGGAGAAGCACAGGAAGTTGAGACTGGATTCATTACTGAACTATTAATTGTGACAATGTAGAGTGACTGGATATAGTCGTTTCAGATGGGTTAGTGACTGTTGATATGTATACAGTATATGAACTCAAGATTATAACAGATAAGGATTGGGAGAGATAGCTTGACTTTGAGTTCTCAGATGATCATAGTATTGTGGACGATAAAGAGAGATATTGTAGATGGTGAAGGTAAAATCTTCTGGAAAAACTGTATCTTAAGAGATAACTCTGTGCCAAAGTCAACTCATAGAACCCAATCCATCAGAACCAATTTCTTTTTTGGCAGCTATATTGTGCACTGCAAGAGGGACAAAGTCCAATCCAGTAAGCTTTATCTCTTATTGTTCCCACATATCATCACAGATCTCCAATCCACACCTTGCTGTCTGATGTACATTACTATCATTTCCAGAGTATGGAAGGTTAAGTTATCACTGTCTACCTCCACCTACAATGTGGGTGAATACATACTAAGAATACTGATCGACTATATCTAACTGGGACAAGAAAACCATAATCAGTATCCCTACTATTCAATCACAGTTAACCACAGAATTAACTCTCCTTCAGATCAGACTATCTCTAGCCATCTGTTCTGCAGGATAAATAAGATTAATGTCAACTCATCACATTTGCATAATTACATATCAATGTATTGTTTTAGTTTCTGCCTCTGGTACACCACCCTTCAAATTGACCACCAAAACCTTGGCTTTATACCTACCTCCAAAGTATATCTTGGAGCACAGTTGAACACCAATTCTAATGGACACCAGTATAGTCTCATAGTAGGAGCTGTAGATTGCTCAATCACTATCACCAAATGAAGGTTGTACTGTTCCAATATTTAAAGTCACATTCTACAGAATATGAGAAAGATAATCATCATTGGACATTCTATCAGACCGTGTGTAAAGAAGCAATCAATATATATGGAGAGACTGTATTCCAAGTAATGTGAATAACTCACTGAGAGTGAAGTACCAATCAGAGCTGAGGCTGGCAGGGAGATACAGAAAATATTAAGCCAAAGGTTTGCAGGGAGATAGGCACTACACCAATCCTGTGGCTTGCAGGAAAATAGTGTACTACCAAGCCTGCTAGGTCATGTGCATGCTTTCATTTCAATCATGAATGAGCTAAAGGAAGGGCCTGACTGAGTACCAGTAGCTTTTAAGCTAAATCTATTAGTCAACACTCCCCCTTTAGCCCAAGGCCTTGACAAGACAAAGAGTGTGCATCAGCAACAAGAACTATAGTTGGTTGGTACCTCCAGTATTGTGTGACAGGAGGTGGAGTATACACTGCAAAATGTAGAATTTACAAGAGCATTAGACAGAAGGAGTGAATTCAATCTGGCATTCAGATTAGCGTTGATCTGTGCTGACCTGTACCTGAACACCATGGGAATGATTGTGATCAGTGTGAAATTACATACGAGCACTGGAGCAATGTTTGGTAGCACCTGGGACTCTAAACAATTCAATGCAGGAATAAAAAACCAATTCTGATAGATGTTCGCATTCTAATGAATCTTTAATCAACAAAATGCAGGTGCTAACTCGAACTTGCTTGGTTTACATGAGTATTGCTAAACTCCATGGTGAATTTCGACTCCAGATTATCTTTAACTATCAATTTCTACATTTCATTATACTAGCTAACATCTTCTTGAACTTCGTATTTTTTACATCACTACATTATGGAATGAATGCAAAAGGTGAGAAATTCAGCAGTAAAATCATGGTTAACCAAATGAATAACTTGATTAAGTGAAAGATTGACATTATTTGAATCTGGTCTTGATGTTATTGACTAAGCCTCCAATCTCGTCCGGAAGGATCAATGCAGAAATACCCGATCGGTTCTCAGCAGAAGATAGCAAGCAGTGCTCAGTGAATCTCTAGTTGACTTGTATGAGGTCAGTGGGTGAAATTCAATGCCAGTAACATTTGGCTGAATTGGTAATATCTAGCAAAGTTGTAATGAGATGTTAGTGAGCTGAAAAGAAAGATAATGTGTGAAACACGATATGATGTATTCAGGTACACTGGGAGAGTGCCACCAGAAATAGAGGATTATCTGATGGGAAATGCTGTGCCAAAAGAGGAGTACAGAAGGTGATGGTGGAGTGCTGATTGAAATAGACGAGCACAAATTCAGACCCAGGAGTGCTGATGGGAATTAAGGAGTATCTGGTCAAGTGGAGAAGAGCGCATCGTAGTGGAGTTTTACGGCTTGAAGGTAAGGTCCAAAGAATCAATTTGGGGCATAACTAGGAATGATCAATGACTGTCAATGGGTGTAGAGGAGTGTCTACTCTAGCTGCAGATTACCCAGTATGGAGGAGTAGCACTGAGAGAGGGTGTATAGAGTGTAAAATGAAATAAGGTAGTGCTGATCAAGGCTGAAGAGTACAAATAGAAATTGAGGAGTGCATAGCAGAGTGGAGAAGTACTGAAGAAGGGAATAAGGCAGCCTGTGAATGTGTAATCAATGAGAGCATTGGCTTCTTTGGTAAAATCTGTCACTTGGAAAAGGTAAATGTTAACTTGATATTCATCTTGGGAAGACAAAACTCTGTCCTGGATTCAAGAAGCATATTCAGACTATGTACAATGAATAGTAGAGGCCACCTGTGCTGTAGCCTGCAGAACAAGTTGTTAAAAGAACTAAGATATTATAGGCTGCTGCCCAGGCTATTGGTGGTAAAGAAAACTTGATGGCAGATTAAATCCAGCACGGCCATTGGACTGAAGCATGTCTTTTTATCTTTCATGTTCTTTGGGAGATAAGCAACATCTAACAGAAGCTTCACACCAGAATCCAACGCTCAGTCTCTGAGTCAAAATGCAACTGGTAACTCCAATCAACTCTCAGGCAAGCTCAATCTGCCAAATATTCATAAATAGTACTAATGAATAGTTTTCACTGTGTGTATTTGGCGACATAGACAGTATTGTTAGTATGATGGAAGAGTATCATACAGAAAACATGATACAGCTTGTCATGTTTGCAGATCTATATTTCGAGATGCACTCACAGGCCATTAACAATGCGATGGTGTAGCAACAGGACCACCACCTAATGCATGCTAATGATCCTGAGCATCACTAGCACATTTGTAAATGTTGTTAACCATCTAGTACTTTGCATTGGACTTTATTGGCCAAAACATCTTTTTGAAGACTATTGCCTTCATTGAGATTTTTGCACCATCAAAAGTAACCAAACATTAGTGGGGAACCTGGTAATTTGCACTGGCCTTTGGTTGAGGAAGTTCTAATCTCAATTTAACCTAGTATGCCAGAGCACCTATATTGATTCATAATCAAATTTGCGTAATTTATTAAAAGTCAGCACTTGGTAATCAAGTCAATATAGTGCTGTGACTCCAGCAGCATTGTGGAAATGTGGATGTGGAGGGTGTACAATGACAGCATTGCCATGGCTTGGTTTGTTTTGCCAGTTGTACTCATGTGATTTTTGATGGCTTATTGCACTGCTCCAGGCTTATTTGCAAGATTTGATGTTGGCAATTGAAATGCTCTTATTTGGTATTGAATAACATGGTGGACACCCCAGGGTTCTCACTTTCATTACAGCTGATCTCTCAAGTGCGATCTTGGTTATTCTGCATCTGAATATTGAAACTATCGACATTTGTCATGTACATAATAATATTCAAAGTTAGGGTAGGAAGTCACACATGTGTTAGACTATCAGGATTAGGTGTCTTCTCGAATGTGTTAGTGAGTGCTTACACAAGTGGTGCTCTATTGTTCTTCTCTAAATAGTAATTTGTTCCTTAGCAGGTAGTAGATTTCACATTGATAAAGTGAAGTTACAGGTTGGGGAACATAAACTGACAAGTATAAAAGGGTAAATATACTATGGAGTGTAATAGAATTTCAGGAAAATAGCACAATAATGTGATATAGTTTGAAAATGATGGGATTTGAGGTGAGCCTGGAAAGTGTCTGCCAGAGTTGTATTCAGCAGTTCATAGTAGTATGATAGATACCAGGGCATTGCTGTGAGTTACGAAGTGCCAGGCACACTGGAATTGATACATTCCTCATGTTCCAAATTCTAAGTGTTAGCACTGGTATACAAGTAAACTGTTGTTGAAAGAGTTGAAGGTTGAATATAAGCCAATGTACCAAGAATTGATCCAGATACCCCTGAAAAACTCAAGACATTTAAACGGTTATATTATTGAATAACTCTCAGGGCAAGCAATATCAAGTACCTAGATATGAATTGATAATAATAGCCCCTGCATAAGGCTCCTCTAAAGATTGTAATTATACCACTAGTTCAAATAAATGAGCTAATCACAAAGTATCAAATTCTTACCATGTTAGAGTATACAGAGCATTGATAGAGTTGAAACAGTGGAGTGTGATCACGGTTGAATCAAGAGGGTTTAAGCTGAATTCGTTGTTAATTGTTGATATATATCAATATCAATATGGGGTGTATTAATTAAAAGGTTACCTTCTTGGCATAATATTCTGTTGCTTAATAATTGTGCAGCAAGATTAGCAGTCAATCAGGCAACATTATGCACGAACATCAGTCCAGCAGTCTGTCTCTGCTGAATGCTTCACAATCATATTGCAGTGATTATATGAGAAAATAATTGTTACACTGAGGTTTGTAGAGTACATCATCATGTAGTTGTGGGTTGTGGCCGGCAGCTACTATACAGGCTAGAAGTTATCTTAGACATTGATTCTATCAATCCAACATCTTGACAAGATTACCAGAACAGATGATTCGTCACAGAGTGACCGTGATCCGGACACCATTTTGAACCACAATTAGGCCATAACCGTTGCATGGCGGACCATTGGTTATGCAAGGGCAGAGGGTTCGAAATGCGTTCTGAATCCATCTGGGATCATGTCACCGTACAGACTCAAGTCAATGATTCAACTGTGTAGACGTAATCTCTTCTCAATGAAATCCCACACTCAACAGCTTAAAGAACTGCGCCAGTTGCAATGGCCACAGGGTTTGGTGCTACAGGTGAACAACATTCTGGCAACCAAATTACACATCGACAGGACATATTTAGGATGAATGTGGACTACTTCGGCGGAGTGCAGGATCCATTGAGGATATTATCAGGTCAACTGTTGCCCAGCGAAGAAGACAGCCATATTCACTATAATGTATGGTATGTAGATTGTCTATGAGAAGTAGGAGGGTAATGGACAGCAGATACATGGGAGATGTTGGAAGAGAGACCCTAAACACCTATGCAGTATGGCAGATCCTCCGGTATCGTGCACCGGGCCTGTGGTTAATGCCAACAGACTCAAAACACCAGCAGTGGCAATTGTGGCAAGGTATCTACAAAGTCTGTGGACTACTATAGAGTGCGAATGTGGAAGCATTGTTCGAAGGTATACTGTATCTACCATCGTACAACAGATTCCAAACACATGGCTTTCAAAGAGCAATGTTGATCGATGTGTCGCCTACATTTGTGGAGACGAAAGTAAACATTGCCATGAAGGAATATCTACAATTTCGACGCCAACACCAATCTCAAAACCCACACCAACACTCACACCAACACCAACACCAACGCCAACACCAACACCAACACCAACACAAACACCAACACTACTACCAACACCAACATCAACAGCAACATAAACACTAACACCAACATTTTCAGCATAACCAAAGATCAGGAACAAGAAGCTGCCAATGCGAATCAAACATGCTCCAGCTGGCCTGTGTATTAACTTTGAAGTGGCAGTTGACTGGAAGTCAAGACCGTTGAAACCTACCGCACAATCTACTACCATGTGTAGGAATAGGCCCATGATTGACACCTCCAATAGCAAGAGCAGGTGAATATTCATGTGAGAGGAGGTTAGGGTATAACTTGGGTTTGCTTCTGTCTTCTGTCCGCTATCTTCTGGTTGTTCACTGTCTGCATTTTCTATGGCTTAGTGTTTACAGATGTAGTAATGCCCTGGAGGAGTGTTAGACTGAGTCTTTGTAGAGTATATTATTATGTTGCTGTAGGTTAGGTTAGAGCTGGCAGCTGCTATGCAGGCTACATGTCATTGTAGACTAAAACTCAAGCAATCAGTCATCTGGACAGGTTTGTCACAACATGACTTTGGATTCACAAACAAGAACATCCATTTACATGAGGAGTTGTAAGGTAAGATGAAAATGAAGGGGTAACATAAATGATTCCAGTTCTCTTCAATGCCAATATTGCTAGCTAATAGATTATTATTTGTCACATATATTCTGCTATTGTACATTATATCTAGTAAAAAGTTCATGATTGAATCACAAACTCATTATGTGTCTCACTTCTACATGGTGGACTTGAGATCAATAGTTGAGTTCACAGCTGGGAATGAGATAATATTAATGTACCAGAAAGCTTGATCTGGCAGCAGGCACTATAAAGAATGGATGCAGTTCAGGAGAATCGAACAGCAGTAAGCCTTGAATCAACCTCCAGCATTCAATGCAATGGCAGCAATTCCAGGCTTCTCCAACTGTGATAGTTATTTTTACTCTCAACAGCTGCCTTTTTGTAACTAAGGTTATCCTAACAATGTGATTATCACACACTTTCAGGATTTGGTAGTTCACAGAAACTAGACCAGATCTTGTTCAAATTGGACACAAGCTTTGCCTGTTCAGAATTTGAGGTATGTGGGAATTGCCAGTCACCTGAGTCACTACACACATACTCCCAAACACCATTCTCTCTCACCCATCTCTCATGCAATATATCAGATTATATTATCTAATTCCAGATATGGTAGTTGGAGGCCCAAATATACATGTTAGTCAGAATCCAGTTTCATCTGTATTAGAAGTGTTGTCAATTTATGTCTCCTCAAGATAGTGAAGTAAACAGAGTGTGTGGGGGATGCTGCATCTGGAAAAAGGAATTCTGTTGCATGTAATCTACCATAGACCATATGGCCTACAGCAATCATCCATAACACCAATAACACCAAAGAATAAAAACTACCCTAGAGCGATTTAATGAAACCCGTGATAATACACCTATAACATACTGATAGCACATCTGAATTATTAATATAATTCAACTGTAGTGCATGTATTATATACTGCAATTCATGGATTATACCATATACTCATTACAATTACTCATTTATTTGCTACTCTGACATCTCCTTTCCCATCTTTAACATGGATACGTCTAACTCTGACATGCTCGCTTGGACAACTCAGACAAGCACACACTCTGACTGTCATAGCTGTGACAACCTTGCTCCCACAACTCCGACATGCTCACTCTCACAACTGACAATCTTGCTCCCACCACTCTGACATGCTTACTTTCACAACTGATATGCATACTCTCTCAACTCTGACATATTCACTTTTAAAGCTCTGACATGTTTGGTCTCACCACTCTGACATGCTAACTCTTACTTTTCGGAAAATCTGCCTTTTCTAGGGGCAACCTGGTAGTGGTGGATCCGGCTTAGCTGGTTAGGTGAGACTGGCTTCGCTGGGAGCTGTCATGGCCTGAAGGAATACAAGTGACAATCGGGGTGGTGTAGCAATTAGTGTTACAGAAAGGCGAAGACATTAGAAGATGCAGTGTAGTGGTGGCGGTATAGTTTGTTGTGATAAGGAAATGGTCTGAGGTGTTGCAACGTCAGATGAGGTGGCATGGTTTTGTTGATAAGGAAGTATGTGATGTTGTGAGAGATCATGGTAGGTAATTCGGATGGTACATCGAAGCCGGTGGGATGATTGGATGGTGGTTGATGGGCCGTATATAGAGAGAGGATTGTTTGGCGTGGAAGGATTTCCTTTTCTTCTCTCTTTACTCGTTCTCTTGTAGAGCAAAGCAAACCTATGGCTTGGGAACAGTTTGGACTGTTGTCTTGTTCTGATTCCTCAATATGAACTTCGAGCACTTTGACCCAATCCTGATATCCCATCACTGTTCCCAATATCACCCACGTCCGACCCCACATATAACCCTAGAATGAGTCAACCAAATAAACGTACCTGATATTGAATGTATTGTCAACATTGTTTGACTCCCTGATTTGTGTTTGGTTGTTATTACTGTGAAGTTTCCGACAGTTATATTTTGATTCGCTATGTGTGGAGCCGCGATCTTACAGAATTGGATGTGCCTGCACACTTCGAATGGCTGTAAGTACCGCTATGAACCTTGTTCTGGTACTTGTTGGGTGTATATAACACCAAATCGTGAGTGGATTCACGTTTGCGACAATTGCATTCACCATCTACCACGACTTACGGGATTTAATATCCCTCAATGCACACATCGATCCCCATATAAAGATGCGACAATACGACAGTTACTGTACTTCCCAAATGAATTAGTTGGATCTTGCCAGATCCCCCTGGTTTATTAGCGAACCCGAACCCTTGAACGCCTTCGGCCGTATAGGAGCTGTACGTGTGACAATTCTCGAAGATGAACCTTTGGAATAATCCTTTTGGGTACAATCTGATGTTTGCTCTCCCTGGAATCGTCATTGGACGGACACCGACACATACAGAGGAGGCTTGGAACTTGATGATCCCGTATTTGGGTACAGTTGGACACAATATGGGGAGCCCATGCTTGGTTTGACTGTTATCCTGAACAACCCTGTGAGTGCAAAGGGCACAAACTGCTTAGGGACCCACTGAAGCAAAGGACACGCACCAGCGGCAGCAGGAACAGCAAATTCTGTGCCTATCTCTTCGATTGATACTGAACCCCTGGCTCCGACCCCCTCCGAAATCGACACATATCATTAGCCCTGGTTGATGTACATACTCTACTGCGATGTCAGGATGGAAACAGCACAATCAGGTGGCCTTGATGTGCATCAACGACCAGGCCATCACACAAGGAATCGTTAAGAGCAACATACTGGAGATAGACTTCAGGAAGAGACAGCCGATGTTGGAAACGGCACAAGTGGTGTTCAGGAGGGAAGTGCACAATACTGAACCCGCCAACATCGTACAGAGGGTATGCAAACGCCCAGCAGAAATAATCATGCTGCAGAAGAAGATTACAGATGTCCAGGCACAACAATTTGTGCCCCCCCAGTGTGATCACACCGAGATGGAGAACCCGATACAGATCATAAAGGTCCAGGGGGATGAAGCCCAGAGGAGACCCGTGGCCCCTGGAAGAGATGACAAGTTATGGGAGGAATTGGCAGTAATGACCCAGAACGCATGACAATCTGGAGATGAAGTCCACCATTTGAGGATGCAGTTACCCAATGCCCTGAGGTCAGCAGCCAGAGCATCACCAGCTGCACCCCAGGCTCCGGAGGACAGAGGGCAGAAGAATCCCGACTCCCTGGACTGTGCAGACTCGGATCGAACTCAGTTCAGATGCTGGATTGCTCAACTCCGGATGGTAATAAGACACAAACCCGCCACAGCTTCTGACGCACAGTCGATGATACGGTACGCATTCAACTGCCTGAGCAGAGTATCTTTGGGTCAGATCATGTGACACATCCGGGAGAGCGGCGAGATAGGGCTGGAGGACCCATCCCCATTATTCAACTCCCGGAAGCAGCTTTTGGTGACCCCGACCAGTTACCCTCTGCGGAAAGGAAAATGCGAGAGATCAACCAAATGAACTGTGAGTTCTCTCAGTACTATGCTGAGTTTCAAGTTATAGCTGCCGACCTGGATTGGAATCTATCGGCCCTCCGGAACACCCTACCTATGGGACTATCAAAATCAATGGAAGATTCCTGTATGTATAGTAATATGCCAGACGAACTCCCTTCCTGTGTTACAGTTCGCTAAATGCGGGATAATCAGATCCATCAGCAACAACCCTAGTTTCCGTCTGAAACACCTGGGTGTTCTGGACGGCTCTGACAGCTGTGACAGAACATCATACCCTCTGACACAGAATTACACGCTTCCCGTTGCATACTCATCTCCATCACTTTGTGCCTGGTATACGCAACATCAGAACGACACGTGTGTTACACTCTTCGCAGGGGCTGCATTCATGCTGTAGCCGTTCACACAATGCCTGGCGATGTATATGCCTTTCTTCGGCCGATAGCCACATTATACCTCCCCGCTATGGCTATATATCGGATGCCGCACTCGCCCCATACATGTTTAGCTTTGAGATTTTGTCACATATTGCGATACAGTCTTCGCTTTGGATACCTTGCTTGCCGTTGCATTTGCTTCGCCATTATCGTATTTTACAGGTCTCAAATATACAGTCCAATCTTCACACTCTCTAGTACTATGCCCTCAGTCCACCACATTCTGCGTTGATCCATCATCGGCTTGCAATGCTTCTTCCTCCTCATCCGCATCTGCATCATCACCATCCTCAGCCTCATACCCTTTGCCATCCTCGGCCTCATACCCGTCGACATCACTGGTTCCCAGGTCAAAGCTCTCGAGTTCCGTCGCAGGCCGTCGTCGCCGGCTGGTGGTGGGCATCGCAGCATGATCGTCGCATTCATCACCTTCATCTTCGTAATCCCCGCTGGCCCCAGCCATCTCGAAATGAAGTTCGTCATCAGTGCAATTGTTGTCTATCGGGATGTTTGGGTCAGTTCTTCCGATCTCAGGCTCCTCAAGCGCCACTTCAGAGGCCAAATAATCAAGAAGAATAGCATTGTCAACACGCGCTGCTTCCACGCTGATCACCACGGCAGGCGTTGGGTTCTCCGCCTGTTGGATCTGACGTTTGACTGCAGCAAGAGTGTTGTTATACACCCTGTGTTGGTAGCTCTCCGGTAGTGTGTTCCAGGTATTCATCAAGAACGTATACGTGTCTGCAACGCCAGGCGAGGTCAACAACTTGCGACCCATTACAGCGCAGCAGGATGTGATCTTACCACTGTCCTGCTTGTGGTTGGAATAGTTGGAGTGATCAGGTCTGTCCGCTTTCAGCTTTGACTTGGAAGCTTTCGGATGAACACCTTTGTTCTTATGCTACTCCAGGAGAGCATGGTGCAACGCGGTGCATCTAAATATGATCAGCGGCGATGGTATATGACCGTCCTTGTCGTTAATCATGGAATAATACAATCTATAAGCATACTTACCGCGGTTATTTGCACGATGATGAAATTTGATGTAGAAAACTGCGGGATTGCTTCCGCCAGGAAGTAAAGTGGACGCTAGGTACTCGTTATCAGCTGTCGACTCTCTCTGCGTTGGATTTGGACCGCGTACACCACCTTCCACACGCTCTGCTACTGGAAAGAGATACTTATTGTCTGCCCGAAGGGAATCAATGGATTCCAAATGCTCTGCGTCGGATTCAACGCAGTGGAGATCATTATGCTCTGTAATGTTGTCCCTTGCTGATTGAATAAAATGGGATATAAACTTATCAACTTGTGCGTGGACCTGGTACCGGTTTGAGCGTGTAATATCCACTATGGGCCGTTGATTCAGGATACCTGTTTCAAAATCTTCTTTGTGCGTGCCTCGAATGCTATGGACCAAATGTTGTTTTGCTGCATAGCGGTGTTCCAGATCATCTCAATTATCTGCCATTGTGTGGCTTCAGCTAATGCTTTTGCAACACGTCGCTTTGCTTAACTTACCATCTCGAAGTCGCTTGCACTCATACACGGCCATCTGTTCCGTATGTCGACCTCCAGGAGTCTGCCCATTATAAATACAAAACGCGTCCTGTCTGAGTGACCAAATCGAGGGATGCTGCGACTACCGGAGACTATTGATCGAGGTGTAGACACCGCGAGCGGTTGCAATTGCCACTGCCTCCCTCTCTGATTCGTTTCAGTAGCTCACGTTCGCGGTGGATTTGTAATGATCGCGCAGGCTTCTGGATTCGGGATGGGGGTAGGAAGGTTTTCAAGACCGCTGAGAGGAGTGGGTGTGTGAGCAATGCCGGATGCGGGGCGGGATACAACGTGAGGCGTTGGGTATGTCTGTATCGTTCCGCTGGGAGCTGGTGTGTTACGACTGCTGGGATCCGGCGTTGCGGTTGGAGTAATTATTGACCATCGCTGTGTAGTGGACGGGGTGGAAGTCACGCGTTGAGTGATCTCTTCAATGCGAGAATTGTTCAGCGAAGATGAGGGGGTGGGGTTCTGATGTTGTATTGTCGAGGGTACGGAACTCCCTCCTCGAGAGGAATCCCTCTTGCCAGCCGGTACGGAAACGGGTCTCTTAGCAGTGGGAAGTTGAGCATTCCCTGAAGGCCCACGGTTTTGTCGATTCTGACCATTAGCAACACTTTGAACATTTCATACGACTGTAGTCGTGTCAGCATGAGGGATTTGGTAAGGCATATTCCGATATAGATGTTCGCCGTTAAGAAGGTAGGAATACTATCCTCTGCATGAATATGCAACAGCAGGCGAGGTAGACTCCTATTTGGGCGACTGTGGACGGATTCGACAAAAAAGGGAGGAGCAGTGCAGACCGCGCCAGACTCTAAACCCTGACACTACTCGGGGACAAGATCCCTTCAAAAGCATTCAATTATGGGATTAACTGCCATCAGATTAAACTGAGATCAAACTGAGCATTGATATTCACTGTTACAGCAACGTATGAAGGTCCATTTGCACTGCTTGAAAGGTGTTTATGCCATCTTCGCGGGATTATCATCGTATTGCGGTGGTTTTTGGCACAATACTTCGAACCATCGATTGTGTATATCTTCAGCTTCCCAGTGGAAATCCCCCTTTGGCAGAGCTAAAAGCATCAGAAAGCGAACAATGACGTATTCTCTATCATATGACATCAGTTTCGTGTGCTTTTTCCACTGCTAGGCGTTGGTAGCCGTGTTGGAGGGTTGCACAGTTGGGACAACTAGAGAACTACTCAGTTTGCTCTGAGGTGCACGACGTCTGTGCGGCAAAAGTGGTATGTGATGCCAAAGCAACCCCCAGCATCGCAAACTGTCCTCACCGCGTGTACTAAATCTCCTCTCGAGGCTCCTCATTCATGAGGTGCCTGGTGGCTGTGCAAGATGAAGGCTGGGTGGTTTTGTGTTCATTAACCAAAAATCTGCACGATATGAACCAAATCGCGGGAACTCGAGTATATTGATCCCTTCTTCCCGCCTACACCTTGATTCTCTGTTCCTCCCGTATTACACACACCGCCAGCACTTAAACACACCGCCAGTATCCTGAACTATCTTGTCATCATGTGACTTGCACAGAACAACGCCTCTTGTTTCAAAACACACCCCATAACCTACACATCTTTGTACGTTCACTGTGGGCTTCCTTCCGCTAACTTCAACTGTATCATAATGCTAACGCCTTGGATGCAGATTCATTTTCAACTCGCAGAGATGGCACCAATGGGCAGCCTCAAAGGAATGGGGAAGGTGACTGCTAGGAAAAAAATGCTGACATCGGTTATAAATCGACGCCGGTCGATAGATCAGGACCGTACAAAGAGATTCATCTCGGAACACATCCGTCGACTCATATGGATAGACAATGTTTGCAGCGTCAAGGATCAGAGGGTCTGGGACGTCGTTTATGATATAATCTATCTCGATCCAGTCACGACTCGCCACTTTTCACAATTCCAGCTGATGTGGCCCCACCGCAGCAGCAGGAGTTCACCTTTTCGGGAGTGGTGGGCAGCGTTCTGCTCATATATGGGGCAAATGAATGACAAAACCCGCGACAAATTGAAACAGCAGAGGTGGGACAACCCCCATGCCTTCGGGGATCAAGTCGATCGCTCCAATCCGCAGACAACCAGCTCGGGAAAGGTTTAACGCACAGCCGAGCGTTTCTCTTGGTATGGTAGTGATGATCTTAGGGCAAAGATTGAGCCACCAAGCTGCCGGCAGTACAAGCCAGGCGACTTCCTCGCCGTTGGACCACTGAATTGGGATGAGATAATCAAGAAGGATAATGATGATGAAAACTGGGCGGATCCCGGAGCGCCGAGTGATGGAATGAGCGGTCCTGGCGATGGGAATGACAATGACGATGGTGAGGGTGAGGAGGACACACAGGGTGGTGCGAAAGGGACCGGGAAAGGGAAAGGAACAAAGGACGGGAAGGGGAAAGGGAAGGGGAAGGGGAAGGGAAACGGTAATCGGAAAGGGATTGTTAGAGAAACCCCAGGGGAAGATGATATCTCTCGTGCCGTTGCTTTGCAGTTGCAGCAGGACATTAATTAGGCAGACTCGGACACTGAGGGCTAACTAGAGCGGGTATATTTAGAGCCGGAAGCATCGCCCGCCGTGTCAATTTCCTCAGATGATGATACCAACTCTACCAAGAAGTCAGATGGCAAATATGACTCAGAACAGTATTCTGATGTGGATGTGCGCAGGGAGGATGATGTGGACGCACCGGACAGCATTGATTTAGATGGCGATGTGGATATGGAAAGGGATTGTGACGATGATGAGGAGGAAGATAAAGAGGAGGACGATGAAACGAAGGAAGATGAGGAGGAGGTGGAGGAGGAGGATGAGGATGAGGAGGAGGATAAGGATGGGGATGATGGCAAAGAACCTCGGATGATTGGCCAGGGAGAGATGGTAAATACATCGGCTGACGATGCTCATACCATGGTAGACGATGAGCCAACCGTGATGCCTGAGCAAGTGCAGATGATGCGCGAGAATACCCCACGGCCACAACCTCCGGCGCCAGCCCCACAGCCACACACTGCGGAGCCTCCCCCAGGTCCATGAACTCCGGAGACTCATACCCTCAGTGGGCCGCAGTTTTTGGGACTGGTGACGCCGCAAACACCTCGCCCAGCAGCGCCAAATCTGCGGGAAGCTGAGGCAGCTGGAAACATCTCCGATGTCGATGTGGAGCAGCAGCTACACGGCGAATAGGCAGGTGGCGACAGTCTCACTGATGTCCCTCTCCCGGATGTCCCTCACCAGGTTGTCCTTCTCCCAGGTGTCCCTCTCCCCGATGTCCCTCTCCCAGATGTCCCTCACCCTGATGTCCCTCTCCCTGAGGCGGGTCTGGATGGCTGGGTGGGTGAGGAGTGAACAACTCCTCGCATTGTAGAGGAGGCGTGCGTTTGGGTTAGAGTCGGGTTCTTGTCTTGTGAGTTTCCTTTCCTGTATTCAATTCATCTCAGGCACTGATGAAGACACACATGGAGGTGTTTTGTTGATTTGGGTTAGGGTTGTGGGCTTGTTCGTTTCCTGTCTTCTAATCTATTTATCTCAGGTATTGATTATGACACACGTCGCGAGGTTTTTGGATTGCTCAGGGTTTAGTTATCATTTATTCATAGTATCATGGGACATCGTGCATGCGGTGTTTTTGCAACTCCTGGCGTGATGGTGTTGAGGCTCAATAAATCTCTCGAGTATTGTGATCTTATACCCACACCAGACTGCTCAGGCCCAGCTCCAACTTTCGTCCCATTCTACAGCGAATACTCCACTCCTCCCATGTTGTCGACAATGCCAGAGAAGACCCCATTATGTTGCCCCGAATGTTCATGCCGAGAGAAGTTCACCTCAGACAGCTGGCGACTTAAACATATCGAATTACACCATCCTGAACCCCTTCAAGCTGCAAAGAATCTGACTGTTCCCAGCGCTCCCGGATGCGTTGAACCCGCTCAGTGTTGTAAATTCAACTGTAACTAAGATTCAGTTGAAGACTGGAACCCGTTTCCCTACCTCGAACAAGTTGAAAACATCGCAGACTCGGAGTCTCAACCACCGCCACCTCCGGTGCCGCGGATGGAAACATACCCAGGCGCCGGCACTCCACTGAGTGATTACATTGCTGAGCCATGGGAACACGATGCTCAGGGTTGCCTTGAGACAAACCTACAGAACAATCCCTGCTACCCGTTCGCGACGTGCGAAGAGTCCAAATTTATCCAGTGTGGGATCTAGCAGAACGGTATGAAGACGTACTATGACAATGTGCTAAAGGAAGAAAACACCGCTCTACGTTTCCATAGCTTCAAAAACGGGGATGGCGTCCAGAAGCTCGTGGCTAGCATGCCAGATGATCAGGCTCTCGGGGAATGGGAACTACACACTCTCGAGGATATGGGATGGAATGACAATCACCAATGGCCTATCAAATACTGCAGTCGAGCCATCATCATAAGCATGAGATGGTTGATGTGGCAGCCAGCCGACACCAAGCATCTCATTTACGCCCCTCAGCATTGCGTCAACAGCGAAACGCCACCGAAATGCCTCTATACTGAAATGCACACTGCGGACTGGTGGTGGGAGACACCGGGAAGCAGAGATACTCGATGATAATAACGTGCTAATTGAGGTTAAGGCAATGCTCAGACTGGGGGATACACTAGCTCCCTTGATCTTCATGTCCGACGGAACACATCACCTGAATTTTGCTGGCGACAAGAACGAATGGCCTGTATATATGACAATTGGCAATCTATCTTCGAAGATCCGCCAGATGCCCTCAACGCACACCATCGTCATGGTCACTCACCTGCCGATTCCATTCAAAAACCGCAATATTGCTTAGAAGCGGCAGGATGAGCAGTGGCAGACACACCGAGAGGTGTTGAACGAAGTACTCCTGCACGCACTCCGGCCTCTCATCTTTCAACAAAATCCCAATGCCGAGAGCAGGTATTTCCAAGGTCTCTGTGCAGATGGCAACTTCAGGCGTTGCAAACCGGTTTTAGCAGCATCGCTGGCAGATTGCACTGAATATAGAGACCTACATCATCTCGGGCGGCATTTCTGTATTAGGTGCGAGTGTCCAAAGAACGCACCTGGAGATCATGTCCCTTCGGACGAGCAACACCCCTGGCGGGATCACAACCTATATAAAACACTCAGCGATACCAACACCAAGGCAGCCGATGCTGCACTCTCGTCGCGCCACGTCCACCGAGGATTCGAAGTGTTTCGACATTTTCCCTGTATCGTGAGCGACCTGCCGAAGCCCGACCTCCTCCATTCAATGCAGATCGGTATGCTTGATCACCTCCAGAAGTGGATTTTCCACTTCATGAAGACGTAAGAACGGCTTGACAAGTACAATGCAATCTGGTTATCCGTGCCTGCTTACCGCGACTTCACATCAAAAAATAAGTCCGATGAGGAAGTTTCTCAATGGAATGGGAAGGAGACGAAGGAAATGAGCCGGTACCTGCTTGGAGTTGTAACCCAGTCTCTACGAGGCAGAAGCCCTGCTGAGCGTCCCATATTCAATCGCGCAATTGAGTGCACACGGGCATTGTCAGATTTCAATATGTATGCTCGATATATATCCCACGATGATGCAACTTTGAGCTACATGGAGGACGCCTTGCATCGTTTTCACACCTTCAATGATGTGTTCTTACTCGGGCCAGCCGGCAAAAAGGTGAAGGCCAAAACCAATGCCCTGAGAACGGAACTCGTGAAGAAGCGAAAGATTGACGAGGAAACAAATGCTGAGACTGGGACACCGTCCAAGATGCAGCGTGAAATGAATGCCTGGTGGGATTATATCAACCACAAGATAGATGTTCCCAAGGAGTTGGATGCCGACTTCAACTTTCCGGAGCTCCACTTGATGTCTCATTTGGACGAACAGATTCGTCGATACAGAACCTTGCAACTGTATTCTGCCGAGTGAAATGAACTAGCATATAAAACGAACCTCAAGGACGGTTGGAACGCCTCCAATCACAATCTCAACTACCTGCCGCAAGTAATCACCTTTCAGTGTCGCATTCTCTGCTTTGAAATCAGAGAGCTCAATCTCCAAGCCCTGACTCAGCGTCAGGAGCACAGCGCCGCCGCTTGAAAAGTCTCCCCTTTCGGTGCTGATCTGGCTGCCCCCCTTGGCTCCCAGTCATATGCGAAGCCTGAATTCATGGGGCCCCAACACCGCCGTGATGGAAAGCATCCTGACGCTATGATCAAAGACTTCAGAGAATTACTCAACAATACACAAGACGCAATGCACTGTGTGGCACAATACAGCGGCACCCGGGAGTTAATCAAGCATAAGAGTCGTAACAAGACATATATGTCGGATGAACAACTGCACGCAATGGAGCTCTGTATTTACCATGGTATTAAGATTCAAGTTGAGGGTTTGGATGGTGAATGCATATCTCAGATGTGTCGATGAAAAGGAAGCCAGAGCTGGCGTGGAGGGGACCGACCGAACGACTGGGTATGGGTAAAGCAACGCCCAGGGAGGTGTTATGGCGCGCTGAATGGGCGTCTCCCGTGGCAACTGCAAAGACTATTCAAAATCAAACTCCTACACGAGGATGGAGCTTTCGTTGAGTACTGGTTAGCCCTGGCGCTCACCACAATACCTGAAAACTCGGGAAACTTGGAACCCGTCTCGAAATTTTTAAAAGTGAGAAATGCACTGGCAGCCGTTGCGTTGCAAGTTTTTAGCGTGGGCAATATTGTTGGCTGCACACACTTCATTCCAGAGATAGCAACTGGTAGTATGACAGGCGATGGATGGAACGAGCGATGGATTGTCAATAGCCACATAGATCTGGCGACTTGGAATGATGGGTATAATTAGTAAAGAGAGAATTGCATTGTGCGCGCAGGTAGAAGGAACGCGAGGAGGGATTTTCGCAGCGTCACCTATCGCCTTGCAATCCTGTATAATTAGTAAAGAGAGAATTCCATTTTGCACCCAGGTAGAAGCAGCGCAAGGATAGATGTTCGCAACGTCATTCATCTCATTGAAATCCCGATGCAAGCGCGTACCCACTGAACCCATTCTGACGTATGGTCACAGGGGTCCGCAATGCCAGGGAGATTGTTTACAATAGGAGACCGACAGAACGAAAAGACCTGGTGAAACAGCGATCAGAGGGCAATATGTAATGCGACGAGTTGAATTGACGCCGGGCGTGGAGTAACCCGCCACCAGGGTTTCTCTGACAGCTCTGACGGAGCACGTCCACTCCGATGGACCCAGTCCGCCTGGACAGAAATATCTTTTCCTGATGTCCGGCAACGATGAGTGGAGATGGCATCACAAAATCAGGGGTGGATAGGTTTCGCCCCTTCCCCTAGACTTCCGGGAGCCCTGAAAGATCCCACAGCAGCTCTGGCTGGGTCAGTTGCTGGATATACTGGACCGGCCCCAATGGATCTCAGTGGAGGCAAAAGAAGGATTTCTGCGGAAGAAAGGGCAAAATGGTTTGCTGATGGATGGTGTGTATATTGTAGTGAGTTTAACCACAGGACAGCGGAATGTGCGGCAAGGAAGAAGGCTCTGATGTTTAAGGCGGCTGGAGTGGAAGTAAAGGATGTAAGAAATGGGACAGGTTCCGAGGAATCAGGAAAAGATTAAGTCAATTGGAGAAGGATGGCTCTCCAGTTGACAGGAAAAGTTCTGTTTTGAATACTTTAAAATGTTTTGGAATTTCGCGTTTATCAGTTTGCAAGGTGGAGGTATTGGAAGTGTCAATGGAAGGAGAAGATTTAGTTATAACCTGCACATTGACTGTGAATAACCAAGAAATATCAACAAATGTGCTGATTGACTGTGGATCTACAGGCATTGCATTTCTCGATCGGGATTTTGCTCACATTCATACAACACCGCTTCAGGAGTTAAACGAAAAACGACATGTACAGGTCATAGACGTGAGATCCATAGAATCCAGGGATATTGCACTTAGTGCCAAGGTTGGGGTGACAATTCAAGATCGTAAGGAACATCTACCCATGTTCATTACATAATTGGGCTATTATCCAATTGTTCTTGGGATCCCCTGGTTACGGCTACATAATGTGGCAGTGCAGTTTGCTTCAAATACAGATACTTTTGGATCACAATACTGTACTACACATTGCCACGATGCACCCATTATGGTACAGGGAGTTACAGAAGAACCACCGGATCCTGTTCACCCCCGAGGAGAAGGGATATTTGAAACACAGATCCAACCAAAATGACCATTTCGAGGGAATATCGTTATGCTCAATGGATCTTCGTTTTTTTGGGTAGTCAAGAAATGGAAGCAAAAGGTGTTTAAAGCATCATTATACGCCATAAGGAAGGTCATTAAAGCCAAAGGATTTGAAGGAACGACCCCTGGAGGAGATGGTTCCCAAACAGTATCATGTGTTTTTGCCTATGGTTAATAAAGTGTTAGCTGACCAACTTCCCCCACATTGCCCCGGCATTGACCATGAAGTACGCCTGATGGCCGGAGAAACAGTGACTTGGGGATCCCTCTATTGAATGTCAAGGGCAGAATTGGTTGTGTCGAAAGAATGGCTAGATGATGACATGTCAAAAGGGTTCATCTGTCAATCATTGTCACCTTTTGCAGCACCAGTCCTGTTTGCAAAGAAACTGGATAGAAGACTACAATGTTGTATTGATTATCGGGTTATCAATAGTAAGACAGTTAATAATTGATATCCCCTCCCCTCGATAAGGGAAACACTAAACCTCCGTCAATAGGCATGGATATATACACAGCTTGATGCCCGAGAATCATATAACTTGGTACAACTTAAGGAAGGAGACGAACACGTTAGCCTTCCAGATCTGGTATGGCCTGTTTGAACCCACCATTATGCAGTTTGGCACGACAAATGCCCCCACGGGTTCTCAAGGATATATCAATAGTACCATACAGGAGGCCTTGGGCGATTTTGCATCAGCTAATTTGGATGATATATTAATATATAGTGACTTGGAGGAAGAGCACAAAGAGCATGTGAAATGGATTATGAAGAGTCTGTTCGATGGTTGACTTTATTTGAACCCAGAACAATGCAAGTTCCATAAGGAAACTGTGAAATACCTGGGATTGATCATATCAATGAAGGCAATGTCAATGGCTGAGGATAAGGTTGAAACGGTGAAACATTGGAGCCAGGAAGAGACAACAAAGAATACAAGATTGAATAACCAATTTGAAGTATAATAATTTCTTGGGGTTTGCAATTATTAGTGATGGTTTAGTCCTAAGTACTCAGAGAAAGCGGAGCCTTTGACATGGCTAACAATGAAGGATGAATCATTCCAATGGGAAGCCAAGCAACAATCAGCTTTTTAAGCTATGGTAGCTGCTTTGACCATGGCACCAGTCCTTTGACATTTTGTTAATGAGAGGGAGGTTGATATTAAAACAGATGCTTTGGATTATGTATCCGCTGGAGTATTGTCACAGTATGACTATGCAGGAGTCCTACATCCTGTGGCATACTACTCAAACAAACACACACCGGCCGAGTGAAATTATGATATATATCATACACATCGTATGGCAATTATCAAAGCACTCGAAGAGTGGAGACCGGAATGGGAGGGAGCTGCATATGCCCTGTAGTTATTAACAGATCATACGAATCTTGAGTACTTCATGACGAAGACATTGCCGGATCTAAGTCAAGCACAGTGGTCTCAGTTTTCAACCCAGCTAGACTACCAAATAGTGTATAGACCGTGGAAATCTAATGGGAAGGCTGACGCTTTGACATGGAGGCCAGGAGACCTCCCTGTGGAGGGGAATGAGAGATTGAAAAATATGGAACAGGTGGTTCTAAAGCCGCAGAACCTGCCGGAAACATTGCGTTTGTTGGCGGATAGCCTGCCCGACTAGAACCATCCTGCAATCTCCAATCTGAAGGTAGAAGCCTATGTGACTGACCCCACTACAAGGTAAAATATTGGAAGCAATCCGAACAAATAGTGGGATACAGGAGATCACCGTTGTGGAATGTATACAGGAAGATGAACAAATGTGATATACGGGTAAGATATTTCTACCAGAGAGTGATTGCTTGCGCCTACCGATAATTCAGGAGCACCATGATACAGCGTTAGCAGGAAATGTGGGGCGAGCGAAGACCTTCGACCTTTTAGACCGACTATATTACTGGAAAGAAATGCCAAAGGATGTTGATTAGTAGGTACAGAACTGTCATAGTTGTCAATGGTCCCAGCGCTCAAGTCATTCAACCTTCGGAGTCCTTCCGCCTTTGCCAGTTATGAATATACCATACGAAGACATCTCCATCGATTGTGTGGTGGGATTACTGGAGTGCGATTGGTTTCATGCTATTTGGGTAGTGGCGAATTGGCTTTTGAAAATTCAACATTTCATTGCCTGTCATACAATGATTGATGCCCCTGGGTTGGCCGAATTGTCTTTGAAAGAGGTTGTACACCTTGATGGACCCCCATTAACAATTGTTTTGGATAGGGGACCTCAGTTTGCATCAATGTTTTGGGGCCAGATATGTAGCCGCCTTGGGAATGATCGCAGGATGTCGACAGCATTCCATCCACAGACGGACGGCCAGATGGAGTGGATGAATGCAAGTACGGAACAAAACCTAAGGGGGTTGGTTGATCAACACCAAGATGATTGGGTAAAGTAGTTACCGAGGGCCAAGTTTGCTGGGAACAATGAGACGTCAGAGACAACAAAGTGTACCCCTTTTTCGCTGTTCAAGGAGTGGAGTCTTGGATGTCATTTTAGGATAATAGACGAAGGAACATGATCATCAAAGGTTAGATGATGATCCAGGTGAGGCAACATTGCAACAAATCCATGAACATCTCCGGGTGGAGAGGAGGTCAAGTCCAGCGATACAGGTGGAAGGGGCGAATCATGAACAAATGCCTGCACCATATATTCAGGAAGGATCTCAGAATTGGTTAGATGCCCAACAAATATGAATGACAAGGCCTACGTGAAAACTGGATTGGAAACCGATGGGACCTTTTACAGTTGTTCATCAAATATCACCCTATGCCTATGAGTCAGAGCTACCTAGGTCAATACAGATTCATCGAGTACAACCTGTTTTGCGTTTTGATCTGGTAGTTGATGATCCCCATGTTGGGCAATAGGCGGAACCACCACCGCCAGTGGAAGTGGATGGCGACGAGGAGTATCAGGTGTTAACGGTCGAAGATAGCGGAGTGTACCGAAGTCAATTATTGTATCTCATATGGTGGACTGGGTATGATCCCCCGACATGGGAGCCTGCGAAATTTGTGGATGGGCTGCAAGCAGTAGAAGAGTTCAATCGACAGTGTCCTGATAAGCCTGGACACTTGGGAGGAGTTCTAGGAAGACCTCGAACCTAAGAGGTGGATACTGTCACGGCCTGAAGGAATACAAGGGAGAATGAAGGTGATTTAGGAATCAGTGTTATGGAAAGAAGGAGACATTGGAAGACGCGGAGTAGTGGTGGCGGAATATTTTGTTACAATCAGGGAGTGGTCTGAAGTGGTATGACATTGGATTAGGTGGCGTGGTTGTGTTGATAAGGAAGTATGTAATCGTGTGTGAGATCATGGTGGATAATTCGGATGGTACATCGAGGCATAAGGGCTGAATCGATGGTGGTTAGTGTTAGCAACGGGTCCGGGTAACTAGCCAGCGGTCCGGGTGTGGACCGCAATAACGGGTCCGGTCGGTTCTGGACCCGTCCAAAACCCCGACCGGCAGACTCTTGGTGGGTCAAACCCGGACCCATACCCAGGAACCCGGATGTTTCGCCAGGTTAGGCTAGACCGGTCGGTTCCAATCTCCGGTTCTGCATTTCGGATTTCACATGTATGGTCGCATTAAGATATGCCACTGTTGATCGTAAAATATTGACATTGGTACGTCGCGGTTCATTTTCGACATATTAGCCGCCTTGATGTGCAAAACAACCATACTCACGCGCCCAACCACATCCTGAAAATGAGCGTCAAGAGAGGGTCAACAGAGCGTCAATGATATTTGGTCTTGCATCTTCGGTAATATGAGTGGTGCTTGATCACAAGCATCCATAAAGAAGGATATGGCAGTCTGTATAGGCAAATATGTACGGGATATTCTAGCCACATCCTCCGGGACAGTAACAACTTATTTCATTTTCAGAGCTACCACTAAGTATTCTTGAGCCTTGTAGTGTATAATAACAGTCATAACGATGTATATAGACAATAACCGCCACATCACGCTGTGATTAACCATGATGGAAGTCCAACAATCTTTGACACTCTGTTGAGACTCATTTCGAAGATGGGGCAGGAAGCATTTCACTTTCACTTTTGCCTATAAAGGCAGCCAATAATCAGTTTATGACAATGTGCAACCTGTTGGCCTGCAGATGACCCATGATACCTGACCAAAAATTGTTGACGCTCCGTTGACGCTCATTTTCATGATGGGGCAGGGAGGGTATTGCAATCTGTTTTGCCTATAAAGGCAGCCAATAATGCCATTATGACTGACTACAACCTATCGGAGGCGTGATTTCCCAGGACACATGAACAACAATCGTTGATGCTCTGTTGACACTCATTCCCATGATGGGGCAGGGAGGGTATTGCAATCTGGTTTGCCTATAAAGGCAGGCAATAATGCCTTTATGACTGACTACAACCTATCGGAGGCGTGATTTCCCAGGACGCATGAACAATAATTGTTGACGCTCGGTTGACGCTCATTTTGCCATGGCTGTATCCACAATATGCAATCATTTAATTTGGCACAGTCCATCATTCACATTGTTTTGGCTGCCTTTCTGGCGTTTTTATTTACTTTCTTCTTGATCACTACGTTGTTCTTTAATAATAGATAGATATATATAATAATAATCTCCAAAATCCCGTGTCTTTCACTCAATGCTCGTCACCAGCTGCAGGATCGCTCAATCCGCTGCTCTTGTCTACAAAATGAATGTTAGCTGCATTAGCACACCACAGAGGGTGTACTAACCTTCATCAGTCAGCATATCTGGATCAAAATTAGTATCGTGCTCGGTATGCTCATCATCGGAAAAATCTGCAGAGGGAAGAGCAGTATGCGAATGTGTATATCCGGCCGGCAAATTGACGATTTGGAAAGATTGAACTCCGGAAGTGTTACTGGTTGGGGCGGGTGGCGTGCTGGGCACTGGTGGAGTCGGCTCTGGAGTCCGCTCTCTGCGTCCATCGGGTGGAGGTGCACCTGTTCCTTGTCATCTCGAGCGAGTCTCCGGATTCTTTGCAGTGCCATTCAGGCAAGGATGGCAGCTGGACGTTTGGTTTTGACGAAGCATTGCCGGGTGTCTTTCTATCGCAGACTTCCCCTTGTTATGCCCAGGAAACTCAACACCCTGCTTCGTCTGTTCTCGGACCTCTGCACGAGGTTTCTTGATGAGGTATTTCGTTTCCTCTATAGCGGTGCGCGGAAAGCCTTCTTTGGCCATTATGGCCATATTCAACGCCACGTGCATGTCGGACTGTCCAGCTGTACCCTACCTCCTTGCCTTGCCATAGTTGCAAACATGTTGAAAACCTACAAGCCAGTGGATGCTGCTTCTAACAATGAAATTCGGCTGTTACCTCTACCATATACGCTTCCGTAGCCTCCTCTAAGGTGATTAAAGACTGCTTCGTCCACTCACGGTGATGCTTATCAGGAAATTCATCTGCAAAGATCCCAGAGCTGCCAATATCATGATGTTCGATTTCGCGGACTGTGCGGACATATGCCTCTGTCGACCAAGGAGGTTTCCCGTTACAGGCTGCGATAAATTTGTTACGTAGCTCCCTACGGACACCTGCTGTATGTTTTACTGTTAATTGACCGCCCTCTGCCTCGATATGGATATACTCACATCCAATTGCATGCTGCTTCTCATTTTTGCTGATTCCAGTCCTGCGGACAATTTTTAAATGGGCAGCCTGGGTCAAATGTTTGGTGGCTGCATTGGCAGCGTCGCGGTTAACTGACTTGTGTCTGCGCTCTTGTTGTGTGCCAAGATATGTCCGTATTTGATGTAGTGCCTGCCAATCGGCCAATATTCGATCCGCTCTCACCTGGCGGAGGTGGTTGTGTATCCATGATGAGCTGGTGTGGAATAGCAGAGGAAGATGATAACGAGAGGGAGTGGGAAGCCCTGAGGACTATATAGTCAGCTTCTTGCCAGAATGAAATAAGTAGCAGCCAACATGATCGTTATGCTCAAGATGAATGCTACTGAGTATGGCTGCAAGTTGCAGGGGTTTCCCACCACCCCGCAATTTGCAAAAAGTCGGTTCGATGTTCTGTGTTTGGTAACAGGGATGAACTGCGGTTTACGACCGCCGGAATCGCCTATTCGCTAGATAGTAATCGGTCGTTGTTCGAGGGAAAGGACGTCCGCTGATGTTTGTCTCAAATGATCCCCGGGATATCACATGAAAATGACACTAACAATCATGTCATGTTGTACGGTAAGCGTCACTATTCCTGATTTACTGACAGGCGAGAGGGAGATTTTGCTTTGTTCAAGATGAGTAAACGTACCAACCTTGACATAAAAGACGCAGCTTGCCTGCATATTGTCCATAACTTGTAACATCCAACATTTCGCCCAACAACAAAGTCCACGCAAACTACTATGGGCAATGCTCCGAAAAAGAACTTTTCGCCACTTCCGGTGGGTAGATACAGCAAATCGACAAGGCGGTCTACCCAACGACGTCATCATGCGAATGAAGGCCAGAGCGGCTTGGAAGCCGCGAGGGTCCGAGCACTTGGGGCATTGCGCATCTTGAAATCCAAAAAGAAGCTTGCGGCAGAGAAATGACGAGAATTGCACTTCTTAAGCAATGAAGAGAGAGAGAAATGGATTGAGGATTATGTTGAGAGAGAAACCGCTGGGGCAAGAAAGTGAGTTGAAGATGCAGAGGCAGTGGTTCAGCATAAATACGACGATATGACGCATGCTGAAATCACATGATTGACGTCCAGAGAGCCCGAAAAGACCTTTGCGGAGATGCTGGTTGCTATCGGAGAGAGTCTGAGTGATCTTGCAGGTTCCGACGATGGGGCGGATGAGGAAGATGAGGATGATGAAGAGACTGAGCAAGGCAAGCTGAGCGAAGATGACGAACCCGGCTGGGTGATGGGCACAATCACCAACACGGTTCCCACAGCACCTGGAGAGGTTTCGGCAGAACCAGATGAAGCGTGAGGAATTGACTCAACCAGGGTGGGAGGATGCAGCCGACCACTTCCGTGCATGAGATAAGAAGTACGGCATGTTCGAATTGAGGGTTCCGGCAGTCGTTCAGCCACAAACGAATTATGATGCTCCAGCACCTCCACCGACAACATTTGGAGAGCTTATGGAGAGTCTCAACATTCTCCACGGAATATCCCAACGGCTGCAAGGGACTTCTCGACCAGGAAGTAGTCATGTCAGGCTAGGTTTGGTGAAGCCACAGTCAAAATCGAGCATACCAAGCGGTGAGCCAGCTGCGGAGCCTGATTCGTCAACATTGCTGAAAGCGAAGCCAGTTGAACTAGTAAGCTCTGTTCAACCAGTAATCTTTTACCCCTGAATATAGCCTCCAGGTAATTACCATATAGATATCGGATTCCAACAAAGAGACGGTGACGGCTCCTGCGTCTTCGGATGAATAAATATACAAACTGTAATTTTCGACGTCCGATCGCTGTGAAAAGCAAATTGTTTACCAATTTCGCCATGGGTCAGCTTTTTCTTGATTTCAGTGACCAAATTGTGAGACATGAAAATTTGCCTGTGCATGTGCAAGGGTCGAATGCACCATGTGAATGTTCTAGAGTCCAAATTGCACTTTAAGACAGCCAAAACGTACGGTTTCTTTCTGCAAGTGACTGTTAAGTGACAAAGCAAAAGCACTCTTTGTGACAAAATGTGCTAACAAAATTTAAGTGAGTGATGTCATATGTGTCATAGAGAGAGCGGTCAGTGCGCATCACGAATCCATCTGAATGACAACCGCCATGCTGAATTCATCCATGTATCCAACTGCATAACTCTCCGCACAGACCTGGTGCACATGGTTGGGATATTTGAAATTGCTTCTGGTGCGTCATGGAAATAGAGGAGAAGGAGCTGGATAAGGAATGGTGAGGAAGTCGAGCTATATTTACCAAAAACTAGTGAAATGATCTACATGCCATCAATTGCCGGCCGAACGCGTGGGAATGTGATAAGGCCACGACATTTCTCACTCAGATAGCGTTGTTAGTCGTAGATCAGAAATTGAGAGGTAACAAAACTCCTGGATGAAAACGATAATACCTACATACGCAATACTGGAGGTCAATAATGAGTATATGATCCGTTGCATACAATTATTGAGTGTACAAAGGCTGTTTCGATGTGATTAATGTGAGTGTCAACAGAGTGTGTACGATTTTGGGTCTTACACATTCAGCAATCAATAGGCTGCATTGTCACATCCTTCCAAAGCGGATTTATAGGTCGGCATTATTACGAAAAAGATAAATGAGATGCTCATTGCCACATTTTAAAAATGATCGTCAACTGAGTGTCAACAATTTTTGGCATTGCATCATGAAACATCGAGTAGGCTGTGCGGTTACAGTACGTCATAATGGAACTATCGGCTGCCTTTCTATGGACCAATCGTGGTGGCAATATTTCTACTATTTCCTGAAAATGAGCGTCAACAGAGCGTCAACGACTTTTGGCCTTGCATCTTGGAAAATGAATGAGCTGTGCTGCGATGTTACCCCACAATCGCGCTATTGGCCGCCTTTCAAGGCAAAACCTGTTGCAACAACATCATTACTATGTCCTAAAAATGAGCTTCAATGGAGCGTCAACGACTTTTGGCCTTGTAGCATGGACAATCCTAGGGCTGTGCTGCGACATTGAGCCATAATCTGATTATCGGCTTTCTTTCTAGGCCAAAATGGTTGCTACGACATCGCAGCTATGTCCTCAAAATGAGCGTCAACGGAGGGTCAACAACATTTGGCCTTGTATCATGGAATATCCTAGGGCTGTGCGGCAACATTAAGCCATAATGTGAGTATCAGCTGCCTTTCTAGGCAAAGACGGTTGTTACAAAATCAAAACTATGTTCTCAAAATGAGTGTCAATGGAGCGTTAACGACTTTTGGCCATGCATCTTGGAAAATCTGAGGGCACTGCGGCGACATTACCACATAATCGAACTCTCGACCGTCTCTCCAGGCAAAAATGCTTTCGACGACATCGTCACTATGCCCTAAAAATGAGCGTCAACGGAGCGTCAACGATTTTATGCGTTCCATCTTCGAAAATCAAGCGGCTATGCGACCACAATGATATATAATCGTGCTATTAGCCGTCTTTCTAGGCAAATATGCTTACGACAAGATCGTATCCAGGTCCCAAAATGAACGTCAACGGAGCATCAACGATTTGTGTGCTGGCATCTTGGATCATCTAACGGGAATGGAATGCAGATAAACCACAATAACCCTATCGGCAGCCTGTATTGACAAAAATCCAAGTGACGATATCGCGTCCGCCTCCGTTTATTCAGCGCCCACAGTGCGTCAAGGCTCCGAACACTACACAGCGATGAAATGCATTATGCTGTTCCTAAATGGAGTTTCACTCGGTCCGTCGTTGCAATCTGTCCTTGTATTCAAATTCCCAAATATGCTTGCAATGACTTACTGATCTGATTATCTTCCTTGTAGCTGTAGAGTCAATATTTAAGAACCCAGAGTCTGCTTTACTGTATCATGATTTTCGGCAGTCTCGTGAGTCGGAATACCCAGCATCCTGATTTTTACCGCCATGCCGGATACATAAGCTTTGAACACCTCATTGCTCGAGGTTATGATCTCATCCAAAGATGAACGTGTCTTTATTCGCGATTTGAGCGACCTTACATTGCAAATCATCTGCGATGCGTGGTGGGCTTCAATTAATGGAGGCTCGAAGCGGCCTGTTGGTTGGAATGATTCTAGACATGCACCGTCATGGGGATTCTATTTACCCTGCGGAGTTGTGGAGACCGGCAGCCCTGGCATCATTTGTATCATTTGTCATCAAGTTCTTTGCCATCCATCAGAACATGGGACCAGCTGAATGGGGAAACACTTGCGGGCAAAAGTTCACATTGCAAAGTTAAACGAATTTAAAGAGTCAGATGTCACTGAATTGACTAGTTCAACGGTGGATGAAACAGCTTTGGCCATCCTGAAGAGGCAAGGAAGTCGAGGAATCACAATAGTAAGTTTGCGGAGGAAAATCAAATTTGATATCAAGTTCAATCCATATTGATCGAAATGACAGACAAAACGTTCCAATCTGGCCGCTAAGAAATTTGAAACTTCCGACTTTCACCAAGCCACGTGGAATCCCTACGTCATGTTAGGATTTGTTTTGGCACACATTCCATGGAACGCTATATCAAATCTGGAGCTACAATGGTCATATGTGGCATTACTTGACGATCTAGCCCTATTGTCCGCTACGACCCTTAGCAACATTTGCTCGAGGGAATATGCACTGACTGTGGATGCAATTCAGAAGCAATAGCTGTTACGAAATAAAGTTAGTTAAGCTTTGGACGGATGGACTTCAACGAACAAACTGGCCATAATGTCGGTCATTACATACTATATGCATCGAAATCGGGCATTGCGTGAAGTTCAACTCGCATTGGATGAGGTTGATCGCCTGTTCTGCTCCCGTTTTGAATGCTAATTAATAATGATAGGTCAAGGGCCAACATACTGGAACAAGGCCAGCTGTACATTTGAAGGACGTGCTTGATCATTTCGAGCTTACCGATGGCCGTTTGCTTGGTATTATCACTGATAATGTTTCCTCATACTACTCAATGACACGCAAGCTGCAATCAACAATTGAGGCCTCTGGAATCGAGTGGCCGGCATTGAGGAACCACATACCATGCATGGCGCACGTGATAGAGCTGGCTGTATGTGCATTCATGAGCAGTCTCGGTGTAAAAGGCCGCACCAAGTCTTGGGAAGGCCATGAGCGCGATCAGCAATTTGGAGAGAATGAAAGCATAGACATTGGGAAGAGTCAAAGACTTCGAAAAGAGTGCAATGCTAGAATCAACAAGGTGTCGGCCATGAGACCAGGTTTAGCAAAGATAATAGAGAAAGTACATATTTCATGAGATTTTGAAAGACCTGAAACTGACTGTCTTATAGCAGAGAATGCTTGCTGTATTAATTACGCTGACAACTGGTCGCCGAAACAAGTTCATTGACTGTGAAAAAGCCAAAGTCCGAATTGCAGTACCTCCGATTATGGATGTGTAGACACGTTAGAACACTCCTCTGGAGTTGCTCGAGCGTGCCCACCGATTGCGGGAATTAACACGCGAGTGGCTTCTAAACCCAAAATACGCTGAATACCGGCCACTATTCACAACTCAGGATAAATGGACGATTGTCAAGTATTTCATGGAAGTATTGAGGCCATTTTGATATTGGACCCTTTGGATGTCGAAGAGTCATACAGTCATATTGCATCACGTTATCACAGTGTCCAATGACATGTTCGATCTCATGGATTGCGTGATGCGAGCTTTGGCCAAGAAGAAGACTCCATGGAAGGATGACTTGTTCTTCGCAGTGAAGTCAGCTGGACAGAAGCTTTCCAAATACTGCGCTGAAGTGACTCCAATGCCGGGCATGCTTCTGATTGCCGCACACATTCTCAATCCTTTCCGGAACCTGTGATCGTTTAGGATGTGGGACAAGGGAATGGATATTAATCCTGAGGATGAGACATCCTACACTACACAATACCAAGAGGCCTTTCTGAAGTATGCGGAGAATGAATACTGTGCCAGACATCGACGTATGCCGGTCAATAAACTCGAAATGGTACCAAGCAGTAATCTCGTCCCCTCTGCAACTGCTCCAGGGACCTATCAATCATTCTTTGATCCATATGATTTGTCCAGCGATGATGAGGAATGCTTAATGCCTAACAATGTGGCTGAGACAACACCCGGACGAAGCGATCTTGCAGCCCGCTCATTGACTGCCGCCAGGCTCTATTTGTATTCGCCGCCTGAAGCAATGAAGCACAGGGGACAAATTGATCCAAATCTCAATGATTACCACCCCGACCCAGTGGAGAATAACAGTACGTTTTGGTTACCGGATATAACTGATTGGTGGCGCCAACAGGAGGAAACGCACTGACAGAATGCCGATCTCTCCAACGTGGCTCGCGACATATTCTCTATTATACCACATGGTGTCTGAGTTGAGGCCAGTTCTTCCCTTGGCCATGATGTTCTTGGCTAGAGGCAGTCAAAAACAACAGGCGCGACCCTTCACAAAAAAGTTGTTGTCAGGCAGTTCGCTCGTGCCAATCATGAGATTTCGGCAGGCACTGACCAAGAATTGAATACTACAAACACAGAAAACGACTCGGAAATGAAGAACGAGGCGGAGGAAAGGAAATTGCACAGAATGGCCGAGGTTCACGACTTTTTGGAGATGTGGCTGGGCAGCCAAAATCTACGTGCTACCCAGAAGAAATGTCTTGGTCAAAATAAGCAGATGACTGCGGTAGGATACATTTCGGACACGGAAGAGATCATCAAAGCATCCTGGTCACTCTTTCAACACGATGGTGCGGCTGCATTTAAATTGTCAGAAACATCACCTTTGCCACCAGCTTTGTCTGCAAAGGACATCCCTGGAGGAAGAACTCAAATCTTAAATGTCCGCCGAATCCGGAGAATCAACCATCATCCAGTCGAAAGCGACACGGACAGCGCACCTGGAAGCATTCCGGACACTGATGATTGGCTAAACTGGAATGGCGACTTGGATAATCCTAATGACAGCGAATTGGATTGCGCAGCGGACAATGAATCCGTTATAGAGCCGAACACTGGTAATCAGGATCAGGAATCCCCAGAGCAGCAGGATGTGAGCACCACGCCAAATGTGCCCGGATTGGTTCGGCCAACACGGAAGTGAAAGAGACAGGCTGAAAAGGTGTTGGTGATGGTCAATGGAGTAGAAACGCGGAGAAATAAAGGAGGGAAGGAAAAGTAGGACGGAATGCGTCAATGGTTCACCAGCTTTATGTAGCTTGAGCGGGAGTTTCTGTTAGAGATATATTATGGGCAAATGGTAAGAAGTCGCGTGTGAATATCGGTTCATAAATAGATATATAGCAGGCCCGATGAATTCTTTGGCATGATACATCATTTTTAGTCGCGTGAGAGTGAACAGTGCAAAATTATTATGCCACTCGGCTTTGCCACAGGGCCGAGTCTCAATCATGTAGAAAGACAACCAATAAGGTCAAATCAGCATGAATACAATAATCGACAGCAGCAGATGTTGAATGGACAATACATCCACATGAGCGTCAACAGAGCGTCAACACTTTATGGTTTTGTAATTGCGGTAATTCACCAGTGACTTGGTCGTCTTTACGCATAACGAACCTATTTGCTGCTTTTATTGGCAAAAGAGATAGCAACACGGTCACCGCCCCATTCTTGGCATAAGTGTCAACGGAGCGTCAACAATTTGTTATCTTGTAAGTACGGTATTTCACCAGTAACTTGGTCGTTTTATGCATACCGGACGTAGTGCCAGTTTTTATTGGCAAAAGAGATACCAACACGGTCACCGCCCCATTCTTTGCATGAGCGTTAATGGAGCATCAACGATTTGTGGTCTTGTAAGTATGGTAATTCACCAGTAACTTGGTCGTTTTTATGCATAACGGACGTATTGGCAGCTTCAATTGGCAACAGAGATAGCAACACAGTCACCGCCCCATTCTTAACATGAGCCTCAACGGAGCGTCAATGATTCGTGGTCTTGTTAGTACGGTGATTCACAAGTGACTGGGTCGTTTCTATGCATAACGGATGTATTGGCAGCTGTTTGTGGCAAAAGAGATAGCAACACGGTCAACGCCCCATTCTTAGCATGAGCGTCATTGGAGCGTCAACGATTTTTGGCTTTGCATCTTGGGTAGGTTATGTTCCGATTGGTTGCACACATCCATTCACGAGATATTGGCAGCCTTTACTGGCAAAAACAACAGCGAGAAGCTCCCTGCGGCATTCTGAAAATGAGCGTCAACGGAGCGTCAACAGTTTTAGGACTTTGATATTTCGTAATCAAGGCATCGCACGGATTTTCGCGTGCATAACTGTATTATTGACCTCCTTGTTAGGCAAAAATACCATTTATCGAAGGTGAAACACAGATACCAAATCAATCGATATTGCAAACTGCTCAACAAGCAAAAGCACATCATTGGTTGCTGAAAACACAATTCTCATAAGATACTACTAACACACTGCAAATACAAGAGCCTTATATGAATCTATAGATGGACCCACTGGGCGACCCACTTAAAACCCACCCAATTCACACAGGTTGGGAGTTTACAATGGAACGGTGCCCGACTGGGCAGTTCGGGTTTATTGACAACCCGGACCACCAATTTGGCAACTGTTCGGTTTGGACCCAGACCTGGGCCCGAAATGACGGTCCGGAACCGTTGCTGACACTACCAGTATAGCAGTGAAGACTGCAGGCAGTAACGACAGGGTTTGGTTAATTTCCACCAGCCAACCATATATAGGTCGATGGACCCACCCGAACATCTCTTTGAATCGACTATCAATGACTACAGGCTGCCTGTCCCGGAGGGGTATATGGAAGCTTGCTATGAGATGCATGTGTGCGTACATATGTATTGGGAAGACTATAGACAATTTGCACTTTTGCCGATGATTGTACGACATTGTTTATTGTTATAAAATATACCACTCTATTTACCAGTTGTATATAATATGTAATATACTACTTCTTCTATTTTTCATTATTTATTAATCTTTGTAAATCTCTTTTATTATTTATACTAAGTAGATTCAATTTCAATGCCTATCCTTTGCTGTATACTTATTTTTAAAATATTCTATATATATTAATCTATACTACTTTCAATAAAAATTGTCTGGTATACAGCTGAGATACTGTGTTTTATGTCACTTCTATACCACTATCATCTTACTACATACATTGTCTGTACATTACAGAATTGATTCCAATGATTTATTCTACTCTAGTTATAATTTCAGTAATACTACGATAATATACCAACTCATTATACACTAGCCCATTGGCATATATATTAACAGCTGTCACAATACAGAATAACCAGTAATGGCAAAAGTTACAGATTGCTAGTAATGAAGACAATTCCAGTAGATTGTTGACATTTCAAATTACAAGAATGGTACAATGGAAAAGAATAGAGGTGGTGGAAGTATTTAGAGTAATAAGAAAAAAGTCTGATATATATGAATATAGAATGATATGGAGTCTTTGAAATGATATGGATATTTTTGGTGGGGGATAAGATTTATGGTGGAGATTTCAGATGGTATAATAAAGTATTAAAGATAATTTGAAGGTAGCAGACACACTGAATATAATGAGGGTTAGATCTGCGTTGGAGAATATTTTGTTCTTCTCTATTTACTTAGTTTCTTGTTGATCAAAGTAACTGACCACTTTAGTAATAACTCTACACTATAATCATATTTGTTAATTCATACTTAAAGTTTAAGTGTATAACTCCAATTACATTTTGATTTTGATATCAGCTATATTCAATGTAACCTGATATAGATGAACAGGTATACTGAAAACATATATGGGAATGAATGTATCTGTGCATACTGTCTGGGTATGACTCTTGTATTGAGTTTTGTTAATTCTTGTATTGGGTTTCCCAATTAAGATTCTAGATTTTGAATCTCATATAGGCAATTGGTATTGCTTTTACATTCTAACATACTGAATTGGAAATTCAAAAGCATCCCCACTGATTACTAGAGCAGAATGTCAAAGTAGGATTAGATTTGTATTGTTTAGATTAAGTGAATTGATCAGGTGAGCTTGTCATAATTGTTATTTGAAACTGATTTCCTAAATGTATTAGGGAACTTTGGTATGGTCTTTCAGTAACTGTAACATCTGTTGAGCTGGAATTTTTGGAATTGTCTGATATTTCCACCACAGAGAATGTATATTATATTGAGGTACCACAGGAGGGTGGCCAAATTGGAGTTAATATCCAAGTATTTAAACTGGGGTATCCAAAATATTTGGAATTGCTTTTTGATTGGTTTGCTATTTACAATGCATGAAAACCTGATGTGTGAAGAATATCACTATGGAAGAGTACCAACAATATTTACATGAGTACTAGAAAAACCAACTCCAGTAATCTGAGTTGGAACTGTGTATTTGTAGTAATACCTTCATCCCCAATACTGACTGAAGTTAATTAGTATAACTTATACTGTTAGATTCGTCTCATGCAGTTATATCACCATCAGAAATTTACTGCACAGTCTGAGTGTCTCTTATATCACCACACAACAAGTAAGTATAAGATACCTAACATGCACATATGGGGACCATGCAGGAAAAATGAACAGCCAAGCAACTTGTAATGGGTGGGTTCAGGCAGAGGAGACATTGGAAACAATTCTGTGATATCAGTACAATGTCAAGAACTCAAATTGCATATCCAAAAGACATGACCAAAAAAGTGTCGGAACTATTAACAGTCATCAGTTGCGTTACATTATAAGAGAACGAATAAAGAGCTAAACAATGAAAATCCTCCAATGCTAAACAATCTCACTTTTTATACACTTTGCCAGATGCCCATGAACCATTTCTCATGCTCCAATATACCATCTGAAATGTTGCCCATGATCTCACACACACTTACCAACACTCGTATCAATTCTGTCATGTCATATCATCCAATGTCGCAATACCACAGTCCTCTTCCTTAACATACAACACAACCCTGCCACCACCACGGGGATATTATCACTGTACTTTCAAATCCATCCACATTTCCCCCGGTCCATAACAACAGTTCTTTTCCATAACTCCTGCAATTACTCGCTATCAACAATCACATTCTCATGTGCAAACATTGGCTGTGGTAGTATCCTCTACTTTTATTTGAGGTCCTCCAAGAATTGTTCCCTATGGTCCTGGGTTTCCTGGATAACACTGTTGAAACTCTGCCACCACCTGCCACCCATCAACAAACTTAGCTGGCTTCCATGTGAGGCAATTGTAACCTACCCACCCACCGTAACAAGTACTACAGTAGATTCCAATACGCACGGCTATCCTTGACGCTGGACACCTGATATTTTTTCTCCTCATCTGCCACTACCTGGTGCGGGGGGTCAATTTGTTGGCCAACGAAAGGATTGTCCACAAAGGGCTCTAACAATGATATGGATTATACTCAATGGATTGGCATTGAAACAAGGTAATCCCAATCATAAGCCTATCGGGATCCTTGTCACAGCATGGTTCAAGGCCCTGAGTGTTTCCACTTTATCTTCCCTATAGGCCTCACTATCAGGACATGTTGGACATCCAGTCAAACTTGGGATCTTACCTGCATATTCGGTGTATATATCTGTAATTGATTTGCATTCTCCTCCTGTATGGCCTTGCTCTGCCACCGTATCCCAACCTGCAGTTATATATAACTTCATTGCATTGTTGACTGTACAACAGCCCCATCAATATGTTATTGATCCCAACTATTCTCTGGGAACTCCGAAAATGTCAGTCATGGCTTTGCCCCTTGAATTGCAAAGTCTGGTGTAGACTTTGTCATGTCAGAAACAGACATTATTTGCAGCAAAATTGGTGATTGGTAGCCATCTCACCCAATCATCTTGTTGAGGATTTATGAACAATTAGAAGTACTACTCAATTCAGAGATTGCATTACTCTTTGTGGCAATCAGTCTGCGGGTGACTAGCGATGGACATTCTCCACTCAATGGCAAGACATTTAAACAACCATACCCAAAACACTGATGGAGACTGAGGTCCCCAATCCAGATCATTTGTCACTGGTAGTCCAAGAAGGCGAACCACCCATTGTAGGAACTAAACATTCAACCCAGAAGCATCTATCATTGTGTGACAGGGAATAAAATATTTCATCTTCAAGAGTCTCTCAACTACAATCCAAATCACATCAAACATCTCACACTCTAGCATCCCAACTATAAAATCTATTAAGATTTTATCCCAGGGTTTTGCCGGTATGGACAGCAGTCTATGAACTCCAAATATGCAATGCTGTACACTCTGAGTCATCTGGCAACTATGACAATTCTGTGTTTAGTAGTTGATACATTTCCCCATATCCTTCCCATAGTATGGCCGATGGAGAAGGTCTAATGTCTTCATCTGACCCGGGTGCTCCACATTTGCCATATCGTGGTATTTGTGCATCAGAAGTAACCACAACTTATCGCTCTCTGGTACATATGGCTTCCCTTGATATTACACTCATCCATCCTCCTCCTTACATTCAGCCACAGTAATTTCTACTAATTTGGGAATTGCATTAGTTGTTTCAATTATTTTGCCTCGAAGTAGGTCAGTCAAATCGACTTCCGCAATGAGGTCAGAAATAGTATAACTAAACTGAATATGTGGACCATGTGCCTACAACTGCAATTGTTTCGGTAGGTTCTGAGGCTTTAGTACCATGTGTTACATATTTTTTGATTATCCATTCCCCCTTTCATGGAGGTCTCCTGGCCTCATCATCAAACCATCTAGATTCAGATGTGAGTTCCCTGGTCGGTATACAATTCTAGAATTGATATGCCATTGACACTTGATCCAGTGGGCTCAACTTCGATTCAATAACTCCTTGGTCATGCAATATTCCACATTCTTATCATCTGTTAGTAACTGAAGTGGGTCCAATGCCCCTTCATACTGCGGTCTCCACTCCTTAAGAGATTTAATACATGCAACATGATCCTTTTTCTAAAGGTCATAAATCTTTTTCACCGGTGTATGTGTCTTTGAAATATATGCCACGGGGTGCAACTCTCCTTCTTCATCCTGATGTGAAAGAACCCCCACCACAAGATAATCAGACAAATCTGGCTGGATAACATCTTCCTTCCCATAATCAAAATCTCGAAGTACTAGGGTCATTGTGAATGCTGTATATATTGCCTTGATTGCCAACTATAGTTCTGATTCCCATCTGAATGGTTCATCGGTGTGGATTAATCTCATTAATTGTGCTGCTTTGCAGAATACATTGGGATGAAGCTTCAAGAATACTTATAGAAACACAAAAGCTGTTGTACATCAAACTGCTTATTCAGCCTCTCATTTGCGGTTTTCTTCTCCCTGTTTTTATTCCATACAGTTTCCACCTTATCCTGGTCCATCAAAATGCCCTTTGTTGATATTATCAAGCCAAGCTATTTAACAGTTTGCTTATGAAACTTACACTTTTCCAGATTCAAGTAAAACCCATCTTCCAAAAGACATTGCACTACCCACATTAATTGTTCAATATGTTCCTCCTCGGACAAACTGTATCTTAGAACTTCATCAAAAAGTGTTGATGTAACATCGTCCAAGCCCTCAGGGATAGTACTATTGATATTTCCTTGGATGTCTGCTGGAGCATTCCTTGTCCCACATTGCATGACAGTGGGATCAAACAGGCCATAAATCAGCAAAATGTATTTTTGTCTCTGGGAGCCTCTGGGAGTTGTTGGACCAGAATCCCAGGGTAGTCAAATCCGAGAGTGTACTAGACCCATGCAGTGGCATGCAGGTGCACCTGAGGGCACCGGTGAAAAATCCGAATGGACATAAGAGGTCTGGTGACAACCAGGGGAGTACCAGGGAGCACTGACAACAAGCCTGGGAGCACCTGGGAGTGCCGGTGACATGCCTGGGAGCACCTCGAATCACTGTAGAGCATTCTGGGATAAAAAACATCTTCTTCAGGAACACTGCTGGTGCACCTGGAAATTATAGGTACTACTTTATTGTTCATCGATTTTTAAAACTCATGCATTCAGTTTGTATTGTCATTTATGAATCTCTAAGGCTACCAATCTGCACACGGTATATCTGGACTGGCTGCAGGCGGTGCTTGAGAGCTATTAAAGATACGCCTGAAGATGGTGACTGAGTGAGCTAAGAGACACAATCAGGGGCGGTGATCAAGCGAGTTTGGAGGTGCACTTGGAAAAGCAATGATTGTGCGAACTTGGAAGCTATAATCGAGCAAGTTTGGAGATACACTTGGAGGTCATGATTGAGTGACGTGAGAGATGCACTCTGAGGCTGTGATCAAGTGAGTTTCCAGATACAGTGGGAGGCCGTGATTGAGTAAAGTTAGAGCTACACTCAGAGCCTGTGATCAAGCGAGTTTGGAGATACACTTGGAGGCTATGATTGGGCGAGTTGGGAGATGCACTCTGGAGGTCTTAATCAAGCGATGATTGGAGGAGTACTTGGAGGTGCACAATGGGAGGTGCTCTGGGTACTTGAGACTACATTGAGCAGTGAGTTAACTTGCAATGGTGGATATGTGACAAGGTGAATTTACCATTGACCTCTCATGGAGTTGGCTGGTGGTGGTCGATCTTGTAGAAAGGCACACAGGAAGCTGCAGCTACATCCAGGGGTTAACTTGCAATCCTGGGAATGAACGGAAGACAGGCAATGTAACGTGGGAGGAATCGACTCCAAGATACACTCAACTTGATGTATCCCTTTTCAGTATCCCTCCATCTTGTCTCACTATCGGACATGATATTGGACTTATTCAAGGACTAGTAGCAGGTTCACTTCGAAGCTTCACTCAGGCACAGAAAGTATTCAGAATAAAACAAATGTACCATAGATTTCCAATGAGTGTTAGCAACGGTTCTGGACCATCACTTCAGGTCCGGGTCTGGGTCCAAACTGAACCGTTGCCAAATTGGCGGTCAGGGTTGTCCATAAACCTGAACCGTCAACTCGGGTACTGTTCGATGGGCAACTCCCAACCCATCTGCATTGGGTGGGTTGGCAACGGGTTGTCCAGCTGGTCCATCCATAGATTAATATATGGCTCTTGTTTTTGAAGTTTGTTAATAGTATCTTGTCGAAATCGCGTTTTCAACAACGAATGATAAGTTTTTGCATGCTTTGCAGCTTGCAATATCGATCAATTTGGAATTGGTGTTTTACCTTTGATAAAATGTATTATTACCACTAAGTGCGGTCAATAATTCTGTTATGAACGCGAAGATTAGCGCAATGCCTTGAGGACCAAATATGCGACAACTACAACTGTTGACGCTCCATTGACGCTCCTTTCCAGGATGTGACAGGGAGCATGTAGCTGTTGTTTTTGCCAGTAAAGGCTGCCAATATTGGATGAATGGATGTTTGCAACCAATAGGAAGATAAAATACTGAAGATGCAATGATGAAAATCGTTGACGCTCTGTTGACACTCATACTCTGGATGCGTCAGAGACACATCAGCAAAAAACATTTCCGTCCGGGCGGAATGGCTCCGTCAAAGTGGACACGCTCCGTCACAGCCGTCCGAGACACCCCGGTGGCGGCTTAGTCCGCGCCCGGCGTCAATACCACGCGTCACGTTGCATATCACCCTCCGATCGCTGTTTCGCCGTTACTTCTCGCTCTGTCGGTCTCCTATTTTAAACAAACACTCTCGCGTTGTGGCCAACTGTGGCCATACGTCGGAATGGGTTCATTGGGTACACGCTTGCATCGGGATCGCAATGCAATGGGTGACGCTGCAACAATCTCTCCTCGCGTTCCTTCTACATTAAGCTCGAGGAGCGTAGGAATAAGGTGAGAAGATATGCTACTACCCGGCCATGAGGATCCATGCAATTGCATGGATACACGAAATCTCAGACAGAGCGAGTGAGACCAAAAGTTGGGAAAGATAGAGTGTGAATTTTCATTGTATGATAAGAGGAGATGGAAATGAGATG
>Ga0307512_10000215_pt1 | contig 80754 bp, 75 predicted proteins | sample 14_EM_MG_FD_200267 | JGI IMG/M metagenome (GOLD analysis project Ga0307512, IMG submission 200267) | Populus trichocarpa ectomycorrhiza microbial communities from riparian zone in the Pacific Northwest, United States - 14_EM | ecosystem: Host-associated > Plants > Roots > Unclassified | place... | reverse complement strand
TGTCAATATGACAGTGTGGCTGCATTTAAATTGACGGAAAAATCACCTGTCGCAGCAGCTTTGTCTGCAAAGGACCTCCCTGCAGGACAAACTCAAGTATTGAATGTCCACCAAATAAAACAAATCGACCGCCATCCTGCCAAAAGTGACGAGGATAGTTCTCCTGCACGCATTTCAGACACCGGAAATTGGCTTAACTGGAACGGAGACTTGTAAATTCCAAATGACAGCGAAAATGACTGGGAGGCAGACAATGAATCAGATATCAAACTGGACAATGGCAGTGGGGATTCAGAGACCCTGGAGCAGCGGATGGTAAGTGCCGCACCGAATCTTCTTGGATTGATTCGGCTTATACGATGGTCAAAGAAGAAAGCTGAAACGATGTAGATGATGGTCAATATGATGTAAACCAGAAGGAATAAGGGGATCAAGAGAAAGTAGGCCAGAATGTGTCAATGTATTTTCACCAGGATCATTATGTAGTTTGACCGAGAATGTCATTTTGAGCAATATTATGGGAGAATATTGAGCAGACGTGTGAGAAAATTGGTTAATAATCAAAGGTACAGCGGGCAATATGCAGTATTTAGCAAGATGTATACATTTCAACTGGATGAGAGCAACATGTGCTAGAATATTACTGCTCTCGGCTTTGCCATTCAGCCAAGTCCTGATCAGGCTGAAACGCCACCCCTAGGTTCAAACATTCATGAATGCAATTATTGATGGCAGTAGATCTTGACTACACAGTACATCAAAATGAGCGTCACCAGAGCGTCAATGAGTTTTAGTCTTGTAAGTAGGGTAATTGAATGGTGACGTGGTTGGTGCTATCCATAACCAACATACTGGCAGGCTTTCTTGGCAGAAGAGTAAACGACAGGGTCACTGCACCATTCCGAAAATGAGCATCAACGGAGTGACAACGATTTTTGGCTGTGCATCTTGGGTACTCTCAGTGGCGAATGGTTGCTGCCATTCATAAACGAGGTATTGGTTGCCTCCTAAGTCAAAAATACTAGCATCATGCTCCCTGCCCCATCATGCCAATGAGTGTCAATGGAGCGTCAATAATTTTGAGTCTTGTAAGTACGGTAATTAAAATGTGACCTGGTCTCTGCTATGCTTAACCAAAGTACGGGCAGCCTTCCTTGGCAAAACGATAAATGACACGGTCACTGCCCAGTTCTGAAACTGATCGTCAACGGAGTTTGAATGATATTTCGTCTTGCATCATGGGTAATCTACCTGGCGATTGGTTTGTAAACATGCATAAATGGGATATCGACTGCCTTTAGGGGCAAAAACAATTGCAGCATGCTTCCTGCCCCATTCTGAAAATGAGCATCAATGGAGTGTCAATGATTATTGGTCTTGCATCTTGCCACATGTATGTGTCGCAATGTAGTAATGATTCATAGATGATGTTATGGCAGCCTTTTCATATGGAACATTTCATGGCACATAAGTGACCCCATCATGAAACTGAGCGTCAACGGAGCGTCAACAATATTTGGTCTTGCATATTGGGTAATCAAGGCTTTACGCGGACGAATCAGGTCATAAAAGAACTTTTGACTGCCTTTATAGCCAAAAATACAATGTATAACAGGAAAAACACAGATTCCAAAATAATCAATGTCGCAGATAGCAAAACATGCAAAAGAAGATTGTAGGCTGTCGAATACCTAATTTTACTAATATGCAATCGTCCAACTGCAAACACAGGAACATTATATAAATCTACAGATGGACCCCCTGGGCGACCTGCTGACAACCCGCCCAATGCAGAAGGGTTGGGAGATTTCCATCGAACCTTGCCCGAATCAACGGTGCTGGTGGATTGACAACCCGGACGTCCAATTTGCCAATGGTTTGGTTCCGACCCGGACACTGACAAAATGTCACGGTCCGGAACCATTGCTAATAGTAATTGTGAGGATTTGGAGGGAATGCCTCGTACACGCTGCCGCAGGCAGCGAGGACATATCGGAAGGTATTATTGTCGTATTCTCCTGGTCCAATATCACATCAGGATTGCTTGATCTCATATCCCATTGAGTCTACTCTGGCATGATATGACTAGTGTTAGCAACGGGTCTGGGTGATGCCGCAGCGGTCCGGATTTGGACTGGGAAAATGGTGTGGTTCGGTTCAAGAAACGTCCAGGATCCCAGCCTGCTGCTTCTTGGCGGTCCAAACCTGGCCCCGGACGCGTCAACCCTTGGGTTTTGCCGGGTTTGGCAAGACTCGATGGGTCCAATCTCCGGTTTTGCATTTTGGGTTGCTCTATTTATGGTCGCATTCAGATATCCTACTGTTGATCATCATATAATAACGATGATACGTTAATGTTCTTTTTGGATGTACTGGCCGCCTATGTGATCAATACATGTTGACAAATGCTCCCTGCCCCATCCTGGAAATGAGCATCAACGGAGTGTCAACTTGTTTAGGTCTTACATCCTGGGTAATCAGAGCGGGCATTGTTTGCAGATAGTCATAATTGAGGGATTGGCCTCCATTGTAGGCAAGAGCAGGAGTGACATGCTCTCTGCCCAATCTTGAAAATGAGCATCAAATGAGCGTCAACGATGTAAGGTCTTGCATCTTGGGTAATATGAGTGGTGCATGATTGCAAACCTCAATTGAGGAGAAATTGGCAGCCTCTCTAGGCAGATAAGCATGCGACGTTCCTGCGACAGCCTCCCAGACAATAACAACTAATTTCATCTACAATGATGCAACGCAGACTTCATGACTGTTTTAGCCTAGAAAAACTGTCAGAACCCTGTATATTCAGAATCACCGATGCATCGCACTTTGATGACCAATGATGACAGGCCACAAACCATTGATGCTCTGTTGACGCCCATTTTCATGATGGGGCATGGAGCGTGTCACTCCCTTGTTCCCCTATCAAGGCGGCCAATACTTAGATTATATATAGAAATGACCATATCACTTTTGAATTACCCGACTTACAAGACCAAAAATCATTGACACTCTGTTGATGCTCAATGTCAGAATGGGGCAGGGAGTGTGAGGCATGTTCTTTTACCTATAAAGCCAACCGATACAGCATTTTTGAATGGTCTTAACCGATTGCCATGCAGATTACCAATGACGCAAGACCAAATATCGTTGACGCTCCGTTGATGCTCATTTTGCCATGGGCATATCCACAATATGTTATCATTTAATTTGGGCTAATCTATCATTAATGGTGTTTTGGCAGCCTTTGTACTGTCTTCATGTACTTTCTCCTTCATCAATAGATTGTTCTTTAAAAATACATATAAATATATCCTTTAAAATATACTTTAAAGTGTCCGCTAATTGTAGATAATAATACAGTCAAATTTTCCATTTCATTCAATCTATGCTCATCTTCACTGTCAGGTTTGCTCGATTGGCTGCTGTCATCTGCAAAATGGATGTCAGCTGCCATACCATGCAGCAGTGTACTAACCAGTGGATGTTCCTTCATCAGTCAGCAAATCCGGATTGAAATCTGTATCACGCTTGCGATGCTTGGCATATGCATCAAGATTGAAAAATTGATCCCTGGGAAGTGGAGTATGTATATACACCTATCTGTGTGGCACACCTTCGAATTCGGATACGTGATCTACCTCATTGTAACTGGGTGGAACTGGTGGCGTTTTGGGTGGAGGTGGCGTCGGTTCTGGTGTCGGCTGTCTGAGTCGCTCTGGTGGAGATGCATCCATGCGTTGGCGTCTCCAGCGTGTCTGGGGATTCTGTGCATGTGCCAGTTTGGCAAGGAAGGCAGCCCTCTGTCTGATGTTCCCGAAGCATAGCAGGGTGTCGTTCATTAGCAGCCATCACATTGTCATGCCCAGGGAACTCAACTCCCCGCTTCTTCTCTTCTCAGACCTTGGCCCGAGGTTCCTTGAATAAGAATTGAGTTTCCTCTATTGCGGCGCGCGAAAACCCCCCTTTGGCCATTTTGGCCATATTCAATGCCATGCGCATGTCAGAATATTCTAGCTGTACTGGACCTCCTGGCCTTGCGATAGTTGCAAACATGTTGAAAACCTACAAGAAAATAGATGCTGCATCTACATGTGAGATTCAGCTATTACCTCCACCATATATAATTGCGCACCATCCTGTGAGGTTGTTAAAGCCTGTTTGGTCCACTGTCGGGGATTGTTATCACCAAATTGGTCTGCGATAATCTCAGAGCTGACAACATCACTATGTTCCATTTCGCAGACAGTGCGGCCAAATGCCTTGGTCAACCATGGAGGTTTCCCATTACAAGCGGCAATCAATTGGTCATGCAGCGCTCCTTGTTCTCCAGCTGGATGTGATATCATCAATTGACAGCCATGTACCTCGATACGACTACACATACATCTGATGGCATGCTGCTTCTCATTCTTGCTGCTCCCAGTTTTACCGACAATATTTAACTGCGCATCCAGGGTCATATTGTCAGTGGCTGCATTTGCAGCATCGCTGTGAACTAAGTGGTGTCTGAGTTGTGAATGGGTCTCAGCGGGTGGCTGTTGGATAAAGCACCCATCATTTTGCCCGATTCTGTTCCACTTTCACCTTGCAGTGGTGTTGGTGGAGCCATCATCTGGTGCTGTGGAAATGAAGAGATCATGATAACGAAACGAAGAGGGAAGTCCTGAGGAAGAAGATAACCAAAAGAAGTGGGAAGTCCTGAGGAATATATAGTTAGCTTCAAGTCAAAATGGCATGCATAACAGCCAACTAACTCATTCTGCACAAGATGAATCCTGTTGCGCATAGCTGCCGGTTGCACAGATTGCCAACCGTCCCGCGATTTGCTCCAAGTCAGTCTGATGTTGTGTGTTTGTGTCAAGGCATAACTCATGGTAAACAAGCGCCAAAACCTGGTGTGTGTGAGATAACAATGGTACCTTCTTCATCGGAAATGACATCTGTGGATGATTGTCTCAAGTAATCCCCGGGATCTTACATGAGACAGACGCTAAACATCACGTCATGATGTATGGTTAGCATTGCTATTCGCAATGTAGTGACGGTCAAAACACAGATTGTACGTGGTTCACGTAGTTTAAGCGTACCAACCTCGACATAAACAACGCAGCTTGCCTCTATGTGGTTTATATCTTGCAGCATCCAACATCTCATCCATCAACAACGTTGACACAAAATGCAATGGTCAATGCTCCGAAGAAGAAACTTTCACCACTACTGGGAGGCAAACAGGGCAGATCGACACAGCGCCCCACTTGGTGTTGGCAATGGTTCCGGACCGTCACTTCCGGTCCGGGTCCAGGTCCAAACCAAAGCATTGCCAAATTGGCGTTCCTGGTTGTCAAAAAACCCAAACCATCGAATCGAGTACAGATCGATGGTAAACTCTCAACTGGTTTGAATTCGGCAGGTTGTGAGCGGGTTGCCCAGCAGGTCCATCCATAGATTCAATTAAGGCTCTTCGTTTTGGAATATGTGAATAGTATCTTATCAAAATCGAGTTTTCATCAACCAACGATATGTTTTTACATGTTTTGCAGCTTGCAATATCGATCAATGTGGAATCGGTGTTGTACCTTTGATCAATTGTATGTTTGCCTATCAGGGCGGTCAATCCTTCAATTATGAACGCGATGATCAGCACGATGGTTTGATCATCAACTATTCAACAACTATAACCGAGGACTCTCCGTTGATGCTTATTCTCAGGATGCGGCAGGGAGCATGTAGCTGTAGTTTTTGCCAGTACAGGCTGCCAATATCTGATAAAGGGATGTCTGCAATCAATCAGAACATAAATTATCCAAGATGCGAAGCTGAAAATTGTTGACGCTATGTTGACGCTCAGTTCCAGAATGGGGTGGTGACCGTGTTGCAGAGTCATTTGCTGATAAACGCTGCCAATACATCAGTTATGCATAAAAGCGACCAAATTACTGTGTGATTACCATACTTACACAACCACAAATCCTTGACCCTCCGTTGTCGCTCATTCTCAGAATGGGACCATGACAGTGTTGCTGTCTCCTTTGCCTATATATGCTGCCAACACGTTGGATAGGCAAAATCGTGACGAAATCACTGTGTAATAACCGTACTTACAGAACCACCAATTGTTGACGCTCCGTTGACGCTCATTCTCAGAATGGGGTGGTGACCTTGTTGCTGTCTCATTTGCCAATACAAGCTGCCAATACATCAGTTATGCATAACAGCAACCAAATCACTGTGTAATTACCGTAGATACAAAAGAACAAATTGTTGACGCTCCGTTGACACACATTTCAATGTATTCTCCATTCAACATCTGGTGCCATCAACAATAGTTTTCATCATGATTTGACCTTCTTTGTAGTCTTTCTCACAAATTGACAGTTGGCCCAGTGGCAAAGGCGAGCAAAGTATCATTCTTGTACTGTTCACTCTCACACCACTGAAATTTATATATCTTGTCAAAAGGTTGATTGCGCCAGCTATACATCTGTTCATCAACCAGTATTCTATAGCTACTGCTCACCATTGACCCATGATCTATCTCTAACTAAAACTGTCGGTCAGGATACATACAGAAGCTGGTGAAACATTGACACATTCTGTCCTACTATTTCTTCACTCCCTTATTCCTCCTCGTTTCAATTGCATTGACTGTCATCAACACCTCTTCAGCCTGCCTCTTTGACATCTGTGTAGGCCGAATCAATCAAGGAACATTTGGCGCTGCGCTCACAATCCTCAGTTCTGGGCATTCGTGATCCTGGATGCTCTAGGCTTGGTCAATATCGGCTTGAAAGTTCACCACGCAATCGGCTTCGCTGTCATTTGGATTATCGAATTCCCCAATTCCAGTTGAGCCAATCTTCAGTGTCCGAAATGCTTTCAGGTGCGCTATCCTCATCACTTTCCACTTGATGACAGTTTATTCTTCCGGTTCATCAGCAAACACCATTTCGGTCCGGGCGCAATCGCTGCGTCAGAATGGACGTGCTCATTCAGAGCCTTCAGAAACACTGCAGTGGTGGATTACCACGCGGCCAGCGTCAATACCATGTGTCGCATCGCCTATCACCTTCCGATCACTGTTTCGCCGTTTCTTCTCACTCTGTCGGTCCCCTTTTTCGAACAAACACTCCGGCATTGTAGCCAACTGTGACCATACTTCTGAATATGTTCATTAGGTACATGCTTGCATCGGGATTGCTATGCAAGGGTGACGCTGCAAAAATCTCTCCTCCCATTCTGTCTATATTTAGCCGGAGGAGCATATGGAAAAGGTCAGAAGATATGATATAACCCGGCCGTGATGATCCACATAATTGCGTGGATCCACGGACAGAGTGGGTGAGACCAAAAGTTGGGGAAGATAGAGTGTGTATTTTGGGTGTATGACAAGATCAGATGAAAATGAGATGTTATCTATCTACCCCGGGGTCTCCCAAATATATACTCCGCGTCGCTCATTCCATCTCCGTCACCCCTGCCTACCTGTACACCCACCGTCGCTCCATCACGATATACCTGGAGGCCGTAAACGATAGAGTTTGAAAATGCAATGGGAGGCCGTGATCGAGCCAGTTCGGTGATGCACTTGGAGGCCGAGATGGAATGAACTCCGAGATGAACTTGGAGGCCGTGATTGATCGAGTTTGGAGATGCACAGGAAGGCTGTGATTGAGCGAGTTACGAGATGCACTAGGAGACCGAGACTGACGGAACTCGAAGTTGCACTTGGAGGCCGTGATTGAGCGAGTTTGGACATACACTTGGAGGCTGTGATCGAGTGAACTGAGACATGCACTCTGAAGCTGTGACCGAGCGAGTTTGGAGATGCATTTGCAGGCTATGATGGAGTGAGATTGGAAACGTACTTGGAGGCGGTCGATTTGGAGGGAGGCGCGACAGCAGCTGAGACTCTATCCATTGGAGAACTTGTAAATGGATGAGAAACCGGCTGGGAGCGAGAGACTGTCGATCTTGGGGTGATGCTATACTTGGTGTATGCTGTACTTGGTGTCCACTGATGATTATGGCATGGCGAGAGAGAGAGGGATGACTTAATTTCGTGTTCTTAGGAGATGGTAGAGTTGTGCACAACAAAGATAATGGTCAGAGGAGATAGGGGAAATCATCATGAGAAACTGGGACTTAGAGAATGTCGTGTGCGAGTCAGTTGGCTATCCCCGATAGGGCAGGTACAATGCCTGATCTGGCGGGTAATATCACCGATACGAGGTCTTCTAAACCCAATCAGGCAAGTTGTTCTCCTGCTTTCCAATATCCGCTTGTATCCTCCATATCATTCTCATCTTCATCCCTCACCTCTCTCATTCTCGTCCACAACTCTACTATCATCGCAAGAACACAAAGTTAAGTCATCCCTCTCTATCTCTCCATGCCATCATCATGAGTAAACACTGAGTGCATCATACTCCGAGTGCAGCATACACCGAGTACAGCATACACTGAGTACAGCATACCCCGAGTACAGCATCGACCTAGGATTGTCTGTCGTCCCTTCATTCTCTCGATTTTGAGTTGACCAATGAATGAAACTTCAGCATCCAGCATACCTCCTCCCTGATCGACCGCCACCAGCCAGTTCTCCAAAAGAGCTTCAAAAGTAAAGTTACCTCGTCACATTCCCACTGTTTCGTGTTAACTAATCGATGAATAGAGTTTCAGCACCTTTTGCTCTTCCCATCAACCACCTCCAGATCGACCACCTCCAAGTACTTCTCCAATCTCGCTTGATCATAGCCTGGAAGTGCATCTCCAAACTTGCTCGGTCACAGCCTCAGGGTGTATCTCTCAGTTTACTCAGTCTCGGACGCCAATTGCATCTCCAAACAGGCTTGTTCACGGCCTCAAAGTGCATCTCTCAGTTCTCTCGACCTCGGCCTGCAAGTGCATCTCCAAACTTGCTTGGTCACGGCCCCAAACTGCATCACTGAGCGTAGTCAACCTCGGCCTCCAAGTGCATCTTTACACTCACTCGATCACGGCCTCCCAGTGTATCTCTAAGTTCGCTCAATCTCGATCTCCAATTCCATCTTCAAACCAGCTCGATCACTGCCTCAGAGAGTATCTCTGAGATCACTCAATCGTCATTTTCAGGCGCACCACGAATTTCTCTCAAGCACCGCCTGCCGCCAGTCCAGATAGACCGTGTGTAGATGGGTTGCTATATAGATACATACATCCATAGATCAGAATACAAACTGAATACATGAGTTTTGAAAATCATTGAACGATTGGCAGTAGCTATGATCTCCATGCGCACCAGCAGCGTTCCCAAAGAAGATGTAGTTTTTCCCAGACTGCTCTACTGTGATTCGAGGTGCTCCCAGACATGTCGCCGGCGCTCCCAGGTACACCCTGGCTTGTTGTCGGGGCTCCCAGTTACTCTGAGGGCCGGCAGGAATGCCCTCCTAGGGTATGATACTCTCCTGAAATTGACGCATCTAAGTTTGCACTCCCCATGCTCTCAGGCACTCCTGGAGGCTTCCAGTGACAAAGATACATTTTGCTGATGCTATGCAATGGGAAGCGTGTAATCCTCCGTGAGAGGGTACGAGGTTCTGTCAGAGCCGTCAGAGCTGTCCGGAACACTTAGGTGTGTGTGACCGAAACGAGGGTCATTGCTGATGTTCAGCAGACATTTATCATCTGAGATTGGCCTCCAGCGATGACCTTTGCAGAAAACGGTGGTGGCAAAGGAGACCTTCCTGACAATTTAACTGCAGCCGGACCATCAGGTTGAAAGAGTGACCATTATGCTCTCACGATCTCTTGCGTGTCCGAAATGTATCCCACAGCAGTCATCTGCTTGTTTTGAGTTCGAGATTCCTTCTGGGTGGCACATAGGTCTTGGCTGCGCTACCACATCTCCAATGAGTTGTGAACCTCGGCCATTCTGTGCAATGTCGTTTCGTCCGCCTCTTTCTTCATGCCCCAGTCGGTTTCTGTGTTCCTTGGATCCCATTGTGGGTCAGCGCCTGCCGAAATCCCATGATTGAATGACGCAAACCGCCTTACAAGAACTTTTCCGCGAAGGGTCTCGCCCTTGGTTTTTGACTGCCTCCCACCCATACCATCTCGGCCAAGGGAAAAACTGGCATCCACTCCGACACCATGTGGTATGATAGTGAATATGTCGCACTCCACATTGGAAAGATCAGCGTAATTTGAGTGCGTTTCCTCCTGTTGACGCCACCAGTCGGCTATGTCCGGTAACCAAAATGTACTACTGATCTCCATTTCGTCGGAGTGGTAATCATTGAAATGTGGATTAATTTGCTCCCAGTTCTTCGGTGCTTCGGGCGTAGAGATGAAATAGAGCCTGGCAGCGGCCAAATTACGTGTTGCGTGATTGCTTTGTCCGGGTGTCGTCTCTGCCACATTTATAGGCATTGAGTATTCATCATTGTCGCTGGACAAATCATATGGATCAAAGCATCATTTACAGGAACCTGAAGCCGTTGCAGAGGGGATGAGTTTGCTGCTCGTTAAGCTTTCCTACTTATTGACCGGCACACGTCAATGTTTGGCACAGTATTCACTCTCCAGATACTTCAGAAAGGCCTCTTGGTATTGGGCAGTATAGGATGTCTCGTCCTCAGGATTAATATCCATTCCCATGTGCCACTTTCTAAACGATCACAACATCCGAACAGGATCAAGGATATATGAACAAATGAGAAGCACCCGGGTCATTGGAGTGACTTCACCATAGTATTTGCACAGCGTCTGTCGAGCTAACTTCACAGCAAGGAAGAAATCTTCCTTCCATGCAGTCCTCTTCATAGCCAAAGCTCGCTTCACGCCGTCCATATGATCGATTATGTCATTGTACACTGTGATAATGTGAGGCAATGTAACTGAATGCCTCTTAGACATCCACAAGGTCCAATATCAAAATTGCCTCAATACTTCCATGACATACTGCACAATGGTCCACCCATCTTGAGTACAAAAAAGTGGCTGGTAATCAGTATATTTTGGATTTTGGAGGCACTCACGTGTGAATTCCAGTAATCAGTAGGCACACTCGAGCATTTCAAGTGTTCAGTTCCACTGTTTCATGACATCCATATTCGGTAGTACGGCAATGCGAACTTTGGCTTTTTGACTGTCAATGAACCTGTCTCGACGACTAGGTGTCAGCGTAATCAATACAGCAAGCATTCTCTGCTATATGATGGTCAATTTCATGACTTTCAAAATATCATGAAATACGGACTATCTCTGTTATCTTTGCCAAACCTGGTTTCATGGCCGACACATTATTGATGCTAGCGCTGCCCTCTTTCCGAAGTGTTTGAATCTTGCCAATGTCTATGCTTTCATTCTCTCCAAATTGCTGATCGTGCTCATGGGTTTCCCAAGACTTGCTGTGGTCCTTCACACCGAGACTGCTCATGCATCCACCCAAAGCCAGCTGTATGACGTGTGCCATGGAAGGTATGTGGTTTCTCAAGGCACGCCACAGGGTTGCAGAGACCCCGAGTGTTGATTCCAGCTCGCGTGTCATCGAGTAATTTGACGAAGAACTTTCAGTCATATTACCAAGCAAACGGCCGTCGGTAAGCTCAAAATGATTCAGCACTTCCTTCAAATGTAAGGCTAACCTAGCTCTAGAATGTTTGCCCTAGACCTATCATCCTTGATTAGTGTTCGGAACAGGAAGAGAACAGGCGATCAACAACATCGAAAGCGAGTCGAACTTCATGTAATGCCCTATGTTGAACCATCTGGTAAGCAATGACCTACATTACGGCTAGTTTGTTCGGTGAAGTCCATTCATCCAGAGCTAATAAAAAGTCATCTCGTGACCGCAATTACTTCTTCATTGCATCGAAGGTCAGTGCATATTCCCTCCAGCAAATGATGCTAGGGGTTGTAGTGGACGGCAGCACTATGTTATCACGTAATGCCTGATATGACTGTTGTAGCTCAAGATTTGATACAGTGTTCCATTGAATATGAGCCAAAACAAATCCTAACATGAGGTAGCGATTCCACGTGTCTTGGTGAATTTCGGAAGGTTCAAATTGCTTAGCTGCCAGTTTGGAACGATTTGTCTGGCATTTCGGTCAATATCAATCAACCTGGGGGTCAAATATGATCTTTTTCTGTGATCTTTCAATTGTGATTGCTCGACTTCCTTGCCTCTTCAGGATGGCCAAAGCTGTTTTCTGGACTGTTGAACTGGTCAATTCAGTTACCTCTGACTCTGTTGAGTAGTTTGACTTTGCGATGTGAGCTTTTGCCAGCGAGTGTTTCCCCATTGAGCTGGTCCCATGTTCTGATGGGTGGTGGAGAACTTGATGGCAAACAATACATACGATTCCCGGGCTGCCTGTCTCCTCAATTTTGCTGTGTAGATAGAATCGCCATGAATGCGCTTGTCCAGAATCACTCCAACCAATAGACCACTTGGAGTCTACATTCTATGAAGCTCGACAAGCATCAAAGATTATTTGTAATGTAAGGTCACTCAAATCATGAATAAAGACACATTCATTTTTGGAAGAGATCATAACCTCCAGCAATGAGGTGTTCAATGATTTTGAATCCGACATGGCGGTGGGATTCGGAATGCTGGGTAATCTCACTGAAAATTCTGCCGAAGGTAACGATACAGCAAATCAGACTGCAGCTTGTTTAATATTGACTCTACAGCTACAGGAAAAAAAAATCAGATCTGTGAGACATTGCATGCATATTTGTGAAGTTGAATACAAGGGCATATTGAAAAGACTGACCGCGTAAGACTCAATTAAGTAACAATGCGATGCAGTTAACTGCTCTGTACGTTACCGCGCCCTCACGAGAAGTGATGACGCTAGGTGGGCGCTCAATTGTATTAGGCTGATGGGATACCGTCAGTAGCATTGTTGCTTGTAAAGGCAGCTGATACATGGATCATGGGATAACGTCGGTCCATAGCCCTTGGATTATCCAAGATTCATGACCAAAAATCGTGGGCACTCGGTTGACACTCATTTTTAGGAGGTGCTAGGCACATCGTCAGTAGCATTTTGGCCTATAGAGGCCACCACTGCATTGATTATGGGTCCATGGCGATGCACAGCGCTTTGAGTGTCCATGATACATGAGCAAAAATCTTTGACACCCCATTGACGTTCATTTTCAGGAGGTGGTAGCAATATTCTCACTAGCATCTTTGCCAATGAAGGCAGCCGATGAGTTGATTATGGGTTAACGCCGTTCCGTAGCCCTCGGATTGTCCGAGATCCAGCACCATAAATTCTTGATGCTCCGTTGACGCTCGTTGTTGCGAGATGGTAGCCATATGGTCACTAGCATTGTTGCCCATACAGGCGGCCGATACATTGATTATGGGTTTACGCCAATGCGAAGCACTTTGAGTGTCCTTGATGCAGGACCAGAAATCATTGATGCTCTGCTGACGCTCATTTTTACAAGGTGGTAGTGATGTCATCGCAGCCATTTCTACCGAGAAAGGTGGCCAACACTTCGATTATCGCTTAATATCGTCGCACAGCTGTTTGATTATCCAACTTGAAAGAACGAACATCGTGGACGCTCCGTTGACACTGATTTTCTGGCGATTGTGGCAATATCGACCCTAGCATTTTTGGCATTTCAGGCTGCCAATACTTTGATTATGTGTCACAGCCAACATGTCTTTTTTTGATTATCAGACTCACAAGACTGAAAATTGTAGACGAATCTTTGAAATTTATTTCCAGGATGGGTCAATGAGCTTGTCATTATCCTCATTGCCTATAAAAACCGCAAATACAATCACTTTGGAAGTATGTGACTATGCAGCGGTATGTTTGCCGAAAATTTAAAATTCAGAATTGTTTATGCTCCGTTGACATTCAACTTAATGACATACTAAAAGTCACTGGATGCCCAACAATTGTATGTATAAATGCATATAGTCGTTATTGGCAGCCAATAAATCATTTCTAGGTATAAATATTTCAATCCAAAACCTTCCAAGCCTCTCAATTTCTAATCCACCACTAGACACATTATCTGAGTGATAAATGATGTTGGCCTATCACATTCCAGCGCTTTCGGCCAGCAATTAACCTCATAAATCACTGTAAGCTAGTTTTTGATGTATTTAGCCCAACTTCTTCACCTTTCCTCATCCAGCTTATTCTCCACGATTTCCATGACCTACCATAAGCAATTTTCAACATCTTGACCATTTGCACCAAGACTGTGCAAGAAGTTAAGAAGTTGGGTGCTTCATTCTATGCAGCATGACAGTCGTCATTCATTCCGCTTCTCATTGCGCTATGATGGCTGCATGTAGGACTCTTATGACATCACTGACTTAGATTGTGTTAGTCAGTTTCGTCTGTAATTTGGTTTTAATTTTCTCACTTGACCGCAATGGGCAGGAAGACATCAGCACAATGTGAATCGGTCCGGAAGCAACACGCAACCATCTCAGACACTCCAGGTGACCGCAACAATACTTCTAAATACTTCTAGGTGCTCCCAGACCTCCCTGGAGTTAAGCAATGTGCTCTGAGACTCGGCAAGAGCATTCTCAGGTGCTCCTGAAAGCACCTGCAGTTATGGAGGTGAATTCAGCATGCTACGAGATTTGACTTACAGAATAGTCGAATTTTGGAGCTCCTGAGACCTCTGCGCAGATCTGCGGGAGACTTCAAGAGCAGCTGGGACCACTACGCAGCTCTGCGGGAGACTTGGTGCCATATTCTCACAGCAGTGGTTCTTACATTACCACCAGGCATTTCATCATATCATAATCATCTTTGTTACAGTCACAAGATTCGCCATATCAAAATATGGAATGCATTATTTAATTCTCTGTATATATACACATACGGCAAATCTGGCCGCAGATGGTAGTCGAGTATAATCGGAGGAGCACTTGGACACGCCCATTGAGAGAACGTAGCGATGCACCACCTTGCAGGCCGTTGTGGTGAAACGATGGAGCTAGAAGGCAGAGAGCCCACCATCAACAATCCGCCATACCTCTCACGACATTCAAACAGGATTCATGAGAAAGAGCAGTTTTGGTTCGAGGAGGGTAGTATTCCTGTGAGAAGATATAATACTACCCAGCATTGAGGATCCATGCGATTGTGTGGCTCCACGAAATATCTCGTACAGTGCGAGTGAGACCAAAAGTTGGGAAAGATAGAGTGTGAATTTTCATTGAATGATGAGATGGAAATGAGATGATGTCAACCTACTCTGGCGTCTGCCGAATATATACTCCCCGACACTCTGTCCACCTCCGTTACCCCTGTGTCTCAGTACACCTGCCGTCGCTCCATAATGATGTACTTGGAGGCTATGATCGACCTAGTTTGGAGATGCACTTGGTGGCTGTGACCGTGCGAACATGGAGGTCATGATCGAGCGAGTGTCGAGATACACTTGGAGGCTGTGATCGAGCGAATTCAGAGATCCACTTGGAGGCCGTGAATGAGCGAGTTTACAGCTGCACCTGGATGCCATGATTGAGCGACATAAGAGGAGTACCGGGAGGCGGCCAATCAGAAGGCGGTCAATATGGAGGCGGTAGTTCGGGAGGGAGGCACGACGAGAGCTGAGATTCTATTCATTGCTTTAGTAGTAATTGTGGGAATGTTGAGAATTGAGTACAAAAATGGTCTGCGGAGAGATGAGAGACTGGCTGGGAGCGGGCGCCAGTCGATCTTGGGATGATGCAGTATGCGGTGTACGCAGTACTCAGTGTATGCTGTACTTGGTGGATGCTGTACTCGGTGTTAACTCTTCAACATGGCATGAAGAGATAGAGAGTGATGACTTACCTTCGTATTCTTAGGTGATGGTATAATTGATGACGAGAAAGAGAGAGATAAGAGCAGATGGGGGAAATCATCATGAGAAACTGGGACTTCAGAGAATTTCCTGTGCAAGTCGATTGAACATCGCCAATACAGCAGGTACGAGTCCCGATCCGGCGTGTAATTACACCGACACGAGGTCTTTGCAACCCAATCAGGCAGGTCCTACCCCTGATTTCTCATATCCGCTCGTATCCTCCACATCATTCTCATCTTCATCCCTCATCTCTCTCTTCTCTTTCACAACTCTATACTCATTGCAGAATACAAAGTTAAGTCATCCCTCTCTATTTATTCCATGTCATGATCGTGAGTTGACCCCAAGTCCAGCAAACCCCGAGTACAGCAGACACCGAGGACAGCATACACCGAGTACAGCATACACTGAGTACAGCATCCACCGAAGATTGTTTGCCTTCCCTTCAGTCACATGATTACGACTTGACCCCGAATGTAGCTTCAGCTTCCAGTGTGCCTCCCTACACGATCGACCGCCATCAGCCAGCTCACCATGAGAGCTCAATGGTAAAGTAACCTGTCACATTCCCAGGGTTGCGAGTGAACTAACTGATGAAAAGAGTCTCAGCACCCGGTGCGCCGTCCATCGAGCGCTGTTTGGTACTCGTCCTAACTCGCACGATTATGGCCTCCAAGTTTGCACGATCATGGCTCCAAAGTGGATTGCAACACTCGGTCGACTGCGGCCTCCAAAGTTCGTATGATCATGGTCTTCCCAGTGCAGATCTCCTAACTAGCTCGATCATGTCCTCCAAATGTATGTCCAAACTCGCTTGATTACGGCCTCCAAGTTTGCACGATCATGGCCTACAAGTGCATCCGTCAGTTCGCTCGATCACGCCCTCCAAGTGTATCTCCCTATATGCTCGATTACCACAGCCAAATGCATCCCCAAACTCGCTCATTCACGGGCTTGGAGTGTATCTCTGAATTCACTCGATCGTCATTTTCGGGCGCACCTTGAATTTGCTTTCAAGCTCCGTGGCTGCAGCCAGTCCTGGTATACTGTGTAGATGGGTAGCTATATAGATACATAGATTAGAATACAAAGTGAGTACAAGAGTTTCAAAAATCGTTGAACGATATGTAGTAGCTATAATTTCCAGGTGCACCTGCAACGTTCCCAAAGATGTCATTTTTCCCAGACTGCTCTATAGTGATTCGAGGTGCGTCCAGGCTTGTCGCTGGCGCTCCCAGGTGCTCCCAGGCTTGGCATTGGCACTCCCAGGCTTGTCGTTTGCACACCCAGGATTGTCATCGGCGCCCCCAGACGTGTTGTCGGCGCTCCCAGGCTTGTGGTCGGCGCTCACAGACATGTTGCCGGCGCTCCCAGGTGCTCCCAGGTGCACCCAACGTTCACTCCGGCGCTCCGAGGTGTTCTCAAACTTATCTCAATTGCTCCCATGGCACTCGTGTAGCAGTCATCAGAGATCCCAGTTTCTCCGAAGGCCGGCCGGAATGCCCTCCTACAGTCTGATACTCTCCTGTAATTGGCGCGTCCAAGTTTACACTCCGCATCATCTCAGACACTCCTTGAGGCTTCCAGTGACTAAAATACATTTTGCTGATGGATATCACCTTCATTGGTCATCAGTTAATCTGATTTGAGGTGTAGAACGTTGGTAGGGCCTATCCGACCCTTGCACATGCATAGACAAATTATCATCTCTCACAATTTGGTCACTGTAATCAAGTAAAAGCTGACATGTCGCAAAATCGGTACAGGTGTTGCATTTCAAATAGATACATCGTCACAAATGCCAGTTTGCCTGTTCTTTTCTCCGGTAACTCAGGAGCCATCACCAGGTCTTCGTTGGAATCTGATTTCCACATATTAATTAGGTTGGGACGCGCTATGCAGGGGTTAAAGCTTAAGGGTTCATTATGCTTTGATTGCTGAATCTGTGACCAATAGGGCATCGAAGCGGTCAGGCGGGACAGAATGCGTTCGTGTGTCTGCAGTTGCCACGAACCTAGCGTCATATGACTACTCCCTGGTCGAGAAGTCACTTTCACCATTTGCAATTTCTTAGGGACGTTATCAGGAGTCTCCATAGGCTCACCAAATGACGTTGGCACAGATGACGCCACATTGTCTGCCATTTGATATTGAAAGACAGCAGGAACCATCAATTCGATCGTCCCCTGCTTCTTCTCCCTATCCCGGAAGTACTGGGCAACGTCTTGCCAGCCTGGTAGCCTCAATTCGTCAACCTTCAGATGCTTCTGCCGAAGACGCTCTATGCGATACTGTACCATTGTATAGATCGTGCCCGTCACACAGCCGGGTTCGTCATCATTGCTAGGCTTGCCCCCACCTGGATCTCATTCATCATCATCCTCGTCTTCCGCAATCTCCCCAGCGTCGGAAGTTGCAAGATCGCTCAGACTATCCCCGAAGGCGTTCAACATCTCCTCCAATGTTGCTTCAGCCTTGGTGGTTGTCAATCCCGCCTTTTCAGCATTTCTCATATCATCCGGCTCCTGTTCAATTGCTCTCTTTGCCTCTTCAACTCGCTTGCTGGCCACAGCGGTCTCTCTTTCGACATAATCCTTGATCCATTTCTCCTTCTCGTCGTTGATTAACACACGAGTTTCTCGTCGTTTCCCCGCCTCAAGCTTTGTTTTGAATCACAAGCGACGCAACACTCCAAGGTCTCAGACTGGTTGTGCTTCCAAGCCGCTCTTTCGATTATTTGCTTGTTGATGTCCTCGCCTGCAGCGCTTTGTCGATTTGCCATATTTGCCAGCCGGTAGTGGGGAAAGGTTGTTTTTCTGAACATTGACCATTGTAATTGGTGTCAACTTTGTTGATGGATGAGATGTTGGATGTTACAAGATATGGACCCCATAGAAGCAAGCTGCGTCTTTTATGTCGAGGTTGGTATGCTTAATGGACATGAACAAAGCAAAATCTGCGTATTGACCGTCACTACATTGGAAATAGCAATGCTAACCGTTCATTATGACATGATTTTTAGCGTATGTTTCATTTAGGATCCCAAGGATTTCTTGCGACAAACATCAGCAGATGTCCTTTCGAACAACGAAGGTACCATTTTTATCTCACAAACACCAGATTTTGGCAGTCATTCACCGTGATTTATCACTGTAAACAAACACACAAAGTCGGATTTACTTCGGGCGAATCACAGGATGGTTGGCAATCCGTGCAACGGGCAAATATGCGCAAGAGGATTCATCTTGTGTAGAACGAGCAAGTTGGCTGTTATGCATGCCATTTTGAGTTGAAGGTAACTATAAATTCCTCAGGTCTTCACACTTCTTTTCGTAATCTTCTTCCTCAGAACTTCCCACTTCATTTGGTTATCATTATCTCTTCACATCCACAGCAGCAAATGATGGCTCCACAAACACGTCAGCAAGGTGAGAGTGGACCAGAATCGAGCAGAACGATGGGCACTGCATCCAATATGCCACCTGCTGAGACCCAACTACAACACAGACACCACTTAGCTCACCGCGATGCTGCAAATGCAGCCACACAAAATATGACGCTGGACGCACAGTTAAAGATTGTCGATGAAACCGGAAGCAGCATGAATATGAAACAGCACGCAATCGGATGTATGTATAGTCAAACCAATGTAGACAGCAGTAAATTGAGTATATAACATGTAGCTGGTGTACGTAGAGAGATGCGTGACAATTTCATAGCAGCCGGTAATGGGAAACCTTCATGCTCGACCAAGGCATTTGTCCACACAGTCCGCAAAATCGAACTTCATGAAGCGTTTAGCTGAGGGATTTTCGCAGACACATTTAGTGATAAGAATCCCCGAGAGTGGACCAAACAGGCTTTAACCACGTTAGAGAATGCTACAGAAGGGTATATGGTTGAGGAAATAGCTGAATCTAATATGTAGATGCAGCAACTAATTTCTTGTAGGTTTTCAACATATCTGCAACTATGGGAAGGCAAGGAGGTCGGGTACAGCTAGAACAGTCTGACATGCGCCTGGCCTTGAATGTGTCCAAAATGGCCAAAGGTGGGTCTTCGCACGCCGCAATGGAGGAAACGCAAATCCTTATGAAGAAACCTCGGGCCGAAGTCTGAGAAGACATGATGCGGTGAGTTCCCTTTCCCAGGCATATAACTGTGAAGGCTGCAATGGAACGACACCCAGCTATGCCTCGGGAAAGTCAATCAGATGGCTGCCTTCCTTGCCAGTATGTCACAGCACAGAATCCTCAGACATGGTGAAGACGCAAAGGCACAGGTGCACCTACACCAGAGTGACTCAGACCGCCGACACCAGAACTGACGCCACATCCGCTCGAAACGCCATAAGTTCGACCTGGTTACAATGAGGCAGCTCACGTATCCGAAATCGAAGGTGTGCCACTTGGCTATGTGTGTATACATGCTCCACTTCCCAGTGCTCAATGTTTCAATCTTGATGCATATGCCAAGGATCGCAAGCGTGATAAAGATTTTGATCCAGATTTGCTAACTGATGCAGAAACATCCACTGGATAGAACACTATCTGCTGCGTGGGAATGCAGCTGACATCCATTTTGCGGACGACAGCAGCCAATTGAGCTAACATGACAGTGAAGATGAGCATTGATCGAACGAAATAGGATTTTTCAGTGTACTATTATGTACAGTTAGCGGACAGTTCAATGTATATTTTAAAGGATATATTCATATGTACTATTAAAGAACAATCTATTGATGAAGGAGAAAGTACATGAACATGGTACAAAGGCTGCCAAAACACCAGTAATGATATATCGGGCCAAAATAATTGATAGCATATCGTGGATACACCCAGGGCAAAATGACCGCCAATGGAGCATCAATGATTTTTGGTCTTGCATCATTGGTAATCTGCATGGAAATTGGTTGAGACCATTCAGAAATGCGGTATTGGCTGGCTATATAGGCAAATGAACGAGTCTCACGCTCCCTGCCCCATTCGGAAATTGAGCGTCAACATAGCATCAACGAGTTGTGGTCTTGTAAGTCCGGTAAGTCAAAAGTGATATGGTCGTTCCTCTATATAATCAAAGTATTCGCCGCCTTTGTAGGGAAAAAAGATAGCAACGCGCTCCATGACCCTTCATGAAAATGGCAGTCAATGGAGTGTCAATGATTAATGTCCTTTCATTATTGGCAATCAAAGCACTATGCATCCGTGATTGTGTATATATGATGTTCTAACTGGTTTTCTAGGCTAAAACTGTCATGAACTCTTCATTGCATCATTGTAGATGAAAATAGTCGTTGCTCTCCGGGAGGCTGTCACGGGAATGTAGCTTTCTTATCGGCTTAGAGAGGCTGCCAATTCATCCATAATAGAGGTTTGCAATCATGCGCCACTTATATTACCCAAGATGCGGGACCTTGAATCATTGACGCTGATTTGATGCGCCTCTTCACATCAGCAAAATGTAAATCGGTCCGGAAGCAACACGCAATCCTCCCAGACACTCCGAGCGACCTCACCAGTGCTTCTAAGTACTTCTCGATGCTCCCAGACCCTCCTGGAGCTAAGCTAAGTGCTCTCAGACTCTGCAAGAGCATTCTCAGGTGCTCTTGAATGCACCTGCAGTTATGGAGGTGCATTCAGGATGCTCCGAGACTTGACTTCTGGAATAGACAAATTTTGGACCTCCTGGGACCTCGGTGCAGATCTGCAGGAGACTTCGAGAGAAGCCGAGATTGCTGCCCAGCTCTGCAGGATACATCGAGAGCAGCCGAGACCTCTGCACAGCTCTGTGGGAGACTTGGTGCCATATTATCACAGCAGTAGTTCTTAGATAACCACAAGGCATTTCGTCTTATCATATTCGTCTGTTACAGTCACAAGATTCGCTACATCATAATACGGCATGTATTATTTAAGTCTCTATATATATACATACGCTCAATCTGGCCGCAGATGGTACTCGAGCATAATCGGAGGAGCACCTGGACACGCCCATTGAGAGTACTTAGAGATGCACCACTTGGTGGCCATTGTGGTGAAACGAGAGAGCTAGATGGCAGAGAGCCCACAATCAACACTCCGGCGCACCTCTCGGGACATCAAAATGGAATTCACAAGAAGGAGCGGTTCTGGTTCGAGGAGCACAGATATTGGGTGAGAAGATATGATACTACCCGGCATTGAGGATCCATGCAATTGGGTGGATCCACACAATCTCGGACAGATCGAGTGAGACCACAAGTTGTGAATGATAGGGTGTGTATTTTCATTGGATGATAAGAGGAAATGGAGATGAGATGATGTATATCAACTCTGGGGTCAGCCGAAAATGCACTCCCGTTACTCTGTCCACCTCCGTTACACCTGTATCTCCGTACAACCGCCGTCGCTGCTTGACAACGTACTCCGAAGCCGTCATTGAGCGAGTTTGGAGGTCCACTTGGAGACCGAGAGATCGAGTGAACTCAGAGATGCCCTTGGAGGCCGTGATTGAGCGAGTTTCGAGATGCACTTGGAGGCCGAGATCGAGTGAACTCAGAGATGCATTTGGAAGCTGTAATTGCCCGTGTTGGGAGATACGCTTGGAGGCCATGATCGATCATGACTGGAGGAGTACTTGGAGGCCGTTGATCTGGAGGTGATTGGTCTGAAGGCAGTCAATCTCGAGGCAGTCAATCTGGAGGCTGTGGATTGGGAGGCATGTGTGATGGATGCTGAGATGCTATTCATTGGTGAACTTGGAATTGTGGGAATGTAGAGAATTGAGTACAACAAGGTTCGCTGAGAGCTGAGACTGGCTGGGAGCGGGAGACAGCCAATCTTGGGATGATGCAGTACGTGGTGTATGTTGTAATCGGTGTATGCGGTACTCGGTGTATGCTGTACTCGGTGTATGCTGCACTCAGTGTTAACTCTTGATCATGGCATGGAGAGATAGAGAGGGATGACTTAACTTCGTGTTCTTAAGTGACAGTAGAGTTGAGGACGAGGAGGAGATAGATGAGAAGAGATGGGGCAAATCATCATGAGAAACTGGGACTTGAGAGAATGTCGTGTGCAAGGCAATGTACCATCCCTGATACGGCAGGTACGAGTCCTGATCCGGCGAGTAATTACACCAATTCAAGGTCCTCACAACCCAATTAGGCATGTTTTACCCCTGATTCCTCATATCCGCTCGTATCCTCCACATCATTGTCATCTTCATCCCATATCTCTCTGTTTCTCGTCCATAACTGTACCATCATCGCAGAATACCAAGTTATGTCATCCCTCTCTATCTCACCATGTCATGATCATGAGTTCACACTGTGTACAGCATACACCGAGTACAGCATCTACCCAAGATAGTTTGTCTTCCCTTCATTCTCATGATTACTAGTTGACCCCTGAATGTAGCTTCAGCTGCTGGCATGACTCCCTACACGATCGACTGCCATCAAACCAGCTCTCCATGCGAGCTCAGAGGGAAAATCACTCTGTCACAGTCCCACAGTTGCGAGTTAACTAACTGATGAATAGAGTCTCAGGACCCGGCGCTCCGTCCATTGACTACCTCCAAGTACTCCACCAAACTGGCTCAATCACGGCCTCCAAACTTGCTTGATCGTGGCCTCCAAGTGCATATCTCCAAATTTGCATGATCACGGCCTACAAGTGTATCTCCCAAGTGGCTCGATAACGGCCTCCAAGTGCATATCTCCAAACTCGCGGGATCATGGCCTCGAAGTGCATCTACAACCTCGCTCGATTACGGCCTCCGAACTCACGCAATCTTGACCTCCAAGTGCGTATCTTCAAACTCGCTCGATCACGGCCTCCAAGTTCACACGATTGTGGCCTCCCGGGGGATCTACAAACTCGCTCAATCACGATCTCGGAGTACATCTCTAAGTTCACTTGATCACAGCCTCCAAGTGTATCTCCAAATACACTCGATTCCCGCCTTAAAGTGCATCTCCAAACTCGCTAGATCATGGCCTCAGAGTGTATCTCGGAGTTCACTCGATTGTCATTTTCTGGCGCACCTCGAATTGCTCTCAAGCACCGCCTGCAGCCACAGTCCAGATGGACCGTGTGTAGAAGGGTAGCTATATAGATACATAGATACACAGATGAGAATACAAACTGAATACATGAGTTCTAAAAATCGTTGAATGATAAGTAGTAGCTATGATTTCTAGGACCACCAGCAGCGTTCCCAAAGACAATGTTGTTTTTCCCAGACTGCTCTACTGTGATTCAAGGCGCTCCCAGACTTGTCCCCGGCGCTCCCGGGTGCTCCCAGGATTGTCCTCGGCGCTCCCAGGCTTGTCGCCGGTGCTCCCAGGTGCACCCAAAGTTCTCTCGGGAGCTCTGAGGTGTTCCCAAACCTATCACAATCACTCCCATGATACTCCTGTACCAGTCATCAGAGATCCCAGTTACTCTGAAGGCCGACAGAAATGCCCTCCTAGGGTCTGATACTCTCCTGAAATTGACGCATCTAAGTTTACACTCCTCATCCTCTCAGACACTCCTGGAGTCTTCCTGTGACTAAAATACATTTTGCTGTTGCAACATGGGGCAGGGAGCGTGTCGCTTCTGCTTTTGCCTCCAATGGAGGCGAATCCCTCAGTTATGACTATCTGCAACCAATGCCTGCTCTGATTACCAAGGATGCAAGACCTACCATCGTGGATGCTCCGTTGACGCTCATCTCCAGGCTTCGGCAGGGAGTGTTTGTCTACATATTTTGATCACATAGGTGGCCAGAACATCCAAACAGAACATTGACGTACCATCGTTAATATTGTACGATTAACAGTAGGATATCCGAATGCGACCATAAAATCGAACTACCCGAAATCTAAAACCGGAGACTGGACCCGATGGGTATATTCAAACCCGGTCAATCCTGCGGGTCGACGGGTACTGGGCCAGGTTTTAACCGCCCAGACTCAGCAGTTGGGGATTTTGAACAGTTCTGGAACCAAACCAAACCGTGTTTCCGGTCCCAACCGGGACTGCTGCCGGGTTACCCGGAACTGTTGCTAACACTAGCTCCACACGATGACATGATCAACAGAATGAAGCCAGGAGTGGCTTGGGAGCAGAATGCATCCGAGTCATTGGAGCATTGCGTAGCTTGCGAACCAGAAGGAAGCTTGTGGCGAGGAAACGATGAGAAACTCACATCTTAACCAATGAAGAGAAGGAGAAATGGATTGAGGATTATGTGGAAAGAGAGACCGCTGTGGGAAGAAAGCCAGTTGAAGACACAGAAACAGCAATTCAACAGGTGCAGGATGGTATGAGAAATGCCAAAAAGGCGGAATGGACAACCACGAAGCCTGGAATAACATTGGAGGAGATGTCGAATGCCATTGGAGATAGTCTTAGCGATCTTGCATGTTCCGACACTGGGGAGGATGAGCAAGACGAGAATGATGATGAAGAAGATCCTGCTGGGGGCAAGCTTAACGAAGATGATGATCCCGGCTGGGTGATGGGCACTATCTCTACAACAGTACAGTTTCGAATGGAGCATTTTCGGCAGCAGCAGATGAAGCTTGACGAATTGATACAACCAGGCTGGGGAGACGAGGCCAACTACTTCGGTCAGAGGGATACGAAGTACGGGACGACAGAGTTGAACATTCCGGCTGTCGTTCAACCTCAAACGGCAGATGATGCCGTGTCATCCGAGCTGACGACATTTGGGGAGCCTCTGGAGAGTCTTGATTGCCACGCAGGACAATTGCAAATGCCGCAAGAGACTTCTCGACCAGCGAGTAGTCATATGAGACATGGTTTTTGGAAACCACAGACACACAAACGAATTCCGTCCCATATGCCTGCCCTGATGTCCGATTGGTCACAGATTCATAAATCAAAGTGTGTTGAACCCGTTAGCTTCAACGCCTGTATGAAGTGTCCGAAGCTAATTACCATATAAACATCGGATTCCGACAAAGACATGGTGAAGGCCCCCCTGTTGCCGTAGAATTGAATAGGAGAATTGGCGTTTGTGAAGATGTATCAATTTGAAATGCAATACCTGTACCAAGTTTGCTCTGTGTCAGCTTTTACTTGATCTCAGTGACCAAATTGTGCGACATGATAATTCGTCTATGCATGTGTGATGAGACAATCAAATGAGGGTGAGGGAGATGATGATTGATTGAACTGTCTATCGTACAGAGAGAGAAGAAGATAGACATATATAGAGAGAAAGAAATCATCTCAATCACTAAGAGCGAATCAACAAGAGAAAGCACTAAGAGAAAGCATTACTCAGAAAGTATTAATCAGACCCGAGGCTTGTGGGGAAATAGCTTCCGCACCAAGCCCGAGGATGGCGGAGGAATAGCTCCCACACCAAGCCCGAGGATGGCGGGGAAAGAGTCTTGGCACCAAACCTGAGGCTGGCCGGGGAATAGGCTCCGGTCCAAGCACAAGTCTGGCGGGAATATAGGATCCGTACGAAGCCCGCGAAGTCTCGTGCATATCTTAGTCCCAATGGCTTGCAGGCTAAATCCCTCAGTCAACAATGTGCAAGGGTCGGATAAGCCATGCCAATATGCTAGACATTAAATCACATTGCCCGATGACCACTGAACGTGATATCATCCTGCCCGTTACTGTTAAGTTAGACTATTAAACTAAATTACTGACGAAACTCACAGACAAGATATAAGTCAGTGATATCATACGACTCATAGATGCAGCGGGCAGAGCGTAATGCAATGCAGAATGACTGACGACTGTCATGCTGCATACGATCATTCATCCAAATGCATAACTCTCTGCAGAGATCTGGTGCACATGGTCGAGATGTTGAAAATTGCATATGGTAGGTCATGGAAATTGCGGACAATGAGCTGGATGAGGAAATGTGAGGAAGTCGGACTGAATATATCAAAAACTAGTGTATGGATTGATATGCAGTTAATTGCCGGCCGAAAGCGCTGAAACCTGATATGCCAATCTCATTTATCACTCAGATAACGTGTCTAGAGGTGGATCAGAAATTGAGAGACTTGGAATCTTCAGGATGCAAATCTTTATACATAGAAACGATTTGTTCGCTGCCAATCACAACTATATGCATTTCTACGTACAATTGGTGAGCATCCACTCACTGTTAGTATGTCATTAAGTTGCGCGTCAACAGAGCATCATCGATTTTTGGACCTATATTTTTGGCAAACAAATGGCTGCACAGTCACATCCTTCCAAAGTGATTGTAGTGGCGGTTTTTATATGTAAAAAGGATAGTGACAAGCAAGTTGACCCATCCTGGAAATGAGCATCATCGATGCGTCAATGATTTTTGGTCTTGTGAGTCGGATAATCAGAGAACGACATCTTGGCTGTGACACATAATGAAACTATTGGCGGCCTTTAAGGTCAAAAATGCAAAGGTCGACATCGCTAGTATCTCCCAAAAACGAGCGTCAATGGAGCGTCAATGATTTCTGTTCTTGCATGTTGGATAATCAAACAGCTGTGTGACGACATCAAGCTATAATTGAAGCGTTGGCTGCCTTTATGGATAAAAATAGCCGTGACGATATTGCTACCACCTGCTAACAATGAGCGTTAACACAGCATCAACAATTTTTGGTCTTGCATCATTGACACTTGAAGCCCAGTGCATCAACGTTGTTTCATAATGAATTCCTAGGCTGCCTGTATTGGCAAAAATGCTAGTGATAATATGGCTACCACCTGAAAATGAGCTTCAACAGAGGGTCAACAATTTTTGGCCATGCATCGTGGATGATCGAAAGGCTATGCAACCACGTGAACCCATAATCATAGTCCCGGCCGCCTCTATGGGCAAAAGTCCTACGGACTGAATTGCTACCACCTCAAAAAGATGAGCATCAACTGAGTGTCAACAATGTTTGGTTTTGCATCATGGACACTCAAAGCGCTGTGCATCGACGGTAACCCATACTCCATGTATCGGCTGCCTTCATCTGCAAAAATGCTGGTGACGATATTGCTACCACCTCCTGAAAATGAGCGTCAGTGCAGTGTCAATGATTTATAATCTTGCATATTGGACAATCTAAGTGGTACGGAATGGCGTTAATCCATGATCAACTCATCGACCGCCTCGGTGGGCGAAAATGCCGGAGACAATATCGCTACCACCTCCCAAAAATGTGCGTCAACAGAGTGTCAACAATTTTTGGTCTTGCATCATGGACACTCAAAGCACTGTGCATCGCTGTTGACCCATAATTAATGCATCAGCCGCCTCTATTGGCCAAAAGGATTGGGACGCTATCGCTACATCCTCCTAAAAATGAGCGTCAACGGAGTCTCAACGATTTTTGGTCATGCATCCTGCATCATCTTAGGGCTATGGGACAAGTTATCGCATAATCAACTTATCAGCACCGTTTACAGGCAAAAATGCTATTGACGATATCCCATCTGCCTCCTACAATTAAGCGCCGACTGAGTGTGAACACTCTTTGTGGGGGCTCGGTGAATTACACAGCACTGAACAGCAGCGCATTATTACCGAATTTAGTCTTACGTGGTCAGTCCTGTCAATATGTCCTTGTATATAACTTCACAAATATGCATGCAATGTCTTACCTTTCTGATTTTTCTGGTTCTGGCTGTAGAGTCAATAGTTCAAAACCTGCAGTGTGCTGTACTGTATCGTTACTTTCGGCAGTCCTTCAAGTCCGATGACCAAGTTTTCCAATTGCTACCGTCATGTCGGATTCAAAATCATTGAACACCTCACTTCGCAAAGTTATAATCTCTTCCAAAAATGAACATGTCTTTATTCATGATTTGAGCGACCTTACTTTGCAAATCCTCTTCGATGGTTCGAGGGCTTCAATGAATGTAGGTTCGAAGAGGTCTATTGCATGGAACAATTCAAAACAACCATCTTCATGGCAATTCAGTTTACACTGTGGAATTGAGGAGACTGGCAACCCTGGCATCATATGTATCGTTTGTGATCAAGTTCTTCGCCATCCATCACAACATGGGACCAGCTCAATGGGGAGAAACTTGCTGGCAAAAGCTCACATCGCAATGTGAAATGAATCAACAGAGCCAGATGTTTCCCAATTGACTAGTTCGACGGTTAATGAAACAGCTTTGGCCATTCTGAAGAGGCCAGGAAGTTAAGAAATCACAATAGTAAGTTCACAGAGGAAGATCATATTTGACATTCAGGTTGATCCATATTGACCAAAATGACAGGCAAAACTTTCCAAACTGACAGCTAAGAACTTTGAACCTTCCAAATTTCACCAAGAGACGTGGAATTGCTACATCATGTTAGCATTTGTTTCCGCTCATATTCCATGGAACGCTATATCAAGACTAGAGCACCGACAGTCATATCAGGCATTACGCGATGACCTAGTGCAGCAGTCGGCTACGACTCTTATCATCATTTGCCGGAGGGACTATGCACTGACCATGGATGCATTCAAGAAGTAATTGCAATCACGAAATGAAGGTAGTTTAGCTTTGAACCGATGGACATCCCCGAACAATGTAGCCATAATGTCGGTCATTTCTTCCTATTTGGATCGAAATTGGTCATTGTGTGAAGTTCAACACGCTTTCGATGAGGTTGATTGCCTGTTCTTTTCCCATTTCGAATACTAATTGAGAATGATAGGTCAAGGGTCAACATCCTGGAGCAACACTATCCTTACATTTGAAGAACGTGGTTGATCATTCTGAGCTTGCCAATGGTGGTTTGCTTGGTCATCCGACTGATAATGCGTACTCAAAATACTCGATGACACGTGAGCTGGAATCAACACTTGAGGCCTCTACAATCAAGTGGCCTGCTTTGAGGAACGACATACCATGCATGGCGCACGTCATACAGCTGGCAATAGGTGCATTCATAGACAGGCTTGGTGTAGATGGCCGCACCAAGTCCTGCGAAGCCCATGAGTGCTATCAGCAATTTGGAGAGAATCAAAGCATAGACATTTTGAAGAGTCAGAGACTTCGACAAGAGGGCAACGCTAGAATCAATAAGGTGTCGGACATGAAACCAGGTTTAGCAAAGATAATTGAGAAAGAACATATTTCATGATAATTGGAAAGCTGTCAAATGGACCTTCATATAGCAGGGAATGCTTCCTGCATCAATTACTCTGACACCTGGTGGTCGAAATGAATTCATTGACTGTCAAAAAGCCAAAGTTCTCATCCCTGTGCTACCCATTATGGATGTGAAGACACGTTGGAACACAACACTGGAGATGGTCAGACACACCGACAGATTGCGGAAATTGCCACGAGAGTGGCTCCACAATCGATAATACACTGATTTCCGGCCACTTTTCACATCTCACGATGAATGGACCATTGTGAATTATGTCATGGAAGTATTGAGGCCATTTTGAAATTAGACCCTGTGGATGTCGAAGAAGCATACAGTCACATTGCATCAAGTTATCATAGTGTACAATGACATGTTCGATCCTATGGATGGCGTGATGTGAGGATTGGCTAAGTAGGAGACTTCAAGGGAGGACGACTTGTTATTCGCTGTGAGGTTTGCATGACAGAAGCTGTCCAAATACTGCCCCGAAGTGACTCCAACGATGGGTATGGTTCACATTGCTGCACATATCCTCGATCTTTTCCAGAAGTTGCGATCATTTAGAAAGTGGGACAAGGGAATGGATAATCATCCTGAGAACAAGACATCACATACTACCCAATACCAAGAGGCCCTTCTGAAGTACGTGGAGAATGAATACTGTGCCAAACATCGAGATGTGCCGGTCAATAAGCAGGAATGTTTACCGAGCTGCAATCTCATCCCCTCGGAAACCACTTCAGGATTCTGTTAAATGTCTTGTGAGCCATATGATTCATCCTGCAATAATGAAGAATACTTGACACCTAACAGTGTGGCTAAGACGACACCCGGATGAAGAAATTGCCCAGCACGTCTATTGACCGCTGCCAGGCTATATTTGAATTCCCTGCCTGGGTCACGAACGCACTGGGTGCAAATTGATCCAAATGTCAATGATTACCACTCCGACCCTATGAAGATTAGCAGTACATGGTGGATACCGGACATAACCTACTGGTGGGGTCAACAGGAGGAAAAGCACTCAAAGTACACCGATCTCTCCAATGGGCGTGCAACATATTCTCGATCATAGTACATGGTGTCGGAGTGGAGGATTATTTTTGCTTGGCCGAGATGTTATCGGCTGGAGGCAGTCAAAATCCACAAACGAGACCCTTCGCGAAGAGGTCGTTGTAAGGCAGTTTGCCCGAGCCGAGCACGGGATTCTAGCAGGTGCTGACCCCTATTTGCATACAACGGGCACAAAAAACGACTCGGAGATGAATACTGAGGCGGAGGAAGGACACTCCACAGAATGGCCAAGATTCATCTCCCCTTGGAGATGTGGCAGCGCAGCCACAACCTATGTGCTACCCAGAAGGAATCTCATGCTGAAAACAAGCCGATGACTGCCGTGGGATACATTTCTGACACAGAAGATAGTTTCAATGTATCTTGGGCAGTCTTTCAACATGATGGTGCGGCCGCATTTGAATTGTCAGAAAGATCTCCTTTGCAGCCACATTTGTCTGCAAAGGACCTTCATCGAGGACAAACTCATATATTAATGGTCCGCCGACTTCGAGGAATCAACTGTCATCCAGTCAACGGTGATGAGGATTGCATACCTGAAAGTTCTTTGCACACTGAAGATTGCCTGAACTGGAATGCGGACATATTTAATCCAAATGTCCGCGAAGACAATTTCGCGGCAGACGTTGATTCTGTTATAGAGCAAGACAATAGCATCATGGATCTGGAATGCCCAAAGCAGCGGGATCTTTGTGCAGCACCAAATTCCCCCGGATTGATTTGGCCTACACGGAAGTACAAGAGACAGCCTGAAAAGGTGTTAATGACGGTCAATGCAATCGAAACGAGGAGTAATATGGGAGTGAAGAAAAAGTTGGACCGAATGCGTCAGTGATTCACCAGCTTCTTTATGTATCTTGACCGAGAGTTTGAGTTAGAGATATATTATGCACTTATGGTGAGCAGCAGCTTGTGAATACCGGTTGATAAACAGATGTATAGCTGGCGCAATGTAGCTTTTGGCAAGATACATAAATTTTCGTCGCATGGGAGCGAATGGTGCAAGAATGTTACTGCGACCGGCTTTGCCACAGGGCTAAGTCTCATTCATTTAGAAGGACTACCAATAAGTTCCAATGATCATGAAGACTATTATCGTTAGCAGCAAAAGTTGAACGGACAATACTTTAAAATGAGTGTCAACGGAGCATCAACGATTTCTGGTCGTGTAAGTACGCTCATTACACAGTGATTTGGTTGCTGTTATGCATAACCTACGTATTGGCAGCTCTTATAGGCAGAAGAGGCAGCAACACGGTCACTGTCCTGTTCTGAGAATGAGTGTCGACAGAGGGTCAATGATCTTTAGCTTGGCATCTTGGATAATTTATATTCGGATTGGTTGCAGACATCCATCTATCAGATATTGGCAGCCTCTACTGGGAAAGACTACAGCGACATGCTCCCTGTTGCATCCTGAAAATGAGAGTCAACAGAGCGTCAACAGTTTCACTTGTTGCATATTTGGTAATCAAGGCATCGCGTGGATCTTCACATTCATAACAGAATTATTGACCGCCCTGATAGGCAAAAATACAATTCATCAAAGGTAAAACACCAATTCCAAATTAATCGATATTGCATGCTGCAAAGCATGCAATAATATATCATTGGTTGTTGAAAACGCGAATTTGATAAGGTACTATTAACAAACTCCAGAAACAAGAGCCTTATTTGAATCTATGGATGGACCTGCTGGGTAACCTGCTCACAACGCACCCGATTCAGACACATTGGGAGTTTACAATCGAACAGTACCCGAGTTGAGGGTTCGGGTTGATTGACAACCTAGAGAGCCATTTCGGCAACTGTTCGGTTTGGACCCGGACCCGAACACCATGTGACGGTCCGGAACCGTTGCTAACACCAGTTAGAGGCAAGGCATCGTCGAGACACTGATTTTGCTGTGTTTGCGTTCAGATCACGATACAGACACAGCTCCTGCCGGGTGATAGTTCGTAAAACCTGTGAGGTGGCCTGATGAAGATTCAATTGTGGGTATGCTCATTTAGTATCCATCAAGGCTCTTTCTGTGAGTTAAGAGCTTCCATTTAAAAGGTTGCCAAGCTGGTGGATATGGTCCGAGAAATGGTTCAGGAGATGCATCTTCACAAAGTTGATATCCAATTTGTCAACAAGATGTTGTGCAATTTCTGACTCGATCTGGATTTCATCTTCATTAATGCGACAATGATTTGCAGCCACAGAAATATCTTTCCAAGCGGGGTCACACTCCCGTTCCTTCTACTTGTTCAACACAAGCTGCTTTTTCTAGCCTTCCCAGTCCTTCTATGTAGATCAACTGGTGTGGAATTAACTGAACACATCCATCTGACGGTGAAACTCCTCCAGATGAATCTCCATGTACTTGATCGCGGCTTCAGTACTATGGTACCAGTAGTGTGCCATAAGGTCAAAATGAATGGATTTCTTGTGGCACAACAGGGCTTCTGTGAAGGGAATCCTTTGGCCCACTTCAGGGTAAAAAAGAATCCCCCCGAAACCTGGAACAATCATGCGCCTGAGTGCTTTCCTATCCTTACCACCCCATTGCGTCTCTGGGCTATATGGCTTGTTGGATCGAGCGAAGCCAGGATATGCAACTATCATCGCCCAGCGGTGGTCGAATTGGTTGATCCTGGAATGTTGCTCAAAGACGGACAGTACCCAGTCGAGGAAATGCTTAAGGGTACTGAGATTGATGGTCCGAAGAATATCAGGTATGATAATAGTCATCAGGGAGATGCATTTCATATTCCAGAAGACACCTTCTGAGGTTTCAACTACTCAATCTTCCAGATATTGTCTTCCTTCCTGTTGGTCTGACTCATCTCCCTGAGTTGTGATTATTATTTTGTGGAAGTATAGCTGATAGTCTCTCAATTGCCACGATGATGGATTCCCATCTCCAAATGGTGATTTTGGTCCTTCCCACACCGGGTCATGGGGCCGCTTGATCTAGTTGATGTGATTGTTTTCAAAATATTTAACCGTGTATGCACAGATAACTAGCTAACATTGCCACATTCAACCATCTCCACAAAGTGTAAAGTTTCCAGTCATGAAAAGCATGCCGAGAGGAAGAAAAACAAGCTCAAAGGCCTTCTTCAAAACCTCTAAATTATGGATTTGTTGTTCCTTCAAGGCGTTTCTTTTTCCATGTCCTTTAAGGAGATATTATGGATAAATGGCAAAAAGGGCTATGGAGAGTCTTCTTAGATTCAAAGGCTTTGATCTAATCGTCGAGGTGATATTTCCATGACTCAACTATACTGGCCATTCCTTCTTGTGCCCTGGATAGTTTCTAAAATGTGTCTGGTCTCAACTGCCGGATGAAGGGACAATTGTTGCTCCAAGTGGCCGCTGTAGCAATTGACGCGGTGAAAATCAACTTAGCTATGACGCAATTCGACTAACGTACCTGTTCATTCTATCAACAGTTGCTTGATTTCACCTCTGAGTAGATATGTTCCTCACCATCATTGAATTCCTTTGCTGGAGCATGCAACATATCTTCCCTGAAGGCATGCTGTTGCATGAGGAACTCAACACATTCAAGGGGATTGCAGTAAAGAAAATGTGTGCATTCATAGTCACGAAGTTTTTTTTGATCAGCCGTATAATTCTAACACACATTGCCCTACTTCCAACGGTCTATGCCCATCACTTACGTGATTATGTTCAACTTTTTGAATAAAGTGCTGGATGAAGTGATGTTGCTGACGGTTCCAATCATAAGGTTCATGAACAGCTGATTGAATGCAGCTCTGCCCAAGTTGTGCATGACACACCAGTGCACCGATGGATACTGCTCCATGCAGGAAGATGGTGACCATAGATCTACTTCATCATCGAAGATATTGACATAGTCATTAGTAATTGGCATGCCGGTTAGACCGTTGTGCAAGCGGGGAGTTCGATTATTGCATGTCCCAACTGGAAGTTGCACTGGATCGTACAACATGTTTTCGTTGTTAGCTTCTACATCATTGGAATCACCGTTGGAAAGGTGAAGAAATGGGTCAAGATGCGGATCATGAATGAATGGAAGTAGAATACTACTGTGCTCGATCATAGAACCATCGTCTGATGGTTGTTTGGCTGGTACATCTACTATGCTAACTTTGTGGCCGCAATGGTGATGAGTGATGTAAGAGCCGATGGACGAGTACATCTTGAAGCAGTAAAGACACGGTTGACGAACACACATGATTCGTTAGAAATATGACATTTCGCCACAATTCTAGGAAGCATCTTGATGGTTTTTAGCTACTCGTACCATTACAAGCTGCCTGGTCCTCCGAAACAGCTGCACCTCGATTTACTTTGTCCAAACAGGTGTCCTATCACTGCGGTAGGATTTCTCTCATCCTCCTTCACATGTTTCCAATGTGTTTAATCACTATCTCATATTCATCATTCCTTGGATCTCGAAAACTATACCACATCTGCATTCAACTCATCACGGTGATTGTTTGGTACCCTCACCAGACGCTCTGAAATCCATTGCACAATGTGTGGTTCTCACGTTTTGTGAAGATCTTATATTTCTTGAACCATTTATTCTCCTTTGATACTGACCCAGCAACGTCAGTGCGGGGTACAAGATCTAGAGTAAGCCCAACCGAGTGAGATGTGGCTGCAGAGCCTGCATTCAGTTATTCTTGTGATGAATTTAAGCGTTCAGTCAAAGAATCAGGATGCTAACATGATGCTAAGCTAATTGATTCCTAGCCGAATTGCACGCAAGATGATGTCGCCAGATCCAGATATCCCTTCCAAGCCCACCTATACATTTGCCCTGCCTGCTCAGCTCAATTACAATCTCTGGAATGTTTGACACACCCTTCTCAACATTGCTACCGCATCACACCAATGTTGACGATCTATTCAACACTCCCGACGTTTGTTTAGGGTAACGAGCATTTGATATACACCACTCAATTGGTGACCACCTTTCAGAAGCAAGAAATACAAGGCGATGCCTTCTGGATGCCGAAATCAGTCGTCACAGATGGTAATACGATCCAGATGCGGACTCTAAAAGTCCACCTCTGGGCCAAGAATGCCATTGTTGGAGTCAGCCAATGGGCAGCAGAAATCATGGGGATTTGGCAGGAGAAGGGTGGGTTGACAACTCAATGGAAAGATAATGAAGTGAGGGAGTGCTTCTGGGAGAGTGCCCAGTCCATGAGCATCGGTAACAAGGTAGGCGCAGGCCCCAAGCAATGGGACCTCCCAGTTCATCGTTGCATCACTCGAACCTGTAACATCAGCAAAATGCGAATCAATGTGGAAGCCACACGCAAATCTACCAGACACTCCGGTCGACCTCACCAGTCCTTCAAATTACTTCCAGATGCTCCCAGGCCCCCCTGGAGCTAAGCAAAGTGCTCTCAGACTATACAAGAGCATTCTGTGGTGCTTCTGAAATGACCTGCAGTTATGGAGGTGCAATCAGGATGCTCCGATATTTGACTCACATGATAGTCAAATTCCAGACCAGCTGAGACCTCTGGGTAGGTTTGCGGGGAACGTTGGGAGTAGTTGACAACTCTGCGCAGCATTAGGCCGCTCTGTGGGAGACTTTGTGCCGTATTCTCACCGCAGTAGTTCTTAGAGTTCCATAACCACAAGGCATTTTGTTTGTCATATTTGCCTGTATTACAGTCACAAGAATAGGTACATCATAATATGGCAGGTAATATCAATTGAAGTTTCACTCTATATATACATGTGGTTGATCTGGCTGCAGACGGTACTCAAGCGGAAATGGAGAAGCACCTTGAGACGCCAATTGGGAGAACGTAGAGATGCATTTGGAGGCCATTCTGGCGACAAAATCTGGTTCTCACTACCACTGCCATTCAGATTGGCAGGGGGCAGCCCGTGGGGGGCAAACAGAGATACAGGCATAACAGAGATGGACTGAGCAACATCAGCAAAATGTATTTTAGTCACTGGGAGCCTCCAGGAGCGTCTGAGAGAATGTGGAGTGTGAACTCAGAAGCATCAATTTCAGCAGAGTATCGGACCCTAGGAGGGCATTCTGGCTGGCCTTGGGAGTAACTGGGATCGCTGATTACTGGTAGAGGAGTACCATGGAAGTGATTGTGATAAGTTTGGAAACACGTCAGCGCGCCGGAGAGAACTTTGGGTGCCCCTGGGAATTGCAGAACCAATGCGGGAATCACAAGCATACAGTGAGTGATTCCTAGGTTCTATAGATGTTCATTCAGAGGACTGCACGCGTGATCTGAGACTCTCTGGATGTAGACGAGCAATCGATTTCTCTCAATGCTGATCATGATGCATGGATTATTGTTCATTATCACTTCTGAATCGTGCTAGCTATCTTCTTCTTCAATCATGTATTTTTTGCCTTGCTACATTAAGGAACCAAAGGAAAAGGTGGGTGATTCAAACAAAAATGCAGCTACACGGAAACAATAACCCAACTAAGTGATCAATCAAACATGGTGTCAATGTCATCCACTCCATCTGCTCTCTCATCAGGGCCAACGAAAGCAGGAACACACAATTCATCAAAGACCCAAAGATGCTGGAGGCACTCCTTGTATTGGCCGATTATTCGTACCTCGCAAGTGCATGGAACTGAATTCCAATGTCGTGCGGCTCGATTCGTTATATGTGACAAAGGCGTAATGAGGTGTTAGCTAGCTGCGAATCTAAAGGGGCGTTTGAAATGCAATGATTATTCGGCTGAAAAAGGGCAGCAACCACCAGGAAAGGAGGAGTGCCAGATGGGGAGTGCTATTTGGAAAAGTGGAGTACACAGAATGTGATGGAGGAGCAGAGAATGAAAAGGAGCACCAAATCTAGGCTGAGGAGTGCCGACTGAGATTGAGGAGTGCCAAATCTAGGCTGGGGAGCACCAATGGGGATTGAAGAGCGCCCATACTAGCGGAGGAGCGCCGCGTTGGGGGTGGGGTAAGGAGTGGGTAACTGAATATCTGTGACCGACAATCCAGACCGAGGTGCACTGGTGGGAATTGAGCAGCATGGACAGGGGAATAGAGTGCGGAACGAAATAGATGACTTTCACTCTTGGCTGAGGAGCGCCGATGAGTATCAAGGAGTACCTATCATAGTGGAGTTGCGCCGCAGAGGGTATCAAGCGGCCCACTACTGTGTGATTGATGAGTGCAGAGGCTTCCGGAGTAAAGTTTATCACAGGTGATGCGCAAACTGTACCTGGATATTCACCTTCAGAAAACAGTACTGTGTCCTTCTTTGCACTGGCATATTCAGACAGTGCACAATGATTATCTGCAACTGCTAGCGCTAAAGTCTGCGGAGTGGGAGGTTGGAAATACCGGGATGTCCTAGGCTTGCGCCCCAAGTCATTGGCGTTGAAGAGCAATTGATGGTATATTAGATCAAGCACTTCCATTTGGGTGAACCATGATTTCTTATCATCAACCATCTTGGAGAGATATGCATCATCAAACAGGAGCTCCTGAATCTGGATCCGAAGATCAGTCTCAGAGCGCTAATCCAACGGGTAACTACAGACAACTGTTCGACATGCCCCATCTGCCAACAGTCCTGGAATGGTACTTATCTTCAGATTTGGCTATGCATATTTTGGGGAGTAGTCAATATCTGTAATCTGATAGAGGAGCATTGAACAGAATCCAATACTTACAGCTGCTCGTCTGTACGGATCTATGTTGAGAGATGGACTGCCGGGCAATTGACTCACTGATAGCGTACCTTCAGGAGCACCTGCTAATGCCCGCTGATAATCCTGAGCTTCAATGGCTAGTTTCCAAGCCTCTTCAACCATTGAGTACTTGTCGTTAGATAATACTGGCCAAGGAGTCTTGGTGAATACGATTGCCTCCATGAACCTTTTTGCTACCCCAAAAGTAGCCTTTTGGTGTTGGGGAAAGTTCTGATCTGCACTGGCGTTGGGTTGTGGAACATTCTGGTCTCCACTAGAATTGCGTGGCGGCAGTGCCTGGGTGGATGGTGCCCTGTCAGACTCAGATAGATTGTTGAGGAGGGTTGACTTTTGGCGTTTGAGCAGTGGTGGCTCCATTGCCCCAGCTGGATTCCAGGAATTTGGAAGCAAAGGATGTGCAATGACAGTATCGGAATGGTTCCGGTTTTTTGGCAGTCGAACCTTTGTATTTTGTAATGACTTGTCCCGGCGCGCTGGGCCTAGAAGAAGAACCTTCTGTTGGTGATCAAAATCATCTTCTTCGATGTCGGACGATAAGGTGGACTCCCAGGGGTCCTTATTCATGTAATCACCGATCTCCACATCGGTATCAACATCATTCTTCTATCATGAAATTGGAGACATTAGTCAACAGTAACACAATGCACAATGGCAGATAATTGGAAGGTACACATTACATGGGCAATGAAGATTGGCTGCATTCTTGAATGCGAGTGCTCTCTCATGGTGTGCTCCTTGATTCTTCTCTGAATTGTTATTCCTCACCTGGCTGGGTGTAGGTTCCATTTGTGGTAATGAAGATTGAAATTTGGGGAATGTGGGAGAGAATGTATAAGCAGTAAATATAAGATTAAGTGCAATAGAATAAGGGGGGAAATGGAGCAAGAAGTTGCACATGGTCGGGAGGGATACAATTCGAGCCACACCTCGAAGGGTTCAGGAGAGATGACTCCAATCATTCATATATATATTGAGGATGGCAGTCCAGTGTTGCGATACAGGATGATGTCAGGTGCGCCGGAAATGATGGATTGCTAATTCTGAATGTTAGCAACTTCTATCAACAACACTCTGTATGGATGCAACAATTGGAGGTTGGCTAAGGCCATTGCACATAGAATCGAACCAGACCCACGGGAAGAAAACTCGCGCCATTAGCTAACCCTTGGTGCTGGCCAACTGGAGCACTTCAGAACCTGAATGAAAACATGTGCCCTGCATATGCCTCTCTAATCATAGTAATTATGGGTGAATGTTTGAGCATTTGAGGTGACCGCATGGCATAGAATTGGTACAGCACTTAGAAACTGCAAGACTGGATAGATTCGGGACCTTGAGAGTGACAGCTCAGCTGCAAGGGTTCATGCTGAGTATGTTATGGATTGGGGAGAAATATTAATTTCCGTACATGGTATATCCGCCTGAATGACACCGGTATTTTCACGATATTCTATTGTATTTGGATGCTGCAGCTGAGTCAGTCATCATTATGGCAATATCATAAGCATAACTTCCCTTTAATGCGTCCATTTGGGTCGTGTGTGCAGAATATCCTTCACAACAATGTTGTAGTTGATGGAGGAGAGAGACAATTTGGTATAACAAGGAGAGATACAGGCGTAGAGAAAGGATTGGAAGGTACGATGGATGATTCAGGGGTACTCGTATTGATTCAAGCACTTGGCGATGCCAAGATTCCTAACAAATGGGCCATGAATACTCACTTAAATTCTCTTTTTGCGCCAGATATCAAATAAGTTGCACACCGTTAAATCAGATCTTCATTGTGAGTCTCACCATCACAATGTTGCCTTCAATTCATGTTGAGGTTGAGAGCTATATGCTACATGGTATGAATGCATAGTGAGACCTCCTCTCACAGTGGGAAGAGGAATGATGATGATTGGATGCAGTTCCGGAAATCGAGGTGCACCAAAGTTTCAATGGGTGTCCTTGCATTCAACGGCTGGGGATTGCAAGCAACCTCGCCTTGCTCTGACAGTTAATTGCACACTTCGAAGCTGTCTTTTCTTAACTTGAGCTTTCAAGAAATCTCTCTCTTTAAACTGCACTCATGATGGAAATCGGATCACATAATCTATCTTCAGGTAAGGTATTTTGTTGCCCAAACATACAGTGAGTCAGAATCGAATTAAGTCTGCATTCAATGCATTCAGAACTTCGGCCACTGTGAGTATGTGCGGTACATGGTCAGCGGAAGTTGCCGGCAATCTTGCAGAGTTACTGAACAGACTCTGTCTTTGAGATTCTCGCTCTGATGCTCGAGCTCTTTTGACAGAGTCTGAACTCGCAGAAGCTATTTCAGGATTTCGAAGCATAGGTCCAAGCATACTACTTAGTCAATATCGAGTTCGGTGGGGATACTAAATGGCCAGGTCTGTGCATTTATGGATTAGTTGCACAGGGCGACCTTCCTTGAACAGACAAGTTGACACTAAGCAGACAGTTCAAGGCGTTTCAGAGGCCGCCTTCATATCCCGATCAAGCATAGATTCATATATTAGTGTTACGGGGGTTCTTAATCCCAATAATCAATACAACATTTATGGAATTAAGTACAGCCGCCTATCTAAGAAACTCTTTCTTTCCTCGTCTTATCCTAAGACTCAACCTCTTGCACCTGAGCAGCAAGAGCGACCAATCTGAAACGGTACCAAAGACCGTCTCCTCGATAAATATAAACAGCGTTGTTACGCTGCACCACTGATCCTCGGAAAACTCCTCGAATGGTAATAAGCCGGTGTGAAGATACCGAAGCACCAGGTAATCGATATTCTCCAATTCGCAAAATCGAAGTACCACTCGATAGGTGTGGATTAAACACTGCTCTTCCAAACTGAAGAGAAGGTTGCCGAATAATTCGACAACTTGATGCAGTGCGTACTCGGATTGTGTGTATCTGTGTCCAGGCATAAAATGCGTAGTCACGAGTATGTAAAAGGTCTTGGGAGGAAATGTTGAATAGATTTTAATAGATAGAATTCTTAATAATATTTTAAGGTCTTCTTCGGTGTTCTGAATGTTTGGCTTGTTGATCTTATCCTTCAACCTTCGAGACGACCCTTCTCTTATATAGACGTCTTCGTGGGTATGCACACCCGTACTTCGACGCTATTACTACAAGTATCCTGATAGCTTTATCGCGGTCGCGTCTTTAATTGTGCCCGGTGATAACGGCCACGCTTCCCATTTGGTTATCGTGTTCATGCAACGTTGTTTCAAAGCTTTACGCTCCTGATAAGAGTCAGGCCATTCGTTGCAAGATATCATGTCATACTTGCGTTGGTTATCTTTTAATTTAGACATCTTACTGCCTGTTCGCGACAGTAGTTGGTATGTCTGCCAACAAATTAGTTGGCAGCGCTTATAGCAAATTAATGCCTCACCCTTTAAGGCTATTTGGCTTGCGTCATAGATTTAATCGGCGACCAACCGATACTATGCCAACGTGAAACTTGACGCGTAAGCTCGTATCGATTACCAGTCTTACGTTGCAATGCATACTAACTCAAATCAATGAGCAGGGTTGCTTCCGGCCTCTTATCTTAAGCCAACGTCATAATTCCCTCAGTTACATCATGCTTAGGTCGAGACTGTTCTCTTTGACCGGAGAGTACCATGATTTCTCTTATCGCCTGTGGCAACAAGTCATGGGTCCCGCTTAATTGCATTTTGACTATCAACTGCTGTGTTTGTGTGTCGGAGTATTCTCCAGTCCAATCAAACTGTCCCGCTAGTATCTAGGATATGAATGTGGTTGAAAACAATGCGCTCGTCAGAAGTTACCTCCTTCCGATCTGGCACCATTGTTGCATCATCAAAAATAAGAATTACCGTAGTATGTATTCTCTTAATGAATCCGCTAAGCAAGCGACTTGCTTATTCAATCGACATGCGATTCTTATGTATCCCCGCTAAAGGACGTTAGACTGATTTCATGCGCGCCATGAAGAGGTGTTATGCATATCACGTGACTAGACCTGGAGTGACTCCGTGACATGTATTCATATAGCTGCCGCAAGTATCATTCTCGCTGTTAAGGGAGAACCCCTAACAATTAGCAGAGGCTGAGCGGGATGAGCTGCCTGCACCTAAACGTGAAGTGTCTTAATAGATCACAAATCGTGTGCACTGTGTCCACTGATTCAAAGTTGAAGCAAATATGATGAGAAAGAAGAAAACTACAATATACAGTGCAGTATAGACTGTGATACATGTGCTTCAGTGGCATATGTGTCGCTCCTGAGGTGTGCCTGGGCTGGAATGATACATCCATAATGAGTCGCAGCTTGTCAAAGTGGGCTTTAAACAAATCCAAGAACCTCATTCTTGACTGGATTGCAGATCGCAGTTGTGCCGGAACTTCAATCAGAGGACAAGAAATACCTGGGAGCGAACGCTGCAGCTTAGCCATGAATACCTGAGCCGCGTCTCGGTCTCCAACACTCTGGGATGCGGATCTGAGGTGTGCCCGAACTTCAATGATCTGCCAGCAATGGCTGCCACTTTGCTACACATCAGTGAGCCCGTGTCTCATATTCTGACACAACTACTGAATATCACCTAGACTGACTATATTGCCAAATGGGATGTGCAAATATGCATTGCCAGATCTGTCATGATGATATGCGCATGATTCTCCGATTGCACATGGACTTCGATCCTAGGCCAGCAAACGCAGCGGCTTGACCACGAATAAGTGAGCCTGCGTCCCGTATTCCGGCAGAAGTACTCAATATTGCCTAGACTGACTTCATTGCCACTGGGATTGGCAAATATGCAGTGATAGATCAGTCATATGGATATATACTCCAGGCTGTATGGTGCACCTGAACTTTGATCAAATGCCGGCAAAAGTTGCGGCTTTGCCACGATTGAGCAAGCCGTGTCTCATATTCTGAAAGAAGCACACATTATCGCCTAGAGTGTCTCAGTGGCAAATGTGATTATGTAATATCCTATGTTGGAACCATCTTAATGCGAGTCAAAGCATATGCTGAGTATTTTCCGGTCCACCTGTACTTCATTCACATGGCAGCAAATGTTCCAGTAGTGCTACTAATCCGCGAGCCACTGTCTCGTATTGTCAAACAGCGACTCACTATCGCCTCGACTGACTTAATTTCCAAATGTGATTGGCAAATTTACAGCACTTGATCTGTTGTAATGAACCATATGACAGAAACTACGATTCCCCGGTGTACTTGAAAGTAGTAGAATTATGCATATTTGATTCTTTTGAATTCAAACTGTGTATGTGGCCTCAGCTGTTGGGTGAACCACAAATATGTGACTGACAAATGATTTGAAGCCCGCGGCAGCATCATGTTCAACATTCGACATATGCCATTCATCGTGAGATTGGCCAGCCAGAAACGTGTAATGCAGCTTATCAATTAACTTCAACTCATATTGGTCATCAGTAATGATCAAGAACGCAAATGGAATTCCTCTCAAACAATTCCAACATCCGGTCTTTAATTCGCTTCAAAGAGACTCAGAGAAAGGATTCTTTCGTGCAGTATAGTGTGCCTTACAAACAATCATTGTGGATATTCATATCAGTTAAGAACATTATCTCGATTGACTCTCTAAAGAGGCGTACCGTGATGAAGCATGCTAACAATCCAAGATGATGGTTCATCAGACAGCAAGGTGTCTCCATTCTCTGTCAGCTGCTTCGTGTGGTTCTCACGAGACTCTGGAATCTAGTAAATCATCATTGTCATGATGTTAGGTCGACACATCAAGCCTTCCAGTACTTTTATTTGCGCAACTCCAGAGTGTTGGTGCAGATCACTCGCCCGGTTATCATAGCCACCAGGACTCGTATTCAGGTGCCATGTTTGTGGTACTCTGTGTTGCCCTAGCCAGACAACTTGTGCAAATGCCTGTCGCTGCTCATTCAATACCCAGAACATCTGAGCCATTACTGAATCGTTTGCATCTATAAAAGTTAGGCCTGTCCCGCCCAGTTTGGGTGTCGTTACAAATCCAGAGGGATTTCATGAATCCTGGAATTTGAGCCACATCTGTGTGTATTCATCATTGCCCATTTCTGCATACATGTGGAATATATCCACAGGATCCACAAAATACTTGGTTAGCCACCACTTCAAATGACAAACTGGGACAGGAAGAGGACAATATTGGGCCGCCTTTAGTGGAGGAAGTTCATTGGGGAGTGAATTGTCATTTCTGTCTTTAAGAGGAATGAGCGCCTCTCTGGATTCGTCGTCATTGTCAGGTTTGGGATACCCCACAGGTTCAATGCCGAGCATTGGCAGAAATGTCTCTCTCAGCCATCGGAAAATTGGAGAATCTACCAAAGTATCGCGCTTACCATTGTCCAGAAATGTCGTTGCAATCCTTGGTGTCTCCCAACACTAACAAGGAATATGCTTGCCGCCGTCTATGAACCCTCCATGCTCCCGAAACACCCCATGAGGTGTATCTATCCACAGAAGTCTTCAGTTGTGCTTCCTCTTCCTCAGTCCACTTGATATCAATGAGGTGTGTATTTTGGTTGCGTATCCAAACAAGTGGTTATCCATTGGCTAGTTTTGACTCCGACCCCCTCCTTATCCAGCCCCGCTTGTCGATCTGTATCATCCGGTGCCCCGCATCATGTTGAGCTTCTTCATCTTCCGTCCAGATAGCATGCATCAAACTCTTCACAGCGGAATACAACGCGTCTGCACCATGCTTTTTCATCAAAGTATCATCCTCTGGAATTTCAGGCGCACCTGAAAACAGCCACATTGTCTGATAACACCAGTCATTGAGTGAATGGAATCCAGGCGTAGCAGTGACTTGAAGTTTGAATCCAATTTTTGCTTTCATTGCAATTTGCCAGCCCACACCGTTTTTAGTCTTGTACAGATGGGACTCATCAAAAATGCCAAAACTCCATGCACAGTGGGAGAGTTGGCCATTTTTTGATGGTTTTGCTCTGAATGTTAAGATATCATGTGAAACAAGGTGGATATTGCGTCGGATTTCGGGCTCGTCAATACTGGTGTTCAGAGCCTTGTGGGTGAGATTCGCATTTTCCGTATTCAACAACTGAATGCGCTTGAAATTGGTTACGTATGTCATCTCATCGATGACACTCTTGAACGTCTCTGTAATTCCAGGCATTGCCACCATCAGGATTGGTTCAAGGGCTGATGTTAGCGCTGGATGCCATGGCAGTGGTGTTGTCTGGATATCTATGAGGCGGCGGGGCACTGAATGCTGTCTCCACGATGGATACATCCCCGATCCATCACCAATGAGCCCGGGAATGTCGTTCTGTGCCCTATTCACCCATTCGTCAAGAGTAATCGCCCAGAAAATCGACTGCGGTAACCCCATTACCACTTTCGCAGTCAGCAGTTTGCATATCATTGCTGCTGCCACCAAGGTCAATATCTTGCGAAGACCCATTTCATCCGCCACCTGTGCTCCTGGCATATCAGAATCCCAAGCCCACCTCTTCACAATGGAACATGGTCCACTGTTGATTGGCGAATTGAATGGGCATTCAGCAGCTTGACTACCTCATCAAGACACTCATGTTCAAATTCGTTGTTGATCGTGTTGCGAATAGTATTCAATACTGAGCTGGTCTTATCTGGATCAGGGACCTCCTCACCATCGTCCAGTTGCTCCTGAACCTCCCTCGCACAGTTGTCTGTGTTCTTTTGGTCCTGAATGATCTCTTTCAGTTGCTCCAATGTAAGCTGGGCAGATGGGTTTATATTCCGGCGCTCCTGAAATTCATCGCAATGTTAGGTATTTCATAGGCAAGCTACCATTGGAACGAATGTATATGGATGGCATACAATCAATTCCATTCTTCCAATCAGAACTTACATCAATCCAAGCATCATTCTCTTGCCCACCATCCTCCTCTCACTCCTCTCTTCCAGCCTCTTCAGAACCTTCCAAACTGTATGCATAAGGTATGGCAGTTACCCACATCTAGCCTTAACACATCTAGTGGGGATTACCTTTGCTGATCTCATTACTTGCTCGGCAACCCCCTTCCCTGTAGCTCTCTTCATATTGACCAAAAATGTTTCTGGATTATGTCTAAGTTTCAACTTGAAGGCATTCGAAAGCGAACAGTTGTACGAAATCTGGCCATAGATGGGGTTGATTATCATTTGCCAATGTGTATACAATCCCATATGCTCTTCGTCCAATTTGTCCTGCTGTGAGGTGCAGTTAAATATCGATGTTGGAAAGGATGGCTCATTTGGGCCTCCGTTTTGGTCGATAATATCATTCAGCTCCTCCCAGTGCCTCACATCTGTATACAAGGCTTGGAGTTGTTTGGGGGCTAGAGCCGTATCCTTGCCATTGGACACCCAGTGAATCACAACCGTGAATGTTGTATTTGGCAACTCCGGGATGGGACTTCTCACCTTTTTACCCACGCGCTCACCCATCTCAGTTACCAGGCGCTTCTTACTTCACGTTCCCCTTTTCCTTGCTTCGCGTATTTCGCTTGCACGTTTCTTTAGAAACATCTCAACCCACTGCCACCGAATCCATTTCGCATTATTGAAATCATCCAACGGCAGCCCATCCTTGAATGACACCAAATAATCTGCAACTGCTGTCTCTCTGTGCAGGGGTCCATCTCATAGCTGTGTCAAATGGATCTGCCCACGGATAATGGACGGATGCTTCATCTCCAGAAACCCAACAACCCATACTTTCTTCCGCTTGTTGGATACACTGTAGTTGCCCTGCCCCATCTCTTTGGCAGATTGCTTCAAAGTGAATTTAGTTTGGTTAAGGGTGATTGGAGGGTTACCTTCTGTACCACCCGAGTCCGAAGAATCGTCACTGTCATCATCTGCATCATAATCGTCGAGGGAATTCTCCTGCAATCGAGGCAAGTACTGAATCCCTGCGACATCTGTCTTCCGCGGTTCTGCAGGTGGTTGTAATCCTTCTGTGGGGAGGCTAATGAGGGGTCTCCCAGGTGCACCGGAAGGAGGTTCAGCTGGATGATTTGGGCCGAAAGCTGTTGGTCAATTGACTGGATGGTTTTCTGGCGGTCCTGGAGGCACTCTCGGTGCACCTGGAGATGACAGCATTTGTTGTGGAATCTGAGGAGGGGGGAACATTTGAGACCTGCCATCACCACCTTGGTGGAGGTTATATCCTTGCCACTGTGGCCTATAACTTGGAAATCCTTGGTTTGCGCTGGTGGTTTGTTGCAAACTGTGTGTCATGTTGAATGGAGAATGTCGATAAAACTGCGGAGCGCCTGGAAATGGCTGCTGTGAAGACAGGCAACCATACCCATGTGGCAGATGATATTGATTGGTATATGTCCCAAATCGACATTCTTTGCCAGTGGCAGTTCCTGAACAATTTTCGGATGATTCTGAATTGTCTTCATGGCGTTGATCATTGCCAAATAGGCCATTCGGTGGAGCCATATTCACTGCCTTCAGTGGAGATCCATTCGTCGACATGTTCTGTGAACAAAGATTGTGGTAAACTACTATACATGGAAGATGTGATATTGAATTATTTGGAGTATGGTTGAGTATATTGCAGGTAGCAGTGACTTTCAGTGGAATGAAGGGTTTCGCATATTCCATTGTGTTGTCATGATCTGTGGCTTTTCACTCCATCATTGATCAATGAAACCAACCCGACTGAGAAAATGAAACCTTAATCACACACATCCCGCCATTCTTCGTTATATGCTCGAATTCGTCCACTTGGATATTGGATAGATGCTCACCTTCAGATGCTTCCATGACTTTACAGGTCATAGAAGGGATATGTTATGATACCTCCAGGAACCCAACAAAATCTATATCCAGCTTGAAGGTTAGCACAACTCGGAATATTTCACATACATTGTGCATGTACGACCTCGCAACCTCATTCAATAGGGGGCCTGTGAGTTGAGCAGCAACAGTGCTTGGTTCCTATTGAGCTCCTCATCTAAACCTCATTGTTCTCCTCAGAATCCACGATCCAGTCAACGATCGTTACTTAAGCAACCATCCTGTCAGTTCTCGATGATGATTGCATCGGCATACAGCTAGCTACGATGCTAACCCATTTATGTTATTAGGATGATCTGTTTTCAGTATCTGCTCCTCGGAGCCTCGAGCAGAGGTATAACTCACAATGCCGCCATGATGTATTGTACTGCCCATGGTGGTGAATGCAGTGATGACAACAGAAACCTTCTCTTCTCTGCTAACGACTTTCAGCAGACAATGTACATGATTAATATGCGGCATATGATATATATATCCTGGTTTATGAAATGAGCAGCTCGTAAGGTGACATCATTTAACCCCTCCCCTGCGAAATGGCGGGGTGCAATGCAGCTGTGATATGCAAACTTGAGGTAGCTCACATTCAAACCAATATCCGTGAGGCCATATATCACCTCCTTAAGCAGCATCGAGGTTCATCCAGATACGTGTTCACTGACCATTCCTAGAGTATGGTCAACACTCGCTGAAAGCATGGTACGTGCTGTAACTGCAGATATATATCATTCGGCCAGTACCGACTCGAGGTTCACTATCCACAATATCACCCAATATCAATAATTGAAGGGCTGTTACCAGATGGGATTTTAGCTCGTGCAGGCTTGGATTGACCCAAGCCGTTATGGTTCGACTTCTGTCGGTGCACCAGAATGGCCATCGATGACGTAGTCAACTCATTATCTATCCCTAGACAATGTACCTGGTGCGCCACCACCTGAAGATACTCCTGACGAAGAAACTATTGACCCCCACAAGTCTGATAAGACATGTACCCCTGATCCAACAAAGATGAAGGCTCACCGGCAGGTATTTGGAGCGGAATATGCAGCGGGGAATGCATATGGCACAGCAACTGGAGTGAACTACAAGCATTGCAAGTACTCAGAACAACGGAATCCATGGCATCCATTTCAGTCAGCACATGACGTTCAATAGGCTCACTCATGTAGCCAGCAAACGAAAATGTGGATAGCTCAAGATCTGAGGTGTGCACCGGAAAACTTGAAAATCGATTCATTCCAATCAGCACATGCTTTGCGAAACCATCTCTCCCAACTCGATATCGGGCTCAGCGATGACAGTTGGATTGAAGTTCATTCATATATCTCCAGAACATTACACTACAAGGATATTTTCAAATGTATACAGTTCCTATTGACAAATCTCCCTTTTTAGACACACGTCAATTTTGAACCACGGTGCCTTGTTGACCTGGAAAATCCCCCAATATCCAGCACCGTGAACACGGGTGATTAGTGGTGGGATACGCAAGATCAGCTTCCTGCTGGAGCGACCATTGCACCAGTTATTTGTTGATCCAACAAGACTCATCAAACCAAATTTTTGGGCAATCAGCATGAGTGGCCGCTGTATCCCACAATTGGCAAAATCCAAAAAGACAACCACCAGACACCTAAAAAGCGAGCCTCGATTCTCGTTGGGCTGATCCCCTGTCCCCCGAAAGGAGCCAACAAGACTGATGAGGCAAGTCATTCCACGGTTGCAACTGTGGTGTCCCAACTCCGGAATCTAGATATATCTGGTCCCAGCTTGACATGGAATTGTGGTGATGGATTCCAGGGACAATGTCATCCTCGTATGGCAGCCTGGGTCTGGAATCATGCAGAACTAGTCATGGTTGCTCAAATCTCATATGGCTCATGCCCAATATGTGAAATTCCTAAAGGTGTGCCGATGGGGAATTCCACTTTTCAACAACTCCATAACTCAAGAGATCAGCATGGTTACTTGGAGCTTCTGGATGAACCGAATTTCGATGTTCTGAACACACTTGGCGATCATCCAATCCAAAACCAGTTCCGGGATTACCCTCTCTGCAAAGTATATCGGCTCTGGCAGCTTGATGAATTGCATCAGCTGCTCTTGGGATGATTTGAGGACTTATTGCACTGGCTGCTCAAATACGTGAAAGTCAGAAATGTCAACAATCGATCTGACAATCGATTCACATTGGTACCACGATATCCGGGCATCCTGGTCTTCTTTAAACCATTCGATTCGGTGAAAAGAAGCTCCTGGCAGGGAAAGGATATCCGGGGCATGATCAGATCACTGGCTGCTAATTGAGCTTCAAATCTTGACTGCTCGAAGGATGACAGGAAGATGGCGGCAGAAACGGCCTCTGATCAATTTGTAATCGGAGCAGTGTGGGCATTATGTGAATTCTCACTATTTGTCAGCCAACAAAATCACTCTGATCTATCCCTCATAGTGCTAGATGATGCATTGAAGCAATTTTACAAAAAGAAGGGTGCTTTTGAGAACAGAAAATGTCAAAGTCTGCGAAGGCCAAAGTGGATAAACAGTTCACAATAGAATCCCATCAGTTACAAGGATGAAACATTCAAAAAATCCGGGCTGCAATGGAGGTCCAGATGTACAGCGTCAAACTGATTACAACAACAAAACAAAAGCAACTTCCGGTGCACACAAACAGAGCCAGACAAATGGCAACCCAATGGTCAGATGCTGATCGGCAGAGGGCAACTGAGTGATTGGAGGGCAAAATCCATCAGATGACACCTGTCAGAAGCAACCTGTTCTACGAATTAATCCCACCTCATGAGCGACAACTATTACAAGACGTTGGCATGAAGGCAACCAGTCCCAGAAGCACATTCGCCGAAAAACTTGCTCAAATGAAGACTGCTGCAGGAGATGAGGTTTACAGAGCGGGAAACATGACCCCCGACAAGCGTTTCGAATTTCAGGTCCGTCTATCTGATGATGAGACTGAAGCCACCACCTGGAGTATCAGTGATACAGACTGCATAGGGTATCAGCTTGAAAAAGAGATTTATGGTATCACTTCGAAGGAGCCAATGCGATTCAAGAAGGAATTCTTCACCCTCTTCATTGAGTTTGAAGCTTGTTACAACAGAATTGGGGTTCAGGTGCTTCGGAAAAGCATCAAACAGTGTGTACTACATTTCGGATATGCAAAGATGCATCTTGTGGGCCATATATCAGAGTGGATTTGGCAACTGGGTTCTGCCGACAATTTCGCCACCACTATGTCTGAATAGCTACATATCGGCAATTTGGAAGGGGAATATTGATCTAGGGACAATGTCAATTACATTCGACCAATGCTCGAGTACAATGACTGGTGTACCAGTCTTGAATATATAGAGAAGACAGTGTCTCCTCTTGCCCTTCAAGGCAGTTACAATATTGATTCCACAAATAATTTCAACCTACTATATGCTACCGACAAACAGTGATATCTTCGCAGAGCACATCTCTCACACCTTTAGTATTGTCAGGAAGAGCCATTGTTCCGCCCCATACCACAACAGGTACATCATTTGAGAGAAATCCAAGTCTGCGGAGTGTGCAGAAGTATCGAATTAACCTCACTCAGAGATGCATTGGAAGATTTCGGAATTTCCAACTTTGTACAGCTATTCTGTGCACAAAGTGAAGAGAATTTGGGACACAAGGTTTGTGGACTGGTGCTCGCATATGATCCGAATGCACTCATTGTCAGTATATTTATTAAAGTTTAGAATGCACTGTTGTACTGCAGTCAACCATTTCACTGCCCTACATCTGTTGAGTGTCTGGGACTTGATTGCAAGGAAGAATATACCAATGCTAACCAACGGATCATGCCTGAATCACATGACATCTGGGTCCAATATACAGACAGTGACCTGGATAACACCTTTCATGGCCATGTTACTTCTTTTCCTGTATCAAACTTTGGCTGGACTGCACCAAATCAGAACCTTCAATTTCAGGAGTCCCTGCCCACCGGAATAACGATATCGACCTTTTCTAAGAGGTGCCCAACAACTTGACAATGGATATTACGTCCTCTAGCTCAAGAATATGCGGCGGTGATTCTAACAAAGTACAAAGATCCGCATAGTTGGGCTGGTTTTGTTGACGGGTTTATCTGCATTGTCAAACTGACCTATATGATGCATATTGTACCTGTCAGAGCAATTGTTCAACCAGCACATTTGTTTTCAGGGCATGCTGGATCAGATAGAATCGATAGCATAATTGTTGTAAATAATCATGTGGATTGAGATACCTATAGCACTGTATATTAAGTTACAATGCCTGAATCAAGGGGTGCAGGAGGAAGATAGTTAATCGAATTGTACTAGTTGAAATAAATATTGAAATAATCACACTGAGTGAGTATGGCTGCAGATTCGAGATGCACTGGAATAGTGTTGGAGATGCAACCCTTACTCCTAATAGCTCCCAAAATTTGCACATTCTAATAGTTCCATTTTGTAGCATTTTGAAGGCAACTATACACTCATCAGGATACTCTTGTATTCAGTTCCACAACTTCCGGAGCATCGAGGAGCACTGGGGAAGTAGTGTTGGAGCACCTGAGTGCACATCGCTTTGCATTTAGCCTATCTGGGAGCATCTGGAAGCATTTGCAAGGATCAATGTGGCTGTTCAGAGTTGCTGAGTTGTTCAATCATAACTTCCAAACCATTTTACATTTTGGTGATGAATGGGGAGTATACACATCATCTCATTGTACTAAAAATGGAGTCTATCTTTTCCAGCCCTTGGTCCGAGGCACTCTTGCCCATCGTTCATCGATCCACTCAATCTGTGTGGTTCCTCACTCACAAGTGCCGATCCTTCAAAGATCCATGAAAATTGTGCTGTTCCACATGGGCGGGTACCCTGTCATATCTTTCGGCCCTGTTCCTCTGCTCGTAGAGCCAGAACTGCTCTTTCTCATGAATTCCCTTCGGGTGCAATCAGAGCTCGGCCATTTCACCACAGAATGATCATGCAAGTTGGGAGATGCACTTGGAGGCCATAATCGATCGAGATTGCAGGAGCACTTGGAGGTGGTCAATCTGGAAGCGGTCGACTAGGAGGCGGTCGATGTGAAGGAGGAAGATCTGGAGGCAGCCATTCTGGAGGAAGTTGATCTGGAGGCGGTCAATCTGGAGGTGGTCAATCCGGAGGCGGTCAATCTGGAGGCAGTCAATCTGGAGGCAGTTGATCGGGAAGGATGTGTGACGGCAGCTGAGACTTAATTCATTGGTTAACTCAAAAATATAGAAATATAGAGAATTGAGTAAAACAATGTCCACAGAGATATGAGAGATGAGATATGAGAGACTGGCACAGAGCGGGAGACAGTCGATAATGCGGTGATTGAGTGCTCGGTGTTTGGAGTACTCAGTGTATGCAGTTCTCGGTGTATGCAGTGCTCAGTGTATGCTGTACTCCGTTTATGCTGTACTCAGTGTCAACTTATGATCATGGCATGACGAGATAGCAAGGGATGACTTAACTTCATTTTCCTAGGTGATCATAGAGTTGAGGACAAGAAAGTGAGAGATGAGAGGAGATGGGACATCATCCTGAGAAAACAGCACTTGGAGAATTTCGTGTGCAGGTCGATTCACCATTCCCGAGATGGCAGGGACGACTCCCAAACCAGCAGGTGAAAACACTGTTACGAGGTCTTCAAAACACAAGTTGTCAAGAAATACCCCTGATTTCTCATATCTGCTTGTATCCTCCATATCATGCACATGATCATCGTCCATCTCTCTCTTTCTCATTAACAACTCCACCATCATCGCAAAAGACAAAGTTAAGTCTTTCGTCTGTATCTCTCCATGCCATGATCATGAGTAGTCAACACCGAGTATAGCATACACCAAGTACATCATACACCTACTATGGCATATGCTGAGTACGGCATACACTGAGTACCGCATACACCGAGTACAGCATGTACCGAGTACTACAGCATCCACCGAAGATTTTCTGTCTTCCCTTCATCATTATGATTACTAGTTGACCCCTGAATGTAGCTTAAGCTTCCGGCATGCCTCCCTACATGATCGACCGCCACCAGACAGCTCTGCAGGAGAGCTCATAGGTAAATTCACCTAATCACATTCCCAGGGTTGCGAGATAACTAACTGATCAATAGAGTCTCATCAGCACCCGCCAGGCCTCCCATCGACCACCTCCAAGGTCACCTTCAATCTGGCTCGATCGAGGCCTCAAAGTGTATCTCCAGCATAGATCGATCACAGCCTCGGAGTCCTTCTCTAAGTTCACCCGATCTCGGCATCCGAGGGTATATCCGGACTCGCTCGATTCCATCCTCAAGATTTGCACGATCATATCGTCCAAACAAATCTCCACCTGCGCTTGATCACCACCCTGGAGAGTCTCTCAGTTCAGTCGATTACGCCCTCCGAGTGAATATTCAAACTCACTTGAATATGGCCTCAAAGTTTGCATGATCATGGCCTCCAAAGTGCATCTCCAAATGGGTTCAAACCCAACCTCCAAGTGCATCTCTGAGTTCACTTGATCGTCATGTTCAGGCACACCTTGAATTGCTCTCAAGCGCCACCTCCAGCCAGTCTAGATATACCGTGTAGATGGGTAGCTATATGGATACATTGATACCTAGATACGTAGATGAGAATACAAACTGAATACATGTGTTTGAAAAATCATTGAACATTAAGTAGTAGCCATGATTTCAAGGCTCACCAGCGGTGTTCCCATAGAAGCGGTTGTTTTTCCCAGTCTGCTCTACTGCGATACAAGGTGCTCGCAGGCTTGTTGCCGGCGCTCGCAGGTGCTCCGAGGCATCTGGTCAGCGCTCACAGACTTGTCACCGGCTCTCCCAGGTGCTCCCAGGTGCACTTGAAGGCCACTGCATCGGTCCAGTACACTCTGGGATTTGACCACCCTGGGATTGTAGTCCGACAACTCTCAGACACTCCCAGTGACCTAAGTACATTTTGCTGATGGATCTGGCATCAAAAAGGCCGCGTTGGAAACAGTACATGGCAGACAGGACTGTCCCCGTTGGTCAGAAGCTCCAAAAAGCACTGGACCAGTTATTGGTGGTTGGCCATCGCTGAAAGAACAATAGAATCAATGGAATCCCAACTAAGTAGTGGAATTTCATCAATGCTGGTATGAATTTCATTGCCCCGTTGCTTCTTTTGCTCTTCCTGATGATGTGCAGATTCAGAAGATGACAAGGAGGAAACCTCAGGTCACAGGTCTTGTCTGATAACATTGCGTTTTCACGCCTTGACCGATTTCCATGTCGCACCATGTAGCTTTACCATCACATATGTCAATCCTGAAATTGCTGGGTAGAGGGTGGGTTCAATCAATCCTCAGTTAATCTCTTGCCACTGGCCTGGAGATGATGAATAATCACTTTGGATAGTTACATCAATTGTCGATACAACCATTTTGTCGATCTTGAATGCTGCAATCGCCCCTCCACCAGAGCCCAGGCGGAAACTCTGACAGGTTTGGGGCTGCCGGGAGGAGCCTAATGGAGATGGCAGTTTGCGCACCTGTGATATTACCCCAATCATCGATACCAATACTGCTGATGGATGGGATAAGTCAGCAATGAAATGAAACACCCCAAAGCTTTTTATGGCGTGTATTGTGGCCAACAAGGTGACAGCACATCTGCTACCGAGATGCCTATGCGTGGTGCCCACATTGACCTTCCTCAGGATGACATCCTCCCACCTCCAGCTGAGAATGTGACCGATGATATTGGGGAGGAATTGCATAATGCTGCTGAGATGCGGCTCCCAACTCCAACAAGCTTCCAGACTACAAAAACAGGCTTCCAAAAGTTTGAAAGCAAGCTTAGAAGCAGGATTTTCAGACAGCAACAATACCTTGAAGTCATCTGAAACCATGCTCTCGGTCTCGGTGCCTATTATCAGCAAACTGTTGCTGCCAATGAGGATGTGCCTTGGCCACGCGACCACAATCAGATTGTGAATCGTCCTGATGCGGGCTCTGTGGCCAATTGGAAGCAGACTGGCAGCTGCCTAGCTGCAAATTCGTAGTTGTGAGTAGTGTTAGCAAAGTGTCCTGGAAACCTGCCAGCGGGCCAGGTTCAGACCGCCAAAACCTTTCAGTTCAGTTCCAGACCCATCCAAAAACACAACCCGCTACCTCTTGGTGGGCCAAACCCGTACCCATCTCCGGCCAGCTATGGGTTTTGCTGGGTTAGGCTTGACCCATTGGTTCCAATTCCTGGTTCTGCTTTTCATGTTGTTCTATTTATAGTCACATTCAGATATCATACTGTTAATTGCAAAATATTCACAGTGGTACATCTTTGTCTTTTTAGATGTATTGGCCGCCTTTATAATCAAACTAATGGACAGACAGTATCCATGCCCCATCCTGAAAATGAGCGTCAACAGAGCGTTGATGATTTTTGGTCTTGCATATTCAGTAATCTGAGTGGTGATTGGTTGCAGACATTCATAAATGATTTATTGGCCGCCTTCATAGGCAAAAGTGGAAGCAACATGCTCCCTGCCCCATCTTGACAATGAGTGTCAACAGAGTTTCAACAATTTTTGGTCTCACATCTTGGGTAATCAAAGTCGCGCTTGATTGCAGACATCTACAAATGAGGAGTATGCAGCCTGTATATGCTGATAAGCAAGAGATGTTCCCGCGACAGCCTCCCCGACAGTAGCATCCTATTCTTTTTTTCAATGCCGCGACTATGAGTTCATCACTGTTTTAACCTATAAAAATGGACAAGACTTCGTATATAAACAATAACCGCCGCATCGCGCTTTCATTACCCCAGGCAAAAGGCACACAATCATTGACGCTGTGTTGATGCCCATTTTCAAGATGGGGCAGGGAGCATGTAGCTATCTCTTTTTCCTATAGAGGTGGCCAATACTGTAAGAATGTATAGCAACGACCAAATCACATGTCAATTATATGACATACAAGACCAACAATCGTTGATGCTCTGTTGACATTCATTTTCAGAATGGGGCAGGGAGTGGGTCGCTTTCTCTTTTGCCTATCAAGGAAGCCAAAACCTTATTTCTGAATGGCCGCAACCAATCGCCACTCAGATTACCCAAGATGCATGTCCAACAATTGTTGACACTCTATTGACAATGATTTGGCCATGGGTGCATCTGCAATCTGCAATCATTTCATTTGGCATAGCATATCATTAGTGGTGTTTTGGCAGCTATTCTATTGTCTTCATGTACTTTCTCCTTCATCACTACATTTTTCTTTAACAATACATATAAATATATCCTTTAAAATACACTGTCAAGTGTCCACTAATTGTAGATAATGATACACCCGAACATCCCATTCCTTTCTATCAATGCTCATCTTCACCTTCAGGTTCAATCAATAGGCTGGTGTCATCTGCAAAATGGATGTCAGCTGCATTACCACATGGCAGATAGTGTACTAACCAGTGGATGTTCCTTCATCCGTGAGCAAATTTGGAATGAATTCTGTATTTCACTTGTGATTCTTGGCAAATGCATCAAGATAGACACATTGAGTGCTGGGAAGAGTAGTATGTATATACACATATCTGGGTGGCACACCTTCGATTTGGGAAGCGTGAGCTCCATCATTGCCACAGGGCGGCGATCCGGGTGGCAGTGGAGGTGCTTCTGGTGTCGGCTATCTGAGTTAGTCTGATGCAGGTGCACCTGTGCCTATGCGCTTCCAGCGTGTCTTTGGATTCTGTGCTGTACCATTTGGGCAAGGAAGGCAGCTGTCCATTTGATATTCATGAACCATAGCCGCGTGTCTTTCAATCGCAGCCTGCACATTTCTATGCCCAAGAAACTCAAATCCCCGCTGCTTCTCTTTCCAGACTTCAGCCTGAGGTTATTTGATCAGGTATTGAATTTTCTCCATTGTGGCGCACAAATATCCACATTTGGCCATTTTATCCATATTCATTGCAAGGCGCATGGTGCATGGTTCTAGCTGTACCTGACATCCTTGCCTTGCCATTGTAGCACACATGTTGAACACCCACAGGAAATTAGTTGCTGTGTCTACACATCAGATTCACCTATTACCTATACATTATACGGTTCTGTAGCATCCTCTAAGGTGTTTAAATCATGATTTGTCCACTCTGTGGGAAGCTTATCAAGAAACTTGTGCACGAAAATCCCAGAGCTGGCAGCATCATGAGATTTGATTTTGCAGACTTTCCGAACAACTACCTTAGTCTATCATGGAGGTTTCCCATTATGGGCAGCTATAAATTGTTCACTTAGCTCTCTGCATACACCAGCTGTATATGATATGGTCAGTTGATGGCTGGCTGCCTGGTGATAGCTGTACGCACATCCGATCATGTGGGGTTTCTTGTTCATGCTGCTGCCAGATTTGCGGACCAATGTCAAATGTGCGTATTGGGTGATATTTTCAGTGGCTGCATTGGTAGTGTTGCGGTGGACTAACTGGTGTCTGCAATGTAGCTGTGTCTCAATGGGTGGTATATTGGATGAAGCACTTGTCATTCCACTTGGTTCCAATCCGCCAGTACCATGCTGAGGACTCTGAGGAGCCATGATATGGTGTTGTGGAAAAGATGAGGTAGATGATAACGAAAAGAAGTGGGAAGTCCTGAGGAAGATGATAATGAAAAGAAGTGGGATGTCCTGAGCAATATATAGTTGGCGTCAAGTCAAAATAGAATGAGTAACAGCCAACTTGGACATTATACTCAAGAGGAATCCTACTGCATATAGCTGCAGGTTGCATGGGTCTCCAACCGTCCTGCGATTTGCTCCAAGTCGGTCTGATGTTGTTGTTTGGTTGCAGGAATAGATAGAGGCAAATGACACCCGAAATCTCATGTTTGTAAGGTATAAAAAGCACATTCTTTGACAGTAAGGACGTCAGTGATGTTTGTCTCAAGAAATCCCCAGGATCTTACGTGAAACTGATGCTAAACATGATGTAATGTTGTATGGTTAGCATTGCAATTCCCAATGTAGTGACTGTCAAACGCAGACTTTGCTTTGTGCAAATTGATCAAGCATACCAACTGTGACATGAAAGACACAGCTTGCCTCCATCTGGTCCATATCTTGCAACATCCAACATCTCGCCCATCAACAAAGTCAACCCAAAATACAATGGTGAATGCTCTGAGAATGTACATTTTGCCACTTCCCGTGGGCAAATATGGCAGATCGACAACCTGCTCCACACGATGATGTCATCAAGCAAATGATGGCAAGTGCAGCTTGGGAGCAGAAAGGGTCGCAGCCCTAGCAGCATTGCACAGCTTAGCATCTAAAAAGAAGCTTGCAGCGGAACAACAAGAAGAAACGCACATTTTGAGCAATGCTGATATGAAGACATGCATCGAGGATTATGTGGATCGGGAGATCACTGTGGCAAGATAGCAAGTTGAACACGCGGATACAAGGATTAAGCAGGAGCAGGGAGATATGAGAAATGCTGAAAATGTGGGAGTGACAACCAGAAGGCCCAAATATACATTTGACGAGATGTTGAATGCGATTGGTGATTGTCTGTTCAATCTTGCCAGTTCGGATGATCAGCAGCAAGGGGAAGAAGAGAAGAATGATCAAGATCATACAGAGCTGGGCAAGCTGGGTGAAGATGTCGAACCCGGCTGAGTGACAAGCACAATCTCCAAAACAGTTCCGCATCACACACAGAGTGGTCGGCAATAGCAGATGAAGCTTGCCGTATCGACACAACTGGGATGGGGAGATGCGGCCGACTACTTCGATGAGAGGGATAGAAAGGATGGGTGGGCCGTATTGAAGGTACCGGCAGTCGTTGAGCCTCAAATGGAAGAAGATGGTGCTGCATCTGCGCTGCTCACATTTGGACAGCGTCCGGAGACTCTTGACATCCTGTCGGAAATATCGCAAATGCCACAAGGGACCTCTCAACCAGGATGTAGTCATAGGAGGCTACATACCCGGAAACCACAGTCTCACAAATTCATTGCGTCTCTCCCACATGTCACAGCTCCCAATTTGACATTGATTCAGAAATTAAAGCATATTCTACCTATAAGCTTATACCCCGGAATATAGCCTCTCTAGCTAATTACCATATAGAAATTGGATTTGGTTGAAGATATGGTGATGGCTCTTGCGGAGCCGGAGGAGTAAATAAGCAAATTACTAAATTTGACCATGTCACCCTCGGAAGAGCAATTCTTGTACCAATTTTGCTACGCATTATTGTTTGGTTGATTACTGTGACCACATTGTGAGACATGATAATTCGTTGTTGCATGTGCAACGGTCGTATGGGCCAAGGAACAGTTCTAGATTCCAAATATTGTTGATTGACGAACAATGAACTTGATATTATCTAGCCTGTTACTGTTAAGTCAGAGAGCAAAAACTGAAATAGAGACAAAATTTAGTAACAAAGTTTAACTCTGTGTAGTGATAGCAACGGTTCCAACCTGCTAGAACAGTTCCTGGTGAGCGTTGAAATCGGAACCGAATGGTTGCAATGGTTTTACCACATGATAAACCAAGACTGTTGCATTTGGGCCGGTCTCCACCTCAAAGCCCAGCTTTTGCAAGCCCAGATCTTTCGCTCCGATTAAGAATTTGAGTTTTGATTGAATTATGACATGATCACTGTCGATTGTGCAGTAGTAGCCGCTCATTCACCTCCCGCATGCAGATTTGCAATCCGACCAATATTCGTTCAGTTACTATTGAAACCCTGCGAATTTTGCTTGAAATCTGCCCTGATTTCACAGCCACTCAACGAATATCAGTCAGATTGCAAATCTGAGAGCGGGAGGTGAAAGAGCAGCTAAAGCTGCACAATCTACGTATTTACCATGTTGTGAAACGATAAGAACTCGAAAACTCAATTGCAGCCAAAATTGCACAACCCGCAAAATGGAGCCACGGTTCAGTTCTTACCCAGCCAAAATCCAGAGGGTTTCAGTCTGGTCTGGGTAACAACCCTGAGTGAGTTGCCCGGTTTGATTCCTTGGCGGTTCCTCACCCTGACCGGGGTCTTGCTTCAGGTTCCAACCCAGACCAAAGCCGGGTAACCCGGAACCATTCCTAACACTAACTCTGTGATGTCGTAACTGTCATAGATGGAGAGGTGAAAGTGAAATGCAAACTGGGATGAATGTCGACCGTCATGATGCATTCCTTCATGCATACAACTGCATAACTCTCCACCCAGACCTGGTGCACATGGTCGAGATTTTGAAAATTGCTTAGTGTAGGTCATGGAAATTGAGGAGAATGAGCCGGATAAAGAAATGTGAGGAAGTCTGGCTATATATATCAAAAACTCCTCTCATGTTCCATATGCGGTGAAATGATGGCAATAAGCGCCAGACCGTGATAGGACTACCGCATTTATCTCATGGATAACGTGTATAGTGGTGGAACAGACAATGAGAGGCCTCGAAGATTTTGGATTCAAATGTTTATACATAGAAATGATATATTGGAAGTCAATAATGACTGTATCCATTATTGCATACAATTGTTCGGCATCCAATGACTGTTAGGATGTCATTAATGTCTGTGTCAACGGAGCATCAACAATTTTTAGCCTCACATTTTCGGCAAACAAAGGGCTGCATAGTCACATCATTCCAACTTGATTGCATTGTCCGTTTTTATAGTTAAAATGGCGAGTTACACGCTCATTGCCCAATCCTACAAATCCCTTTCCATGATGCATCAACGATTTCTTGTCTTGTCAGTCTGATAATACACAAAAAGACTTGATTACGGTGATATAGAATCAAGATGTTGGCCGGCTTTATGGGCAAATATTCTGGCAACGACTGCACTACCATCGCCTGAAAATTACCGTCAATGGAGCATCAACAATTTATGTTCTTGCATCTTGGATAATACATGTGCTGTGCAGCGACATCAACCTATAATGAAAGTATTGGCCCACTGTATGGGCAAAAATGCTATTGACTATATTGCTACAACATTCTACAAATCAGCGTCAACAGGGTGTACATGATTCTTCATCTTGCATCTTGGATAATCAATGGGTAATGCAACCATGTCAACAAGTAATCAAAGTATCGGCCGTCTTTATGGGCAAAAATGCAATGGACAATAATCCTACCACCTCCTAAAAATGAGCATCAACGGAGCGTCAACGATTTTTGGTCTTGCATCTTGGAAAATGAATGCGCCATAGTATGGCATTTACCCATAATCACAGTACAAGGCCCCTTAAGGGGCGAAAATGCTAGTGACAATATTGCAACCACCTCCTAACCATGATTGTCAACAGAGCGTCAGTGAGCTTTGGTCTTGCATCCTGGATAATCTAAGGGCTATGCAACGGAGTTAACATACAATTGGGGTATTGGCCGCCAGTATGGGCAGCAAAGCTAGTGGGGATATCGCTACCACCTTCTAAAGGTCTGAGCCAACAGAGCGGTAACCGTTTTTCAGCGGGCTCAGAAAGCTACACAGCAACAAACTGCATTGCATTGATCCTACATTGAGTTCGAAACAGTCAGTTTTCTCAATGTGTCTTTGTATAAAACTTCACACATATGCATGCAATGTCTCGCAGATGTGACTTTTTGTGCTTGTAGCTCCAGAGTAGTGTTAGCAACGGTTTGGGACCGTCACTTCGAGTCGGGGTTCGGGTCCCAACCGATACGTTGCCAAATTGGCGGTCCTGGTTGTCAATTTACCTGAACCGTCAACCCTCGTATGGTTTGATGGTAAACTCCTAACCCGTCTGGATTGGGCGGGTTATCAGGGGGTGACACAGCGAGTTCATCCATAGAGTCATATAAGGCTTTGGTTTTTGGAGTTTGTTAATAGTATCTTATCAAAATCGCGTTTTCAACAACCAATATTATTTTTTTGCATGCTTTACAGCTTGCAATATCGATTAATTTGGAATCGGTGTTTTACCTTTGATATATTGTATTGTTGACTATCAGGGCAGGCAATAATTCCGTTACGATCACGAAGACCTGCGCGATGCCTTGATTACCGAATATGCAACAACTAAAACTGTTGACGCTTCGTTGACGCTCATTTTCAGGATTAGGCAGGGAGGATATCACTGTTGATTTTGCCAGTAAAGGCTGCCAATATCTCATAAATGGATATCTGCAACCAATCGGAACATTGATTACCCAAGACGCGAAGCTGACAATCGTTGATGCTGCATTGACATTCATTCTCAGGATGCGGCAAGCAGATTGTCGCGGTAGTTTTTCCCAGCGAAGTCTGCCATTATCTGATGAATGGATCTCTGCAAACAATCGGAAGATAAATAACACAAGATGAAAAGATAAAAACCATTAACACTCTGATGACGCTCATTCTCAGGATGCGGCAGGGAGCATGTCGCTGTAGTTTTTCCCAGTAAGGGCTGTCAATATCTGTCATATGGAGGTCTACAACTGATCAGAACATAAATTACCCAAAATGTGAAGCTACAAATTGTTCACGCTCCATTGACGCTCATTCTCAGGATGCTGCAGGGAGCATGTCGCTGTAATTATTCCCAGTAAAAGCTGTCAATATCTGACAAATGGATGTCTACAACGAATTGGAACATAAATTTCCCAAGATCCGAGGCTAAAAATCGTGGACGCTCCGTTCACACTCATTCTCAGGATGCCGCAGGGAGCATGTCGCTATCTCTTTTGGTTATAAAGGCTGCCAATATATCAGTGATGCATCACAGTGACCAAGTTTTTTTGATTACCCTACGTACAAAACCACCAATCGTTGACGCTCCGTTGACACTCATCTCAATGCATTGTCCATTCATCATGTGCTGCCATCGATAATAGTTTTCATCATGATTTGAACCTATTGGTAGTCTTTTTGACAGATTGAGACTTGGACTTGTGGCAAAGCCAAGCGCAGTAAGATTCTTGCACTGTTCGCTCTCACACGACCAAAATTTATGTATCTTGCCAAAAGCTTCATTGCGCCAGCTATGCATCTGTTATTCAACCGATGTTGACAAGGTACTGCTCACCACTCACCCATAATATATCACTAACTAAAACTCTCGGTCAAGACACATAAAGAAGCAGATGAAACATTGACGCATTCTGTTCTACTTTTCCTTCAATCCCTTATTCCTGCACGTTTCAATTGCATTGACCGTCATTAGCAGCTTCTCAGCCTGTCTCTTTGACTTCTGTGTAGGCCTAATCAATCTGGGAATATTGGCGTGGCGCTTGAATCCCGCTGCTGTGGGTAGTCCGGATCCTCGATCCTATTGCCTTGTTCTAGATCAAATTCAACGTCCACCCCGCAATCGTCTTCGCTGTCATTTCCAATATCTACGTCCCCATTCCAGTTGAGTCTATCTTCAGTGTCCGAATTGCTTTCAGGTGCGCTTTCCTCATCACTTTCGACTGGATGACGGTTGATTCTTTGGATTTGGCAAACATTCAATATTTGAGTTCATCCTCCAGGGAGGTCCTTTGCAGTCAAAGGTTGTGGCAATGGAGATCTTTCTAACAATTTGAATGCAGCCGGACAATCATGTTGAAAGAGTGAACAGAATGCTTTGACAATCTCTTCTGTGTCCGAAATTTATCGCTCGACAGTCATCTGGTTGTCATGAGCGCGAGATTCCTTCTGGGTAGCATGAACGGTTAGGCTGCCCTGCCCCATCTCCAAAGAGTCATGCACTTTGGCCATTCTTTGCAATCTCCTTGCCTCCACCTCTTTCTTCATTTCCGAGTCATTTTCTGTGGTCATTGTGTCCAATTCTGGGTCAGCGCCTGCTGAAATCCTGTTATCGGCTCGAGCAAACTGCCCTACAACGACCATTTTGTGAAGCCACTCGCCTGTGGTTTTTGACTGCCTCCAGCCGATAACATCTCGGCCAAGAGATAAACTGGCCTCCACTCCAACACCATGTGGTACGATAGAGAATATGTCATGCACCACATTTGAGAGATTGGCGTACTCCGAGTGCGTTGCCTCCTGTTGACACCACCAGTTGGTTATGTCCGGTACCCAAAATGTACTGCTCATCTCCATTGGGTCGGAGTGGTAATCATTGAGATTTGGATTAATTTGCCCCCCAGTTTTTTCGAGCTTCAGGGTGCAAATTCAGATACACCCATGCGGCGGTCAATACGCATGGTGCGCGATCGCTTAGTCCTGGTGTTTTCTCAGCCACATTGTTCGGCGTTATGTATTCTTCATCATTGCTGGATGAATCATATGGATTGAACAATAATTGACCGGATCCTAAAGCCGTTGCGCAGGGGATGAGATTGCTCCTTGGTGAGCTTTCGTGTGTATTGACCGGCACACCTTGATGATCGGCACAGTATTCGTTCTCCACATATCTCAGAATGGCCTATTGGTATCGGGTAGTATGGGATGTCTCATCCACAGAATTAATATCCATTCTCTTGTCCCACTTTCTCAAAGATCGCAACTTGCGGAAATGATCGAGGATATGTACAGAACTGAGAACCATGCCTGTCGATGAAGTCAGTTAAGGGTAAGATTTGGACAGCTTCTGTTGAGCTAACTTCATGGCGAAGAACAAGTCTTCCTTCCATTGAGTCATTATCTTAGCCAAAGCTCACATCACCCCATCCAGGTGATTGAACATATCATTGTACACTGTAATAACGTGATGCAATGTGACTGTGTGCCTCTTTGACATCCACAGGGTCCAATATTCGAATGTCCTCAACACTTCCATGACATACTTCACAATGGACCATTCATGTTGTGTTGTGAAGAGTGGCCGGTAATCGCTGCATTTTTGGTTTTCAAGCAACTCTCGTGTGAATTCACATAATCGGAAAGCACGCTCGAGCAACTCCAGTGTCAAGGTCCAACATGTCTTCACATTCATAATCGGAGGTATCGCGATGCGGACTGTGAGTCCTTGACAGTCAATGAACTCGATTCAACGACCAGATGTTAGCGTAACCCATACAGTAAGCATTCTCCCGTATATGTGGGTCACTTTCCACACTTTTAAAATATCTTGAAATAAGTATTTTCTGAATTATCTTTGCTAAAGATGGTTTCATGGCGGACACCTTATTGATTCTAGCGTTGCCTTGTCTTCGAAGCCGTTGACTCTTCCGGATGTCTACGCTTTCATTTTCTCCAAATCGCTGATCGCACTCATGGGGTTTCTAGCACTTGGTGCGGCCTTTGACACTGACACTGCTCATGAATGCACCAACAGCCAGCTGTATGAGGTGTGCCATCCATGTGATGTGGTTCCTCAATGCAGGCCACTCGATTCCAGAGGCCTCAAGTGATGATTGCAGCTCGCACGTCATCGAGTAATTTGATGTGGCATTTTCAGTCGCAATTCCGAGCAAACGGCCGGCGGTATGCTGAACACGATCAGGCACATCCTTCAAATGTACAGGTAGCCTTGCTCCAGTATGTTGACCTTTGACCTCTCAGCCTTGATCAGATCTCGAAATGGGAAAAGAACAGGTGACCAACCTCGTCGAAATTGAGTTGAACTTTACGCAATGCCTAATTTCGATCCATATAATAGGCGATGACCAACGTTATGGTTAGTATGTTCGTCGATGTCCATTGGTCCAAAGCTAAACAAATTCCATTTCGTGACGGCAATTGCGGTGAAATTTCATCCATGGTCAGTGAATATTCCCTCCGGAAAATATTGCTGAGGGTCGTAGCAGATGGCAACACAGGGTCATTGGCTAACGCCTTATATGACCATCGTGGCTCTAGATTTGATATAGCATTCCATGGAACATGAGCCGAAACGAATTCTAATGTGAGGTAGCAATTCCATTTGTCTTGGTGGAATTCGGAAGTTTCAAAGTTCTTAGCTGCCAGTTCACAACATTTTTGCTCCCATTTCGGTCAATATGGATCAACCTGGATGTCGAATCTGATCTTCCTCTGCAAACTAACAATTGTAATTCCTCGACTTCCTTGCCTCTTCAGGATGGGCACAGCTGTTTCATCGACCATCGAACTAGTCAATTGTGTAACCTGTGACTCTATTAATCCATTCAACTTTGCGATGTGAGCTTTCGCTGCAAGTGTTTCCCCATCGAGCAGGTCCCATGTTCTGATGGATGGCAAAGAACTTGATGGCAAACAATACAAATGATGCCAGGGCTGCCGGTCTCCTCAATTCCACAGTGTAAATAGAATCACCATGCAGGTGCATGTCTAGAATGATTACAAGCAATAGGCTGCGTTGAGTCTACATTCATTGAAGCCCACCAAGCATCGAAGATGGTTTGTAAAGTAAAGTCGCTCAAATCACGAATAAAGACATGTTCATTTTTGGAAGAGATCATAGCCTCGCACAATGAGGTGTTCAAAGATTTTGAATCCGATACAGCGGGAGGATTAAGAAAGCAGGGTAATCCCATTCGAATGACTGCCGAAAGTAAAGCTACCACAAAGCAGACTGCGGGTTCTTAAATATTGACTCTACTGCTACAAGTAAAAAATCAGATCTGTAAGACATTCCATGCATATTTCCGAAGTTATATACAATTTTGGATTGCAAAGACTGACCGCGTAAAACTCGATTAAGGAACAGCTCAATGCAGTTCATTGCTGTGTAGCGTTCTGAGAGTCCACAAGAACTGTTGACGCTCAGTGGGCACTCAATTGTAGGAGGCGAACGCCATATCGTGAGTAGCATTTTTGCCAATAAAGGCTTCCGATGGGTTTATTATGGGGTATCTGCATTTCATTGCTGTTAGATTATCCAAGATGCAAGTTCAAAAATCATTGACACTCCATTGATGCTCCTTTGATGCTATGTTGACGCTCATTTTGGGACATGGCAACAATCTTGTCGTAAGCATTTTGACCTAGACAGGCGGCCGATAGCTCCATTATGTATCAAAGTAGTCTGATAGCCCCTTTATATGCCAAGATGCAAGGCCTGAAATCGTTGACGCTCCGTTGCCACTCATCTTTAGGGAATATGCCCGAAGACGTCGAAAGCATGTTTGCCTAGAAAGGAAGCCGATCGTTCAATTATCGCTTAATGTCGCCGCACTGCCCTTGCATCTTCCAAGATGCAAGGCCAGACGTCATCGATGCTATTTTGACTCTCATTGTTAGGACATAGTAGCGATGTTGTCGCAACCATCTTCGCCTATAATGGCGGCTGATAGCTCGACAATCGCTTGATGTCACCGCACAGCAGTTGAATTTTCCATGATAGATGGCCAAAGTTGTTGGCGCTCCGTTGACGCTCATTTTTAAGACATAGTAGCGATGTTGTTGCAATCATTTTTGACTAGAAAGGCGGGCTACAGATCGATTATGAGTAAATGTTGCAGCGAACCCATCGGGATTTTCCATGATGCAATGACAATCATCGTTGACGCTCTGTTGACCCTCACCTTTGAGCTCACCTTAGAGACATACTGACAGTCAGTGGGTGCTCAACAATTGTACATGAAATCCATACAGTCATTTTTGGCAGCCGGTATACCATTTCGATGTAATATCATTTGAATTGAAAATCTTTGAGATATCCCAGTTTCTGAGCCAATACTATACACCCCATTTGCATGATGAATGACGTACGTCCATCGCATTTCTGCGCTTTCGGCCAACTATATACAGCATGAACATCCATGCACTAGTTGTAGATATTTATAGCCCGACGTCCTCACCATTCCTTATCCAGCTCATTCTCCTCAATCTCCATGACGTACCATGAGCACTTTTCGATTGTTCAGCCATGTGCAGGAGGTCGGAGCGGAGAGTTATGTAGTTGGCTGCATGGATCAATCCAGACTGACAGCTGACATTCATCTGGGTTTCGGATGCGCTTTGAACACTCCTTCTATGAGTCGTATGACATCACTGACTTGCACTTTGTTAGTACATTTCGTCTCAAATTAAGGATTTGCTTTATCCTTTGCCTGTAACAGGCATCACCATATACAGTTCATTGTTCGTCAATCAACTTGATTTGGAATCTACAACATGTCCATGGCCCGTACGACCCTTGCACATACACTGATGAATAATCCTGTCTCACAATTTGCTCGCTGAATTCCAGACAGTCTGACACTGTACAGAGTCGGTACAGAATGTGTTTTCTGGAGATACATCGTCAAAAATACCTAATTGGCTATATATTCCTCCAGTGATGCAGGAGCTGTCACCATGTCTTCGTCCGGATCCGATTTCCATATAGTAATTAGCTATCGACGCTCTATGGCGAGGTAAAAGCTCAAGGGTTGAACTGCCGTCTCAATCTCCATCTGTAGCAAATCAGGCACCGCGTCGGGCATGAGAGATACTATGTGATTGTTAGCTTGAGGTTTCTCCGAACCCGCACTGATTTGACTATATCCCTGTCGAGACGTCAGTTGGGGCATTCGAGATTGTCTGGGGACGATATCGAGAACCTGCATAAGCGCTCGTAATGTTGTCGGTGATGGTGTGGCTGCTCCCGTGTCTGTTTGGGGCTTCAAAACAGCCGGAACCTTCAATGATGTTGTCTGGTACTTCATATCTCTTTCATGGTGTTGGTCGGCCATGTCCCTCCATCCTGGTCGCGTCAGTTCGTCAATCCTCATCTACTTCTGCTGAACGCTGTCCATGCGGTGCCCTACCGTTTTGGAGATTGTGCCCATCACCCAGCCAGGTTCATCATCTTTGCACAGCTTGCCAAGCTCTGTATCTTCTTCATCATCATCCTGGTCTTCCCCATCCTCCTCATCTTCGGAACTTGCAAGATTGCTCTACCTGTATGTGATAGCATGCAACATCTCCTCAAATGTTGTTTCAGGCTTTGTGGTTGTTGATTGTGCCTTTTCAACATTCCTGATATGTTCCTGCTCTTGCATAATCGCTGTCTCTGCATCTTGAACTCGCTTTTCTGCCACTGCGGTCTCTCAATCCACATAATCATCAATCCATTTCGCTTTCTCTGGGTCGCTTGAATAGTGCATTTCCCGTTGTGTCTCCGCCGAATGCTTCCTTCTAGATCATAAGCTGCACAATGCTCCCAACACTCGGACCCTCCCTGCCTCCAAGCCACTCGTAGCTTCAGTCTCTTGATGACGTGGTGGGGTGGATTTGGTAGTCAATTTACCGTATTTGCCTGCCGGAAGCAGCGCAATGTTCATTTTCGGAGCGTTGAACATTGTATCTTGGATTGACCTTGTTGTTGGCCGAGATGTTGAATTTTGCAAAACATGGAACACATGGAGGCACGACGCGTCTTTTATGTCAAGGTTGGTAAGTTTGATCGAATAGAACAAACCAAATTCAGCATTTTGACCGTCACTTCATTCGGAATAGTCATGCTAACTGTACATCAAGAATTGATGGTTAGCGTGTGGATCATGGAGAATCCCGGCCAGGTCTTGAGACAAACATCACGAGATGTCCTTTCCATCAAAAAATGTCCTTTCTATATCTATTAAAAGTCAGATATCAGCTGTCGTTCATCACGACATATCCCTGTGAACAAACACACAACATCTGACCGACTTACTGCAAATCACGGGACCTTTGGAATCCCATGCAGCAATTTGCTGTGCACCTTTACGCAGCCAGATTCAGCTTGAATTCAAAATGCTAGTTGGCTGTCACTTGTTCCATTTTGACTTGTAGATAACTATATAATCTTCAGGACTTCCCACTTCTTTTCGTGATCATCTTCCTCACCATTTCACAACAGCCAGTGATGGGTCCAGAAATACTACAACCAGGTGCGATTAGAGCCAAATCGAGCCGAACAACAGGTGCTTCAACCAATGCGCCACCCGGTGAGACGCAGCAGCACCAGACACCAGTTATTCCACCGCAACGCTGCAATTGTAGTCACCGAAAATATGACCCGGGATGCACATTTAAAAGTAGTACGTAAAACTGGAAGCAGGAAGAATGTGAAGGAGCATGCGATCAGATGTGAGTCAATTCATATCGATGTAGACGACGGTCAACTAACAGTGTAACGCACAGCTGGGGTACATAGAGAGCAATGTGACCAATTCATCGCTGCCCGTAACGGGAAACTGCCATGGTCGACCAAGGCATCTGTCCGCACACTCCATGAAATTGGACATCACAATGCTGTCAGATCTGGGATTGTCCCAGACAAATTTGGGGATAAACATCCCCAGGAATGGACGAAACAAGCTATACAGACCTTAGAGGAGGCTACCGAGTCCTATATGGTCGAGGTAACAACCGAATCCCACTCCAGAAGCAGCAACTAATTTCTTGTTGGTTTTCAACATGTCAGCTACTATGGCAAGACAAGGAGGTCGGGTACAGCTCGAATAGCCTGAGGTGCGCCTTGCGTTGAATATTGCCACGATGGCTAAAGAAGGGTTATCGCGGGCCGCAATGGAGTCAATGCAACAACTGATCAAGAAACGTCATGCCGAAGTCCAAGAAGAGAACCTGCGGGGTGCTGTGTTTCCCGGGCATAACGAGCTGAAGTCTGCAATAGAATGACACCCGGTATTGGTTCGGGAAAATCACACGGACGGCTGTCTTCCTTGCCAAGATGGCACACGAAACAATCGACAGACTCGCTGGAGGCGCAATGGAACGGGTGCACCTCCACCAGGACCAGCGCCACCGAGGCGCAGAATGCCACCTGCGCCACCTGATGACAGTGAGAGCAATCGAAGCTCCGAAGCGGAAGGTGTGCCACCCAGATATCTGTGTATACATACTCCGCTTCCCAGAGCTCAATTATTCAATCTTGATCCCTATGCCAAGGATCGCATGCACGATAAGGATTTTATTCCAGATTTGCTGACTGATGAAGGTCCATCCACACGTTAGTACACTATCAGCTGCGTGGTAATGCAGCGGACAGCCATTTTGTAGATGACAGCAGCCATTTGACTGAACCTGAAAGTGAAGAGGAGAGTTGACTGAAGGGAACGGGATATATGAGTATTATGATTATCTACAATTTGCAGACACTTCAAAGTATATTTTAAAGGGTATATTTATATGCATCATTAAAGAACAATGTAGTTAGAAAGGAGAATGTACATCAACAGCTCAGAATGGCTGCGACAAGACCATTATTGATATAGTATGCTAAAGTGAATGAGTCCATATTGCCGCTACGCCCATGGCAAAATGAGCGTCAATGCAGAGTCAATGATTTTTGGTCATGTAAGTTGGATAATAAAAATGCGATTTCGTAGTGAATACACATAATGGAAGTGTTGTCACCCTTCATATGCAAAAGTGAAAGCAACACGCTCCCTGCCCCATCTTGAACATGAGCGTCAACAGTGGGTCAATGATTTCAGGTCAGGTTAGTCTGGTAATTATGAAGTAAATTTGTAGTGGGTATACATAACAACAGCATTGACAACCGTTGTACGCAAAAAAAAAAAGCGAGACGCTCCCTGTCCCATCTTGAAAATGAGTGTCAACAGAGCAACAACGATTTCTGGTCATATAAGTCAGGTAATAAAAGCATGATTTGGCAGGGAGTCCGCATAATGGATGTGTCGCCACCCTTTATAGGCAAAAAAAACAGCAACACACTCCCTGCCCCATCTTGAAAATGACTGTCAACAGAGTGCCAAAGATTTTAGGTCTTGTTATCTGGTAATTAAGAAGTAAAATATGTAGTGGTTATAAATAACAACAGCATTGACAACCTTTATATGCAAAAAGGAAAGTGAGACACTCCCTGCCCCTTCTTGAAAATGAGCCTCAAAGGAGGGTCAACAATTTTTGATCCTGGAAGTCAGGTAATAACAACACGATTTGGTAGTGATTACACATAATGGAACTGTTGCCATCCTTCATAGGCTGAAAAGAAAGCGACACACTCTGTGCCCCATCATGAAAATGTGTCAACGGAGTGGCAACGATCCTGGGCCTTCTATCATGGTTTATCGAAGCGCACTGTGGCTGTTAAAGTCCATATACACAGTTTTGGCCGTTCTTGTAGTCTAAAACGCTCGTGAACACTTAGTTGCACCTTTGACAATGAAATACATTGTGACTGTTCCGCAGGCTATCGCAGAAATATCGCTTGCTTATTTGCTCATGAAGGCTGCCAATCGCATGTTTATAGATACGTGCGATTAAGCGCCACCTATATTACCCAAGATGCAACACCATCATTTGTTGACGCTCCATTGACGCTCATTTTCAGGATGGGATAGGGAGCGTCTCTCTACTTGTTTGCTTTTATAAAGGTTGTCATTACATCAGAAAATGACAATGCAGTACCATAGTCAATATTTTGCAATTAACAGTAGGATATCTGAATGCGACCATAAATGGAAAACCCCGAAACGCAGATCCAGTGATTGGACCCGACGGGTCTAGCCAAACCCGGTGAAACCCATGGCTTGATGGGTACGGGGCTGGGTGTGGACCGCCGGGACGCAGCAGGTCAGGTATTTGGAGGGTCCTGGAACCAAATCGAACTGTTTTTCCGGTCCAGACCCGGACCCGTTGCTAACACTTCTCCAGCGTCAATATTCAAGAATGATCGATCTACTTCACTATAATGTTATTTTTGACAGGCTCAGAAGTCGAATAACCCAGCTTTCACCTTCCTACTACAATATTGGATACAAAATCTTTAAATACCTCCATGCTAGATGTTATGATATTTTCCAAAAAACAAGGTGTCTTTATTCTTGATTTGTGTCAACTTACTTTACAAATCATATTTGATGCTTGGTGGGCTTCTATGAATGTACGCTTGAAGCATTCAGTGGCTTTGATTAATTCTAGACATGTTCATTCGAGGCGACTTTAATTGCACTGTGGAACTGAGACCACCAGCAACCCTGGTATTATCGCTATCGTTTGGCATCAAGTCCTTTGCCATCCATCATAACATGGGACCAGCTCAATCGGGCAACACTTGCTGGTAAAAGCTCACATCCCAAGGTTACACAAATCGATAGAGTTAGAAGTTACTGAATTGACTAGTTCAATGGTCGATGAAACTGCTTTGGCCATACAAAATACACAGGCAAGTCGAGGAATTACAACATTTAGTTTGCAAAGGAAATGCATATTCAACAATCAGGTTTTGCCCATAATAACTGATTTGACAGACAAACCACTCTAAACTGGCAAATAAGGGCTTGGTAACTTCTGAATTTCACCCAGACACCTGGAATCAGTACCGTGTGTAGCGAAAATTTTCAGCTCCTATTCCACGGAATGCTATATCAAACCAACACCTATGGCTGGCCATATAAAGCATTATGATTTGACTTGTTGCTGCCATCTGGCACCGCCCTTAGCAACATTTTCCGCAGGGAATACTCACTGGAAGTTCATGCAGTTAAGACACAATTGCTGTCAAGCAATAAAGTTAGTTTAGCTTTGGAAGGTTGGACATCAACGAGCAAACTAGCCATAATGCTGGTCACGGTAGACTATATGGATCCAAATTGGGCATTGCAACCAGTGAAACTCGCTCTCGATGAGGTTGATAGGCTGTACTTTTCCTTTTTCGAAAGCTGAATCAAGATGATACATCAAGGGTCAACATACTGAGGCATGGCAAGCTGTTCATTTCAAGGATGTTCTTGACCATTTTGAGCTTGCCAATGACCGTTTACTTGCAATTACACCTGACAGCGCTTCCTCAAATCACTGGATGACTCGGGAACCGGAATCAACCCTTGAGGTCTCCCCAATCGAGTGGCCTGCATTGAGGAACCATATACCATGCATAATGCAGATTATACAGCTGGCTTTAGGTGCATTCATGAGACGTCTCGGTGTAAAAGGCCACACAAAGCCTTGGGATGCCCATGAGTGTGATCAGCAATTTGGAGACACTAAAAGAATAGACATTGGGAACAGTCAAAGACTTCGAAAAGAGGGCAATGCTAGAATCACCAAGGTGTCAGCCATGAGACTAGGATTAGCAAAGATTATCGAGAAAGTACGTACTTCAAGAAATTTTCAAAGCCCTGAAAGTGAGCTTCTTATGGCAGAGAATGCTTGCTGTATTGATTAACCCGACACCGGCTCAGTGAAAGGAATTCATTGACAGTCACAAAGCCAAATTACCAAACTTGGTACTATCTATTATGGATGTGAAAACACTGAGAAAGTGGACAGTGAACTTGCATGAGCGAGCCTACCGATTACAAGAATTCACCCACCAGTGGTTGATGAATCCAAAATGCAGTGAATACCAGCCACTCTTCACAACGAAGGATGAATGAACCATCATCAAGTAAGTCATGGAAGTTTTGAGGCCATTCCAATACTGGACACTTTGGATGTCAGAGAGGCAGATGGTTACTCTGCAATACATCATGGCCATCTACAACGACATGTTCGATCGTATGGATGGCGTCATGTTATCTTTTGCTATGATGATTACTCAAATGAAGGAAGACATATTGTTTGCTGTGAAGTTTGCATGACAGAAGCTGTTCCAATATCATGCCGAAGTTACTCCAGTGATGGGTATGCTTCTCATTTTAACACATATCATTGATCCCTTCCAGAAGTTGTGATCGTTTAGGATGTGGGACAATGGAATGGATATTAGTCCTGAGGATGGGACATTCCATACTACCCAATACCAAGTGGCGTTTCTGAAGTTTGTGGAGTATGAATACTACGCCAAACATAGACGTTTACATGTCAAAACCAGAAATCATACCGAGTAACAATCTCTTCGCCTCCGCAACTACTTCAGGATCCGGCCAATCTTGTTTTGATCCATATTATTTGTCCAGCGATGAAGAAGCATTCTCAACGGCTATAAGTATCGCTGAAACGATACCCGGATATAGTGATTATCCAGCACGCTTATCTATAGCTGCAAGGATCTATCTGTATTGACTGTCTAGATCACCACAGACCTGGGGGAAAGTTAATCCGAATCTTAATGATTCCACCTCCAACGCATTAGAGATTAGCAGTACATTATTCATACCTGATATCACCGACTAGTGGTGTCAACAGGAGGCAATGCACTCAAAGTATGCCGCTTTCACCAATGTGGCATGGGACATAGTCTCTATTATACCAAATGGTGTCAGCGTGGATGACAGTTCATCCCTTGCACAAAATGTAATTGGCTGGAGGCAGTCAGAAACCACAGGTGATAGCTTTCTTGACAGGGTCATGGTAAGACAGTTTGCGCGAGTCAGTATTGGGATATTGGCAGGCGAAGACCCAGCATTGGATGCAATGAACGCTGAAAATGACTTGGAAATGAAGAGAGAGGCAGAGAAAAGAAAATTGCACAAAATGGCAAAGTTCCACAACTTTTTGGAGATGTGGCAGGGCAGCCAAAACCTACAGGCTACGCAGAAGGAATCTCGTGCTCAGAATAAGCAGATGACAGGTGTAGGATACACTTCAGATCTGGAAGTGATCGTCAAAGCATCCTGCTCACTCTATAAATATGATTGTGCAGCTACATTAAAATTGCCAGAAAAATCACCTCTGCCACCAGCTGTGTCTGCAAAAGACCTCCCTGCAGGACGAACTCGAGTATTAAATGTGTGCTGGATAAAAACATCAGAGCGTCATCTTGCCAAAAGTGATAATGATAGTGTACTTGACAGCATTTCGGACGCCAGAAATTGACTTGACTGGAATCGTAACTTGGATAATCCAAATGACAGTGAAGACAATTGGAAGGCAGACATTGAATCTGATATAGAGCTAGACAATGGCATTCAGGATCCAGAATGCCCAGGGCAGCAGGATGTGAGTGCTGCGCCAAATGTTCTCGGATTCATTCGGCCAACACAGAAGTCAATGAAAATGGCTGAAATGGGGTTGGTGATGGCCAATTCAATGGAAACAAGGAGGAATAAGGGAAACAAGAAAAAGTAGGACAGAATGCATCAATATGTTTCACCAGGTTCTGTATGTAGGTTGACCAAGGATTTCATTTAGAGATATATTATGGGAGACTGCTGATCAGTTGCATCAGAATGTTGGTTGATAAACAGAGGTTTAGCGGGCAAAATGAATCATCTAGCACGATATATAAATTTTACTAGTATGAATGTGACCACTGCAAGTGTATCACTTGGCTCAGCTTTCCCAAAGGGCCATGTCTCAATCAGTCAGAACGTCAAGCAATATGTTTATATCATTATGAATACCATTATCGGTGGCAGCGAGTATTGAATAGACAATAGGTCGAAATCAGTGTCAACGGAGCATCAATGATGATCGGTCTTGTTAGTAGAGTAATTTAACAGTGTTTTGGTTGCTGTTATGCATAACCGAAGTATAGGCAGTCATTATAGCAAGAAGATCAAGCAACTCGGTCACTGCCCCATTCTGAAAATGAGTGTCAACAGAATGTCAACATTTTTTGGTCTTGTATGTGAGGTAATTGAAAAGTTATTTCATCGCTGTTATGCATCACCAACGTATAGGCAGCTCTTATAGGCGTAAGAGAAAGTGGCTGGGTCACTGCCCCATTTTCAAAATGAGCGTCAATGGAGCATCAACAATTATTGGTCTTGTAAGTAAGGTAATTGATAAGTGATGTGGTCGCTGTTATGCATAACTGACATATTGGCAGTCTTCATGGGTAGAAGGGAAAGCGACATGGTCACTGCCCCATTGTCAAAATGAGTGTGAATGGAGCATCAACAATTTTTGGCTTTGCATGTTATGTAATCTAAGTTGGGATTGGTTGCAGACATCCATTGAGGAGATATTGGCAGCTGTGAGGGCCAAAAACAATAACGACATGCTCCCTGCGACATCCTGCAAATGGGCATCAATGGAGCATCAATGATATCAGGTCTTGCATCTTGGGTAATCTAAGTGTCGCTTTGTGGCAATCACTCATTACAGAGTCATAGCGGCCTGGTCAGGCAAAACACTGCATGACATCGACATTACCCATTCATAACAATGAGTGTCAATAGAGTGTCAAGAATGATTGTTGTAGCATATTGGGTAATCAAGGCATCATGCAGATAGTTCAACACATAACAGAGCATTCGATCCCCTTTATAGGCAAATGGATAACAAATACATCGAAAAACACCGATTCCAAAATAATCGATATCGCAAACTGCAAAACATGCAAACAGAGACTGCTGGATGTTGAATATGTGGTTTTGCTAAGGTACTATTATCAAACAGCAAAAACAAGAGCATTATATGAATCTACAGATGAACACACTGGGCGACGCGCTCACAACCCACCCTATTCAGGCAGGTGGGGAGATATCTGTCGAACTGTATCCGAATCAACAGTTCAGATTTGATCCCGACCCAGACTGCCGATTTGGCAATGGTGTGGTCTCGACCAGGACCCGGACTCAGAGTGATGGTCCGGAACCATTGCTAACACCTCTTGTCATGATGGAATGCACTGGCTGGACAGTGGTTGAAGGATTTGTGTTGTGGGTGGGTAATTTTCTGGCACTTGGGAGAGTGGATGGATAGGTGATAATTTGGAGTTTTTTTGGAGAGGGTTTGGATCTCTTTTTGGTGTTTTGCTTGTTTTATTATTACATCGGTCAAAATCATGCATGAGAGGCTGTGTTGAGAGTTCATGTGGTTAGGATTATTCGTTGAGACATTGGTTTTTGGGAAAGGCACACTGGTAGTGATAGGACTCCCTGTATGGCTTCCATGTAATTGGTAGTTGGGTGTCTTTGCCCGGCAGATGTTAGCCCAAATGATTAGTGAAATGGGAGCGCTTTTTGGATGATTGTGATAATGAATTTTCAAACACGGAGCCAATTGGCAACCCTGCAGCATGCTTGTCATGTTCCATTCCTAGTTCCAAGTTCCTGGCCATCCAATGAGTTGGACACGTGGGTGGCAGGACACGCCAAGATCCTAGAGTTGTGGACATGATAAAAATATGAATCACGACAATGCTTTTAATCATATCAATGCTTTCTTTCCTTTACACAAAGCTTCAATTCATTTGCTATACATCCATTCACATTTCCTGTAGTCACTGCTGGAATTTTTTTGTATTTGTCATTCACAGCATTTTTAAATTATGACGTGAAGGCGCCACGTTTCTCCTCCTCCTCCATTTCCTTCCAGTTCCAGGAGAAGCAGATGAACTATCGATGACGAGGAGCTCGATGATGATCTCACCCTTATACCTGACAATCACAATGCTTGTCAAGAAGACATTTCAGGATCTGATCATGAGCCTCTTGGGTGACTATTGCGGAAACCAATGGGCAAGGGGCCATCAAACGATGTCTTCAAGTCAACACCAGTAACATGAGTCTCGGCAACTCAATTATCGCCTGTGTTGGAGCACCACCTACATCCTGATCGGTGGGAGGTGTATGCTGTCTCGGAGGAGCGGGCTGAACAGAAGCCTGTGTCAGTTGCATCCAAGTACGTATTGAATTACCCGTTTGAACAATCGAATTCTGCTGCTATTGTATATATTTACTAACTGAAGAATTCAAACGAAGGCAGTGACCCATTGGTTACATAGATTTCTGGAAAACTGTCCCGATACGAGCCCTGACTTGACATTGCCACAGGCCTCATCGTGTGTGCAGAATACAATGCCAATACTTCTCATTCAGGCGTTCGGGTGATGGTCATGGCATGCATCAGCAAAAAACATTTCCGTCCGGGCGGAATGCCTCCGTCAGAGTGGACGCGCTCCGTCAGAGCCGTTGAAGACACCCCGGTGGCGGATTACTCAGCGCCCAGCGTCGATACCACGCATCGCGTTCCATATCGCCCTCCGATCGCCGTTTCGGTACACGCTTGCATCGGGATTGCAATGCAATGGGTGACGCTGCGAAAATCTCTCCTCACGTTCCTACTACATTAAGCTCGAGGAGCGTAGAAAGAAGGTGAGAAGATATGATGCTACACGGCCATAAGGATCCACGCAATTGCGCGGATCCACGAAATCTCAGAAAGAGTGAGTGAGACCAAAAGTTGGGAAAGATGGAGTGTGTATTTTCGTTGTATGACAAGATGAGATGAAAATGAGATGCTGTCTATCTATCTACCCCGGGGTGTCCCGAATATATACTCCGCGTCGCTCATTCCACCTCCGTTACCCCTGTATCTCTGTACACCCACCATCGCCCCTTAACGATATACTTCGAGGCAGAGATCAAGCTGGTTTGGAGATGCACTTGGAGGCCGAGATCGAGTGAACTGAGAGATGCACTTGGAGGCCGTGATCGATCGAGTTTGGAGATGCACTGGGAGGCCGAGGTTGAGTGAACTCAGAGAT
>Ga0307512_10000213_pt1 | contig 80954 bp, 67 predicted proteins | sample 14_EM_MG_FD_200267 | JGI IMG/M metagenome (GOLD analysis project Ga0307512, IMG submission 200267) | Populus trichocarpa ectomycorrhiza microbial communities from riparian zone in the Pacific Northwest, United States - 14_EM | ecosystem: Host-associated > Plants > Roots > Unclassified | place... | reverse complement strand
GCTACTGTTTGTGCCTTCAGATGTTCCAGATAGTATGAGACAATCTGAAGATAAGCCAGCTATTTCCCAGGTTGGGATGAGTTGCAATTCAGATGGTGGCTGTAATTCCATCGCTTCCCAGGTTGGGAATGATGGTCTGTCGCCAGTCTCTATTACTAGGACAAATGATACGCGGACTACAGCCAAAGAGAGGTGCAATGCCTGGTCCATTAAAAGAAAGGAAAGAAAGGCTGAAAAAAAGAGAATGCTGCGACAAGAAAAGAAAGAGGGAGAGGTAGCTGCGGTTACTGCAGAAGTTTTACAGCAGCTGGGTCTACCGTACAATACACGGATCTCAATCCTGTACAAGTCTCGCAATACAGAACATGAGCAGAGTATGCTTGGGAAGCTCCTCTATGCTGATGACCCTATCTTCAAGGACTGCTATACCATTGACAGGCCAGGTATAGTTTATGTATGGGATAAAAAAGCGAAAAAGGCGGTTTTTGAAGTCCGCTGCAGTACCGCAGATGAACTATCTGAGCAGGAACATGACAGTTTCTGCAGTCTGTTTATGCATCTACACAATGACTCCAAGCTTCATGCAGCTATTACCAACAATGGAGCACTGGTAGATGGAAAAATGTGGGGTTTGGGATGGCGACCTGGGTTTGACAAAGGGTATGACTATGGAGAATATGCAAAAAGCGTGGGGGTTTCAGAGGACCAGTGGAAAGCACTACACAACAAAGATGAAGCAATGCATACATTCTATGGGCAGAGATATGCTTCACTTGCTCCTGCGTTTTGGCATGCCCAGAAGCTCTTCAATGTGGAAAACAAGGCACCTTTCTTCGGTCATAACTATTTGGAAGATTTGGAAAAAGATGAGTGGGCTTGTGCATCAGATTTGACATTTACAAAGAGTGACAACAAAGGACGTATGTTAATTGCATTCCTCAACCAAGTTCCACGTACTAATCTATGATTATATATTGATAGGGAACTTCAACAACAAAGCTCATCATGATAATGATGGTAGCCTTACCACATTTGGAATCTGGGCTGTTGTTGACAAGCAAGGACACCGGGTTTCTGAGCCACATAACTCTCAGGAAATATCAATGACAGGAGGATTGTTCTATATTGTGCCTTATAAGATAAAGATTGATTTTGCAGCTAAGCCACACGCTATCTGGGAGTTGATTTGGGGTGGAAAAGAAGATGGACATGCAACAGTAGATGGAAAAATGGCTGGAAATTTGGATTAGTTTGGTACCTCAGCTCAGACTAGTAAAAAACTACTAGAACGGCTGAGATTGGGTATAAAAAATGGGTTCAAAGCTATTAAATCTAGCTTTAGATAGTACATATATGTAGAGCCTTTTACAAGTATAATATTGGGACAGAAGCGGAAAATAATTCAAAGAAATTGAAAACCAATTAAAAATTATCAACGGCATTCATCAGCAAAATGGGTTTTAGTCACTGGAAGCCTTCCGGAGTGTCTGGGAGGATGTGGAGTGTACACTTAGAAGCGTCAATGTCAGGAGAGTATCAGACCCTAGGAGGGTATTCCGGCCAACATTCAATTGGAGTGACTGGGATCTCTGATGACTGGTACAAGAGTACCATCGGAGTGGTTGTGATGAGTTTGAGAACACATCGGTGCACTGGAGAGAACTTTGGGTGCACTTGAAAGCACCTGGGAGCGCCGACAACAAGTCTGGGAGCATCTTGAATCACAGTTGAGTAGTTTGGGGAAAACCTCATCTTTGGGAACGCTGCTGGTGCGCCTGGAAATCATAGCTACTATTCATCATTCAATGATTTTTAAAACTCATGTATTCAGTTTGTATTCTCATCTATGTATCTATATATCAACCCATCTACACATGATATATCTGGACTGCCTGCAGGTGGTGCTTAAGAGCAATCCGAGGTGCACCTGAAAATGACGATCGAGTGAATTCAGAGATCCACTCCGAGGCCGTGATCACGCGAGCTTGGGGATACACTTGGAGACCGTGATGGTGCGAACTTGGAGGCCATAATCGGGTGAGTTTGGAGATGCACTTGGAGGCCGCAATGGTACGAACTTGAAGGCTGAAACTGAGCGAGTTTGGAGTCTCACTTGGAGGGTATGATCGAGCGAGTTTGGATATACACGTGGAGGCCATGATCGAGCAACTGTGGAGATGCACTTGGAGGCTGCGATTGTGCAAACTGGGAGACGGTAATCGTGCGAGTTTGGCGATAGAGTTGGAGGGTGTGATTGAGTAAGTGTGGAGATAAACTTGGAGGCCGTGATAGAGTGAACTTAGAGATGCACTCCGAGATCGTGTGCGAGCAACGTTGGTTATGCACTTGGAGGCTATGATCGAGCCAGTTTGGAGATACATTTGGAGGCCATGATCTAGCAAGATTGGACCAGTACTTAGAGGCGGTCAATGGACGGCGTGCCGGGTGCTGAAACTCTATTCATCAGTTAGTTAACTTGCAACTGTGGGAATGTGACAAGGTGACCTTACCTTTGAGCTCTCATGGAGAGCTGGCTGATGGCAGTCGATCGTGTAGGGAGGTATGCTGGAAGCTGAAGCTACATTCAGGGGTCAACTTGTAATCATGAGAATGAAGGGAAGACAAACAATCTTGGGTGGATGCTGTACTCGGTGTCAACTCATGATCATGGCATGGAGACATAGAGAGGAATGACTTAACTTTGTGTTCTGCAATTATGGTAGAGTTGTGGACGAGAAAAAGAGAGTTGGGATGAAGATGAGAATGATATGGAGGATACAAGCGGATATGAGAAATCAGGGTTACGACATTCCTGATTGGGTTGGGAAGACCTCATATTGGTGTAATTACACGCTGGATCAGGACTTGTACCTGCCCTATCGGGGATTGTAAATTGACTTGTGCACGAAATTCTCTCAAGTCCCAGTTACACATAATGATTTGTCCCAACTCCAGTCATCTCTCTCTTTCTCGTCCTCAACTCTACCATCACCTAAAAACACGAAGTTAAGTTATCCCTCTCTATCTCTCCATGCTATGATCAATAGTTAACACCAAGTACAGCATACGCCGAGTACAGCATACACCGAGTACAGCATACACCGAGTACAGCATACACCGAGTACTGCATACACCAGGTACTGCATCATCCCAACACCGCCTGTCTCCCGCTCCCAGCCAGTCTCTCATCTCTCAGCAGACCATGTTGTACTCAATTCTCCAAATTCCCAAAATTACGAGTTAACCAATGAATAGAGTTTCAGCCCCCGTGGCGCCTCCCTCCCAAACTACCGCCCCCAAGTACTGCCCCGATTTCGTTCGATCATAGCTTTCAAGTGCATCTCAACACTTGCTCCATCACGATCTCTGAGTGCATCTGGAAGTTCACTCGATCACGGCCTCCAGGTGTATCTCCAAACTTGTACAATTACGGCCTCCAAGTTCGCACGATCACAGCTCTCCAGTGTATCTCCAAACTCGCTCGATCACGGTCTCAGAGTGCATCTCCCAACTTGCACGATTACAGCGTCCAAGTGAATCTCCAAATTCGCTCTATCACAGTCTCCGAGTGTATCTCCAAACTCGCACGATTATGGCCTCCAAGTTCACTCGATCACAGCCTTGGAGTGCATCTCCAAACTCGCACAATTATGGTCTCCAAGTGCATCTCCAAATTCGCTCCATCACAGCCTCCAAGTGCATCTCCAGACTCGCTCGATTACAGCCTCTAAGTGCATCATCAAATTTGCTCTATCCCAGCGTCCAAGTGTATCTCGAAACTCGCTCGATCAGGGCCTCGGAGTGCATCTCTAAGTTAACTCCATCACGGTGTTGTGAAACGCTGGAGGTAGAAGGCAGACAACCCATTATTGACAGTCCGCCACACCTCGCATGCCATCCAAAGGGCATTCGTGAGAAAAAGCAGTCCTGGCTCAAGGAGTGTAGGAAGAGGGTGAGTGGATATAATGGGATCCCCGGCCATGATGAACTACACAAATTGCATGGATCTCCGAATGCTCGGCAAGAGTACATGAGACGAAGAGCTGGGAAGGATGGAGTGTGTATTTCGTATCACGAGATGATGTCTATCCACCCAAGGATCTTCGAAATATATACTTCCTGTTGCTGAGTCCATTTCTGTTCTCTCTGTATCTCTGTATGTATATATACAGAGAGACTTAGAAAATACATGCCATATTACGATGTAGCAAATCTTGTGACTATAACAAAGACGAATATGATAGATGAAATGCCTTGTAGTTGTTGAACACTAAGAACCGCTGGCATGAGAATATGGCATCAAGTCTCCTGCAGAGTTTGTGCCGTGGTCTCAGCTGCTCTTGAAGTCTCCCACGGACCTGTGCTGAGGTCTCGGCTGCTCTCGAAGTCTCCCGCAGGCCTGCGCCGAGGTCTCAGCAGCTCCAATATTTGACTATTCTAATAGTCAAATCTTGTAGCAACCTGAATGCACCTCCATAACTGCAGGTGCTCTCAGGAACACCTGAGAATGCTCTTGCAGAGTCTGAAAGCACTTTGCAAAGCTCCAGGGGGGGCTGGGAGCACCTGGAAATACTTAGAAGCACTGGTGAGAGCTACCGGAGTGTCTGGGAGGTTTGCATATGACTTCTGAACCGATTTACATTTCGCTGATGTTGATACAGTGTGTGATTTAACAGCCGGGTAAGAATAGTGCTTTACAAATGTGGGGTTTCTCCATAACTTGATCATAGCTTGCATTCACCTGCGATTCTGCACTGACACTTTGAATAACAACACACTCAACAAAGAAAATCTCGACAGTACATTAGCTACACAGATCTGCTTGCTATCATTCACATGATACAATGTATGCCTGGGATGAGCACAAAGAGGAAATCTATCAGCGCTATATAATTGAGAAGTGAAGTCTTCAAGAGGTTATGGAAATACTGCGTAATGAAGCAAACTTTTCCCCAAGGTAAGTTTATATCCAATTGTCATTTTATGTGAATATACATTAACCTCTTCTATGGTAGCGAACGGGCATATAAGAAAACATTCAACGAATGGCAATTTCCTAAAAAACAAAGTCCACTTTGGGAAGATCAGAAACTTGTTTCAATTATCTGCACAATGTGGAAAAACAATATGACTCCAAGTGACATGATATATGGATTGACCTTTCATAGATATATTTTAACAATTCATCAATTGAAAGAGGTTCGCTTGCATCCTACTGTATGACTATTGACCCGGCGATCAAACACCGATGACCCCAACAAGAATCAAATGAAACTCAGAGCCGCATTTGAATCTTTGATGTCATCTGGACAAGGATTACGTTGGGGTCAAATATATCTGGAAGCAGCCCTGGGACTGGATGGACTTTTCGTATCACAGTGAGTATAGCCAATATCTTCATACGTTAGCATAACAAAGCCAATATAATACTAATAGCTACGGTTATTGTCAGACATGACCATAGGTTGCATTTCAAAATGAATGATCCTGATGGTAATGAATTACGGCGTCGATTAACATTACGCAAAGGTGGACAGTTCATCGTCAAGGGACCAAATCGGGTGTGGTCTATAGATGGACATGACAAACTTTCATGTTTTGGATTTAAAATATATGGATGCATTGATGCATATTCATGGTACATTATTTGGTGTTACGTGGGACATTCTAATCGGACTCAGATATCTGTTAGTAAACAATATCTGGAGACTGTCTGTATCATGGGAAAATTTCCAAAGCTCATTCGCTCAGATATGGGCAGAGAGTTAGCTTTATTGTGTGCTTCACATCTACCCTTGTGATGGACAGATAAGCCTGATCTTCCTTTTCATAAAGCATATAACTTTGGCACATCTACCAAAAATCAACGAATTGAGGCTTGGTGGAATTCACTTGCCAATGGGCAAACAGATACTTGGCGCACACTCTTTGGTGGTTTAGAAGATCGTGGGTTGTTTGATGGAGGCAATATTAATAAACTTTGCCTGCAGCATATATATATGACAATGCTCCGAACTCATATTCATACATTCGTCCAGACTCACACTGCCCATAGGATTCGAAGGCAGAAGCAACACTAGCATTACCTTCCCACCAGTATTGCAGTCAATATGTATCAGTATCCTAAACCAGGAGCACGTGATTATGGTAGTCCACCCAATCCTGAAACTATCGCTGCACTAGAACATAGCCAACACCTCGATAAATATGACCTGGATGAGTATATACCTTCAACCACACAAAACATTTTAAGCGATCTTCTTAGTGCGAAAGGTTTACCCATCACGTATTCCTGGCAGGACGACCATGTTTATGCATATGGTGGGCTGCGTGTGGCAGTATGGAACTTCATCAATGCTGGGGGGAAAATTGAAATTCTACTACCTCCACAGAAACCTGAGGAATGGATTGCCAAACATGAAGCGAATATAGAAGCTGCACAAGGTGAAAACCTGGAAGTGATGGATCTTGGCCTCACCGATGATGAGGAGTTAGAAGAATTCAATGAATCTATAGTTCATGACGATGATGAGTATGAAGACTATGAGCTGGACAACAGTGAGAATGAAGATGCTGGAATTGTATTGGATATTATGGGCTGAGAATATGTGATAAGGAGAAAGGATTTATAGGTATATTTTCACTTTCATGTGTATCAGTCCTGCCTTCATCATCCAGAGTATTATGCGTATCACAGTCAATACTGGATATACTATCAATCTCTGTATCCGCATCTGAATGATTTTTTCCCCCACAAAGCACCCGTCGTTCCTTCCCTGGTGGCCGCATTGTCGCTATACCATTATCCAGTACTGACATATCGCTTGCAGTTCGCTTATGTTTTTCGGAGTTGGTTTTGTTTCTCTCAGGTTTGATTACTGGAAATCTTTCGAGTTGTAAAGGTTTTGATTGAAATTTCTGGCATTTGAAATGCGTTTACGATTGTAGTAATGTATTGTGATCTGCACATGGGTATATTACCTCTCGGATGATTTTCTCTTTCTTGATATAAACTGGGGAAAGATGTGACTGACATCTGCTAACTCCAAGGCTGTTCATATTTTCAATGTGGCTTTCCAAGTCATTATCCATAATTAGAGCCTTTTTGTCAATGACTGGAATGATGAGAATGAATCGTCATATAACTGCAGCTTTATTACGCTTCTTTGTTAGGTCTCCCATGACATATGTCGTCGGTAGTGCCATCTTCATAAGAAGTTCCCTTAATGTTCCACCACCATCTAGTCGCTTAATCTGGAGATCTTTATCCCAGTCGGTTATGATCTCTCCACCATAAATTCCTCCGCGCTCCATATTTCGATCAAAAATCACCCTGTCAGGTAATGAACGGTCAATCCATGATGGATGTTCAAACCCTTGAGTTTTCAACCATTGTTGGTAATCCGGTATATCAAACTCGAGTTCCGGTAAGTCCCACCCAATTCACATTGGTAACTGCTTTTTTGTTTTTCCTTGCTCTTTAGTAAAGAGAACCAGCTGACAACCCATTAATGATGCAGAGAAGCCTGGGTGTAATGCAGCTTTTCCAAACAACATTGTATGTGATGATCCACCTCTTCCGAGAATTGCCTCTTCTTGGATAGTCTTCACTTCTTTACGCGCTGCTGATCCTTTGCCTTTGGAAGCTTTTTTGTGATGCTCTTGTGCTTCCTGTAATGTACTACCATGTACTTCACTTGCAATAAGTGCATGTGTTGAATGCTGTGATTGTGCTTTCAATGGACTTGGTGTTGGTGACTTCATATCGCATAAGTCGATTACTTCAGGTTGAAGTTCTGTGCCTTCAGAAAGATGGTGGGTACTCATTGGGTGATTGCATTGTGCACATCGGCCATTCTCCTTGGGAAAAAACTCATCGCAATGACTACACCCTTGAACAATACAAAATCCCAATGGCATATTGAATGGATATGAAGGCGGAAGAATTGCAAAATCGATGATAAGAGTAAAGTATATGAAATATCAATAGGGAATTTGATGGAGGTACCAATACTGTAGGAGCAACGGCAAATATTCTTCTTTTGTGATGAAAATGTGTTCTTTATATATTTACTCACAGGATCATACAATTCCAAATCTCTAATGGTAAGCTATGTTCTAGTATTTCATAATGACACTAACAGATTACTGTTCCTGCCATTGTGCAGACTCAACAGTTTCAGTTGTTAGATCAACCCTGATTTAGCTTGCACGTACTACTGGTAGTATGGCTAGTATTGTGTACAAATTTTTATCTTAGGTAGATGTGTACGGGTTTCCCAACCTCTAGTATTTTTATTTTAAGACATTACATCAGCAAAATGTATTTTGGTCTCTGGGAGCCTCTGGGAGTATTTGGGAGTTGTTGGACCAGAATCCCAGGGTGGTCAAATCCCAGAGTTGACTGGACTGATGCAGTGGCCTTCAGGTGCACCTGGGAGCAACTGGGAGCGCCGGCAACAAGCCTAGGAGTGCCAACGACAAGTCTGGGAGCACCTCGAATCACAGTAGAGCAGTCTGGGGGAAACATCGTCTTCTTTGGGAATGCTGCCGGTGGGCCTGCAAATCATAGCTACTACTTATTGTTAAACGATTATTAAAACTCATCTCTTTACTTTGTATTCTCATCTATGTATCTATGTATCTATATAGCTACCCATCTACACATGGTATGTCTGGACTGGCCGCAGGCGGTGCTTGAGAGCAATTCGAGGTGGGCGTGAAGATGACGATCGAGTGATGTCAGAGATACCGTACTTGGAGGCCGTTATGGTGTGAACATAGAGATCCGCTCTTGGAGGCCGTGATCAAGCGAGTTAGGAGATGCACTTGGAGGCCAAGATCAAGTAACTCAGAGATGCACTTGGAGGACATGGTCATGCGAACTTGAAGGCGGTGATCAAGCGAGTATGGAGATGCACTTGGAGGCCAAGATTAAGCTAGTATGGAGATACACTTGGAGGCCGAGATCGAGTAACTCAGATGCACTTGCAGACCGTAATCGAGCGAGTTTGGAGATGAACTCGGAGGCCATGATCAAGCGAGTTTGGAGGAGGTCGATGGGAGTCGCGGCGGGTGCTGAGACTCTATTCATGAGTTAGTTAACTCACAACCCTGGGATTGTGACGAGGTGACTTTGCCTATGAGCTCTCATGGCCAGCTGGCTGGTGGCGGTCGATCTTGTAGGGATGAATGCTGGACGCTTGATGCTACAATAAAGGGTCAACTCATAATTGTGAGAACGAAGGGAAGACAGACAATCTTGGGTGGATGCTGTGCGCGGTGGATGCTGTGCGCGGTGGATGCTGTGCGCGGTGTATGCTGTACTCGGTGTATGCTGGACTCGGTGTATGCTGCACTCAGTGTATGCTGTACTCAGCGTTAACTCATGATCATGGGATAGTGAGATAGAGAAGGATAACTTAGCTTTGTGTTCTGCGATGCTGGTAAAGTTGTGGACGAGAAAGAGAGATTAGGGGATGAAGATGGGAACGATATGGAGGATACGAGCGGATATGAGAAATCAGGTGTACGACTTGCCTGATTGGGTTTAGCAGACCTCGTATCGGTGCTCTTACCCGCCAGATTGGGAGTCGTACCTGCCATATTGGGAATGGTAAATTGACTCACACACGAGATTCTCTAAAGTCTCAGTTTCTCATGATGATTTCCCCCATATCCTCTCATCCCTCTCTGTCTTGTCCTCAACTCTACCATCACCTAAGAATACGAAGCTAAGTCATCCCTCTCTATCTCTCCATGCAATGATCATGAGTTAACACCGAGTACAGCATACACCGAGTACAGCATACACCTAGTACTGCATACACCGTGAGTACAGCATCGTCCCAAGATCGACTGTCTCCCACTCCCAGCCAGTCTCTCATCTCTCGGCGGACCTTGTTGTACTCAACTCTCTACATTGCCACCATTAGGAGTTAACCAATGAATAGAGTCTCAGCTGCCATCATGCCTCCCTTCCAATCTACCATCTTGGATTGACCACCTCCAAGTACTCCCCCAATCTCCATTGATCTTGGCATCCAAGTGCATCTCCAAACTCGCTCGATCATGGCCTCCAAGTTCGCACGAACATAGCCTCCAAGTACATCTCCAAAATTGCTTGATTACAGCCTCCAAGTGCATCTCAAAGTTACTCGATCGCAGCCTCCAAGTGCATCTCTGAGTTCGCTCAATCTCGGCCTCCAAGTGCATCTCTCAGTTCAACTCAATCTCGGCCTCCAAGTGCATCTCCAAATTCACTCAATCATGGCCTGAAAGTGCATCTCTACGTTCACTCAATTGGCGTCTGCAGGTGTTCCTCCGATTACGCTCGAGTACCATCTGCAGCCAGATTGATCATATGTATATAGATAGAGACTTAGATAAATAATACATGCCATATTATGATTTAACGAATCTTGTGACGGTAACAAAGACGGATATGATAGATGAAATGCCTTGTGGTTATGAAACCCTAAGAAGCCACTGCTGTGAGAATACGGCACCAAGTCTCCTGCAGACCTGTGCAAAGGTCTCAGCTGCTCCAAAATTTGACTATTCTATAAGTTAAATATCGTAGTATCCTGAATGCACCTCCATAACTGCAGGTGCTTTCTGACTCACCTGAGAATGCTCTTGCAGAGTCTGAGAGCACTTTGCTTAGCTCCAGGGGGGCCTGGGAGCATATGGAATTATTTAGGAGTACTGGTGAGGTCGACCGGAGTGTCTAGGAGGTTTGCATGTGGCTTCCGGACCGATTTACATTTTGCTGATGTATTAGTAACTAGCTCTAGGCTATTTTTTGTTAGACCACTTTTACTAGTTTACAACTCCAGGTATTGTGGCTTGCGCACAGACATCACCCCTGTCACCTGCTACCCAGAAACCAAAAGTGCCCGACATGTCCCTATAACCTGCCGTACAGCTCGCCCATGTTAAGCTCTGTAGTCCTGACTAAGTCTAGTTATGCGTGCTTGGGTACTTACATTTCCGGGTACCCGTCTTCCGCACTCCCGAATTTGCGTAAGCCCCCTCCTGTTCTTCTTTCTCCACCGTCCTTTCCACCATGTTTCAGATTGGAGCCAGAGTCTAACCCACTCTTCCGGGCATTAGCAGCCCTGTCAGGGGCTAACTAGACTTGGGTATTAATTATCTGACCAAGGGTAACTTCATCGACTAGCTTAGATAAGAATCCATACGCTGAGTTCTCGGTTGAGGCTTCTGAACTGCTGCTAACAAAGTTAGTTGCTTGATTTGTGATGCGGATACAACTTGTATCATCCCAAACACTCCACTCGATCACATTATATCACTTGCCTCGGTAGTCGAAACTCAGAACCTAGCAGGCTGGATCCTGTAGTGACTTAGTCCCACGGACATCGGTCGATGGTTTAGTTTAAGGGGAGGTTTAGCAGATGAAATGTGTTGGTAGACTTATAAATGGATAACTTTAGTAGTAGCACACCTGGTAGTGAACAATAATAAGTACAATTGTATCTACATCGAACACTTTGAACATACATGCTCACAAACAAAACTTGTGGCTCAATTATTCAAGGCTACACTGAGGCGATATCAGTATATTATTTTTAGCCAGCCTGTCACGAATGAGTCATATTTAACCACCCGGACCGCTTAGACATGAATTTATTTTTACCTGAATTCATCTCAGCTTATTGGTACTGTGCAAGACGTCATACAATGCCCCTAAATCAGCTTTTCCATCGTTACTTATCCCTTCCCATTTCGCCAGCCACCACTCACTTATACCCGAACCTTATTCACAATCTCCTTCCCTCCCTCTAGATCAAACCCGAACATAGTCCCTCCATCCTCGTCACCACAGAACCGAGATACAAACCAGCCAGCCAGACTCGATAGGGTGAAATGTGCGAATTACCAGATACCTTTGCTTGTCGATAAGTTCCTGATTAAGCACCATGGTATGGCATAACACCAGGTAATACTTCTGTGCCATCTGTGCTGTGTGATTCTCGGGCGGAATGGGGCAGTAGCAGTGGAGACAGGTGGTTGGGAATAGAAGATGGTAGGTATTAACATGCGGCTGTGAGTAATTCAGGCCTGTAGAATAGTCCTTGATATCATGATTTGGAGGGTTGAAATAGAAAGGTACAGGGTGACATGAGTTGAAAGAATTTCGTGAATGCGCATTTCCCCTGGGTTTAAGTAATTGATATCTAGCATACCATATATGCTCTGATAGTATTACCAGTGAATTCCATTTACAATTGGTGATGAAACAGGGGGGGTTAGAAGGTGGGCAAAAATCCGCCAGCTTCATGGACTCTCACTCACATTTTCATCTTACTCAAAATTGGACTGTTTGACTTTGCTAGACTTCAAGACTTCAAAGCCGAATAAAATAGTCCCTGGTGAACTTGGGTATGCAACCTGCAAAAAGATCAAAATTGATGCATCAAGATTATACGGTATGAGTATAACTGGGGGTAGCCTAGGCAAACGCTGCAGAGATATCAGATAACGTTTGATTAATGTACGAATGTAATTGAGTGATTGGAGGTTGAACCCCAGCAACAATCTTACCTCTTGTATTCATGTGCTGTCACTCGCATACACTCTACATAAGGATGTTACTTTGGATGCTTCTTTGACTTCTTGATTGGCTTGTCTATCTCGAGGGCCTAAGGCTCGTATATGTATAATCTCTCATATGCGTACGCGTATGCTCCATCAAGCATGAGACGCATTACCCTGGTCCTGATGCATATCCTGATACAGCCACCATCTTCATACAAGTCTTCATTCTCATACAAGACATCAGACGGTGCTGAGACTCACGATCCAAGTACACATGCAACAAAGGATGTTACGATATGGAAGTTGGGGAGAACCGTGTGCGTGTATTCTATGGTACAGAGAAGAGAAAAGGAAAAAGACTCGAGATATATACAGGAGGCATCAGCCCCTGCAGCAGTGACCGTGTATGACCTGTAACATCATGTACATCTCTAACAAAGGATTTGTATTTGGCAGGAACCTTGCTGGTAGCCAACATAGCCGGGTTTGATCAGTGGGCCGTCTCTTTTAGGCTACGCTCGATTTTCAGCTATACTGACGGGGGTGCTGATGTGTGTTCAATGGTTTGACGCGCCCTTGCACAAGATGAGCAGGAAAATTCCATTGGAGATACCGGCAGCCTTTCATCCAATTCGAGATGATGGAACATGAATCTATTTCAGTTTTTGGAGGGCATGTCTTGCAATCCTGACCCGCAACCAACTGGTGGACATTGCGGGGCTGCCAACTGGCAAAACTCCAAATAGCTGAAAATAAATGAAACACGTGCAATAATCGGCATGCAGTTGCGTTCAGCTGCAGACTGAAACCCCATGTCTTAGAATTGACCAATGAGTTCATAGTCAATGCTCATACACTATCCGGAGCAAGTACGTAGCAATTGGATATGGAAATGTAGTGAATCAGGACACAAATAGTAGAATCCATTCATTCGGAAGGGGCCCCGCCCGCAATGTCGGGTGCATCAACATCGGTTCGGGTGGTCTTACTTTTGGAGGTACTTTTTCGCTGGGCGGCTGAAGAACATCAATCCTGTGGCCGTTCGTTGCACAACGAGTTTTCATTCGCGATGTTCCTGAGTTAGCGATATGCAAGTCGCCCAAAACCATGGATCGCACACTCATTCGTAAAACATTGCATTTGTAGAACTAACCGGAACTTTGTGCTTTTCTGATTTAAATGCGAACCCTCTGATGTTTGGATCGATGGATGGTTAAAAATGACTGCAAACGATAGAAAAGCAATGAGAGTTGCGGAGGGATGTCAAAGTAACACTTTAGCGTTGAAACATTAGCTAATAAAAGCTACGCACACCTTTAGCTCCTTGTAAGATTCGCAAGCCCTGTCAGAGCGAGATATATCTTCATTCCTATCCCCCCACAATTTCGCTCCGCTACACGTTCTCACTGCATATTCTCCTACCTACCGTGCAATCCCTGATCCTCGCTTCCCGAGTAATCCCCATTGCGTTCGTCTTCCCTCATTCAGGCTTGCACTCACCAACGATTGCAATGGCATCCGAGGTTTTCAACACCACTACAACAACCCACGGTCCTCTTCCAGTCAAAACCTACTGCCGCTCCGCCGATTGGACTGACGTTGCCAAATTCATCCTGGCGAACTACATCACTCATGCATTCACAGTCATTACACGTCCGGGCGAGCGAACCAAAGACAGAATTGGTTTCGTTCTCTGGTCACTATTCATGCCATTCGCAGGAGTTAGCAGGGCCATCGCGGTAATCTGTATGTGTGCGAGAACATCTGGGAACGATCTTGCCATGGCTCACCGAGCTGGTGCACTCTATACACTGGTGAAAGTAACTCTTCCGTCGTCAAAACTGGGAGATGGTGGATCGGAAGATGTTCAATGCAAGGAGGAACCGGAATATATTATTCCGACTGTGCAGCGCCCGATGTTGAAGCGGTATCTACTATCCCCCACCCCTGGCTCAGTTCTGCCAATGATACTAATGGGCTGCAGCCTCACTAGGTACTATCACCAATGGGGGGTCCAGGTTCACGGTAAACACCCGAAGTTTCCGGCCAAGGGTGAAAAAGTCATATACTACCCCGCCAGAGTTACCCAGCGTCATGCTGTCACTGCGCTTCCTTACCCGACTAACACCGAATCCAACGAGACACAACACCAGTCGTCACCAAAAGACACCGGAAATGTCTCAGTCACGGCAGTTGAGGATATGGATATAATAAGGTTAGAATATAGCCAATCATGGAGTGGATGGATGATCGCTTATGCCTGTTGAATTGTAGCACCAAGCAGAAGATCTGTAGCCAGTACAATATCCTAAAGGCGGCACTTGCAATCTTTCAAGTGCTATATGGATCCTGGGAACTGTACGTTGCTCGCGGTCAACAACTGGAGAAGTATGGATTCGCAGCATTCTCACTCACGGTGGTCCCATACGTCGCAATGTCTCTCTTGAACCTCCTTGCCACAATTTATAGACCGGAGTACTCACATGTGTACTTGGTACAGTACGAGAAACCGGGACCCGATTCGGTGGAAAAGAAATTGAACGGACTCATGTACGGTGCGGTTGGCACTATATGCCTTGACCCGGATATTGAAAACGAAAAACCTCGCTGGGGTTCCTATTTTCTGAACAGGGTTAAGGTATTCGACGATAAGCGCAATCATAAAGTCTGGAAAACGACCCTGAACATTACCGTTGCCGCCATTCTCGGAATCTGTGCTTACGGGGCACCGTATCTCGTCGCATACATTCTTACAGGTTTTAAAGCAGAAGAAAGTGGGCGGCTTGAAAGGATATGGATTATTGTGTGGTTGGTGTTTGGACAAATTCTCAGTCTTGTCGCAATCGTCAGGCGTCGGTCGATTTTCTCCTTTAATCATTTAAAGATGGTGGGGAGCTTGTTCGTGGTGGGTCCGCTCATAGTTGCTCCAGGGTTGGGTGTGTTTGTCATAGCCGCACGGATGATATTGGAAGCGGGAACATGTAGGACATTGTAGGAAGTGGTAGGGCTGTGTGAGTGAGCCAGATCAATCTTCACTAATTTATGTCGTGCAGTTGGCTGGGTATTTTCGTTGCGTCATGTAAGAATTAAATCTCAGTGGGATGTAGGGTTCCAGACGTGTTGGACATCGATCAGTGAAACCTCTAGGATCACTCATGGGAAAAGTGTTGATCCGTGCCCAATGGTCGCAGTGCCGAGGGTACGACTATTTAACTACACAGAAGGTCTCTGATTCAACAGTGGCCAGCAGTACACTTAAGTTAGAGTAGTTATTGTCGTTACAGCTATTACTAGATACGAAGATAGATAATTGTATTAAGAGACAGCCCGTCTTGGCTCCCGTGTACATTTCCGTGTGAGAAGCTATGACTATCCGTAGACAGTAGTCACACAGAGTAGGTGAGGGTATCTACACGTATACATACATACAGTGTAACAGCCGCAGGACTGTGTGTGAGTCATTCGCTATGATTCTAATGCTTATCTTAGGTCAATCTGATCGATCAAATCGGTTCATTGATCTCGAGGTAACATAAGACACCTGTCGCCGAGAAATTGAGCGACCGCAAGACAAGGATCCATCCTGCGGGAGTCGCCAGGATTTTCGGGCCGGATGTACTTGGGAACGGGAGACGAAATCCGGTACGTTTTAGCCTCGATCCATACAAACTTCTATCTGAGCAGGGGTTAACATTTCCGATTTTGCGTCCTAGGTACCTGAGCGTTTTCAAGTGTGACGCTTGATCACGCAATCACACTACATACAGCACCGAATGGTACATCTTAGCAAGTATAGGCTAGCACTCCTATGATATCGGTGCTTTAAGCTTTGTAGCTTTGACTAAGGGTGCGATCGACTGCACCTCGAAAAATCGAATGAACTCAGATGAAAAGTGTCCACAAAAAACCAAAAGCTGCTGTGACCTTGAACGAGAAACTTAGTTTCGACTTTTACCTTCGGAGGTGTTTTTTCTGGAACTCGCCACAACACCAAACGACTTGACCTACCTATCACCAACACAACATATATGGCTGTGTGCGCTTATTAATGTGAAAAGATATCTTTTCTCCATTAGTGATGTAATTCTTTAATTTAGGGGCTGTTGGGAGAGCATGCTGGAGGCATAAGCAATAAATGGCCCGCAATTCCATTGATATGGCTTTCCACAGCCAAACCCACCAAGAACTCTCCCCCGCAGGTACTTCCGAATGTGGTTTACTATCAATCACAAACTACACAATTTCAAAAATTGGACAACCGAACGCGCCCTTATTTCTTCTGATCCTTTCCAATGACTGCGTGGGTGCGGAAGCTGCAGCATTTTGACTTGGTATTCGTACTGACACAGGTGACAAGGTGTGCGTTCGGTAGTACAATTGCAGTCACAGCAGAGCTGACTGGTTCCGTTGAATTCATTGTCGCACTAAAAAAATATAATAGAGTGTCATCCTTATAACCAGACAAAGTCTTATCACCGCTTTATTCCCCGAATTATACGGTTCCTCGCTAGAAGCCAAAAAACTCACAACAAATACTATTAGATATGATCAGGAAAATTGCTAGATAGCTACGATCGACGCCCGTTCAAGCTCGAACCTCATTAGTTGATGCACGCAGATGTACCTCCGATAGCCTAAAGCTTGACTAACTCCCACCCATGTTGGAACATTACGGCCAATATACAACCGGAGTAAAGTGCCTCAAAAATCTTCCCCACCGTATAGAATTCGATCAACCTTTTAGTTGCAAAGCTGAATCAGTCAGCGAAATTGTACAGTGGATGATAGAGACAGAACCTACTAATACATCCAGAAAGGCTACTTAACGTTTAATGCAGACCAATTACTAAGAATTGATACATATGGTTATGTCAAAGGCTGCCCAACCTCCAGAGCCTGTGGGCTTTGTCACAAGTTGTAAATCACGTCGTAGAACATCCAACATATTTAGGAGTCGTTAAAGCGCATCATTACTATTACATTTCCCACCACTTTCCGCCCTGTCGAAATCAATATCTGGTTGTTCTAGGGACTTAAAAGAGGTCGCTTAAATGGTAATCAATGCCTTCAAGATGTTTGGCACTGTTGATAAACAGCTCAGTTGCGCATGCGTCGGAATTATGAGTTGGAATTACAATACATATTCATGGTTCGGTTATACCGTCTCAAAGTCAGACGCTGTCGGATATATATGAGTGACTCCCAGCAGTGGCCGCAAATCAAAATCGTCAAGTTGAGTGGTTTGTTTGTTTGTAATCATTTTGCATTCACCCCCCGAAGGGAGGGTGCCCAGCTAAGTTACCATAAGCCGGCCGACCACTAGTGGTCATGGCATTCAACCCCATTCCTGGAACTTCCTCGGTCTTCAACCAGGAGGGCACAAGGCCGTTGAAACTCCCAATCTCTCTCCTAGGCAAAGTCGTCCCATCCCACTTCCCCACAAAAACCGCCAAAAACAAGCGCACTAAAAAAGCAAACTGAAACAAAGGAGAGTCGTAAATACAATCTGTTCCTGCAGGATCTTCAAACCCGAAGGCGCGATCTAAACTGCCATCCCAACATCACAACTCCCCCCAGTCCTAAGCTCTGCACGGCTAACCCTTACGGGGTGGCCAACTTTCATATCTTCCGCCTCGGCAGTCATAAACCTCCGTGACTCCTCGGCTATCATCATATTTCGTAACGACCCGACTACGTCGCGGTCGCTCATCCTTCTCTTTCTCTTATTCCGGGGCTTCCGACCTCCTCCAACTTTGTTGTCCTCCCCTCCCTCCGGATAATCTTCCACCCCTATCATTGTCCTCCTTCCTCCACGTTATCGTATTTCTGAGTTCGATCACTCGGTCTCCTGACCCCTCGGATCTCCCTCGTCTTCGTCGTTGTCGTTTTGGGGTTGTCGGCTCACTCTGTGTCCGTTTCCCCCTATCATTTTCTCCCCTATCATCCTCCCTCCTCTTTACCGTTGCCGAAGCTCCAGCGTGTCGAGAATGCATAAGTGTGGGTGGTGGGGATGTTAATCACGGTGCTTTACCCGGTTGCCCAGGTTCCGCATCCGATTCGTCGATAATCATAGGCGTCACGTTGTCCTTTTCAACCTGCTTCGCCCAGTTTCGGTTTGTTACCTGTTGTGCCAATGGCGTTCCTGCCCTCTTTCGTTGTGCTGGCAGTACTGGCCGTGGCCTGATCGTAAGATCCTTTTTTGGTGTCGCGGGAGTCGCTGGTGGCTGCATTTCCGGGTCTGGCGCATTCCCCCTAACTTCTCCCAACTTTTTATTTTCCTCCACAAGGCTCGCTACAGTTGTTTTGAGCGTCGATACTTCCGTTTTCAGGTTGTCGATTTTCGAGTAGAGTTTTGCGAAACGGGTATCCATGACTTTGGTGAAAGCCTTGCCGACTATCTCCTCTGCCATTTCATTTTCCATCTCTAGCTGTTGTTCCTCCTCAGCCATACTGGCCAATTCGGACATCGTTGTTGGTTTTCGGGTGGGAGTTTTAAAGGCTCCCGAACTTGTAGTCTTCTCGGGTGCAGGCGTCGCTTTGCCTTTACCCTTCTTCTTTTTTGGCTTTTTCTTCTTTCCTCCACCCACAGGGGCAAGGATCGAAGCCAGCATCGAAGAAGCAACAGTATCACTGTCGCTTTCGCGGTATTTGTCGTATTCGGAATAACCGGACTCACTGGAGTCAGACTCCCAGGTATTGTCTTCGTTCATCATCTGCAATAAACTAAAGCGAGATGGAGTCGTTTGGGAGGAGGAGGGACCCGCGCTGGGCGTCGGAGTCCTCGAAGGGCGCCCGCCTCTAGGCATCGTGAAGCCTTAGAGAAAAAACGGGGCGGCTTGTGGTTGGCCAACGACCCACGGCTTGGCAAAAGCTAGCGGTGAGGTGGTGTGTCGAGGTGTCGGTGTCAAGTTGAGTGGTTCCCGAGCCAAGTTTTTTGAATTTGATGGTAACCACTCCCCCATTTGCAATGTTGAAAGGCTTATCTGGTTCATATGATTCGGAAATCTAATGTCAGTAACAAGCGATGACGGGCCGGGCTCTTTACCATCATTGACTACCTCGAAGATAAATTTCTTTATCCAACTTCTTCGGCGTGTGTGAATTTTTCAGGTTTCGAATCAACTCGTATTTAACCAAGTGCATCAGTCTCTGAAATAATAACTCCGAATTCTCTGAAGGGGGAATATCGGGATTTTGTGGTCGAAAGTGTCCAAAAGAACATATCTACCACAATTGTCCATTCCAATGTGGAATGCTGCAACTGCAGAGTGCTCTGATACCGGGAGGTCTAATACATCATCGCGAATCATCACAAGCCTAAGCTCATCTAGCTTCTCTCTTTGGTTTCTGTTGAATGGATTCGAAATCGAAACAAGCTTTACCCTCAACTTTTCCACTGGTGTTTGCAGACGAGCTGCCTTGTAGCCTGGTTTGACTCGTTGGATTGAATAATAGTCGTCTCCGGATATCTCAGCACACGACTCCAACTCCGAAACATCCGTAATGCGAACTTTTGGATACCCACTTGGGTCACTAAAATCATCGGCGTCCCATGGGTATATTGCATACTCCGACTCCACCGACATTCCATGTGCTCTACCGGCCGCAAGGATCATGGTAGTTTTGTTGACAGGTTTGATGGAGATACCAGGGACGTGATGACCCTCGGTGCTCTCGAAAATTATTCGCCTGCCGTTTCCTACAAGAATTGGCTTCTGGTAAGGGAATCGTAGTTGTATCTCCGCTTGAATTTTTCGATGTAGCATAGCATGCGTTAACGCACCCCCGGATTAGAGTGAATCTAGAAAATAGTGCGCTAACGCCCCATGCCGCAGTCCGTCCCCGTCCACGGCTTGCGTTTCGTTGGCCAGTTCGTTAAGGTGGCAAGCACCAAGCAGCTCGTAACCGTAGCAACGATGGCCTGTCCGTTTGTTGCAAGCGTGGGTCTCGGTATCTATGTCTGACGGAATCCAACAGATGTTGCGCTAAAGCCGACCGATCGTTTCGTAGCACAGAATGGTTTACTTTCTCGGTACTTCAGGTATAAGCTCCTCCGGTATCAGGCACAGCACCGCCAGAATCGCAACTACCAAGTACAACTGTGACTACCAATTGCTTCTGAACCATAGCGCCAAGTAGTGCAGCCAACTCGACATCGCGCAAGTAGCATCCTCCGCAGCATACGTCGTAAGTCACTAGAGCTTCGTCAAAGACTCCCTCGCCTTTAATCTCCGGATATACTGTCCTTGCTTGAGCACCACACCCGGAGAAGTGTTCATGGACGACGTCTCTAGGCTGGGCGCTGGCGGTAATGGACATCAGCCTACCGACGATGTTTTCGTATGTCGGCCATTCGGTCTCTTTTTTCATCGGTTTATGAGGATTTGCGAGATTAGGGGTGGATGTAAGTTTCAGTATATTAGTCGTGTTGAGGTCAAACGTCTGCTCAATGTATCGCTCATAACAGTCGATATCTCGGACGCAGCCTCGCAAGTTAGGGTATTGTAGAGTATGGCCGTCTTGGTCGCATCTGTTGTAGCCAGGCATGTAGAATCTATTCCAATCAAAAGGAACCATTTCATTTGGCTTGATGGGAACCGACTGTTGAAAGTAAAGATAGAGAAGCTTGATTGTGTACTATCTAAGAGGGCCACAAGGCCATATATATACAAGTGCGAACGCGTACGTACTCATCTATGTATAGATCCGGCTGAATGCCATCGGCCAGACAGCTATATCCCAGCCTCCCATACGGGCCATCATCTCCGGCCATACGAAAGCTGAGATCTATTTGTGCAACACCGATATTGTCGTGTGGACCGAGTGATACTGAGATGATTGACTCAGAATCGAGTCGGACTCTAGCTTGCTGTTTCCCAGAGATCCGTCAACCTGTTCACCTGCCGCTATGCGGATGGAACCCTGATCGTCGCCCTCCTGAGACGAACCGAGAAGTATAAACAATGCAATTTGCAACAAATGTTTCCCTATATGCTGCTGAAGCTTGAACGGGGGGATCCTTTCCTGCACAACGCACACGGTTGTGCCGTCTCAATTGGCCTTCCACATCTGTCTATCAAACTACCTCGCTGATCAACACTAATCAAGCTAGGATGTTGATCGCGGAGGTGTTTCTCAAAAGTCTCACATGACACTGACGCTTCACTACATAACTTACAAAACCATTCCCGGCGATGCTATTCCACTTCATGTTGGAACTACTCAGCCAGACTTTCGAACAGGTGATTAGCCCTATGGCAGTTGTCGAAAGTGCAAATGTATGGTCGGAGATCTCTTAATATGTGTTTTCTAAGGTTGCGTTTGTTAGCAGGTGGAACTTCACAGCTACGAGGGAGTCTTGGAGCGACTAGTTCGGCAATTAGAAATAGAAAAGATCAAGTTCGAGAACACTTGTGTGCTTCTCCTGGAGGGGATGCTCCCGGTAGACCGTGTCGTAGCGCTCGTGGAAGATGACCTCGAAGGATGGAAAGACCCTGAATTTCAGGATGCACTGGAACGATATTTGGGTACGAACGTAGCGGCAGCCTTCAACAAAGCTGTAGTCATCTTGAATGTGTTTCTCCAGGGCCTGGTGGAAGAAATTGGTCTACACGAGACTCGCCAGGTTTGTCAAGTTCATTACACCACACCATCATCAAGTCAGATTGTAGCATCCGAAAACTAACGTCACCCGACTTCACAGCCAAGGCTACTCGATACCAAGAGCCGACAGCGGCAATGGAACACACACCTTCGACAACACACCTCACCGCCTAGTTTTCCCAAGACTTCCCCTTTTTTGGGCAGGTTGCGGTTTTACTTTGGCTTGATTATCGCATACCGGTGTGTGTCCGCTCACCTGTGGGGAGTGTATCTTGTCTGTACATCGCTCGATACCACTCAGCATTGACACTGACCGGTAGTCCCCCTTCTGGGGCCACTCACCTTCTTTTCGGTCATTTTACGCCAGTTACGACGATTTACGCCATGCAGTACTTGTGAGGATAACTAACTAGGGTGTGACAGTGCAGCAGTTCAATGAAGAGTTTTTCTGAGGACAGCACGCTCCGACCCACGACACTCGGAGAGGCTACAAAGACCTGCTTGTCAGGCACGCGAGCACCATGAGTTGTTCCCATGGACGCATCAACCCACTTAAACAGCGAAAATCGGTAGACACATCATACAGCACTGTGCTTCCCATGGAGCACGGTTGGGGTATTCCTCTGCGATCACATCATATGGCACCCTGTGCTTGGCCAATGTGACACTGGATCTGAACAGTTACATTTCTGGGGGAGGACTAGAATATGGTACCCTGGGGTAGTGGAAGAGGGGAGGGGGTGATATTTCGTTTTTGGGTAGTGGGTGGAGAGCTCTGCCATCTAGCCGGCTCGCCCGGAGGCAGAGGGGAATCGGTCTTTGTCATACTCTAATTAGAGTGAATACAATATGATTAAAACAAAAACAAAAAAAAAAACTGCGGCAATGGAATAAGCTCAAACTTATCCTTGGCCGGAGGAACCATACTGCAGTGCTGGACAATGTCAACAGAATCAATGCGGGTCTACTACAACTCACAATGCAACGGACCTCAAAATTTCTGTTTTTTGGAGTCACTGAAATTGCCGAGCCGACGAATCGACCGGCCCTGCAGCAATCACGAGAAAAGCAGTAACACGGGATTCCGTCGAGGCTTCGGCTACTTTTGAAAACATAACGCCGACGTTGCCGGAGAACAAACAGCACATGCAAGATAAGCAAATCAATCAGCTGGCTCGAAGGGAAAGGGAAGAGTAAGTGTGAAGTCTAAAAGAGCAGTTACGAACCTTATAGCTCTATCAACATAAAGCGTTTGCCGATGTAGATACATCTCGATCTAAAAACCAGAATTTACCGGAATAAAAGCTTTTTGAGGGCCCTTCAACTTTGAGTCCGGTAGAAAATATTGACATTTTCCGTCAGCAGACCAGCTATCAATGTCAGAGACCCCCACAAGCCTGGCCATGTATGGTTACTTCAGACGACCAACAAGAACTTGAAACCTTGCGATTCGGTAATTCCCAGTCGCAGCTTACTCTCTTTGACCACATCAAGATTATTATTGAGAGATACGCCGGTATGTCTATACTCTGATGGGCTGTGAGACAGCCTAATAGACCAATCCCAACGATTTGTATCTCTTGGAATCTTGTAGGCTACCTCGAATTACCAGACTCACATATAAGGTTCAATGATAACACATACTTCATAGAGCTGTAGCTATATTGTTTATATTGATCTGAGGCCGCTGGCATGCACCTTTCAAGCGCAATGTTATCGTTCTACGGGAGCAACGATGACCACCAGTACAACATCGAGAAGCACCGGGGGTGCAATACCCCAAAGCTTGAATCCCATGCTCGGGGTCTCCAGTTCCTCCCAAGGGTTTGTAGGGGTGTCGCTAGCTGGCATCACCAATAGGACTAATTAACAGAACGCCAATCTACAGATCCCAACACTTGGCAACACCCCCGGGGCTACTTCTACGCCTTCATTATCCGGCGGAACAGCCCATGGTGAAAAATACATCCACTGGTGTGTTGATTCGGCGGCAAGGGACACTAAACGTCATCATGGGTATGTCGATTCCCCAAGTATGCCCCTGTTAGTGGCAAACACTTCATCAATGAATTGAATAGAAGTTGTGAGCAGCTTCGGGGCTGGAGATTGAAGTTCTTCTTTACTATCTGTACCAAAGCCAAAATCGTCAAGGTCAGGAGTTAAAATATAGTAGCACAGCTAACCAGAAGATTCCAGTTTGTTCGGGCGTTCTGCGATGATGACGACTTAGTTGGCTGTTTGGATGGCAAACTTGAAGTTTCCGAACTTTCTAATGAGCCGGACTATTAGTTTGTGTTAGTGGGACGAGATGTAGCCATGCACCTTACCTGCGTTGAAGTAACACTAGCTCATCAGCTTCGATACAGATCGCACTGCAAACATGCAGCTTCCGATCAGTTCATCTCCTACATTCTAAAAAAGGTTATCGGAAAGCTAGAAAGAGCTGGAAGATATGGGTTGGACTACATGCATGTCAAAGTCTGGCATTCTACAAGACTCTCATGGCCCATGCTCTAACTCAAGGACCATTCTGGGGTTTTGCTGCCTACTGGCTAGTAAAATATCCCGGAGACATTCAAAATGCGCTGCAGCCAGCTTTATATATGTTGGTATTGGTGACAGCGGTGATTGGCGTCGCAGATTTCTGTCAAGTAGAATGAGTATGGGAATATGAGGTATCAACTGTTTGCGGTAGATATCCTTTTCTCGGCATTTTCGAAGGTAACTACACAAACGGTGAAATTAGCAGTCGGGTGAGACAATTGGAGTCAAGGGCAAATGCAGTGGAGTAAGAATATCATGCATGATATGTTCATCTTCGTTTCAAGGGAATATCTCGAGGGTTTGATATTTAATATATATGCAGAGGATATGGGTGATCTTGAGAGTAAGCGGTAATGTGTCTTTAGTCACTCAATATGCTGAAGTTTCTAATCTTAGTCTTTGGGGGGAATTTCTTGTCTCGTGCCCAGTCTCTCGTTGCCGAATCAGCTTGCGAATGAGGCTCTGGCGGCCGGGCACGAGACAAGGGGATTTCAACTTTCTTATTGTTCTTTTTTCAGCTAAAAACTTCTCGTACATCTATCGTGTTGAGACTGCGTTTTGTGCTTTAGCTCTCCCAGATCTGCTATTGACGTATCGAAGTTATGCACTGCTACTAAGACGCACAATGAGTCCTACTGACAATGGAAATGGTTTAAGCATTTGTACTTGGCAAAAGAGACCATAGAATTCAACAGATAATCACTCGGTGGTTGCGGTCACGTGCCACTCCTACTTTATGAAGTTTAAAACCCAAAAGAAAGCATAACATTATATTAATGACTTGTACTGCTTAAGTATTTAAGCAGCTATTGTTGTAATTGTACCGCATATATTTTGGAGGTTCTCTATGTTTATTACCACCATAGCGTTGCTGCCAAGTTACCCCGCAGCTAGCGATCATTGTGTACCTACATTACCCCACGCCTTCTCCATCACTTTCACTGCGGGGACTACCACCTAAACAATCGTCTATCTACAATCGGAGCATCTCTCTAGGCCAGTACTAATTGGAACTGCCGGAAATCCGACTTCGTAGGTGGAGAGAGACGACGAGCGCCAGTGCAATCGCATACAGTGCATGTTAACCTGCAGTGCGAGGTCGCCACCGGAACGTGTTAACGAGCAGATGCAGAGACGTGAGAAATGCAATTACCGAACTTCTATCCCCCCGTTACACACAAGCCCCATTCCAAATCTTATACTGCGCTAATTCTCCATTTTTTGTCAGTAGTTGCTCGTTTTCACGAGGCCTACACCACCGATGATGTGCCTCCTCAGAGCAGCAAGCGGTGTTTGATCGGTCGTGTATGATTCCAGGCGGTAGAACATGCGCTTCGTGACGAGTCTGACAAGTGTTCATGCTACATTAGTTGTTGAGGTTGGAGATGAGGGATCGTTAGCGGAACTAGCTGTATCCTGAACGTATGGTCCCGAGCTGATCCGGTGGATGCGGATTATAAGCGGTCGTATGAGGAATACCGGGTGACAATATTCGTCGCATGGCAGGACGTCGGACGGTATGCAACCGGATATAAGTTTTACCGATAAACAGCCCGCCCAAGCATGTATATACACCTTCTCTTTGTCTGCTTTAGACTATACCGTCGCGAATACAATCTACATTTTTTTCTGCTATCTGCGAGGGTTGTGATTACGGGGTAATATGCCTGGGAACTGGCTCGACGGAATAACTAACGATGCCGTCGTTGGTGAACGATGGTTGGTTATGCTTAGTGCAGTTTTCTAAATCCAAACTCAAAGATCTCCGTCACACTAAACTGTCCAAGCACTCCCAAGCTAACGTTGACGGTAGTATTTTCCCAGCGGCACTTGTACTTTTCTAGTCATCCGCAACCCACCGTCCATTCCGTGTGTGTGGATTGCTAACGACTATCCGCTAGGCTTAGAGGTCTCTGCTAGTTACTGCGATATAATTGCGAGCGAACGGAGGGCAAATCGGCATCAAACGATTGTTGTGGCACTGTGGTCTGGGATCGAGGGATCTAGGAGTTACGTGACACACGCCCGCAAGCCTACCCGCGCTTTCAACGTCGTATTTTGTTTGGGGGGTGTCTGATATCGGATTTTTCTACATCATATTAATTAGACATAAACTACGATCCTTTCAGGTAGCCCATTTCGAACATAGCCGCACCCACTATGGGACTCATGCAGAGAATCTTTGGGTATTCCAGTGCTACCCTTTGCCACCAGATATACGACAACTCATCCCATTGTGTCATCGAGTGATGAGTTGTGTTGGAATATATATACAATCCTGACATTAGGACTTCACTTCCAAAGCAAGTTACCTCCAGAATTGATATAGCTCACCCACGGATGTCGAAGGCGCTACAAGTAGATTACAGCCTGCGACGGGTAATGGAGAGTGCCAGGTGCAGAAAGTGGTAATAGTAACGTAGTCCACCTCTCGTATTCGGAATTCTTCGCTTCGTTAGGCTTAGATATTTTGTAAAGTGATTAAGGGGGCTAACGGTGACAAGCTGTATTACGGCATAGCTGGAGAACTCAGTGCGGACTTTGTGGTGTGGGTCATGACAGCTGTCCAGACAGACATGCATTCGTTACTCACAACTGCCTAGCCTAGCGCGAGACCGGACCACGGGAACATGAAGGTGAAGTTTGAAGGTTGATGCTAATCGGAGGATTCTACCCTGCCCCCACCATTCCTAAGCTAAAGCCACGTGTGCCATCACACACATGAGGCGTCACACATCTCTCGTAGGCTAAAATCAAATACCAAAGGCACTTTCCCGGATTCCTGCGGGGAAAGTGGGGCTGATAAAACGGCGACCCGTAAGACGCAAGGTTCTGATACCCGATCTCGTTCACCCACCCACCAGTGTTCGGCGAGACACTGCATAACTAGACTAGAGTTAGAAGGTCATTTTAGGAAGCAAGGAACTGCGGGAACGAAAATTAAGCAGCTTGAAACAGTCCCAATTTTACGGAATGAATGCGATTGGCTGAAATAGTTGAAAGAGCTTAAATTTGACCAGCTTTCAAGATCGTGTTCTTCATCTTTTTGTCTCACTGTAATCCCCCCACGGTCCCAGTACCGAGTATGTCTAACGTGCGGGAAGATAAGCGAGAGAGGCACGTGATTATGAGATTATGTCGCAATTCAGCTTTGCAGATTGATCTACAATAATTGAAGTTCCTACTGGTGTACGAGTGATAACTAGGTAATACGAATCAGGGCCTCATGACGTGTTGGATAGGAACTTAGCTCACGTATGCAGCATACATCTTTCATAATTGCAAAAGTGCGGCATGGGCCTTAACGGTCACCCGTCACCCGAGCTGCAGTTTGTTTACCGAGTAGTCACGAGGTGCATCGAGCGGAGCTTTAAGAAAGTCCTAGTATATCTTTGTCACTTGATGAATAGAGCCCGTAAGTCCGGGACTTGGAATAATTCCTGCATAGATTCTAGGACTTTCATTAGCTCGGATGAAAAGTTCAAACTGGCTTCGGCGGCTGCTTAGATCACTTGTCTCTATACATGGATAAATATCAGGCCAATGCAGATCAATGGAGTCAAATAATGATAAGTTCTCGGGTATAGAAGGCGAAATCGGAAATGTTTAATCCCCGCTCTGATAGAAATTTGTATAGATCGAGGCTAAACCATTCCCTATTTCGTCTCCCATACCCGAGCACTGGACTTTGATACACAGCAGCATAAGCTACCGCCATATTACTTCACGTAGATCGACGCCAGAGGTACTTTAAAAGTGGATAATTTGGCAGCAAATTTTTAAGGCAAAATCAAATACTGCGGGGTAGCTCAGGTGTACTTTCTTAGGACGCAAAGTGCGATATACGTGGGGGTTCACATGTATCCTGACCGATGTATCTCGAATCGTTTTCAATACGTTAATTCCAAACCTGGATGGATTCATCCGGTTTCGGATATCACGGATTGCCATCAAGTCAAAGACTTCCGAGGTCAAAAAGCCACTAATGAAGTCGCGTATGCAATCTGGAGCAACAAACGAGACGGAGGCATCCAGATGATACGGTCTCGAGTGGCCGAATGATTGTTGTTTCGTAGGTGATTGGTGGATCGAGCGATGCGGTGCAGAACTTTACGAGTGTACTGCGTTCACGATCCACAAAGGTTGTTCTAGCTGAACCATCAGTGCTGCGTAGCAACGGACGTTGGGCACTTCACGAAACTCTTGACCAATGCCATTACACCCAAAATCATATCCAGGGGACATCTTTGGTGGCTCAGTTAGAGAAAGGTAGGTACCACTTCATGAGTGCAGTAGTCTGTGCAATGCCATACTTTAACCCTAGAAGGTGCGGAGAAGCTGGGGCACGCATCATGGTCGGCCGATCAATTGGTGTAGGCCTAGACCATCTTGCCAAACCTGATTTGACGCTACAATGTCGATTCGACGGGTAGTACATGAAAGCGAACGAAAATTAGTTATTATGGTGGGCTTAATATGGCATAAAGAGGAAGTTAGCCATGTATCGGGATGATTCGAACCGCCCTAGAAAATGCTTTAGCCACTCACAGTTGCTCGGCTATCCCCCACATGCTCACGCAGGGTGGATTTGTTTTATTTGGGTACTGATCAGCGGGTGGCAAAATTTCATTGGCCGATGGCGACTTTGAGTGAACTGGACAGTGCTGCTTCCAATATCACTCGCCCATCCTCTGGCCCCGCAGGGGATAAGTCGCTTCTCGGTGCCACCCAGTTTCAAAAGGGCCAAACGCAGACGGTATGAAATTTAATTCTTCAATATGATTGACGCTGATGCCCAGCTCCAATGAAAGAGCGTTTGTATCAAAAAAAAGATAGTAGTGTAATATCAGCGCCAGGTGCCGGCGGATGTTTAATGCAGTTGAGTGAAAGTGCATGTCTGCAAACGATGATAACATCCTGTCATATCCTGAACTTCTCATTTTCGGGGTATTTGTCTCATATGAGGTGATGTACAGAAAAAGCTAGGCGTATAAGTCTATGCAAAAGATGAAAATGCCGATAATTATGAAAAAACAATCCGAACTTGAAAGAACGTGTCTGACCAATACGTTGATGTAATCTCCAATCAATCCACTTTCATACCACCAAGATATGCACCAATTATACATCCCATCATGTCAAGCCAAACTTCAACACGAGCTAGCCCCAGCACGCAAATCACTTCAGAATGCAGATCATCTCTTCTTCAGAGTCGCCGAATGTGAATGATTCGCACTCGCCTTCCAGATTAAATGTTGGAGGGCCACCTTGAAGCCGTGCACAGATGATATCGTCTTGCCGTTCGCCACCCGACCCCCGCTTCCCAACATAGACTTTCCATCGATTTCCATCCTCAAGTGAAGCTTTGTCTAGGTTACGTCCCGAAAACCACGAAAACTCGATTTTTCGGTATTGCACGGCATAGATTTGCTCCCCTGGTGCACTAAACCCCCCTGCGGTCTTATATTGATTCCGTCGTGAAAGTCCAACCGTAGCGTTTGGGGTACCATGGCTAGGGGGTAGTGCTCCTGCTGTCAAGGCCAAAGTAATAGCCCGAGCAACGGACCCGTCGAGACAATCGCTGAAATTTCTCGAGACACTGTTCATATGGGTAACCTGGGCGTCTACAACTGTTCTTAACCCAACGACTAGAAACACATCTCTTCGCCGCTTAGTGGAACGTTCCAACCATTCCCGCGCCCCATTGCTTCGGCATATCTTAGAGAAGTATTCATCGGAATTTTTCAGTTGGTAGGTCTTGCACACTGCAGCGTCGACGGTGGTAGTGGTATCAGTGCTTTTATCGAATGCTGCCGAGAAGACTTGTGTTAAGAAAAGGTTGAAAGCAGAGCCCTTGGTATGTTCGAGTGTGTCGTGAAAGTCTTCGATTTGGAGTTGAACGTGGTCGTCTGCGAGCAGTGGCGAACAAAGTGGGGTGTGAGAGTTTTGTGAGGGGCTCTCAACGCTCCCAACAAGTTGACCAAGTACGACAGCGCCCCACGACAACAAGTGATTCGAGACCCATACTCTTGTCATCGATTAAGACTGCAAGGGGCAATGTAGAATGGTTGGAGTAAATGATGAGCTGAGAATGAGTTAGAAGTTATGAGAAAAACATTGGGATGAGGAGAATATAACAAACATAATAATAAGTGTTCAGGTGCGGCTCTGCTCCAAATTTATTTCCACAGCGCATATCAACTGCCTTTTTATAAAGCCGATTAACAATAGCGAGGCCACTGAAGGCAGCGATTAGTTAATTGTGCGCAAAAAAAGGAAAAAAACTCCTTGTTCGTGGTGACGAATGTACTCCACACAGGTACTCTAAAACTAGCTCATAACTCACCCAGATTGTACCTTACCAGGCTCTCCTAAGCCACAAGACGGTAAGGATGCAAGCGCGTTTTAAACAACTTCCACTCGATGAAAAAAAAACACTCGGCAGATTGTAAAGTTGAAACATTTCGCTCAGCACCAACGCGGCACGTCGGAATGACTTAATCTGGCAATACGCACTAGAGTTCCCGGCTCATGCATACCTGGCCTCGCGTATTTATGTATTTTAGGGCATTGTCTTATGAGGAGCAGTGACGTCTTCCTCTACGCGTTTCAGATTATGGAAAACGTCTTCACCGATTCGATTCGGTGCAAGTACCGCATTGGGACACATCCGTCGCAGTATTGTTGTAATTCGTAGAGGTTATGTACTAGGGTACAAGGGTATATGGGGCGCGGTGACACAGGGCAAAGAGCGCCCGACTTTTTTCCCCCATACAACGAGAAATGCCAAGATCCTCATCATTCACTACACCACCTCATGCATACGGCCCAGGCGCCTTATTAGGGGCGTGGGCGCGTCCAGCGCCCACACCTAACAAGCCGCTAGCGGGGCACCCCGCTCCCAGCTCCCACATCTATTCAACTTTGAGCTCAATTAACTCCATGAGTTTTACTTTGACCAGGATATTGTTTATATATGAAATGTAGTTAACAAGATGCTCTTTCACTTGCTTGCCTCCTCTTTTAGTTTTCTCCAATATTCAAGGAGTTGTTGTAGATCAAGTACAGTGGCCTAGAACATACTCAGCACTGCTGATGCTGCTAAGCACTGCTTAGCACTACTGGTATTTTGCGTCAGGTAAATTATTTCTACCTGACACTTAGATACATGTTGTATACCATCAGGTCAATCTTTTCTACCTGACACTTAGATACATGTTGAAAACCATCAGGTAAATCTTTTCTGCCTGACAGTGAAGTGCATCTGTGATGAGTGACAGCTCATGACTCAAATGTAGTGACCTGAACCAGTTCACAGACACTTCTAGTATCTGCCCAAGGATAATGCTGAATCTATCTACATATGGTAGAGCTACTCTATGCAACAGGGCATGGAATTTGACCAAGAATTGGCAGACTTATGGGGGTGGTTGGTAGGTGGGCAGATGGAAAAGAAGGAGGACTACCTACCCCACTTGATTTCTCCACCAATTCTGGTTGGAATTCTGTGCCCTTGCTGCCAGTGTCTCTTGTGGATAGCAGAAGACTATTCAGAGTCATCTTGGTGATTTCTAAATAGTGTAAAATGTCACTTGGGTGAAAATTCCCTGAGTTATACTACTATAGAGTGTTTCCCAGTATTGTAACTTCGAAATTGTATCTATTACAACAACCACCCATCCAAATATGCCAATACCAGTACCAATTGACAGCCAGCAAGCCATATATGCTCTGATATCATCACTAGCAAGTTTGATTTACAATTGGTGATAAAACAGGTGAGTCAAAAGAAAGACAAAAAATCCGCCAGCTTCATGGACTCTCACTCACATTTTCAACTTGCTCAAAATTGGTCCATTTGACTTGATTTTTGGATGCATATGTAGGCCTTGCAGTTACCTATCATACTGCAGTCTCCGATCTTCTTTCCATTGTGTTGTTGTTGAGTAACTTGCAATTTTGAAAAAATACCGGGATTTCTTTGTGCAGTGCAAGGCGCCCCACTAATGGCTTGTTAGGTCCCTAATAAGGCGCCTGGGCTGTATGCATGAGGTGGAGTACAAAGCGGTTTTTATTCGCCTTTGAAGTTTTGAAGTCTAGCAAAGCGAGAAACCCGACAAATAGAACAGCGTATACAGTCAGCTATGTAAGCTAGCGACAAAAACGACGGTATTTTGATAATATGGCAGAAATCTTCGGAGTAGGCTCCGAACCACAGTAGCACATGCACCGCAGCTGAGCTGGCAGTATGCATACAGGGGTGTTGAGCACATATGCATGTGCAGATACAGCCTCACCAGCATTCCGTTTTTAGCGCATATCGACAAGAAGAGCCTAAATAGATAGATCTAGGGGCCGTTTCTGCGCCCCACCGAATTATATCGCTATATTGTAGTCGAAGAAACCATGCGCTCTTTAACGGACTGCTGCATTTTGAATATTGTGATTGGAATACCCTAGATCTGAGGGCGTTTCAAATGTCAGGACGGGGAGATCTGGGTGATTTTTTGACAGCCGCGAGATAGTGATCGGGAATGCTAAGATAGGTGTACTGCTGGGGTGGCTCAATGCGCGGTGAAACAAGTTGGGATGCATGTTGATGTTGTCTTAGAAAAGTACGCCGTCACCACATCTCCATAGAATACACCGTTCGCTCTCCAAAAGAGGCACTGAAATCGGAGCGTTTGACCTCTTATGGCACTAAAATTTGGAGATACCCAGGAGCCACGCCCAAGTCTTCACATCAAGATATACATTCGCTCTAATTCTTCTTGGTTAACCGTTGGAAGTACGAACGATGTCTATTACACCCTCCTACAACTAGATATATTTTGCAGTCCACAAATTATAGTTCGGAATGCCTTTAGCGAATCGCGTCGAAGCTACAAATCCTTGTTGTGAGCCTGACTCGGATATGTAGCTACAAATGGTCTTTGGATTTACGGTCTTTTCGTGTAAGAATGTCTTTTGCCTGCAGAAGTAGCGTGCACTGCCCAGCGATGACCCATACCAAACAAACAGTTGTTCGGGGCTTCAAGTTGAGGCATCTGTAAAGTGTTGCGGCTTATTTGCCAAGTACGGCTTAAGTCTCACATTATACATTATATGATCGCCTTGTTCCCTGACTCGAAGCCTACCAGGAACGAGTGTGGAAGCTTTAGCCTATAGTGATTAAAGGCGAAGATATCCCTACTATGTATACAAGTGCTGGAGACGGCTTCGCCGCGTTTGTGGACATTAAGGTAATTGAAATACATTGTCTTCAGCCAGCTCCCAACCAGAGCTTGAGTTTGGCTTGAAAGGCAGCAAAAAAGGTAAGGAGCAGGGAAGAGGATATATAAAAGGTGAAGAGTAGTAGGAGTCAGGCAAGCAGCAACTTTAGTATCTATCTACCCACCCCCACACTTCTGCATATACCATTTCTAGTTTGCATGTTATTGACTCTGTATCTAGTACATGGCATTAGACTCTATAGAGAAGAGTTCAGTTGAAGCCATGGCTGCAATAGTGGCCACCACTCACTGAAAACACATTGGCAAAAGTGCAAATTGACTACTGACTGCACAATGCATACATGCGTATGCGCGCAGCTCATAACAAGCTTTCTGTGGACCCCTGCCCAATGTGCAGCGTAAAGATATCTATAGTCAATGTATAGAGATGTGTCTGTGGACCAATGGATCTATATACGGTTGGTGGCCAGTGATGGACCTATACCTGTTGTTACTTTCTGGAATCGTCGCTGTTATACCGGTACTGTACACACTATCACTGGACCTCTAAATTACCATTGAAGAAGAACATTTGAACCTAACGGTGTGGCTGAAACGACACCCGGACGAAGCTATCGCGCTGTATGCGTATTAACCGCCGCCAGGCTCTATACGAATTCACCACCTGAATTACCAAAGAACTGGGGGCAAGTCATTCGAAATGTCAATCATTACCACTCCGACGCAATGGAGATTAGCAGTACATTTTGGATACCGGATATCACCAACTGGTGGCACCAACGAAATGCAACGCGCTCTTAGTACGCCTATCACTCAAATGTGGCACACGACATATTCTCTATCATACCACATGCGTCAGAGTGGAGGCCAGCTTGTCCCTTGGGCGAGATGTTATCGGCTGCAGGCAGTCACAAACCAAGGGTGAGTCCCTTCACGAAAATGTTGAGGTAGGGTAGGTTGCTTGGGCAAATAATGGGATATTGGCAGGCAATGTTCCAGCATTAGATATCTCTAACACCGAAAACAACTCAGAAATTGCAGCCAGAGGTACAGGAAATGATATTGCACAAAATGGCCAAGGTCCACGACTTTTTGGAGATGTGGCAGGGCATCCAATACTTATAGGCTACACAAGAGTAATCTAGCGCTCAAAATACGTAGATGAGAGCCGTAGGATCCATTTCGGATATGGAAGAGATTGTCAAAGCATGTTGGTCACTATTTCAACATGATGGTGTGGCTGTATTTACATTGTCAGAAAGATCACCTTGGCCACCAGCTTTGTCTACAAAGTACCTCCCTGGAGAACGAACTCAAATATTAAATATCCACCGAATCAGGAGAATCGACCAGCACCTAGTTGAACGTGATGAGGATAGCACACCTGAAATCTTGTCGGACACCAAAAATTGGCTGAATTGGAGTGGGGACTTGGATAATCCAAACAACAGTGCAGACAATTGCGCAGTATTGAATGAATCCCAGAGAGACAAAGGTAATGGCATTGAAGATCTGGAAAGCCCAGAGCAGCGGGATCTGAGTGCCGCACCAAATGTTCCCAATTCATCCGGCCCACACGGATGTTGCAGAGGCAGGTTGTGAGGTTATTGTTGATGGTCCATACAATGGAAATGAGGAGGAATAAAGAAATTAAGAATAAGTAGAACACAATGCGTCACTATGTTTCACCTGCACATATATGTAGCTTGACGGAGAGTTTCCATTAGGGATACATTCCAGGCAAATGGTGAGCAGTCGCATGTAAATATAGGTTCATAAACAGATGTATAGCAGGCGCAAGGATTCATTTACCAAGTTACCTAAATTTAAATGGTATGAGAGCGAACAGTGCAAGAATATCACTGGGCTCTGCTCTGCCATGGTGACCCGTCTCAATCTGTTAGAAATACAACCAATATGTTCAAAACATTATGAAAACAATTATTGATAGCTGCAGATGTTAAATGAACAACACATCAAAATGAGCGTCAAATGAGCATCGATGATTTTTGGTCTTTTAAGTTTGGGAATTGAATAGTGATTTGGTTGCTGTTAGGCATAACCTACATATTCCCAGCTTTTATAGGCAAAAGAGACAGCAATATGGTCGCCGCTCAATATTGGGAATGAGCGTCAGTGAAGCGTCAATGATTCTTGGTGTTGTATCTTGGGTAATATATGTTCGGATTGGGTGCAGACATCTATTAATACGATAGTGGCAGCCTGTATTTGCAGAATCAACAGCCCCACGCACCCTGCCACATTTTGAAAGTGAGCATGAATTGAACATCGACGATGTTCAACGTTGAATGTTGGGTAATCCAAATTCCGATTGGTTGCAGACATCTATTGATGCGACATTGGCAGCCATTATTGGCAAAAACCACACCAACACACTCCCTGCCGCATTCTGAAAATGAGGGTCAATGGAGTGTTAATGATTTCTGGTGTTGTAAGTAAGGTAATTGAATAGTGATGGGGTTGCTGTTAGACATAACGTACGGATTGGCAGCTTTTTTAGGCAAAAGAGCCAGCAACATGGTTACTGCCCCATACTGAGAATGAGAGTCAATGGAGAGTCAAGAATGTTTGTGTTGCATCTTGGGTAATCTAAGTTTCGATTGGTTGTAGACATCCATTAATGCGATAGCGGCAGTCTTTATTGGCAAAAACGATGGCGACATGCTCCCTGTCACATTCTGAAAATGAGCATCAATTGAACTTCAACAATTTTTGTTCTTACACATTTGGTAATGAATGCATCACACGGATATTCAAACACAAAGCAGAACTACTGACCACCTTGATAAGCAAAAATATATTATATCAAACGAAAAACACGGCTTCCAAAATAATCAATATTGCGAGCCGCAAAACACGCGAAAATAAATTAATGCCTGTTGAATACGCGATTTTGATAAGGCACAATTATCAAACTGCAAACACAAAAGCCTTCTCTGAATAGAGAGATGGACCCGCTGGGCAACCTGCTGGCAGCCTGGCACATTCAGATGCGGCAGGGAGATTTCGATTGAACTGTACCCGAGTTGAAGATTCAAGGGTATCGATAACCCAGAACACCAATATGGCAATGATTCGGTATGGACCCGGACCCGGACACGGACCTGATGTGACAGCCCAGAACCGTTGGTAACAATCCTTCTGCCAGGAAGTAAAGTGTACGCTGGCCATTCATTAGCCGATTTCGACACTTTCTTCTTTGGATTTAGAACGTGTGCACTGCCTTCCACATGCTGTGCTACAGGAAAAAGATACTGACTGTCAGGGAGAAAAGAATCAATGAATTCCAAATGCTGTGTGTTGGAATCAAAACGGTGGGGATCATAAAGCTCCGCTGCGGTGTCCCGGGCTGATTGAATCAAGCAGGATGTAACCTTATCGACTTGTGATTAAACCTGGTACCAGTTTCAGCGTGTAATATCCAATGCAGACCATTCTGTCAGCATATCTTCTTCCAGATCTTGTTTGTGCATCCCTCAAATAATATGGACCAAATGTTGTTTTGCTGCTTACTGGTGTTCCAGTACTGCTCGATTATCTGCCAGTGTAGGGCGTCAGCTAATGCACTCACAAAGTGTTGGGTTGCATCACTTGGCATCTGCCAGTCGCTTGCACTCATATACGTCCGCCTGTTCCACCTGGAGAGCTCAAGGAGTCTGCCTGTTGCAAATAAAAGATGCGTCAGGTCTGAGTGACCAAATTGATGGACGCTGTGACTGACAGAGACAACTGATCAAGGTGTAGACACCTCCTGCTGTTGCAGGTGCCACTTCCTCTGTACCAGTTTTCATTGGGTAGCTAGCGTTTGTGGTGGATTTGTAATGATCGCGGCGGCTTCTGGATTAGTGAAGGGGGTAGCCAGGTTTTCAAGAGTGCTGAGAGGAGTGGGAGTGCTAGCAATGCCATTTGCGGGGCTGGATACGACCCGACGCGTTGGGTCTGTCTTTGAGGTTCCTCCGGGTGCTGGTGTGCTACGACTGCTTGTACCCGGCATGGGGGATGGAGTATATATTGACCGTCACTGTGTTGCGGACGGGGTGGAAGATACGCGTTGGGTCATATCTGCAACGCAAGAATTGTTCAGCGAAGATGAGGAAATAGAGTTCTGACTTTGGATTATAGAGGCTACGGAACTCCCTCCATGACTGGAATGCCTCTCGCCAGCCTCTAGAGACACGCGTCTCTTTGCGGGTGGAAGTGGAGAATTCTTTGAAGCCCCACACTTTTGTGGATTGTCACTATGAGCAAGTCTTCGAACATTTTGTAAGACCGGAGTCATGTCAGAGTGAGGCCTTTCAGAAGGCATAGTGAGATATAGATGTTTGACATTAAGAATGCACAAACAATTTCCTCTGCATGCATATGCAACAGCAAGAGAAGTAGATATCTTTTAGAGCGACCAGAGAGGGATTCGACTACAAAGAGAGGTGCTTTGGAGACCATGCTAAACTCTAAACCGTGACAATACTTGGGGACGAGCTCCCTTGAAAAGCATTGAATTATGGGGTTAACTGGCAGCAGAATGAATGCAGATTAAACTCAGCATTGATTTTCACTGTTACAGCGACGTCTGGAGGTCTATTTGCACCGCTTGAAGGGTGTTTATGCCATCTTGGAGCGTTTATCATTGAATTGCACTCAGTCTTGACATAATACTTCGAACCATCGATTGTATATAACCGTAGCTTTCGAGTTGAAATCCCTTTTTGGCATAGGTAAAAGCAGCGCAAAGCGAACACTGACATATTCTCGATCCTATGACATCAGTGGCGGGTGCTTTTTCCACTGCTAGGCGTGTTGATAACCGTATTGGATCATTGCAAAGCTCGAACGACCTGAGAACTACTCAATTTGCTGTGCTATGCACGGGACCTGAGCAGTGACAGTGTTGCGAGATGCAATAGCAACGCTCGGCATCGTAAACATTCCTCACCACGAGTACTAAATCTTGTTTCGATGCTTCACTTTCATACGCTGCCTGGTGGTTGTGCAAGATGAAGGCAGGGCCGTGTTGGTTTCTTTAACCAACAAAATGCAGGTTATGAATCAAAATCATCATATCTCACAAGTTGAACCCAGAAATTGCAGGAACTTGAGTAAATATATCCTTTCTTCCCGCCTACACCTCCATTCCCTTTTTCTCCCCTGTTAAACACACCACCAGCATCCTCTACTATCTGAATATAATGTGACATGCCTCAAACAATGTCTCTTGTTTGAAAACACACCTGATAACCCACACCACTTTTTAAGTTGCCTCTGGACTTCCCTCCACAACTTGCAACTATATCATAATGGTAACGCTTCGGATGTAGATTCATTTTCAACTCACAGCAATGGCACCAAAGCACAGCTGCAACAAATTGTTGAATGCTAGGGCAATGATGCCTACATCGGTTACAAATCGACACCTGACATTGGATTGGGACTGTATATCACGATTCATCTCGGAGCACCACCGTGGACTCAAACAGATGTTCAATGTTTTCGGTGTGAACGATGAGAGGGCAAGGGACATCTTTGATGATATAATCGCTCTTGATCCGGTCATGGCTCGCCACGTTTTACAATTCCAGTTGTCGTTGCCGCACAGCAGGAGGACAAGTTTGCCTGTTGGGGAGTGGTGGGCACCCTTCCGCTCATATATGGGGCAAATGTTTGACATAACCTGCAATCTAATGAACAATTCCAGGTGGGACAACCCATGTGCCTTCAGGGATCAATACGATCACGCTAATTGGCAGACAACCAGCTCGGGCAAGGTTAAATGCACCTGCGAGCGTTTCTCATGGTACGGTAGCAATAATCCCAGGGCACAGATTGAACTCCCAAGCTACCGGCAGTACATGCCAAGCGACCTCCTGGCCGTTGGACCACTCAATTGGGATGAGGAAATCAATGAGGACAATGAAGAAGAAAACAGGGCGGATCCCGGAGTGCGAAGCAGTTGATGCAGCCGACCTTGCAATCGCAATGACAATCATCAGCAAAAAAGATTTCTGTCCGGGCGCAATGGCTGTGTCAGAGTGGATGTGCTCCTTCAGAGCCGTCAGAGACACCCCGGTGGCAGATTACTCCAAGCAAAGCGTCAATACTGCACGTCGCATTGCATATTGCCCTCCGATAGCGGTTTCTCCGTTTCTCCTCGCCCTGTTGGTCTCCTGTTTTGAACTAACACTCTGGCGTTGTGGCCAACTGTGACCATACGTCGGAATGGGTTCATTGGGTATGTACTTGCATCGGCATTGAAATGCGATGGGTGAGGCTGCCGAAATCTCTCCTTGCTTTCCTTATACCTGCGCGCAAAATGCAATTCTCTCTTTACTAGTTATACACATCATTCCAAGTCGCCAGATCTATGAGGCTATTGACAATCCATGGCTTGTTTCTTCCGTCGCCTGTTTAACAACTAGTAGCTTTCTTGGGAATCTCGTGCACGCTGCCGACGATGTTTCCCACTCTGAAAACTTGCAAACCGACAGCTGGCGGTGGTTTTCTCACTTGTACAAATTCTGAGATGGGATCCAAGTTACCCAAGTTTTCAGGTAGTGTAGTGAGTGCCAGGGTTAACCAGTACTCAATGAAAGCACCATCCTGGTTGGGAAGCTTGATTTCGAATACTCGTTGCAGTTGCCATGGGAGACACCCATTCAGCGTGCCATAACACCTCCCCAGGCGTTGCTATACACACACCCAGTCATTCTGTCGGTTCCCACCGCGCCAGCTCTGGCTTCCTGTGCATCGACACCTGAGATATGTGTTCACCTTCTAAACCCAAAAGTTGAACCTGAATTCCATGGTGAAAACAGAGCTCCATTGCGTGCAGTTGTTCATCTGACATATACCTCTTGTTACGACTCTTATGCATTATAAACTCCCACGTGCCGCTGTATATTGCGATGCGGTGCATTGCGTCTTGCTTATTTTCAAGTAATGCTCTGAAGTCTTTGATCATAGCGTCAGGATGCGTTCCATCGTGGCGGTTTTGGGGTCCCATAAATTCGGTTGTCGTATATGACGGGGAGCTCAAGGGGGCAGCCACATCAGCACTGGAAGGGAGGACTTTGCAGGCGGCAATGTTGTTCTCCCGACGCTGAGTGAGGGCTTGGAGATTGAGCTCTCTCATTTCGAAGCAGAGAATGCGACGCTTAATGGTGAGTACTAGTGGCAGGTAGTTGAGATTGGGATTGGAGACGTTCCAACCGTCCTGGAGGTTCGTTTTATGTGCTTGTTCATGTCTCTCGGCCAAATACTGTGGCAAGGCTCCTTATCAACGGATCTGTTCGACCCAAAGAGACATCAAGTGGATCTTCGGACAGTTGAAGTCAGCATCTAACTCCTTCCAAACATCTATCTCATGGCTCATATGATCCCACCAGGCATTCATTTCGCGCCGCTATTTGGACTGTGTCCAAGTTTCAGCATGTGTTTCCTCGTCTACCTGTCGCATGTTCACGAGTTCTGTTCTCATGGCACTGTCTTTGACCTTTGCGTTCTTTCCGGCTCGGCCGGGTATGAAAACCTCTTTGAATGTTTGGAACACAATGCAAGGCGTCCTCCATGTAGCTCAATGTTGCATCATTGTGAGATTTGTATGGACCATACATACAGAATTCCGATAATGCCCGTGTGCACTCAATTGCATGATGGAATGAGGGACGCCGAGCGGGGCTTCTGCCTCGTAGAGACTGGATTACAACCCCAGGCAGGTACCGGCTCATTTCCTTTATCTCCTTCCCATTCCATTGAGAAACTCCCAGATATGATATTTTTTTGGTGTAAGGTCATGGTAAGTAGGAATGGATAAGCAGATTGCATTGTTCTAGTCAAGCCATTTGTGCGTGATCACAAAGTGGAAAATCAACATCTGGAGGTGGTCAAGCATGCCGATCTGCATTATATGGAGATGATCGGGCTTCAGGAGGTTGGTCACGATACATGGAAAATATCGAAACATGTTGAATCCTCGGTGAACATGGCGTGACGAGAGTTCGGCATCGGCTGCTCTAGTATTGGAATCGCTGAGCGTTCAATGTAGGTTGTGATCCCGCTGGGGGTGATGCTTGCCAGGCGGGACATAATCTCCAAGTTCGCTCTTTGGACACTCGCACAAAATACAGATATGCCGCTCGTGATGATGTAGGTCACTACACTCTGGGTAATCTGCCAGCCATGCTGCTAAAACCGCTTTGCAACGCCTGAAGTTGCCATCTGCACAGATACCGTTGTAACACACGCTCTCAGGGCTGCGGTTTTGTTTGATGGTGAGAGGCTGGAGGACCTGCTGGAGTACGTCATTCATCACCTCTTGGTTGGTTTGCCGCTGCTCATCCAGCCGTTTCTGACAAAATATTGCGGTTCATGATTGGAATCGGCAGGAGAGCGACCATTACGACGTTGCGCGATGACGGTATCAGGCAAATCATCGGAGATACATTGCGAATTGTCATATATACAGGCCGCTCTTTCATGTTGGCAGCGAAATTTGAGAGATGTGTTCCGTCGGACATGAAGATCAAGGGAACCAGTGTATTCCCCACACTTAGCATTGACTTAACATCGATTAGCATTGACTTAACATCGATTAGCATTGACTTAACATCGATTAGCATGTGATTATCATCGAGTATTTCTCCGATCCTGTGTCTCCCACCACCAGTCCGCAGCGGGCATTTCGGTATTGAGGCGTTTCAGTGGCGTATCGCTAGCAAGGCAACGCTGATGGGCATAAATGAGATGCTTTACGTAGGCTGGATGCCGCATCAACCATCTCCTGCTTTTGATGATCTCTCGACTCCAGTATTTGAAAGGGCTTTGGTAATTGTCATTCCATCTCATATCCACGAGAGTGTGTAGTTTCCACTCCCAGAGAGCCTGAACATCTGGCATGCTAGACAAGAGGTTGTGGATGCCATCCCCGTTGTTGAAGCTTGGGAAACACCGAGTGGTGTGTTCCTCCTTCAGCACGTTGTCATCGTACTGTGTAGTGTGAGCAACGGTCCCAACTGGCTAGAACGGTTCCAGGTTAGGGTTGGGACCGGAACCGAACCGTTGTAACTGCTTCTACCACACAAAAACTCGGACCGTTGCAATTGGGCCGGTTTTCCCACCAACAACCAGGCATTTTGAAATCACAACTTTGGCACCATTTAAGTATTTGAGTTCTGATCGTATCATGACATGATCAATGTGTAGATTGTGCAGTTTTAGCTGCTCTTTCACCTGACAATTTCAGATTTGCAATCCGACCAATATTTGTGGAGTCGCTATCGAAAATCCGCGAATTTCGCTTAATATTGGCTTTTATTTCACAGCCAGTCAACGAATGTCTGTCAGATCGCAAATCTAAATGCTGGAGGTGAAAGAGCTGTTGAAACTGCACAATCTGCGTATTTATTATGTCATGATACGATTAGAACTGAGATACTTAATTGGGGCCAAAGTTGAAGGAACCATAGGAAGGGAACCGTGGGCCAGTTCCAGCCCGGCCAAAAACCCACGGTTCTAGGTCTGGTCCGCGTGACAACCCGCCAAGGCAATGCGGGTCGGGTCGCTTGGCGGTTCCTGAGCTGGATCAGGGCCTTTGGTTCAGTTCCAACCCGGACCAAAGCTGGGTAACCCGGAACCGCTGCTATGACTAATTGTACGTCTTCATGCCCTTCTTCTTGATTCCACACTAGATATATGTGTACTCTTCACATGTCGCCAATGGGTTGTTGGGATTGTTTTGTAGGTTCGTCCCAAGGCAACCCTGAGTGGCGCGTTACCATGACTCTGTAATGTAATCGCTCAACGGAGCGCCGGGGCTGGGGTAGGTTTTCATGCACGGCAGAGGAGGTAGCGGTGGTTGAGACTCTGAGTCGGCAATGTTTTCAATGTGTTTGAGGTAGGGAAACAGGTCCAAGTCATCGACTGAATCTTTCTTATCGTTGAATTCATGACGCTGAGCAGGTTCAACACATTGAGGCGCCTTGAAAATAGTCACATTCTTCTGGGGTGCAACTTGAAGGTGTTCAGGATGGTGTAATTTGATATGTGTAAGTCGCCAGCTGTCTCAGGTGAACTTCTTTTGGCTTCAACATTCGGGGCAACAGAAAGGGGTCTTGTCTGGCATTGTCGACGACTCGCGAGGAGTCGAGTATACATTATAGACAGGGCTGAAAGTTGGTGCTGGGCCCGAGCAGCCTGGTAGGTGTAAGCTCACGATACTTTCAGCTAACTTGAGGGATTTATTGAGCCTCAACACCATCACAAGGAGGTTCCATACACGCCAGGAGTTGCAAAAATGCTGCATGCGCGATGTCCCTTCATACTATGAATAAAATAAAACCAATACCAAACCCATGAAGAGAATATACCCTGAGCGATTCAAAAACCTTGTGACGCATGTAATAATCAATGCCTGAGATAAATACATCAGAACGATGCAAAGGAACAAGCCAAGAACCCGACCCTAACGAAAATATGACAACCATCTCCACCTGTGCAATGCGACTACTGATTCACTCCTCGCCAACCGAGCCATCTGGATGCGCCCCTGGGGGAGGCTCATCAGGGAGAGGGTCATCGGCGAGAGGGTGATCAGGGAGAGGGTCATCGGGGAGACTGTCGCCTCCTGCTGATTCTCCGAGCAACTGCTGATCCATATCGCCATCTGAGGTGGTTCCGGTTGACTCAGCTTCTCGCAGAGTCGGCACTGCTGGGCGAGGTTTTTGCCGCATCACAAAGCACCAAAAACTCCAGCCCACCCAGGGGATGAGTCTCTGGGGTTTGCGGTGGTGGGCGAGGATCCACGGTTTGTGACCGTGGGGCGGATGCCAGAGGTTGTGGCAGTGGGGTATGCTCGCTCATCTCCTGGCCTTGCGCAGGTAGCACGATGGGCTGATCGTCTATGATGGTATCTACATCGTGAGCCGAGGTATTTACTATCTCCCCCTGGCCAATTGTCCGAGGTTTTTTGCCATCATTCTCATCCTCATCCTGCTCCTCATCCTCATCCAACTCCTCCTTATCCTTCTCCTCTTCATCTTTCTCCTTTTCATCATCCTCCTCTTCATCGTCACCGTCCATTTCCATATCCACATTGCCGTCTAAATCAACGCTGCACGGTGCATCAATATCATCCTCCATGTCCATATCCACATCAGAATCATGTTCTGAGTCGTATTCGCCTTCCGACTCCTCGGTAGAGTCGGTATCAATATCTGAGGAAATTGACACGGTGGGCGATGCTTCCGGCTCTAAATATACACACTCTAGTCAGCCCTCTGTGTCCGAGTCTGCCTTATATAGTTCCTTCTGCAACTGCAAAGCAACGTCACGAGAGATATCTTCTCCCCCTGGGGTTTGTTTCTCAATACCTTTCCCATTTCGGTTTGCCTTCCCCTTCACCTTCCCTTTCTCCATTGCCGTCCTCTTCCACTTCCCTTTCCCCTTTCAGTCCTTAGTCGCCTTCTCATTCCCCTTCCTATCCCATGTTCCCTTCCCTTTCCCTGTCACTTTCTTACCGCCCTACGTGTCCCCTCACCCTCGCCATCATCATTGTCATTGGCATCACCACGACAGATCCTTCCCCTGCCCGGCGGTCTGGGATCTGCCCAGTTTTCATCCTCATCATCCCCATCAATTATGTCATCCCAATGCAGTGGTCCAATGGCCAGGAAGTCGCCTGGCTTGTACTGCCGCCAGCTTGGTGGCTCAATCTTTGCCCTGAGATCATCGCTACCATACCAGGAGAAATGCTCGCCAGTGCGTTTAACCTTCCCTAAGCTGGTTGTCTGCGGATTGGAGCATTCGACTTGATCCCTGAAGGCACGGGGGTTGTCCCACCTCCAATTGTTCATTTGGTTGCGGGTTTTGTTGAACATTTGCCCCATAAATCAGCGGACGGCTGCCCACCACTCCCGAAACGCTGAACTCCTGCTCCTGCGGTGCGGCCACATCAGCTGGAATTGTGAAAAGTGGCCAGTTGTGACTGGATCAGGAAAGATTATATAATAAAAGAGGTCCCATGCCCTCTCATCCTTACCGCCGCAAACATTGTTGATCTATATGAGTTCACGGATATCTTCCGAGATGCATCCCTGTATACATGCTCAATCCAGAACCAGGCGTCGATTCATGACCGATGTTGGCATCTTTGCCCTAGCCTTCCCTGTTCCTTAGTGGTGGCCCCTTGGTGCCATCGCTGTTAGTTGAAAATGATTCTACATCTGAAGCGTCAGCATTATGATACAGTTGCATGTAGCGGAAGGAAGCTCTGAGCAAATGCACGGAGTTGTGTAGGTTAACGGGTGTGTTTTGGAATGAGAGGTGTCATTTAATGGAAAACACCTGATGTCGAGATAGTTCAGGATGCTGGCCGTGTGTTCAATACAGGAGGAAAAGAGAATGCAGGTGTAGGCGGGAAGAAGGGGAATATATACCCGAGTTCCTGCGATTTCTTGGTTCAACTTGTGAGATATGTTTATTTTGAGTCATATTCTGTGTGTTGTTGGTTAACGAACACAAAACGGCCCGGCCTTCATTGTGCACAACCACCAGGCACCTCATGAATAAGAAGCCTCAAGATGAGATTTGGTACCCATGGTGAGGAAAGTTTACAATGCTGGCATTGCTTTTGCATCTCACACCACTTTCACTACTCAGACCTCATGTATCTCGGAGCACACGGTGTAGTTCTCAGGTTGTCCTATGTGTGCAACCATCCAACACAGCTACCAACACGTCTAGCGGTGGAACAAGAACACGCAACTGATCTCTTAGGATAGAGAATACGTCATTGTTCGCTTTGCAATGCATTTAGGTCTAACAAAGGCATATTTCTGCCAGGAAGCTGAAGATATACCCAATCGATGGTTCGAAGTATTGTGCCAAGACCGAGTGCAATACTATGATAACCTCTCCAAGAAGACCTAAACACCCTTCAAGTGGTGCAAATAGACCTTCAGACGTTGCTGTCACCGTGAATATCAATGCTGAGATCAATCTGAGTTCAATCTGATGGCAGTTGACCCCATAATTGAATGCTATTCAAAGAATCTCATCACCGAGTATTGTCACGGTTTGGAGTCTAGGGCAATCTACACTGCGCCTTCCTTTTTTGTCTAATCCCTCCTGGTCGCTCAAATAAGAGTCTGCCTCGCCTGCCGTTGCATATGCTTAGATTGGAAATTGTTCCTGCATTGTTAACGTCGAACATCTAAATAGCACGATGCCTTCCCCAAGACCTCACCGTGACACGACACAGGTCGTACAAAATATTCGAAGTCTTCGTACTTGTCAGAATCAACATCCGTGTGGGCCTTTGGGGAATTCTCCACTTCACCCTGGTAAGAGACGCATTTCCATACCGGCCAGTGGCAAGAGGGATTCCTCTCAAGGAGGGTGTTCTGTAGCCTCTACCATCCAAAGTCAGTACTCCACCCCCTCATCTTCGCTGGACAATTCACCCGTTGCAGATATGACTCAACGCATGACTTCCACCCCGTCCGCTAAACAGCGACTGTCAATGAATATTCCAACCGCCACACCGGGTACAAGCAGTCTTAGAACACCAGCACTCCGAGTAACGTCATAGGCAGACCCAACAGGTTGTATTGTAACCAGCCCCGCATCCGGCATTGCAAGCACTCCCACTCCTCTCAGCGGTCTTGATAACCTGCCTACCCCCATCCCCAATCCAGAAGCTCGCGCAATCATTACAAATCCACTGCGAACGCAAGCTACAGAAAAAAATCTGAGACAGAGGCAGTGGCAATTGCAACCGCAGACGGTGTCTACACCTTGATCAGTGGTGTCCGGCGGTCGCAGCATCCATCAATTTGGTCACTCAGACATGACACGTTTTGTATTTGCAATGGGCAGACTGCTGGAGCTCTAAATGTGGAATAGACAGTCGTTTATGAGAGTAAGCGACTTGGAGATGGTGAGTTATGCAACGCATTATCTGAAGGCCCACACTGGCAGAAGATAGAGAAGTACTGGAACACCGCTAGGCAGCAAGACAACATTTGGTCCTTAGCATTTGAGGCATGCACAGAGAAGACCTTGAATGAGGTATGCTGAAGCTACGGCCCACGTTGGATCTTACACACTCAAACTGGTACCAGGGTTAAACACAAGTCGATAAGGATAAATCCCATTTTGATCAATCAGCAAGGGACAACATAGCAGAGCTTTATGATCTCCACTGCTTTGAATCTGCCGCAGAGCGTTTGGAATTCATTGATTCCCTTCTGGCAAACAATAACCATCATTTTGCTGTACCAGTGCGTGTGGAAGGTGGTTTACATGGTCCAAATCCAATGCGGAGAGAGTCGAAAGCTGCTAACGAATGGAGGGCGTCCACTTTACCTTCTGGCCTAAGCAATCCTGGGGATGATCTATATCAAATTTTATTATCGGGCGAATAACCACAGTAAGTATCCTGATGGATTCTATAATTCCATAATTGACAACAAGGACGGTCATATACCCTTGCTACTGATCATGTTTACCCGCAGGGTGCTACACCATGCTCTTGTGGAGTGGTAGAATAACGAAGGTGTTCATCCGAAAGCGTCCAAGTCGAAACTGAAAGCCGACAGACCGGATCGCTCAAACTACTTCAACTACAAAAATGACTGTAGTGTGCCCGCATCCTGCTGCGCTGCTACTTGTCGCAAGTTTTTAACCTTGCTTGGCATTGTAGGCACGTATACATTCTTGATGAATTCCTGGATCACACTACTGGAGAGCTACCAACAGAGGGCGTAACAAAACACTCTTGCAACAGTCAAGCCTCACATCAAACAGGCAGAGAACCCAACTCCTGCCGTGGTCATCAGCGTGGAAGCAGTGAGTGTTGACAATGCTATACTTCTGGACAATTTGTGCTCCAGATTGGTGCATCAGGAGCCTGAGATCGGAACACAGACCTGAACATCCCAACAGACAACAATTGCACGGATGACAAAAAGCATTTCGGGATGCCAGGGGGCACCGGGGATTATGAAGATGCAGGTGACGAAAGTGACGAGTGCGAATCCATCCCCACTGCCAGCACTGGACGACAGCCCACGACTGAACACGACAGGTTTGATCTGGGAACCAGTGATGTCGATGGGTATGAGGGTGACGATGGCAATGATGCCGATGCAGATCAGGAGGAAGATGCATCGGTAGCCGATGATGAAACAACACCGAATGTGAAGGACTGAGGGCCTAGTACTAGAGAGTGTGAAGATTGGACATAGAGATGATGCACATGTGGATGAGGAGGAAGAAACATCACAAGCTGATGATGGATCAACGCAGAATGTGGAGGACTGAGGGCATAGTACTACACAGTGTGAAGATTGGACATGGCAATGATGCAAATGCAGATGAGGAGGAAGAAGCATCACAAGCCGATGATGGATTAACGTAGAATGTGGAGGACTGAGGGCATAGTACCACAGAGTGTGAAGATTGGCCTTATATTTCGGAACTGTAAAATACGATAATAGCAAAGCAAATGCAACTGCAGGCGATGTATCCGAAGTGAAGAATGCATTGTAATATGTGACAACATCTCAAAACTGAAAATATAAGAGGAGAGTGCGGCATCTGATATATAGCAATAGCGCAGAGGTATAATGTGGCACTCGGCCTGAGAAAGGCATAAACATCGCCAGGCGTTGTTTCCATGGCTTCAGCATAACTGGAGCCCCTGCGAGGAGTGGAACACACGTGTCTTTCTGATGGTGCGTATTCATCACCCCAAAGTAAAGGAGGTAGGTATGCAATGTGACCTGTCGTCTGGGCGACGGGTACTGTGTAGTTCTGCATCAGACGGTACAAGGTTCCGTCAGAGCCGTCAGAGCCGTCCGCAACCCCCGCGTGGTTCCGACAGAAATTAGGGTCGTTGCTGATGATGATGACAGCGAGGGTGACGAGTACATGCAGTGGGGTGAGAAAGGGACTGGGAAACGAAAGGGAACAATGGATGGGAACGTGAAAGGGAAAGGGGACCGGGAAGGTGACTGAGCACTGGAAGGTGAAAGGGAAGCGGAAGGGGAAGACAACAGAGGAAGGGAAGGGGGAGAGGAAGGGAAAACGTAAAGGCAAAGGTATTGTTAAACTAACCCCAGGGGGCGATGATATCACTGGTGCCCTTGTTTGCAAGTTGCTGAAGATTAGGTATGAGGCAGACTCGGACACGGAGGGATATCTAGAGTGGGTATTCTTACCGAGGGAAGCATTGCCTGCCATGTCAATTTCCTCAGATGATGATACCGACTCAACTGAGGAGTTGGACGGCAAATATGACTCAGAACATGATTCTGAGGTGGATATGCGCATGGAACATGATTTGGATGCACCGGCGGCATTGATTTACACCGTGATGTGGATATGGAAAGGAATGGTGACAATGAAGAGGAGGAAGATGCAGAGGAGGAAGATCAAGAGGAGAAGGATGAGAAGGAGGAGGAGGATGAGGATAAGAAGGAGGATGAGGATGAGGATGATGGCAACGAACCTCGGATGATTGGCAAGGGGGCGATGGTAAATTCATGGGCTGACGATGTATATACCATGGCAAATCATCTGCCAACAGTGCTAACTGAGCAAGGCCAGAAGATGTGCGAGCATACCCCATGGCCACAACCTCCAACACCTGCCACAAGGCCCCAAACCACGGAACGTTACCCAACACGACGAACTGCGGATACTCATCCCCTCGGTGGACTGGAGGTTTTGATGCTTGTGACGCCGCAAACACATCGCCCTGTGGTGCCAACTCGGCAAGAGGCTGAGGTAGCTAGATTCACCCCCGATGTGGATGTCGATCAGTAGCTGCTCCGCGAATTGGCAGATGGCGACAATCTCACCAACATCCCTCTCCCCTTTGTCTCTCTGTCCGATGTCCCTCTCACAAATGTGGTTCTCCCTGGGGCTTGCCGGGATGGCTAGGTTGGTGAAGAGAGATCCAGTCCTCACGTTGCAGAGGAAGTGATGGTTGTTGTGTTCTGGTTAGGGTCAGGTTCTGGTCTTCTTTGTTTCATTTGTTCTGATCTAGCTATTTCATGGATTGATTATTAGATGCGTCGCGAGGTTTTTGAATTGCTCAGGGTTTAATTGCTTTATGAGTTTGGTATTGGTTTTATTTTATTCATAGTATTATGAGACATCTTGTATGCAGCATTTTTGCAACTCATGGCATGTAAGCATCCTCCTTGTGATGGTGATGAGGCTCAATAACTATGTCAAGTTAGCTGAAAGTATCGTGAGCTTACACCAACCTGGCTGCTCAGGCCCACCACCAACATTCATCCCTGTCTACAGTGCATCAGCACAATGTGAACTGGTCCAGAAAGAACACGTAGTGTTATAAACGGTTCCGGGTTAGCCGGCTTCGGTCGGGGTTGTACCCGCACCTGAGGCCGTGGTCCGGGTCAGAAACCTCGAAGCAACCCAAACCGTGCAACTCTCAGCAGGGAGTTAGCTGGACCGGACATATACCCGCTGGGTTTTGGCTGGGTTGGAACTGGACCATAGTTCGACTTTTACGGTTCCTATCACTTTGGCCCCAATGAAGTATTTGAGTTCACATTGTATCATGACATGATCCATGCGTAATCTGCACAGTTCTGGCAGCTCTTTGTGCTCCACCGCTCAGATTTGTGCTCCAACTAATATTTGTTGCATTGCTGTGAAGTAACTGGGAAATTTTTGCGAAATTTGCGGGTTTTAAATAGCAAATCAACGAATTTTGGTTGGTTCGCAAATCTGAGAGTGGAAGCGGAATAAGTGGCTAGAACTGCACATTCTATGTATACATTATGTTGTGATAAGATTGGAACTCAAATACTTAATTGGAGCGAAAAATCTGGGCCTGCAAGGGCCGGGTTTTCATGTGGGAACCGCCCCAAATGCCATGGTCCGGGTTTTTGGTCTGGTAAAACCTGTGGCAAAGGATCGGTTCAGGTTCCAACCCTAACCTGGAACCTTTCTAGCGGGTTGGAACTGTTGCTAACACTAGCAACACACAATCCTCTCAGACACTCTGGGCAACCTCACCAGTGCTTATAAGTACTTCTAGATGCTTCCAGACCCCCCTGGGGCTAAGCAATTTGCTCTCAGACTCTGCAAGTGTATTCTCAGGTGCTCCTGAAAGCACCTGCAGTTATCCAGGTACATTCAGGATGCTACAAAATTTGACTTATAGGATAGTCAAATTTTTAATCTCCTCAGACATCTGGGTAGATGTACGAGTGACTTCAGGAGCAGCTGAGACCGCACCACAGCACTGGGGGAGTCTTCAATAGCAGCCGAGATGGCTGCAAACCACTGTGGGAGACTTGATGCCGCATTCTCACAGCAGTGGTTCTTATGTAACTACAAGGCATTTTGTCTTACCATATTCGTCTTAGTTATAGTCACAAGATTTGCTACATCATAATATGTCATACATTATTGAAGTCTCTGCAGAGATCCACCTACAGTCAATCTGGCCGCAGATGACGGCTGAGCACAATCTGAGGGACACCTGGACACCTTCGAGATGCACCACTTGGAGGCCATTGTGGTGAAACGATGGAGCTAGAAGGCAAGGAGTCCACCATCAACACTACGCCACACCTGTCGCGACATCACAACGGAATTCATGAGAAAGATAGCATCTCTTTCGAGGAGCGTAAGAACTGAGTGAGGAGATATGATACTACTCGGCGTTGAAGATCCACAAAATGTCAGAAACAGTGAGTGAGACCCAAAGTTGGCTAAGATACAGTTTGTATTCTCATTGTATGATAAGATGAGATGGAAATGAGAGGATGACTATCTACTCCGGGGTCTGCCGAATATATACTCCCCATCACTCTGTGCATCTCCGTTACCCCTGTATCTCCGTGCACCCGCCCTTGCTCCTTCATCATATATACAGAGGCTGTGAGCGGGCGAATTTGGAGATGCACTGGGAGGCGGTGATTGTGCGAGCTTGCAGGCTGTGATCGTGCGAGTTTGGAGATGCACTTGGAGGCGGTAATCGAGCGTATTTGGACATACACATGCAGGCAGCCATCCATTTCACTTAAAGATGCACTCTGAGATTGCAATTGAGCAAGTTTGGAGACGGACTTGGAGGCAGTAATCGAGCATATTTGGAGATGCACATGGAGGCCGTGATAGAGAGAACATAGAGATAGACGCCGAAATCGTGACTGAGCAAATTCTGGAGATGCACTTGGAGGCCATGACTGCCCAAACTTGGCGGCTGTGATTGAGCGAGTTTGGAAATGCACTTGGAGGCAGTAATAGAGCGAGATAGAGGTACTTGGGGGTGATCAATCTGGAGACGGTGGTGCGGGAGGGAGGCGTGGCAGGAGCTGAGACTCTATTCATTGGTTCACTCGTAATTATGGGAATGTAGAGAATTGAGTACAACATGGTCTGCGGAGAGATGAGACTGGCTGGGAGCGTGAGGCAGTCGATTTTGGGAGGATGCAGCATGCGGTGTATGCAGTACTCAGTGTATGCAGTATGCAGTGTATGCAGCACTCAGTGTATGCTGTACTCGGTGTTTACTCTTGATCATATGGTAGAGAGATACATAGCGATGTCATAAAGTCGTGCTCTTAGGTGATGGTAGAGTTGAGGACGAGAAAGAGAGAGATGAGAGGAGATGTGGAAATGATCATGAGAAACTGAAACTTAGAGAATTTCGTGTGCGCGTCAATTTACCATTCCCGATACAACAGGTATGAGTCTCTATCCGGAGGTTAATACCACCAATACATGGTCTTCCTAACCCAATCAGGCAAGTCTTACCCCTGATTTCTCACATCCCCTACTATCTTTCACATTGTTCTCATCTTCATCCCCCATCTGTCTCTTTCATGCCCACAATGCTATCATCATTGCAGAACACAAAGTTATGTCATACTTCTCTATCTCTCCATGTCATGATCATAAGTTGACACCGAGTACAGCATACACCAAGTACAGCATACACTGAGGACAGCATACACCCAAGGTTGTTTGACTTCTCTTCATTCTCATGTTTACGAGTTGACCCGTAAATGTAGCATCTGCTTCGGGCGTGTCTCCCTTACATGATCGACCACCATCAGCCAGGCCTCCACAAGAACTCAAAGTTAAATACACCTTATCACATGCCCACAGTTGCAGGTTAACTAACTGATGAAAAGAGTCTCAGCACACAGCACGCCGTCCATAGACCACCTATAAGTACTGGTCCACCCTCACTTGATCCTGGCTTCCAAGTTCGCACAATTATGGCCTCCAAGTGCTTGTCCGAACTCGCTTGATTATGCCTGCGAAGTTGGCACGATCATGCCCTCCAATTGTATCTCTAAAGTTGCTCGATTACGATCTTGAAGGTGTGCATTGCTAAGTTCACTCAATGACAGCCTCCAAGTGTATCTACAAACTCACTCAATTATGGCCTCCAAGTTCGCACAATCATGGCCTCCAAGTGCTGCTCCAAACTCGCTCGATTGTGCCCTCCAGGTGCATCTCGAAACTCATTCTGTTACGGTCAACAAGTTCGCACGAGCATGTTCTCCCGGTGCATCACCAAACTCGGTCGATCACTATCTTGGAGTGCATCTCTATATTCGCTTTATCAAGGCCTCCATGTGTGTCTCCAAATACACTCAATTACCGGGTCCAGGTGCATCTCCAATCACACTCGATCATGGCCTCTGAGTGTATCTATCATCTCACTTGATCGTTGTATTCAGACGCACCTCCAATTCCTCTCAAACACCACCTGCAGCCAGTTAAGATATGCCGTGTGTAGATGGGTAGCAACATGGATACGTAGAAACATGGATGCATAGGTACATAGATGATAATACATATCGAATACGTGAGTTTAAATAATCATTGAATGATAAGTAGTTGCTATGGTTTCCAGACGCACCAGCAGCGTTTACAGAGAAGATGTTTTTCCTAGAGTGCTCTACGGTGATTCGAGGTGCTCTCAGACTTGTCCCCGGCGCTCCCAGACTTCTCACCGGGGCTGCCAGGTGCTCACAGGCTTGTTGTCGGCGCGCCCAGGCTTGTCACCGTCGCTCCCAGGTGCTTCCAGGTGCACCCAAAGTTCTATCTGGTGCTCCGAGGTGTTCCCAAACCTATCACAATCACTCCCATGGTACTCCTGTACAAGTGATCACAGATCCCAGTTACTCTGATGGCCGGCAGGAATGCCCTCCAAGAGTCTGATACTCTCCTGGAATTGACGCATCCTAGTTTACACTCCACATCCTCTCAGACACTCCTGCACGCTTCCAGTTACTAAAATACATGTAGCTGGTGAGTATACTGCACTTCTCGCGTGTCGTCGACAATGTCAGGGAAGACCCCTGTCTGTTGCCCCAAATTGTTATGCTGAAAGAAGTTCGCCTCAGACAGCTGGCAACGTAAACATATCAAATTACACAATCCTGAACACCTTCACGTTGCAGGCCAGAAGAATCTGAGTATTGGCAGCGCGCCACAACACTTTGAACCCACTTAGTGTCGTCAATTCAACGTTAACAAAGATTCAGTCACGGACTTGGATGGGTTTCCCCACCTCGAACACGTCAAATACATTACAGACTTGGAGTCTCAACCACCACCACCACCACCTCTGCCATGGACGGAAACATACCCTGGTGCTGGCGCTCAACTGAGTGATTACATTGCTAAGTATATTGGAACACAACGCTCAGAGTGCCTTGAGACGCACTTACAAAACAATCTCTACCACCCGATTGAGACATGTGAGGTGTACAAATCGATCCACTGTGGAATCAAGAAGAAGAATACGAAAACGTACTATGAGAATGTGTTGAAGGAAGAAAACACCCCTCTGCGTTTCCCAAGCTTCAAAAATGGGAATAGTGTCCATAAACTTGTGGCTAGCATGCCAGATGATCAGCATCATGGGTAGTGGGAACGACACACTCTCGAGAGTATGAGATGGAATGACAGTCACCCATGCCCCATCAATTACTGGATATGAGACATCATCAAAAGCAAGAGAGAGTTGAACCGGCAGCCAGCCTACGCAAAGTATCTGATTTATGCTCCTCAGCGGTGTTTGAACAGCGATGCGCCACCGAAATGCCTCTATACCATGATGCACACTGTGAACTGGTGGTGGAAGACAAAGGTAAGGAGAAATACTCAAAGATAATCACATGCTAATCAACGTTAAGTCAATGCTCCGAGTGGGGGATACACTGGTTCCCTTGATCTTCATGTCCGACGGAACACATCTCCCAAATTTTGCTGGTGACAAGCAAGAGTGGCCTGTATATATGACAATTCTCATTCTAGCGTCGAAGATCCGCCAGATGCCCACAACGCACAGCGTCATAATGCTCACTCTTCTGCCGATTCCAATCATGAACCTCAATATATCTCAGAAGTGACAAGATGAGCAGCGACAAATAGACCAAGAGGTGCTGAACGAAGTACTCCGGCAGGTACTCCAACCTCTGACAGTTAAACAACATCCCAGCGCTGAGAGCTGTCATTACAACGTTCTCTGTGCTGATGGTAACTTTAGGCATTGATAACCAGTTTTGGCAGCATGGCTGGCAGATTACCCAGAGTATAGTGACCTACATCATCTCGAGCGGTATGTCTGCATTTTGCACGAGGGTCCACAGAACGAACTTGAAGATTATGTCCCTGCTGACAAGTAACACCCCTGGCAGGATCATGACCTATATAGAACGATCCCCGATGCAAACATCAAGGCAGCCGATGCCGAACTCTCATCACACCATGTTCAGCCAGAATATAATGTTTGCGGACATATTCCCTGTATCATAAGCGACTTCCCCAAGCCCGACATCCTCCATACAATTCAGATCGGCATGCTTGACTACCTCCAGAAGTGGATTTTCCACTGAACGAAGACGCACAAACGGCTCGACAAGTACAATGCAATCTTGTTATCCGTGCCAGCTTACCACAACCTCACACCAAAGAATATGTCATAAAAGGAAGTTTCCTGATGGAATGGGAAGGAGATGAAGAAAATGAGCCGGTATCTGCTTGGAGTTGTAACCCTGTCTCCACAAAGCAGAAGCCCCGCTCAGCATCCCATGTTCAATCCCGCAATTGAGTGCCCACGGGAATTGTTAGAATCTCATTTGTATGCTGGATATATATCTCACGATGATTCAGCATTGAGCTATATGGAGGATGCTTTGCATAATTTTCCCACCTTCAAAGATGTTATTGTACTCGGCCGTGCAGGGAAAATGCCGAGGGCCAAAGCCAATACCCTGAGAACAGAACTGATAAAGAACCAAAAGGTAGACGAGGAAACAAATGCTGAGACTTGGACACTATCTAAGAAGCGGCGCCAAATGAACGCCTGGCAGTATTATATCAGCCCCGAGATGGATGTCCCCAAGAGGTAGGATGCCAACTTCATCTTTCTGAAGATCCACTTGATGTCTCATTGGGTGGAACAGATTTGTTGATAGGGAGCCTCGCAACAATATTCTGCCAAGTGACATGAACAAGAACATAAAATGAACTTTAAGAATGGTTGGAACCCCTCTAAACACAATCTCAACTACCTGCTACAAGGACTCATCTGTCGGGGTCATATTCTCTGCTTCGAAATCAGAGAGCTCAATCTGCAAGCCCTCGCTGAGTGTCGGGAGAACAGCGCTACAGCCTGCACAGTCCTCCTTTCTGATGCTGATCAGGCTGCCCCCCTGAGCTCCCAGTCATGTGCAAGACCTGAAGTTATGGGACCTCACAACCACTGTGAAGGAAGGCATTCTGACGCGATGATCAAAGACTTCTGAGTATTACTCAATAATACACAACACGCAACACACCGCGTGGCAATATTCATCTGCTCACAGCAGTTTATCAAGCATAAGAATTGTAACATGACGTATGGATCAGATTAACAACTGCACGCAATGGGGATCTGTATTTACCATGTTTTTAAGTTTCAAGTTGAGGGTTAAGCAGGTGAACGCATATCTGGGATGTGTCGACGCACAGGAAGCCAGAGCTGCCGCAGCGGGTATCGATGGAACAACTGGGAATGGGTAAAGCAATGCCCAGGGAGGTGCTATAGCCCACTGAATGGTCATCTCCCGTGGCAACTGCAACGACTATTCAAAATCATGGTCCTGAATGAGGAAGCAGATTTCGTTGAGTACTGGTTGGCCCCGGCGCTCACCACAATCCCTGAAACCTTGGGTAACTTGGATCCCATTTGAAAATTTGTACAAGTTGAAAAAACACTGGCAGCCGGTGCTTTGCAAGTTTTCGGCATGGGAAACATTGTTGGCTGCGCGCAGGTAATTGAAAACATAGCTACAAGTAGTAAGACAGGAGACAGAAGGAATAAACAATGAATTATTAATATCCACATAGATCTGGCGACTTGGAATGATGTGTATAATTATTACAAGGTGAATTGCATTTTGCACGCACGTAGATGGAATTCTAGGCGAGATTTTCACAGCGTCACCAATCCCATTGCAATCCCAATGCAAGCGCGGACCCAATGCACTCATTGTGACATATGGGTACAGTTGGCCAAAACGCCAGAGTGATCGCTTAAATAGGAGACTGACAAAGCTAGAAGAAACGGTGAAACTGCTACCGGAGGGTAATATGAAACACCAAACATGGTATTGATGCCGGGTGGGGAGTCATCCGCCACCGCAGTGTCTCTGGTGGCTCTGACAGAGCGAGTCCACACTGACGCGGTCATTCCGCCCAGACGGAAATGTTTTTTGCCAATGTGGTTGAAATAAATTTCATCAATGAGATAAACAGAAATTCTGAAATATAAAAATGTTGCATAACATAGCAGGAGAATATCGATAAGAAGATGTTTAGAAATTTATAAAATCATGGTGGCGAAGTCAGATAAATTAGTAGAGAATAAAGGATAATTCAGATGTTATGGATGTGTTGTTTATAAAGAGAGATTAATGGCATCTGAGAATTTCCTTTTCTTCTCTCTTTGGTTATTCACTTGTGAATTAAAAGAATTGATAATATTAAAAATAATCTCAACTCTTTAATTAGATTTCTTGATATAAACATCAATTCTGTGTTTAAAATTGAATCACATTTGATACAGATATCTTCAGCAATCAAACATATCCATCACGGAATCAAGTGTGAAGAACTAATGTATAGCTTGGTGGATAGGCTAATAGCTGTTTTTGCAATCTTGGGATATAGCAGAATCAGAAAGTCAATTTGGATTTTCCTTCATACTATTGCTGAGCTTAGCACATTTGCCACTGAATATGAACTTTTGATAGTATCTAGTTAGTATTACTATATTATTTTTATGTTACTATTAATACTATCTAGTGTTAGCAACTGTTCCGGGTAACCTGCCAGCAGTCCGGGTTTGAACCGGAAACACGGTTCAGTTTGGTTCCAGACCTGTCCAAAAACCCCACCTGCTTTGTCTTGGAGGGGTTGTTATCAGGACGGCGTATAAACCTGCATTTTTTTGACCGGGTTTTACATACAGCAGAGCCTGATTGGTGCGAACCCCGAACTTTGACTGCAATTAAGTATTTGAGTTCTAATCCCATCACAATATGATCTATACGTAAAAGATGCACTCTGGCATGCTCTTTCACCTTCCATGCTGCAATCTGCGATCTGAGCATTATTTTTGGAGTCACTGCAAAAACCCCTAATTTTTGGCATTATTTCACAGCAACTCAACAAATATTGATCAGATTGCCAATTGGAGCATAGGGGTAAACGAGCATGTAACGGTGCATCTTTTATGTATAGATCATATTGTGATAAGATCAGAACTCAAATACCCGTTTGGAGCCAAAGTTCTGAGTCAGCGAAATGGTGGAACCGGCCAAGAAACTGCAGGTTAGGTGCAGTTCGGTTTTTTGATGGGGCGACAGGCGTTGCAATAGTTCCAGTTTGATTCCAACCCGGACCCAGAAACGAAATGCGGATTTGCGACCATTGCTAACACTGATACTATCCTATTTCTTAGCCCACCAAGAAATATAATATAAACACAGACTAAATTCATGTCTATCATCCATTCCACAAACAGAATTTGCAATGCCAGCATTTCAATGTTCCAAGTAGTATTAAACTGAATTGAATACTATGTTGCTTCAAATTACCAAATTTGATAGCTGTAAATAATCAGCTTAGCCTTTTCAAAATCGAATACTGACTGTAAAAAGACCTTATCAACACACACCTTCGACAACCTCACTCAACGCCTGGTTTTGCCAAGCTTTCCCCCCCTTGGCAGGGAGCGGGGTTTTACTTTGGCTTCACTCCATACCTACTGTCTGTGTCCGCTTTCTTGTGCAAGTGTATCTCGTTGTTGTGAAGTTCTCTTTAACACTCACCATCGACATCGATCGGTAGTCTACCCAGTACCTTGCCACTCGAAGTTTCACACCGGTCCTTGACGCCTACAACATGTCTGTGGATGCACCAGTATGTGAGGTCTGGGACCTAACAGCGCAGTATCGGTGAAGTTCGGTCATGCAGTTGCCTTAAAAACCCTGCGAGATGTAAGTGCTGAAATACACACTACGTACAAGCTCTTCGAACCGACTACAATGGACAAGACCCGCATCTCAGGCTCCACTAGGACGACCTACAAGAGTGGCCTTAAGATAAAATCACCCTTCCACCCCCACATCCCTGCCAGGCCCGAAGATGATTAATATGCTTGGTATGACCTAGGGAGTATTCATTTCCGGATCTCCAAATGTTCTCCTCGCGAGAGCAGTTGGGGTATTCCACTGTGATAACATCAACAAGACCTGGAACAGAGTGTTAGCAAGGACTTTGTAAGCGATGGTCGTCAGATGACGGGATGGGCAGGTTATACTCTAGGAAAAAGGGGCCAATTAAGTTATAATGGGGGGAGGGAGAAAGGGATGGTACAAATAACCGAGAGGAGAGTTTGGAGGAGATGTCAGGTTCACACTGCAGAGTATCGGAGAAAAATCGATTTTTGTCATACTCTAGTTAGAGTAAATACAATATGAATTAGCAACAACAAGGAACTGATTAAGAAGATCAGTTGATATCTACCAAATATTCTGATTGGATATCGATTTATACTATTGGTGTTAGTTGATAGTGGGAAGCTAGAAATGGGAGAATTTTATTAGCTTCTACAATCTACCACTACTAACTGTACAAATATCAATTTCAAAAGGATACCAGTTAAATGTTCAATTGTATAATCATTACAATTATTAAGTACCGACTGTTTGATTTTACTTCCCTTGTCTTGTACATATCTAGCAACTGTTGTTGAAAATATTAACATGTTAAGACAAACCTATTAGTATATTATAATTTAATTGGACCACCTCAAACAATATCTTCCTATATATACTAAACTCTATCTGAATAGTAAATAGATTGAATTTTTATATTATACTTCACACTATACTAATTTAACAATATATTTCACTGGCAATCGATATGTTCACAGTATTAATTCTTGGAGTAATATTTTATTGATATATCCAAATTACTCTGCAAAAGGTAATATAAGAGAACTAATAACCAGTATAGCTGGTTTAGTTATTGTCACTATTAAATAGACTACAATTATAATATATTGCTTTTTTGTTGCAGTTTTAACTAGAACACAAAGATATCTGTCTGCTATCTAGTGTTGATTACAGTTTGGGAATGTCGCTTTGGGTCCGGGTCCGGGCCAGAACTGAACCGGCGCCAAATTCGTCGTCTGGGGTGTCAATAAACCCGAACTCTCCATTCGGGTAAGGTTCTATGGAAATCATCCTACCCGTCTGGAATGGGCAGGTTGTTAGCGGGATGCCCAGCGGGCCCATCTGTGAATACTAATAACGCGCTTCTGTTTGCCATTTGACAATAGTGCTCAATCAAAAGCGGTTATTCGACAGACAAAAATCGCATTGTGTATATTGTGCAGCTTGTGATATCCATCATATTGGAATTGGTGTTTTTCCTTGAATAATTGTCCTTTTTGAGCATCCAGAAGGTTAATAGTGCCATTATAAGCTCAATTATCCTTGCGATGCCTTCATTACCCAATATGCATCAAAAGACATTGATGACGCTCAGTTGACGCTAGATTGATGGTCTTTTTCAGAATGGAGCTGTGGCCGTGTAACTTTTTTGTTTTCCCATGATTGCTGCCAATCCATTGGTTATAGATAACAGCAAGCAAATCACTCACCAATTACCTTATTTGAAAGACCAAAACTTATTGATGCTTTGTTTCCACTCATTTTTAGGTGTAGTGACAACCACATTAACCATATTGCCTACGAAGGCAGCCAATATATAGATTATGGGTAAAAGCCGTAGTGAAGCCCTTGGATCATACAAGATGCAACACCCGAAATCGGTGACGCTCTGTTGATGCTGATTCTGAAATGTAGCGGCAACAACAATAACCATATTGCCTTTAAAGGCAGCCAATACTTCGATTATGAGTAACACCGTAATGTAGCCCTTATATTAGACAATATGCAACACCCAAAATCATTGATGCTCTGTTGATGCTCTCTTGATGCTCGGTTGACGCTCTGTTCAAGCTCTGTTGACGCTCTGTTGGCGCTCATTTTTGGGTGTAGCGACAGCAACATTAACCATATTGCCTCCAACGGCCGCCAATATATTGATTATGGGTAAAAGCCGTAGCATAGCCCATGGATTATACAAGATGCCACAGCCAAAATCATTAACGCTCTGTTGATGCTCTGTTGACACTCATTTTGAGGTGTAGCGACATTGATATGAAGGATAATACATATAAAGGCGGCCAATACTTCGATTACGGGTAATAGCCATAGCATAGCCCTTAGATCACACAAGATGCAATACCCAAAATCATTGACGCTCTGTTGACTCTCTGTTGACACTATGTTGACGCTCTGTTGACGCTCTGTTGACGCTCTGTTGACGCTCTGTTGACGCTCTGTTGACGCTTTGTTGAAGCTCAATTATAGGTGTAGCAAAATAGTCATTAACCATATTGCCTATAAAGGCAGCCAATACGTCGATCATGGGTAAAAGCTGTGGCACAGCCTTTCGATTATACAAGATGCAACACCCAAAATCGTTGACGCTCTGTTGATGCTCATTTGCAGACTGTGGCTGTTACCGTGTCGGTGTCCCTTTTGCCTATGAAGGTTGCCAATACTTGGTTTATGGCTAACCGCAAGCAAATCACTCATCAATTGACTTACATACAAGGGCAATAATCGTTGACGCTCGGTTGAAGCTCATTTTGAGGTGTAGCGACATCAACATTGACCATATTTGCTATAAAGGCGGCCAGGCCAATACCTCGATTACGGGTAATAGCCGTAGCATAGCCCTTAGATCATACAAGATGCAACATCAAAAATCATTGATGCTCTGTTGACGCTCATTTTTGCGTGTAGCGACAACAACCTTAAGCATATTGCCTACAAAGGCAGCCAATTTACCAATTATGGGTAAAAGCAGTAGCATAGCCCTTGGATTATACAAGATGCAACAGCCAAAATTGTTGATGCTGTGTTGACGCTCTGCTGACGCTCTGTTGACACTTGTAAAGGCATACGCCCGTGTATTGCCTCGTATGAAGGTATATCAGTAGATTCGGTTGCAAACGTGGATGTCAATATTGTAGAGTAGAATAAAGGTAAGATTATCGCTAGAGATCTAAGGCTTGTGGCGAGCCGACTATATAAAGCGGGTGTTACCCGGCCCTGGACACGTCACGTGCAGCCGTGCCGTTACATTATCCCCCTCTTCAGGTGCAGACCCCCTGGGCTGCATTAACCCATATAGCAGTAGGAAAGGAAAGGAACCAATCAAACACCTGTTCAACGTACGCAAATGTACGAACCCATAAGTCCCACAACTGATCAGTACTGCATGGTAGCCATTCGGCGGATCCAGCGCATGGTGAAACTCCACCTCCACATGAGGTATCTCCGGAGGTGGTAAAAACCCGTGCTGACGCCATTTGTACTGGGCCGAGATCGAAAAAAGTAAAGAAGTAAACAGGAGAGAAAGAAGGAACATCCAAAGTGACACCGTCCTCCATATCTCCACTTCCGGAATGTCCGGCATCCGACCATCCAATCTCACACTCGTGACGCATACCAAGTGTAGGTCATTGTCGGAATTTGACACAGTAATGTCACTGAAATCCGCAATCCGCAATCATAGTATGAGTTTCGTCTTGACTCTTCGGCATCGATGGTGGCTTCTGCACGCTGCTCATCATCATAATTGCTATCGCCATCGCCATTGCATCGGTATATCTAACTTGTAAGCATTCCAGTAACCGGTCATACTCACCATACTTCGAAGTGCGCTAGCACTCGAGCTCTCCCAATTCCTCGTGAACAACTTCGCAGGCCCAGCGTATCAGTGATCATTGTTGCTGCTTTGGAAGGCATATTCGTGCTGAGTCTGCACGGATGAAGCGGGCTTGACTTCTCGGCATGGATTATAGCTTCTGGTCTCTGTATCATAGCCGTCTGTGATGGTCATTCATATATGACCTCGTATCTATCTCGTAAGCTTTTCATAAAATGGTCATTCATCCCACATATATATGCAAGCGCATTTGCGCTCTCCCAAGCCCTCGTGCACGGCTTGGTCGGCCAGTCTTCAATCTTGATGGATCTGAGATCATCCCTTGCAGCCGGTGGCTCTCACACGGTGCCCGTCAGTAGTTATATTCATTCTCCATTGGCATCGGCCAAGCAGGCTTATAGCCCTCCAGTAAGGTCGTTCAGGATCCAGTTCGGCAAGCCCTTTGGTAAACATTCCAGTCGGTGCCTTCGGTAGGTAGGGCTTCCGATGATCCTCGTATTCAATCCCAATTTGGAGTCATTCGGCCATGATCTTGGTCACTATGCTCAGTCGTCATTTCTCGGTAGTTGTCTCAACTATCTCTCATGATGCCATTCGGCGCCTGCCTCATGCGCTGCCGTTCGGTAGACATAATTGCACTCATTCGGCATAGATCAAACTCGCTTGATCTTCACATCATCTCTCTGGTGCTCTTGCAGTCGCACTGATCATCCTCGAAGTCAGTGCACTTGTAGGTACACTTGACATCCGCCCTGTGCTCGGTGCACTTATCATGTCCAATTGCTGGTCGCGCTCGCCGGGTTTCCTCCGGGTATGCTTTCCGCTCCTTCTCCAGGTGTGCTTGCTGTCACTTGTCTGGGTATCCATATCATTGTTTTCTGAGTTCACTTGTCGTTTCATCTCCAGGTGCATGGTTGACTCTTCTCCGCGTAACGTTGTTGACTAATGTCCAGCTGACATTCTTTGCCGGTAAGTGTGCTCCAAGGTGCTTCCTCCCAGCACTTCCGGTACAGTGATTGCTTGCATTAGGGGTTTATTTTGATTCCGGTACGGTCATCCCCCTCTTGTACGTCGTAGCTCCGCCGACGACTAATCCATTACGGCTTCTTCGGGTGCCGTATCAATTGGTTAGGATTGATTCTGAAGTTGATTTCCAGTAGCAGCTGTGAATCTCGGGATTGTCGAGACTGAGTCGGGATCACCGAGACTGGGTCGGGATCTCATTCGGGATTGTGACTTGCGCATGCGTTTTCTTGATTCATCTGTAGGTGCGTTTGCCATCACCTTCCTTCACGCACTTTTCACGGTTGCTAGCCGTCTCTATTGGTGAATGCGTTCGCGGTGCTTCGTTCCTGCATTTCCGGAATGGTAATTGTACGTGGTAAGGATTGTTGCGATTCCGGCATTGTCATCCCCCTCTTTAAAGATCGTTGCTCCGCCAAAGATTAATCTTGTAAGGCTTGTGTGGTATCGGCATTGTAGCTGTAACTTGGGATCTGATTCGGGATTGTATTCGGCATTGGAACTCGGGCATGTAGGTGCATGATTTGGTATCTCTGAATAGTGCTCAAAATAGTGCTCAGCATCTAGCCATGCCACCGGTACATCGTATACATGCATATCTGCACTCGATTGTAACTTCGTAGCTTCATATAGGAAAGGAGATTGATTGTCATCCGTCTCACTTGATCCATCTCCCTTGATCCATCTCCTGTCATCCAGCTCCGGCCGCAATCCCTGTCCGGCCGCAATCCCTCTCCAGCCGCCAAGCATCTCCGGCCACCATGCCTCTCCGGCTGTGATCCAGTTGGTTCCAGCCATTCGTTTCCACTGTGCATAATTGCGCTCCTATGGGCCGCATTCCGTGACTTCTCCTGTTGCTCTGTAAGTTTTCTAAAGGTCATCGTTACTGACCTCCAGAATGTCCGTCTTCTGTTGACTCTTCATCGCAGTCCCATAATCTGGTGACATATCGTCCATCATAAGAAATACCCACTCATCGATCCGTCCATATGGCATGGGATCTTGAAGTCCAAATCCATGATCCGGCCTCGTGAGCATGTGATCTTAATCCACGCAATTGCGTGAATATCGCTCCACCCAACTCCGAAAAGTTGTAAATCCACCTATATGGCAAATTGTAGCCGGGCTCCCAGTCGATTGCGTAGTCAATTGACCGATGCAGCTGGAGTGTCTCCTCCTTGGCTTGGCTGAAAACTTCCACGAGATCTCCGTACATCGCTGGATACGTCCTCCATCGTCTGTAGGCACCATCATTGTTGTGGTACCAGCTCCATCTGGAAACGTTAGTTCTCAATTCATAATAGATATGGAGCGGTAGAGGAATATCCAGGAGCCCGGATTTAAAACTGTTTGCCCATGGAGGAGCCAAGCTCCGCCTTCCAGTACTCCCTTCGTGTCTCGGAGTGCCGACAACGTTTACACGAGTATACCATTGGGAACCTTTTTCTGGCCGTTGCCGCTGCTGCTTCCTGCTCGCCCGTCCAGTGCCTGGTGCCCATCTCTCCACTTGAGAAGCTTTCCACGGTCACTCCCAGCAGCCCTATATGAACTCCCACTCTTAGGAAGAACGTCCAAACGACCTCATCACTGGCCAGTTGATTGTCAAAGGCATTGGCTCCCAGTATTTGAATATCCGGAACACCGCCACCTCCGTCAGAACACGCCTCCTCCCTAGCCGTGATCCAGGTACATTCCCGGGGCATACCTGATGGCCTGCCTGGTGCACTGCCACCTCTTCCGCTTACCCTGGGGTTGCAAAGCCAAATGTCGAATGCTTTGCAAGTCGAGGTACATTCTCCAGCTCACTCAGTGCGTCCACCGCGGCTGCCACCAATGTGTACGAATCAGCTCACTGAGCGAATCACATACTTGTCACACCCAATTGGGACTGTCTGACAACCCATAACTTTCTTGCCTCACCCGATTGGGGCTGTCTGACAATCAAATACCATCCATTCCCACGTTAGGATACGACACATCAATAAATCCTCCGCGCGCCTCAAATACATGCTGAATCCGCCGGTCTCCTGAGAGTGCCCAGACGGTCCATGCTCTGGTAGTCCCGTGGATCCTGGGAATCCCGGCTACAAAGACCATCATCTCTGCTGCATCCCTTAAAACCCTCTTCGTATGCCATTGTATGGGCACATATCTGTGTTCCCTCATTGGCTTATGATTGCTGAAATTGAATAAGTTGGCGTAGATGGCTCTCTCTCTTCATAACGATCCGATTCGGTCGTCTAATCAGGTGCGAAAGATGATAATTGACAATGTAATTGCGAAGCATGCCTGCTAGCGACTGTAGAGCATTCGGGGATAGTTGTACTTCCCATTCGGAGGTGCCACACGGTCTGAGATTGCTGCTCCATGTCTTCAACTCTGTCCATCAATAGACGAAAGATATCGGTAATCATATTTGTATCATTGCCTAGCCGCTGCTAGAACTCCTCGCAGCATCTGTAGCGTAGATAATCCCATTGAGTTGGGTAGAAGGTAATCGCGATTGGAATTGCCATCGATGGCATTGCTAGATGTGAATCGTGCGTATCGCGTAAATCCGCCCAGATCCTCGGTAGGTGCACTTCGTTTGAGGTATGTGCCTGTATGTCGTGAATTGGCTATCATCAACAGCGAACTGAAGTAGGACCGGCTTCAGCATTGCTCGTGATGCAACTCACGGTGGCGTATGGGCCATGGAATCGTCCCTGTAATTGTCAATTGACTCAATTGGAAGGTTACTTATCGAATCTCATTGGTGCCGCATCTGGCAGCCTTCGCATTCTCGTATGATGCATTTGTTGCAATTGACTTCGACCGACTTGGTCGCTGACGCGTCTCCAGGCCGGTTGGCCTCAGGAATCAACTCGGAATTGTCTCTGCTTCTGTTAAATTCAATTGGGTGCACTTCCCTAGCGTAGTTGCTTCTGCAATCTGTAGCTGTGGATTCCGGACGATGTCTCCTTCTTAGGTGTTGTGACGCGTCTCTGGCCGGTTGGCCTCTGGAACCCACACGAAATCATCTGTTACCGTTAACCTCAATTGAATAGACATATCAAGACACTTCGCTGATGCAATCAGTGCTCTCGAATCTGTATGATATCTCACGCGTATCGCGAAGTGTCAGAAAGGGGTAATTGGTAACATCCCATAAGCGAAACGTATCTGAAATTAAAGAGCGATAATAGGTTGAAGGCATACGCCCGTGTATAGCCTCGTATGAAGGTATATCAGTAGATACGGTTGCAAACGTGGATGTCAATATTGTAGAGTAGTATAAAGGTAAGATTATCACTAGCGATCTAAGGCTCGTGGCGAGCCGACTATATAAAGTGGGTGTTACCCCACCCTGGACACGTCACGTGCAGGCGTGCTGTTACAACACTCACTTTTAGTTGTCGCGATATCGACATCTACCATATTGCCTATCAAGGCGGCCACAACTTCAATTATGGGTAAAAGCCGTCGCATACCCCTTGGATCATACAAGATGCAACACCCAAAATTGTTGACGCTCTGTCGACACTCATTTCCAGACTGTGGCTGTTAGTGTATCACTGTCCCTTTTGCCTATAAAGCCTACCAATACTTCAATTATGGCTGACAGCAAGCAAATCGCTTCCCAATTGACTTACCTACAAGGCAAAAAATCGTTGACGCACTGTTGATGCTCATTTCCTGAATGGGGCTGTTACGATGTCGCTTTCTCTTCTACCGAGAAAGGCTGCCAATACTTTGATTATGAATAACAGCAAGCAAATCGCTTACCAATTGACTTACTTACAAGACCAAAAATTGTAGAAGCTCCATTGACCCTCATTTCCAGAGAGGGGCTGTTACCGTGTCGCTTTCTCTTTTACCTGGAAAGGCTACTGGTATATTGTTTATGGATAACAGCGAGCAAATCGCTTCCCAATTAAAATTCATATAAGACCAAAGATTGTTGACGCTCTGTTGTCTCTCATTCTCTGGTTGTGGATGTTACCGTGTCGCTGTCTCCTTTGCCTATGCAGGTGGCCAATATGTTCATTATGGATAACAGCAATCAAATCACTTCTCAATTAACATACTTACAAAGTCAATATTTGTTGACGCTCCGTTGATCCTTATTTCCAGTTTGTGGCTGTTACCATGTTGCTGGCTCATTTGCCTCTGACGGCTGCCCATGGAATGACTATGGATAACAGTGTGCAAATTGCCTCTCAATTAGGTTGCTCACAAGTCAAAAAATTGTTTACGCTCCATTGACATTCATTTTCAGAATGGAGCTGTTAGTGTGATGCTTTCTCTCTCTCACACAAAGGCTGCCAATAACACTGTTATGAATAACAGTAAGCAAATCGCATCCCAACTAACATACAAGGCCAAAATTGATCGGCACTCCGTTGACTCTCGCCTCAATTTTCATGACTTACCATAGGCAATTTTCAAATTGTCGACCATGTGCATCTGGTCTGAACGCAGTGTGATGCAGTTGAATGTATGGATGAAAGCAACATGATGGTGGTCATGCATACAGATTTGTGTCGCGCATTGACCACTCCTTCTATGACTTGTATGCCAGCACTGACTCAAATATTGTTAGTGAATTTTGTCTCCAATTTAAATTACGTGTTCTCACTAATCTGTAAGAGGCAGGACAATATCATGATCAACTGTCAATCAACCCACTTTGGAGTCCAGAACATTCGTATGGCCCCTATGACCCTTGCACATGCACGGACAAATTTTCATGTCTCACGATTTGTTCACTGAAATCAACAAAATGATGACATGTTGCAAAATGAGTACACCAATTGCTTTTCCAGGAGATATGTCATCAATAATTCCAATTTGTGCACGTACTGTAAAGATGACAGACGAGTGAATACAATGAGTTTATCTGAATCCAATTCGTATATCGTAATTAGCTATGGGGGTTGGATGTAGGGGTACTAGATTAAGGGTATAAGAGGCTTAGATTTCTTGATTGGTAACAAATCAGGTACCTCGCGAGGTGATAGTGCCGATAGGTATATGTGACACGGTGGTTTCCCCTGATGCTCATGTTATATGGCAATCATCTGCTCATGACATTCCTTGCGGCAATGCAATTTCCCACAGATACTATCAAGTATCTCCATCAGCTCTCGAAATGTTGTCGGCGCAGTAACAGGTGCAAACTTATCCAGTTGAGTTTCAATGACTGTCAATAGGGCTGTTTTGTACCTCAAATCATACTCATGATGCAAGATGAAAAATCGATCACACTGAACATCAGGAAGTAGGAGGGAGCTTATCTCTGCTTGTTTTGAAAAGAAAGGCAGCCGATACAACAAGTAAAGACAATGATGTACCACCGTTAATATTGTGCGCATGACAGTGGGATACCGGAATCCGACCATCAATAGAAAAACCCGAAAACAATAACTGGAGTTTGGACCCGACAGGTCTAGCCAAACGCGGCAACACCCGCGGGATGACGGGTACGGGTATGGGCGTGGCATGCCAGGAAGCTTCAGGTCGGGTTCCTGGACAGATCTGGAACCGAACTGAAGTGTGTATCTCGTCCACACCCAGACCGCTAGTGGGTTACTCGGACCTGTTGCTAACACTACTGCTATCCTTAGGACCCTTCAGAAATTCGAAAAAAAATTTCATCAAAATTAGGTCAATCTTGTTCTATTCCTAATATGGAGTAAGTATAGGCAGATACAAACTTGATTTGTATTTCTGGAACCAAATATTACTATGCTTACACTACTTTCAATCTTGTTTTATTCTATTATTTCTTGTTTCAATTACCTATAGAGAAAGAAATGCAAGCTATTAATTATAATACTTTACTACAGCATTGCTGTACAGCAGCAAAATGTATTTCAGTTACTGAGAGTCTCCAGGAGTGTCTGAGAGGGTGTGCAGTGTAAACTTAGAAACGTCAATTTCGGAACTGTATCAGACCCTAGTTGAGTGTTCCGGCCGGCTTTGGGAGTCACTGGGATCTCTGATGACTGGCAAAGGAGTATCATGGGAGTAAGTGTGAGCATTTTGGGAACTCATCAGAGTGCCGGAGAGAACTTTGGGTGCACCTCGGAGTGTCGCAGAACCGACGCGCGAATCACAACCAAAGTCTGAGAGATGCCTGGGTTCCTGTGAATATTCCTTCGGAGGACTGCCAGTGTTATCTGAGACTCTCTGGATGTACGGGAGCAATCTATTTCCCCCAACGGCATATGTGATGCGGGGATTCTTGTTCATTATCACTTCTGAATCATACTAGCTATCATCTTCTTCGATATTGTATTCTTTGCCTTGCTACATCAAGGAACCCAAGAACAAGACAAGTGATTCAAACATAAACGCATGTACACCAAAACAATAACCGGACTCAACAATTGAATGATATCAATCAAACATGGTGTTAGTGTCATCCACTACTTCTGCCATCTTATCATGGCCGAAAAAAGCAGGATCACACAATTCATCAACAGTGCAAAGAGACTGGAGACACTCCTGGTATTTGTTGATTATTCGTAGCTGGCGAGTGGATAAAATTGAATTCTGATGTCGTTTGGCTTGATTTGTGACATCTAACAAAGGTGTAACAACATGTTAGCTAGCTGCAAATCTAAATGGGAATTTGAAAGGCAATATGATATGTTTGGATGAAAAACTAAGAATAGAAAAGCGCCAAATTTAGGCTGAGGAGAACCAACAGGGATGGAGGAGCGCCCATACCAGCAGAGGAGCGCCGAAAGGGGGGTAAGGAGTGCGAAATGCAATGTAGATGCGGCAATCTGGACAGAGGTGCACCGGTGGGAATTGACCAGCGCAGAAGCTGAGGAGGCGCAGAGAGGGGGGTATACAGGGCGGAACAAAACTGAGGAACGCCAATCCAGACTGAGGAGTACTGTCCCAGCGGAAGAGCGCCAAAACGGGGGGGGGGATGAGTGTGGAGTGCCAGACAGGATCAACAATCCATCCTGAGGAGCGCTGGTGGGAATTGAGGACCACGGAAGGAGGGATATTGAGTGCGGAATGAAATAGAGTGCACCAATCCAAACAGAGGGGATTCAGAAGTGCATATCCCAGCAGTGGAGCACTGAACAAGGCGCAATTGACTGTGCAATGAAATAGAAGAGAGTCAATCTAGGCTGAGGAGCACCGACAGGAGTTGAGGAGCGCCTATTCTAGAGGAGTTGCACTGAAGGGGGGTATCAGGTAGCCCACAAATGTGTGATTGATGAGTTCAGTTGCTTCCGAAGTACAATGTATCACAGGGGATGCGCAAAATGTACCTCGATATTCATCTTGAGAAAACATAACTGTGGTCTTTTTTCTACTAGCATATTGAGACAGCGCACTATGAATAGCTGAGGCTACAAGCGCAAATGTCTGCAAAATGAGTGTTTGAAATACTGGAATGTCGTTGGCTGGCGCCCCAAGATATTGGGGGAGAAGAGAAATTGATGGTAAATTGGATCAAGCACATCCATCCAGGTGACCTATGATTTCTTATCATTGACGACTTCAGAGAGCAATGTATTGTTAAACAGGGGGTCCTCAACCTGCATCCGCAGCTCTGTCTCAGAGCGCAAATCCCACAGGTAACAATGGACAACAGTTTGATGTGCCTGATGTACCGACTCTCATCGAATGGTACTTATCTTCAGTTTAAACTATGTATATTATGGGGCATAGTCAATATCGTGAATCAGATATAGAAGCATTGAACAGAATCCAAGGCTTACAGCTTCTTGTATTTGTGGATCGATTTTGAGAGATGGACCACTGGGCAATTGTAACGGCACGGCTGTACATGACGTGTCCAGTGCCGGGTAACACCCGCTTCATATCTATTCGGCTCGCCACGAGCCTTAGATCTCTAGCAATAATCTTACCTTTATACTACTCTACAATATTGACATCCACGTCTGCAACCGTATGTGCTGATATACAATCATACGAGGCCATACACGGGCGTATGCCTTTACACTATTATTGCTCTTCAGATTCAGATACGTTTCGCGTACGGGATTTCATCAATCACACCTTTCCGACGGGTTACGACACGTTGTCTACGCGCGAGATATGATACAGATTTGAGAGGACTGATTGCAGCAGCGAAGCATCTGGATATATTTATTGAATTGAGGTTGACGGTAACAGAGATGATTGCGTGCGGATTCCAGAGGCCAATCGGCCAGAGATGCGTCGCCACACCTAAGAACGAGAAATCGTACGGATTTGACAGCGACAAATTGCTGAAGCAACCAGGCTTGGGAAGTACACCCAATTGAGGTTAACAGTAGCAGAGACAAGTCCGATTTGATTCCAGAGACCAACCGGCCTGGAGCCACGTCCAAGACCAATTCAGACGAAGTCCATTTCAACGGATTCATACAAGAACTCAAAGGCTTTTAATCACGGCATCAATGAAATTTGATAAGTTACCTTCCAATTGAGTCAATTGACGATTTCAGGGACGATTCCAGAGCCCATGCGTCCACGAATAGTCGCGTCACCGGCAATGCCGAATCTTCTCTGGATATTTCTTCAATCCTTATCCGGCAAGCGCAATTGTAGCTGCGAAGAGCATGAAGGAGCACATACCTCGAACGTAGTGCACCTCGCGAGGATCAGGGCGGGTTTCCGATACACACAATTTACATCTAGCGATGTCATCGATGGCAGATCCAATTGCGATTACCTTCTACAACACTCAATGGTTTTATCTACGTTACGGATGATGTTAGGAGATTACTGCAGCGGCTAGGGAAGTTTTACAAGGCTATGTACGGTCAGCGAGTTAATGAATCAACCATGATTCCTGATATGATTACCGACATAATTACCGATACGATTACTGGTATCATGGTCTACCGATGGGTAGAGTTCAAGATAGTGGAGCAGCGATTCCAGATCGTGCTGCAACTCCGTAAGGGAAGTACAATAACCCCCGAATGATCTAAAGTGGTTAGCAGATACGATTGGTGACTACCAATGCCAATTGTCACAATCGGCACCTGATTGGAAGACCGAATCGGATCGTTGTGAGGAGAGAGAGAGCCATCTGTGCCAACTCTATTCAGCTTCATCAAACATATGCGAACGAGCGAACACTGATATGAACCCATACAATGGCATACGAAGAGGATTATTAGAAATACAATGGAGATAATTTCAATTTCAATTGTAGTCGGGATTCTGAGGATCCATGGGACTACCGGAGGATGGACCATCTGGGCACTCTCAGGAGACCAGCGGCTTCATCATGTATTTAAGGCGCACCGAGGTTCAATAGATGTGTCATATCCCCACGTGGGAATGGAATGTATTTGGTTGTCAGAGAGTCCCAATTGGGTGTGACAAGTACGTGATTCGCTGAGTGAGCTTATTCGTACAACTGGTGGCAGCCACGGTGGACGCACTGTGTGAGCTGGAGACAGGGATTGCCTTGGTACAAATCCAAGAATCCTAGCGTCGACTTGCAATGCATTCGAGTGTTGGCTCTGCAACCCCAGGGTGAGCGGAACAGGTGGCAGTGAACCGGGTAGGCCATCAGGTATACCTGGGAATGTACCTGGATCACGGCTAGGGGGGAGGCGTGTTCTGAAGGAGGCGGCGGTGTTCCAGATATTTCACTACTTGAAACCAATGCCTTTGACGGTCAACTGGCCAGTGAGGAGGTTGTTTGGACGTTCTTCCTAAGAGTGGGAGTTCGTATAGGGCTGCTTGGAGCGACCGTAGAAGGCATCACTGATGGTGAGTGAGATAGGCCCCAGGCCCAGGACGGATGAGCAGGGAGAAGCGGCGGTAGTTACGGCAGAAGAACATCCAGGAGGGAATCTTGAATGACTGCTACCGGCACGCTGAGATACGAATGGAGTACTAGACGGTGGGGCTTGGCCCTATTGTGGCGAACCGTTTTAAATCCGCGCTCCTGGATATTCCTTCATGCCGCTCCGTATCTAGTACGAATTGAGAACTAACGTTTGCAGATGGAGCCGGCACAACAACAAAGATGGTGCCTACAGACAATGGAGGGCATATCCGGCTATATATGGAGAATTCTTGGAGGTTTTCAGCAAAGAGGCGCAGACACTCGCACCGCATCGGTCAATTGACCATGCAATCGACTTGGAGCCCGGCGATATTTGGGCAAATGGGCGGATTTACAATTTATCGAAGTTGAGTTGAGTGGTATTCACGCAATTGCGTGGATAAAGATCACGTGCTCAAGAGGCCGGATCATGCATTTGGATTTGGACTTAACGATCCCATGCCATTTGGACGGATCGATGAGTCGGTATTTTCTGAGGATGGACGATATGTCACCAGATGGATTATGGGACTGCAATGAAGAGTCAATGGAAGACAGATATTATGGAGGTCGGTAACAATTACCTGTGGAGAGCTTACAGAGCTATAGGAGAAGTCATTGAATGCTGCCCATACCAGCCAAATTATGCACAGGGTGGAAACAAATGGCTGGAACCAACTGGATCACAGCCGGAGATGGATCCCGGCCAGAGATGGATGGCACCCAGAGAAGAATCGCGGCCAGAGATGGATCACACCCGGAGCTGAATCGTGGCCAGAGATGGATTGCAGCGGGGGATAGATTGTGGCCGGAGATGGATGACCAGAGATGGACCCAGTCCGGAGATGGATCGCGGCAGCAGATGGATCGCGGCAGGATATGGATCGCGACCAGTTATCGATGCATGACCAGAGGTGGATGACAGTAGATGGATCTCAGGAGATGGATCACGGGAGACGGATGACAATCAATCTTCTTCCCTAGACAATGATATTGAGGTGATGCGAAGTTATACCCTTGTCGAGATCACTTCGATTTCAAACTACGAAGTTACAATCGAGTGTAGATTTGCAGACGTACGGTGTTCCGGCGGCTGGGCTCCACCGAGTACGATGCCGAGCACTACTCAGAGCACTATTCAGAAATACCGAATCATGCACCTACATGCCCGAATTCCAATGCCGAATACGACCCTGAATCAGATCCCGAGTCAATTAGCTACAATGCCGATACTGCACATCATGAGGCCGTATGAGATAAGTTGTCAGCGGGGCAATGATCATTAAAGAGGGGATGACAGTGCCGGATTCCCAACAACCGTTACCGTGAACAATTACCGTACCGGATGTGCAGGAACGAAGCACAGTGAAATGCATTCACCAATTGAGAAAGCTAGCAGCGGCAAGTGCACGTGGAGAAGAAGCAACAATTGTACTCCGAGAACGGCAAAAAGTGCACCCAGAGAAGTGATGACAAATGCACCTACAGTTGAATCAAGAAGCCGCATGCGCAAATCACAATCCTGAATGAGATCCCAAGTCAGTCTCGGCGATCCCACCTCCGTCTCGACAATCCCGGGATACACAGCTGCTACTGGAAAGGATGAAGCCGTAATGGATTAGTCGTGGGCGTAGCTACGACGTACAAAAGGGGGATGACCATACCGGAATCAAAAATAACCCCTAGCGCGAGCAATCACCATACTGGAAGTGGTGGGAGGAAGCACCGTGGGGCACACTTAGCGGCAGAGATTTGCAGCTGGAGATTAGTCGATGAGATATGGATACCCATATAAGTGACAGCAAGTACACCTGGAGAAGGAGCGGAAGGCATGCCCGGAGGAAACCTGGCGAGCGCACCCAGCAATTGGAGATGATAAGTGCACCGAGCACAGGGCGGATGTCAAGTGTACCTACAAGTGCACCAACGAGGAGGATGATCAGGGCAACTGAAAGGGCACCGGAGAGATGATGAGAAGACAAATCGAGTTTGATCTATGCTGAACATGTGCAATTGTATCTAACGAAGCAGTTCCGAACGAGACCGAAAATGATTTCTGAACGCACCAAATAGTCCACCGAACGGCATCCGGAGAGAGTCACCAAATGGCACAGTGCCAATTCCACCGGCTGCAAGAGATGATCTCAGATATATCTAGACTGGCCGACTAGGCTATGCACGAGGGCTCGGGAGAGCGCAAACGCCCTTGAATATATATGGTATGAATGTCCATTTCATGAGAAGCTTACGAGATAGATAGCAGGTTATGTATGTTTGACCATTACCGACGGCTATGATACCGAGAGCAGAAGCTACAATCCATGCTGAGAAACAGCAAAAATGATCACTAATGGGCTGGGCCTGGGAAGTTATTCACGAGGAATTGGGAGAGCTCGAGAGCTAACGTACTTGAACGTATGGTGAGTATGACCGGTTACTGGAATGCTTACAAGTTAGATATACTGATGCAAAGGCCAATGGCAATGGCAATGGCAATGATGATAATAAGCAGCGAGCGAAAGCCACCATCCATGCCGCTGAGTTAAGACGATGCTCATACTATAATTGGGGATTTCACCGAAATTACTTTGTATAATTCCGACAATGGCCTACCGTTGGTACGAGTTATGATTGCAAGATTGGATAGTTGGATGCCGGACGATTCGGAAGTGGAGATTGGAGGACGGTGTTTCTTTGGATGTTCCTTCTTTCTCTTATCACTGCTTTACTTCTTTACTTCTTTGGATCTCGGCCCAGCACAAATGGCGTCGGCACGGGTTGTTAGCACCTCCGGAGATAAGTCAAGTGGAGGGGGAGTTTCCCCATGCGCCGGGTCCGAAGAACGGCTACCATACGGTACCGATCGGTTGTGGGACATATTGGTAAGAACGATTGCGTCGGTTGAACGGTTGCTTCATTGTTTCATTTTCTACACATGTACCGGTTTATACAGCCCAGGGGGTCTGCACCTGAAAAGGGGGATAATGTAACAGCACGGCTGTACGTGACGTGTCCAGGGCCGGGTAACACCCGCTTGATATATATTCGGCTCGCCACGAGCCTTAGATCGCTAGCGATAATCTTACCTTTAAACAACTCTACAATATTGACATCCACATTTGCAACTGTATCTACTGATATAGGTTCATACGAGGCCATACACGGGCGTATGCCTTCACAGCAATTGACACACAGATGGTATACCTGCAGGAAGATCCAAGAATCCCCGCTGACAATCCTGAGCTTCAATGGAAAATTTCCCGGCTTCTCAAATGATCAAGTATTTGATATCGGATAATATTGGCCAAGGAGTCTTCGTCAATACGATTGCCTCCATGACCATTTTTGCTACCTCAAAGGAAGCCTTTTGGTGATGAGGAACATTCTGATCAGCACTAGCCCTGGGTTGTGAAACATTCTAGTTTCCACTAGGCTTGAGTAGCAGCAGCACCTGGGGGGATGTTGCACAGTCAGACTCTGATAATTTGTCGAGGAGGGTTGACTATTGGCGTTTGAGCAGTGGTGGTGCCGTTGCCCCAGCTGGATTGCGGGAATTTGGAAGTGGAGGGCGTGCAATGACAGTAACGGCATGGCAGAATTTCTTTGCAAGTTGAACACTTGTAATTTATAATGACTTGTCCCAGCGCGCCTGGCATAGAAGTAGGACCTCCTGTTGGTGATCCAAATTGTCTTCTTCAATATCAAATGATATGGTGGACAGTCCAGTGTCCTCACGTACATCATCACCAATCTCCGGATCCGTATGGTCATTCTGCTTCATTTATGTTATCAGGGACATTGGTCATCCGGAATACAAAACACAATGGCCGATATAGGAAGGCAAACATTTGACGGACAATGACGATTGGCTGCTTTTGGTGTTCGCGCCCAGTGGAGGAAACCAGCCAGCGGTCCGGATTTGGATCAGAAAAGCCTTTCGGTTTGTTTCCAGACCTGTTTTGGAACCTGACCCGCTTTGTCTTGGCGGGGTTGCCACCCGAACGGGACATAAACCTATGGGATTTGGGCCGGGTTGAAACCGGACTGCGGCTTCATTTAGTAGTTCCCGCAACTTCGGCTCCAATTCAGTATCTGAGTTCACATCGTGTCAAGACGTGATGAACACGCAGATTGTTTAGTTTTACGAGCGCTTTCCCCTCCAGCATTGAGATTTGTGATCTGACTGAAATTTGTTGAGTGGCTGAGAAATACGGGCAACTTTTATGCAAAATTTGCAGGTTTTCGATAGCTACTCCACAAATATTGGTTGGATCCCAAATCTGACAGCGCGAGGTAGAAGAACGCCTAACACTACACCATCTACATGTTGATCATGTCACAATACCATCAGAACTCAAATACTTAATTTGAGCCAAAGATGTGAGGTTGAAATGCCAGGATGTTGGTGGTAAAACCGACCCAATTGCAATGGTCTGTGTTTTCTTGTGGTGAAACCTGTTGCAACGGTCCGGTTCAGGGTTGGAACCGGACCCGAAACCGAACCCGGAATGTGGACCCTTTCCCAACTCTAGCAGCTTGTTTGAATGCGACTGCTCTCTCAAGGTGTGCTTGTTGATTCCGCTGTGAATAGTGATTTCTCACCTGGCTGGGCGTAGGTTCCATTTGCTGTAATGAAGACAGAAAGTTGGGGAATGCAAAAGAGAGTGCAGGGAATATGGGAGAGAGTGTAGGCAATGTGGGAGAGAGTGTATAAGTAGTGTTAGCAATGGGTCCGGGTAACCTGCCAGTGGTCCGGGTTTGGCCTGCAAAAACCGGTCGGTTCGGTTCCAGAACTGTCCAGAAACCCGTCACACTGAGTTTTGGCAGGCCAAACACGGACCCTTACCAATCAACCCGCGGGTTTTGGCGGGTTTGGCTTGACCCGTCGGTTCCAATGTTCGGTTCTGCATTTTGGGTTTTTCTATTTATGGTCGCATTCAGATATCCTACTGTTAATTGCAAAATATTGACTTTGGGATATCATTAACTGTTTGAGTTGTATTGACTGTCTTTCTACTCAAAAACAGGAGAGACACCCTTCCGGCCCAATTCTAAAACTGTGCGTCAACAGAGCGTCAATGATTTTAGGTCTTGTAAGTCAAGTAATTACAATGTGATTTGGTCATTGCTATCCATAATCGATATATTGGCTGCCTTTATTGGCAAGAAAGCAAGCCGCATGCTCACGGCCTCATTTTGAAAATGAGCGTCAACGGAGCGTCAACGATATTAGGCGTTTCATCATGGGCAATCAAAGTGTGATCTGGCCGTTATTGTCTGTATACCATATTTCGGCCATTTCTATAGGCTAAAACGATCATGAACTCTTGGTTGCAGCATTGTAAATGAAACGAGTGGTGACTGCCTGGGAGGCTGTCGCACAAATAACAGTTGCTTATCTGTGTCACGGCGGCACGTGACCCGGGCCGGGTAACGGCCATTCTATATAGTCGGCTCGCCACGAGCCTTAGATCTCTAGCGATAATCTTACCTATACATCTACATCTAATATCACTCGCATCCACGTTTGCAACCATATTCCAATAATTACCATACGTATACCTATGAGGCCGAACGCAGGCATACGTGCCCTTACACTATTATCGCTTTTTCAGTAAACGGATACGTTTCGCTCACGGGATTACGAGTTGACGAGTTTGACCCCTTTCCGACACGCGACACCATGGAGTCAACAATTGAGAGAACTGCCCTCCAAACGAGATATCGAAGCATCATTACTGGGAAGCACGAAGCATTGACCGTTCCATCATTCAATTGAGCTACCTGACGGCAGCGGAGTAGAGTTCAGAGACCCATAG
>Ga0307512_10000212_pt1 | contig 81009 bp, 102 predicted proteins | sample 14_EM_MG_FD_200267 | JGI IMG/M metagenome (GOLD analysis project Ga0307512, IMG submission 200267) | Populus trichocarpa ectomycorrhiza microbial communities from riparian zone in the Pacific Northwest, United States - 14_EM | ecosystem: Host-associated > Plants > Roots > Unclassified | place... | reverse complement strand
TGGGCTGCCAAGTCGGCGCCGTGCTCGATGAGGAGCCGGACCACATCCACACGGCCCCAGAAGGACGCCCGATGCAGCGGAATCGCCCCGTCCTTGTCCTGGGCTGCCGAGTCGGCGCCGTGCCCAATGAGGAGCCGGGCCACATCCACATGGCCCCGTTCGGACGCCTGATGCAGCGGAGTCGTCCCGTCCTCGTCCTGGGTTGCCAAGTCGGCGCCATGCTCGATGAGGAGCCGGGCCAGATCCACACGGCCCCAGAAGGACGCCCGATGCAGCGGAGTCGTCCCGTTCTTGTCCTGGGCTGCCAAGTCGGCGCCATGCTCGATGAGGAGCCGGGCCACATCCACATGACCCTCTCGTGAAGTTAGATGCAAAGGCGTTTCCTCATCAGTGAAGCCCCGGGAATTTACATCTTGTGGGCGCTCGATGGCTAAGACTTTCACAACTTCGTGTAGACCACAAAACGCGGCGTAGTGCAACGGGGTTCCATGGGGTGTCAACGGTGCATTTCCCTTTTTGTCTCGCTCCCAGAAGGGAATAGTTGGGTCGCATATCCAGAGCCAAACCGCGAGATGTGGTTTTCTCCGGTCAAACATCTGTGACATTCCTTCTTCTGCATTTTGTGGCACACCTTCAAAACGGGCATGTTCAAACCAATACTCGGCAGCGTATTCAGCAAGAGGAAAGTTTGGTAGGGTACTTCTGGTGATACCTTTGTCCAGGTGCAAAAGAATACCAAGACATGCTTGGGCAACGAGGGCGTGAGTGGGTGTCATAGAAACATAGTAGCGACTGGAAATCGTGTTGCGCTTTTCGGCAAAGCGGGCAGAGGTCAAGAACTCCTTGACCGAGAAGTGTGAAAATTGTATTACTTGGGAATCTTCGGCGTTGACAAGGGAAAGCAATGTGGAGCACGTCGACAGCACGGCTTCTACTGGATCTTCAAGGCGCCAATCCTCGCGGTATTTCGGAATCGGTCCCGCATTGAAATCAAATGCGAGAAAATCCGCCAGTTCTTCGACTCGGAGCGGGCGGGAAACCACTGCGACGCAATGGAGGAGCCGTCGCGCAAATTCCCAGTTTGTGCCGTCGATCTCCTGCAAAGTGCGTTCATATGTCCCATCGAGTGTCGATGGTAATTCGTCTAGTGCATGCCGGATACGCCCTGGGAGGCATCTAGCGAGGTATTCTAGCTGGCAATGCACCCATCGGAACCTACGAGGTCTGGATGAGTGTCGTGAAGAAATCCAGAATAAATGCCTTACATTCCGTCTGCTCTTTCTGTCAGGACGTCAATAACAAGTTGCTTGTGCACCGATGTCCATTTTCGCATCCTTCTGTCCGTGTTTACGATCGACTTGATGTACTTCTCAATGTCTTCCTTCTGTCCGCTCTCGTCGTGTAATGAAACAGAACGGAAAGTTAACGGCTCCAGAATAGACTTGATATCGGTCTCGGGTCGGCTGGTGATGCAGATGCGGAGGTTTGGGAGTTTTGAGTCGACCAGGTCCTCCAGGAACATTAAGACTTGTTTGCGGTGGGACGGCAGAGATGTATTCGGACATTCGTCCAACGCATCTACGATCAGATAAACGGGAGCTTGCCCTGGAAGATTCAATAAGTCCTTTAAACACCGAATAAGTTCGTCGTTGCTGGGGCTTCGAGCACCGTCGTGGTGTGTCGAATAAAATGTGGAAAGGATAGCATAATAGGAATAGTATTGATTGCAAAGCTGAAAGAGAACCGATGAGAGTAGCCCACGAAGGTCCTTCTTCTCTTTCTCCCTGAAGTCGTAGTAGAACATGGCGAGTGACGCCAGCCCGGACTTTTGCATGTCCTCGATCCACTCGATGATTGTGGAACTGGTCGCCAGCGTAAGTTATCAAGATAAAAGACCGAACGGACAAGGATAACGCACCAAAGTACACTCTTCCCAACGCCAGCTATGGAAGGAATAGCCTATCAATTTTTGCGAAAGGTCAAGTGATGGGCGGTGAACCAACGTTTCCCGTGTATCCAAAGTAGCGAACTCGGTCCAGATGCTTTCCATTCGGCGAGCGTGCTGCTGTTAATGAACCACGCCCCAGTCTCGCTGTGCCGCGATTCGCGACCGACGTTGTAATTTTTCCAAGGATCTGGGGGAGCCAGCCAATTTCGAATTTTACTCAGCAATTCGTCACCTGCCAGTCACTCTCAGCACTTCCGAGCAGTAATGCAAATGATGGCGATAACTGACGTCTCGACTTGCTCATGTCGCTCGCCATTTGATGAAGGATTTCTAGCGCTAAGTCAGACCCGGATCTAGCTCATCGTCGCAAATAAAACGCACTGGGGTCTTCCCGGACACCGTCAATGGACGCTTTGCCGTCTAGAGAAAAGGGTATTCAAGAGATGCCAGATTACAAACCAAGTTCATTGCTCACCATCCATGAACTCCCTCATGTTCTGGGCGAGTCCGTGGACAATAGCGAGCGTATGGGCTGCAGTAGTCTGAGCCTCGTCTCGAGTCAGTCGGTCAAGCCTCTCGAGGACTGCCTCGATGTCTTTCTCCTTGAAAAATTTCTTCACAAATTTGACTACGTGGTACTGAGCAAAGTAAAACGTCGGCGAGAACGGACTCACTTGATCGTCGCTGCTTGAGTTCTTCTGTCACCAGAGCGAGCGTGGAGATGAGCTCCACCAAAATCTTGACCACTATCTCGTCGATTGCGGGCGTAGGAGAGATTCGCGTATAGATATTGAGCCAGTTTAGGACGTGTTCGATCGACTCGAGCAAGTCGACGAGCGCGTCGCAGTTGGATATTATGCCCTTGGCCGACTGAATCACATGGGCGTCACCAGGCCATCTACATACGAACTGGAGAATGGCACGTACGTCAAGTAGGATAGCGAGACAAGCCTGAATCGCCTTTGCAGGTGGGAATGTCTGTAAATAAAAGTCAGATATGTAAGACATGCTCCCCTTCTGTCGTACCAGGCCAACGGCGTCAGCAAGAGAAGCGGCGGATAAAATTTTGGATAAGATTGATACAGTCATCTTGATGGACTCCATGATTTTATCACTTCCTTGAAAATGATCGAATGCCAGTGCTTGATCTTGCAATAGGCCAGTGATGGCCTCGACAGTGTCGCAATTCTGGAGTTTGATGGCGAGCGGATGTTGTGCCAAAGAGACGCCCGCCTTTTTCTCATACGCCTGCAAGGCAGGCTCGAAAAGGGCTTGAAATCGAGCAGATTCCGATTGGTGAGCCATGTCACGGCTAGGGAATGGGGCCTTGAAGAGGGGGATGAGTTTGCTGCGAGAAACTATTGGCGAGAGGGTGGGACGTGCGTGGGGGTTATGGTGAAGGTCTGTTGCATCGCCTCATACCCTATGCATGGTGATTGCTTGAAATGGTCCGGCGAAGTCGGAGTCGAATTGCCTGATCATGTCTTGCACGGCCCGCACGGGGTTGCTGAACAGCGTGGTTGGTGAGCGAGGGTGAAGACGTCGGACATCCCTAATAGTGATGATCAGGAGCAATGGCCTGGAGGGAGTGAGAATACGTCGATGTTCCGAGTCCGACCAGCTTATAGCTTAGAGAGATGTCAGACAAGGAGCCAGGGGAGCGGAGATAATCAAATTTCAACAACGATGCGATGCGAAGTAAATGATTGTAGGGGCGTTATATACACGAATAAGGGACAACAAGGTCAAGAAAACGCGGAGTAAAGTAAGGTACTGTAGGAACAAAGCCCTGCTAAAGCGATACTGTACAGTGGCAGATTATTTCAGGGTCTGGCATTCAGAGACCGAATGGTCAACATAACTGGCTACAGTGATGTCAAGGAGTTATTAACATGTAAAATAGAAAATAGGACGCTGCGGTGCGGCGCAGACTACGTGACACATGACCATGATCAGGCTTGTGATAGGGGCAGGCTTGGGAGTAAGTACGTAGGCACCCGCGAAACCATGTTTGATAATGTTTGCAGATTTGGTCCGTTCCGGAACCGGAACCGGAACGAATGTGCTTCGTTGGGTCAAGCTTCCTTACCTCTTACCTTACGTTTGTGAGCGAGCGGTTCCTTTCAGATGAACGATGATGTTGACAGCCTAGTAGCTTGAAAGTATCTACGGGCAACACGACGAACCTTTACAGCACCATGTCCATGGCCCGTGAGAAATAAATAGAAATTTTCGAACCAGGTGAACTCGACCACCTTCTCTAACAACACAGTCCAGTACAGGTCAGAATTACCGTGGCCTCGATAAGCCCAAACAATCCTTTTTTCCGACTGGTACTGTGGTTGGTGGCGTTCCTACCCATACGGCTAACGACGGTGCTTGTCCTTCCAGCCCCTTTACTTGCCACATGGGGCCCAAATGGAGAGGACCAGGTCGGCCCAGGTCGGCCCAAAAAATATATGAGGGTATACAATAGGACCCTTACAGCGCACCCACATAACTTACGATGGCACAGGAAGCGTCGACGACGTTAGCGTGGTGGACTCAGCAAGTTACGTAAAGCACGCGTCAGCGAATGGCGAATCACTGTGGTGTCGGTGGTCGTCCAACTGGCCTGTAACGTTGGTGTGCTTTGGTGCATCGAGTCCTCAGCCACTAGTGATTCGTCTGCCCACACTCATCTCTTTCTATGCGTTGCTGCTCCATCACCTCTCTCTACCACAAGTCGGAAGCAAGAGACCAGACAGCAAAATGTGGATGTGAATGCCCAGGACGATTCCAACTCGACACCGTTATATCTCGCGTCTGAGGGCTGACATGTGGAATTCGCTCGGATTCTCGTTGAGCACGGCGCGAATGTGAATGCCCAGGACAGGCACAAGTCGACTCCGTTGCATCTCGTGTCTGAGGGCGGATATGTGGAATTCGCTTGGATGTTCGTCAAGCACGGCGTGGATGTGAATGCCTAAGACCACCGGAAGTCGACTCCATTACGTCTCGCATTGATGGGCGGACATGTGGAATTTACTTGGATCTCGTCAAGCATAGTGCAGATGTGAACGTCCGGACCACCAAAAGTCAACTCTGTTGTATCTCGCGTCGGTGGGTGGACATATGGAATTCGTTGAGCGTGGTGCGGATGTGAATGCACGGGACTATTTAGGGATGACACCGTTCAAAGAAGCATCACGAGGGGGATTTCGTGATATCGTGCAGCTACTTTTAGCGCATAGAGCTGTGGGCAACGGCACATAGTGATTGAAAAGGATGGGACTCGCACGTAGGCCAGGTGGCATTCCACACCTGGTCTGACTTGGACCACTGGACTTGTCACGTAAGCACAACGCGCGAGCAAGGCTTGGGTATGATGAGAAATGTATTATAACCCATACAATGAGTGTCACCAATAAGTAGTCCATGATATCGTACATGTCTGCGAAAATACGTCTGAAATAAAGCACGGGTTAATCTACGAGGTATATGCGATCCCGAACGTAATTTGCGGTGTCCAAAACAAAAGAAGTTCGAAGGAGATGGAATGGACGGGGATGATAGATATAACATCGAAAGCAAGATCAAATCGAAAGAAGAAGAAAAGCAACGAGAACAAGGTAGGAAGGATGGTGGGTGACCGGTGACCTTCTCCCATCCTATGGTTTCCACACTGGAACCCTATTGCCGGGAGACTTCAGTGCGGCTGGCAAGAGAGAAGCTCGACTCTGGTTACGCAACGGGGAACTCTTGAGAGGAGTGCCAGGCCGGAGAAAGCTGTCTTCGCCATCGATGCGTCTGAGAAACTGGATGGCCGTCAGAGGAGAGCCAGGCGACGAATGCGTTTTCATCGATTGCGGACTTTTCCCGCTAGGACTCGACAAAGCGAACGAGGGGAGTAACATTCCGCTGCTGCCACTTCCGCTGCCTGGCTCCGGCGTTTTTGGATCTCGAGGAGGCGTCGTCACCAGCTCCGGAGCTTCTAACAGGGTCGAAGAGCTAATCCACTTTTCTTCTCTAGAGCCCATATAGGGCATTGGTTCGGGGAGAAGTCGGAACATGTCAGCGAAATGAGTTTCTATAAATCTGCCGATTTCGTGCGTTCAGCGCTCAGTATAATAAAGGTGGACGGCTGAGAACGATAAAAAAAACCCACTTGGAGAATTCCATCCAACCGCCACCGACACGTACCATGACCGTCTGAGAACGAAGAATGCGACAGAAGCACAATTTCGGTTCCTCGCCTCCTATCCAGTATTTCCCGCTCTTGTCTTGCCACGTATCTTGGGCTACTTCGACCTTGATGTCTACATCTACGGGGAGCTTGTTCACAACGTCGCCGACTGCCACGTCCAGCTTGCTCTTCGGGTTGGCAACGTACAGTTTCCTCGAGGGCATTGGTGGCTTATGGATACTGTGCGGAGTCGACTTCCGCAGGTTCGATGTCGAAGGCAGTGGAGGCGGGGGGCCCCAACTCGGAAACAGTCGTCGGGCGCCTGAAACGGAACGCGAAACCACCGACACCTCCGAAGGTGTAGGAGAGGCCGCACGCCTCGCATCGATTGCGCGCAGTGGATGCGGGTGGGATGGTTCCATCGATCTTCGGCTGGCAGCCGGGTTGTTGGAGTTGGGACTTGAGACCGTGGACGACATGCTGATAGTACGCTGCCGCGAGGCGAAGGTGGAACTGAAGAGTCTGGAAGTCGAAGCCATTGGCCCGGAGACGGATCTGTTCGTCGACACGACGGAGAGTCGGCTCACAGAACGATTTGGCGTGGGATCGGCCTTGTGAGAAGTCCTCCTGCTTGATGTTGAAGGATGAGCCGGGGCCACTACATGTCCCCGTCCGCGACTCGCGGAGTTGACTGACAAAGCAGAATAATCACTAGATTTCTTCCGGACCATTGGGCGATGGCCAGCAACAGAAGCCCGGCTATTGCGACCGGAACTCAAGGTGCTGGGAGGTCGCGACCTCCGGCCATTAATTCGATCCAAGCCCATAGATTCAAGCTCAGTCCAAGTTTGAACAATACGCTCTCGCTCGGAAGAGGCCTTCGGTTCACTGGAGACACGGACAAACTCCTCCTCTAATTTGTTAACCAGGTTCTTGGTGAAGGCGAGTCGGCCATTTAGTTGTTCCTCAGGTGGCAGCATGCTTGAACTGACATAGCTTGCCGCTAGCGGTCCTGATGGCGGAGCCGGATAGCTGTCGATGTGTTCCAGCAAGTCACTGAGTGCGTTGTCACCATCCTTCACCAGGCTTCCGAACCGCGCGAGACTAAGCGCACGAGGCAAAAGCTGGTGAGAGGCGTGCAACTCATCCTGCAGGGATTTCAACTCGGAATCAACGACAATATTTGAGGTGGAGGCTGGCAACCTCAATGCTTCGTTCGAAACTTCCGTTAGCTGGGAAACCATTGTTGCGTGTCGTCCAACCGTCAAAAGCGGGGAAGCAGATGACGGTGATGGTCTAGTTGCGCTTTTGATGCCCAAGGATCGAAGCCGGCTCCGGAGCTCCGCAACGTGTGTCTGAACTTCGGCTAGGTCATGACAGGAGAGCTCTGGCGAACCGATAGAACCTAGGAAAACATTCAATTGCATCCAAAGACAAAAACGTAAGACTAGCGTACCAAGACTGTCATCTGTGGGGAAGGTATCGTCGTCGTCGACGCTCGGGAAGGCATGACTTGAGGGCACTTCCGTCTCGCTCCATGTTTGTTTCGCCTCGGCGCGTTTACCCTTCGCACGCATTCGCTCTTCGGCCTCGACTTGTTCTCTGTGCAACCGTTCTGCGGCTTCCACCTCCTCCCGTTCTCTTTCCAGCTGCAATCGTCTCTCTTCGGATTCGGCTTGCTCCCTGCGTAGTTTCTCGACTGCTTCGACTTCTAGTCGTTCTCGTTCCCGCTTGATCTGTTCTCGTTGCGCTGCCCTGAGCCGCTCCTCTCTGTGTCGAATGTCAGATAAAAGCGCCTTTGTTTTGTCGCTCCAAGTGTGGAATTCTGCCTCCAGGTTGTCGAGAGCCTGGCTTCTTGATAAACACAGGTGTCTGTTGGCAGATGATTCGTTGCACACAACGTCCATTTTATGGAGCAGTTGTCGAATAGGGGGGAAGGACCGTGATATCTCGGAACGCTGCGTGTCAAACACGAGGCCGGCTTCACCCACTGTGCGCGCAAGAAGGTCAATGGTGTCGATGGAGTCCGGGAGCGCAAATACGGTTTCGCGAAGTGCCTGATGACGTCCTTCCGCTTGGACAACCAATTCCTTCAAAGTGTCCAACTTGAGGTCAACAGCACGGGCGTCTAGAACCACGTCAAAGTTGGACATCTTTTGTTGAAGAGAAGAGACGCCGGTTGCAAGATGTAGCGCAAACGCGTTACAATCAGTGCGGACAGCATGATCGAGCTGAGCAGGGTCGATGAGTGGTTCGAGGAGCGGAAGAGCTTCTAAATTTTCCAGCGTCAAGTCCAGAGAAGATGCACGCCGACGTCGCGAACTCGGGTTTGGCGCGCGGGACAGCCCTATATTGGAGGCATCCGAGGATACAAAGATAACGCGATGAGGCAGACCATCCACAAACGTCTGGCAGGCAGCTTGGATGGGTGTCGCATCCGATATGAGCTCTTGGCGCTCAGTATCGAGGGTATCATCAGACGGCGACCCGTCTAATATTTGTTCTGCCAACGCGTCGGATCGGGTCTTGGCATCTTCCAGACGTACTTCAAAGTCATGGGTTTCATCCCGGATGGCCGTCATTGCTAGGGCCTGTTTGTTGACCCTGTCGGCAAGCCGAATCATCTGTTGCGTGTGCTCGAGGATTGCCAATAGCACGTCACGACGTTTGACGAGGTACAACCGCAAACCCGGACCTATGGACCGAGGGAGGGCCGAGATGCCCGCATGTACATCTCGATCAAACCTCTCCCGCAAAAGCGCGGCCTGTTCTGTCGCATTTGCCAATGTTTTGGTAGACGACGGTAACGAGGCGTCAAAGCTTTCGGGCGTGGGAGGTAGTTGATCTTGATTCGTGATGTTTGATTTCCATTTTTGTCGCTCCATGAGGTCACCCGTCTCCTCCCGGATTGCGCCAAGGTCTGTAAGAATGGAGCCTGCAGAGGCCCAGATCTTCCGGGTATCCCGTAGAAGACTGACCCGTTCAGCCATCATCACACGAACACGTTCCGATTCCACCCGAATGGCGCCTAAACGCTGAATCGCTGACGTTAATCGATCCCCAAAGCCAGGTTCGAGATTGATGTCGGTGAGGCCAAGGAGTGAAGCTTGGGCTACAGGAAGGACGATACGGGCTTCTTTGTCAGATTTGTCCAACTGTTGCAAGAAGGAAGGAAGGAAGGCGAGAAAAGCTGCGTGTTTGGTCTCGCGTAAACAGGATTCGGATGTAAGGTCTGGGGGGCTACCATCGCCATCGGAAGATTCGATACCATTGAGTATACTGTGTAGAATTGTGTCGTATGCACTTGAAAGTTCGTTCGCAGAAGAGACACTTTGCGCGGCCTTTCTAACGGCATCACATGCGGCGTGGTATTCAAGGGCGCTCCTCTCCAGCCTTTTAGCCAGAGATAGGGCAACTTCCAGTTCTTCGCCAAGGACTTTAGTGATGGTATCATTTGCACTTGGTTGATCCGGGAAGAGGGAATGAGTCGGGCGGAGGAAGCCAGAGAAAGACGAAGAGGGATTCTCTCGACAGGAGAGTCTCTTGATGATAGAAGAAGTGCGTGAGGAGAAGACGGTATCTTGTCGAGAGGAGGGATGAGTGAGTAGTGCGGCTTCTATGTCATCGAGTAAGTATTGCGCCGATGTCTGGTCTTTCATCGTTTCCACATAAATTTCATCAGCCCTATGCAATTATCAGGATGCTACGTGCAAAAGTCAAGGAAGAATGGACATACTTTCGCCATTGGGTAACGGCGCTCATGATGAATCTCCCCACGTTCTCCATTTCGTTTATGCCTTGTTCCTCCAACTTATCCTGTTCATCTAATAGCTCATCGGGAACACGTTTTCTTTCGATGAGCCTATCCAGGGCTTTCCCGGCGGTCGCGATCTTTCCATGGCGCAAATTCGAGATGCGGCCAGCGAACTGTGCCGCTTCTCTGGAGAGAGCCTCGGCTTGTTTGAAGCGCGCTCCACGTGAGAAGCCGGAAGGGAACGAACTAGAACATTCAGATGCTAGGGAGGTGGCCGAACCGCGACGAGAGAGAGTAGGGGCAGGGGCAGGAGTTGGGGCCGGGGCATCCACTTGAGGAAGGGCGTCATAGACGGACGGGGACCATCTCGCGCGGTGTACCAGGAAGGATTGAAGATCGAGTAGCAGCTGACGATGGTCCGCCCATGCGGCACAGCGTTGCTCCTCCCAGGTCAAACGAACGCCGAGTAGATCTAAGTTCTCTGCCCTGTCCCGCAGGAGGTGCAACAGCTTGTCAAATTCGTATATGGTCGTCAACGTAAGCTCGATGACATCGGTGTCTTGCGGGGATAGATTGCGCTTCGAGAGAGCTGCATTGGTCGTCCAACTTTAATAAAAAGGAAGGATGGAAGGAGAAGAAGAGCACAACTCGGCACTCACCCATAGTGAAATTCTTGAACTTCTTAAGTTCGCCAGAGTCAAATATCTCCGTTTCCTTCTCGACCTTGTCGTGCTCGACGAGCCATCGTTCGAGTTGTTCTCGGGTAGGGATCCCAGAGACTACAGGGGCCGAGGCACGTATGACGTCCAGGTCGGCGAAAAGCTCTATGGGAGGCATACCCTCCAGGAGCTTTTCGGAGTTGTTGTCAAAACGGCGAGACAACGGTGGGTAGCGGGTTGTGAATACGCACTTTGATCTTTTCCATAATCCATTCCTTGCGTTCACTGAATGCCTGCAGCTCCATAACTTCGTGAGATTCCAATGGCTGTTGGCCACTCTGTTCGGCGGTTTCTTCCATGTCGGGGTTTTGGGAGGGAGAAAGGCGGGATGGCGGTGGAGGTGTTTCCGTGGAGTCATGAATCATATGGGTGAGGGGGCCCGCCTCCTCGACCTTTGTTGGAGTGGGACCCTCAGCAGCGGCTTCCATCTGTTGGGAGCGTTCCTCGGGAGTGTTCCGAATAGTTTGGAAAGGTTTCACGAAATGGAGAATTTTGCGGGGGGGGGGGGTTTAAAATGAAACAGGATTCAGAAGGTAGCAAGCAAGGGCAAAGGCATGTCTGAAGCAAGAAAAGGAAAGTGGAATGAATGTTCTGAACCGCGCATGCGTTGCAAATACGTCCATCAACCAGCGCCAAAATTCCTCGGTCCAATTGCTGACTAAGCATTTATGCGGGTACACACTCGGTACTCAGGTACAGTACGGTTCCAATTCAATTGAGCTGTCATGCTCTCGTCCCTTCTACTGCCGCCGATTCCAAGTCAGTGTCACGTCGTTGTTTGTCAGTGGCGCTGATCTTCTGCTGTCGTCCCACAACGAGTCAATGTGATGATGTTCGTTGATGGTGACGAGGCGAACTCACATCGGCCTTACCCGTCTTCACCCTACCCATCTCCTCAAATTGCATGGCAAGAAACCGAAGGCGTTCGATGCCCCCACCATCGAGTCTAGGCGTGATGAACCCCTGCTGAAGTTCAATCTCTTGCATGAACGCAGCGACGTCGGCAAGAGACGTCCCCAACTCCCGTAGACGCGAAATCTGGATCCTGCATCGTATCGATGTGAATATGCGACAGGGTATGTGCGCGTCAGGTGGCCCCCCCCCTCTCGGGCAACCTCTGATATAATCAATGTTGCGACGTACTGATTGGATGCTACAAGGTCTTCCAATTGATTCCGCAGCCGTTCGTCTTTGTTCGTGTGATCCATCCGCAGCCTCTGCGCTTCTCCACGCAACTGGGCGAGGCCCACCCTCGTCTCCGTAATCATAGCCTGCAGCTTCTGATGGTGTTCTCGCCTGATGGAGAGCTCAGACGCGACAGCCTTGAATTCGTGATGGAGCCCGCGCGTCGCCTCCCGCAGCTCATCAATCTTTCGATGTAGACCATTGACACTCCGTCGCAGGACGAGAAGTGGTATCAGGGCCGAGGGCAGGACCAGTGCCGAAAAGATGATGAGGCGTGTCCCAAGCGTCGGCCCAAGGGGTTTGTCCGGGGAGATGGGTGTTGATAGGTCATCCAGGATGCCAGAAGGGGAATCTCTTTCATTATGAGGCTGTTGTGATGTCATTTCGGGTCTTGAGAAGTTAGTGAGTTCGAGACTAATAGTTGATTATCCCGCCAATGAGCCAGGGTACTAAGGCTGTTGCAGTTGTTGCAGCATGCATGCCGCACACGCACACGCTTCAGCTAAGATATAAGCTAATCCGAGTTACGTCAGCCAGATGGATCCGCACTTGCCACTTTCGCACCGAAGAAAGCCTTGGACATTGATGCAGAAAAATCGATGGTAAGGGCTCATCAAACGTCGTGATCATCATTATGTACAAAGAACGATCGGGGAACAGCACATGAGGAAACGGTAATACACAGTGGGCACAAAGCAGTACACTCCAAAGCAAAGACTAGAGGATATAATGATAGACGGGTGATCAAAAGAGGTGTCGCAAGAGAAAAAAAAAAAGAAAAAACGTCCGACTGAACGGAAAGGAGATGGAGCGTCCCGATGATGAATAAAGTTTTTGCTTTGGTCACCACACGATTTTGAATATTCGGAAAAGCCTGCGGAAAAAGCCTTTCTTCTTTTTCTTCTTCTTCGGTGCTCCGGAAGATCGTAGAGATGGCCGATACGGGGGTGACCTTGAACGTGACCACAGTTAGACTATAAAGCTGAGACGAGGAGGGAAAAAGCGAATCTCACCGCATCTCGTCAACCAATACGGTGTAATCTTTTCTTGATGCCGCCTTTGCGATATCGATCTCGCCCAGATGCGTCAGACGAATACTCTCGGGCACAGGGACTTTGCGTCTCCACATAGCGAGGCTATTACCACTTTTTGAAGGAAGAAATACGAATACGATAACTTGCATCGATGGGTCATAATGTCCAACAGACTCCTGGAGAAGACGGTCCCGCGTTTCCACCACGTCGTCGTAGTTGAGCCAGCCGAGAGCTGGACCGCCGCTTGATGGACTGTCGTATGATGCATTGACAAACAAAGCACCTCTCTCCCGCGTTTGTAGGAACTTGTTCAGCTGAAAGTCACTGAGAGGGGAGAAATCAGAGGTGAGCAAGAAATACTCACTCCAAAAGTCGCGACACTACGGGCACGGCCATGCAGCCACTCCAAAGCATTAATAACTCGCTCGTCTTTGTCGTGTGGGAACTGCCAGTGTATGCGGTCCCGGGCCTTGCGGTCTCGTCCGAAGAATGCATTCTCCACAGGCCTGATGGCTTCCTCGAAAGACTCTATGGATTCCAGGTTCATATAATCATTGTTCGCGCTGTGCTTGGAGGAAAACCCAGGAGAAGGGGCGTGGAGTGGCATTTGCATGGTGGCATTCGCGTAGGTCATGGTCCTCGAATAAGGGGAACCCCCAGCTGGGGGTTGGAAAAATGGGCTTGACACAGGTTGCTGGTAGTTTCCGCGTCCGTCATTCCATCCCTCGCCGTCGGCATGCCCCTCAGGCTCCAAGTCATCTCTGCCTGCTTCCTCGCCACCCCACTGATCCCACGCGGGAACGGGATCTTGCTTTTCTCCCCAGTCAGCCTCTGGCTGGGTCCAACCATAACCTTTCTCTTCTCCCCACTGTGCGTTGTCTTGCTCCCATCCCTGGTTACCTTGCCACCCGGCGTCCTGCTGTTGCCCATCCCAGGGATGAGGTGGACCCTGCTCCTGGACTCTCTTTTCCTTCTTGCTCTTCTTCGATTGTTTGGTCGAATTTTGGGCAGATCCGCGAGCGGGGCGCTGATGAGGTTGAGGTTGTTTGGGCGCTGGTGCACCGCCCCGAGAATTCATGATCGAATCAAACATCTGGCGCTGGGCCTGGGGAGTAGCTTCAGCCCGATCGACGAATGGGACGTAAGAGTCGTGGCTAGCGAAGGTGACGCGACCTTGCTGGCCGTAACCTGGCGGGGGTTGGGTTGCGAACTGTTTGTTGCTGTTGGCCATGGCTTCTGCGCCCCAAGTTTGCCAGCTAGTTGCAGCCGTAGGCAAACCAGGGTCTTGGCGAGCGCGGGATGGGGGGATTCCCGGAGGCGGTGGCTGTTGGGCCATGTGAGGTGGTCCAGGAGCGCCATAAGACCCTTGAGGAGGGTGACTCCAGGCAGCAAAGGCGGCAGGTCCGGAGGGAATGGGTGCAGCTCGGTTTACGGGAGAAGTTGTGGGGGGACCCCAATCTTGCTGTGGATATTGTCCCGTGTCCCACGCACCCGTCTGAGGGCCCGGGCCCGGTTGATGGCCCCACTGATCCCCTTGAGCGTAATCGGGCCATGCCGTCTGCTCGTTTTGCCATGTTTCTCCACTTTGTCCGTAATTTTCATGTCCCTCATAACCGGTTGCATCCTCGGGAATGGGTGCTGTGCGACAAGTGAGGGAGACAGGACGTCAAGCGGGGAGAAGGGGACTAATCACACGACCTGCTACACACCTAAACCACTTTCCTCTCCACCGTCTTCATAAGTCGGGGCTGCCGCTCTCGATTTGCCTTTCTTTTGTTTCGGCATAGGAAGGGCTGGCCTTCTACCACGCCAAAATAAGTGATGCGATTCGAAATTGTGTGGACGTTAAGGGGTAAGCGGCAGGGTGATCAACCAAAGACAACGCAAGGGGTGTGAAGGCAGAGTTGTAGTGATCGAATGACCGAGAAAGTGGTATCAGTGGAACGGGGAAGGTCGCAAGGCCCTGCTGGAGGGGACGGGCACGGGCGAAGGGAAGCCAAACCAAGTGGAGTATAGCCCCCCGCAGACGGTTTAACTGGGTTGCAAAAAAGGCTACTGAACAGACAAATGAACGTGAGAACTTATACCCGCATATGGTCACCCTGATTATCGATCTCCCAAACTAGATCCCTTCCGGTCCAAAACGGAATAACCTCCTGTTCCCTTAGCGAGTACTTTCCCTTCACCGCAGCCCTGCGCCGTCTCAACAGGACGACATCACCTCCACCATCGGTAGAGACAACCCCTTTTTTGTAGAATGCTCTGCCATTCTTGCTTACAAACCCCTCCAGCTTATCAAGCGCCCCGAATGATTCCAGAAGGTGAGCTGTTAAGGGAAGCAAGATAGGGGATGTATAGATGCCTGCTGCACAACCTTGGTCCGGTGAGCTCGTAGACTTCTTTATGGAAGGATGTGGGGCGGAATCAGACCCGATGAAAAAGCGTGGGTGACCTAAAGCAGCTAAATACATCCGCATCACACAAGAGGGCACAACCTTACCCTCTCGAATCACTTCACGCAGAGCCTCTCGATCATCAGGAAATTTTGCGACCGGCTTGCAATAGTTCCAAGATTGCCCTGCCCAGTCATCAACGGTGAGTGCAAGATGATGAGCAGTTATCGTGCAGGCCACAGTGGGACCCAGAGATTTGACGGTCTCCACTGCTGCGCGCGTCGTAGCATGCTCGAGGACTATGCGGAGCCGCGGGAAGTCTTCATGGAGTTTTCTTAGGTGAGGTAGAAAGGTTGGCTCCGCATTTATTACATGGATGTTCTGTATCAGGTATAGCGTGGAGCACAGAACAATGGGCTCTCAAGACGTACGGCTGAAGCGTCTGAAGGGACTTCCCCATGAAGATTCAGCACCATGTCAACCTCTTGCATGGCTTCGAACACGGGATAATATGCTTCATAGGACTCTATGCCACTGTCCGAATTAGTTGTGACGCCTCTCGGATATGATTTAACGCCTAGGTCGACATGAGGGCTGGACTGGAATTCTGTGCAGAAGACGAACCGACAATCCCGGCAGATTTCGCTTTGCGAACCTCGTCTGGAGTAAGATCAGGCGAGAGATAAAGAGTCATCAAGAACTCTATTCCCGGGTCGATTCTCTCGAGCGTAGACTTGTATCCTAGCGCCTGGTCTGTGGTAGTGATAGGCGGTGTGAGGTTTGGCTAGTGAAAGCCGTCAGATCCGGAGACAAGGGATTCTCAAAAGGGATTTATACCATCACATATGCGAGACGGAATCCGCCTTGTCTGACATGAGGTGTGACGAGCTCCGATAGATCGCCTTGGCGAAGGTGTACATGAAAATCTGCAGGAGAAAGAACCGAGATGGTGGAGGTAACGCTCATCGCAGCGGGTGATCAAGGCAAGATAAGATCGTCGCCACAAAAAGTCAATCCAAAGCGCGACCACGTGATTGGTGGTTGGAACAACGCGGGATGTGGCAAGTTGGACTTCCTATTTCTTACCCTCATTAACACGCGCGTCTGCCCCCCATTTCCCCTCAAACCATGGTCCACTCTGGATCGATAGCTGTCGCTGGTAAGCCATGTTCTTCTTCTCTGCCAACGAAGTCTTTTCATCACACTGTCCAGTTCGCGTGCGGCCACCATCAGCTTCGGAAGCCGCTAGACTACCAGACCATGTCTACGACACTACCCTTCGAGGAGATGGCGTGCTCTCTATGCCGGAGCGTCCATCAACATATCACTCCTCAGTTCGCGAGGTTGTACAAGTCATCGATGATCGCATCCTCACCTTCGACCCCGCCGAACCAGACCAGGCCAGGGCCTTTGTCGAACGTGGCTTCTTACCACCAGGTACCAAGCGGTACAAAGACAGGCGCTTCATGTTTGATAGGGTGTTCCGACCCGATGCGTCTCAACAGGAAGTCTACGATGCGACTGCTCGCCCTCTGCTGCAGAGGCTATTGGACGGTTTCAATACGACAGTGTTCGCGTACGGGGTAAGCTTATAACATGTTGCCATAGAGCCGGAGCATGCATACTGAGCTTTTGTCTTTTGACTCTGAAGGCAACAGGCTGCGGCAAGACACATACTATCAGTGGAACAGATTCCGACCCAGGAACCATCTATCTAACTATGGCCGATCTGTTCCAACAGATCGAGGATCGCAAGGGTGACTACACCGCCGAAGTGGTTGTCACATTCCTTGAGATCTACAACGAGGAGATTCGGGACCTTCTTGCCGACCCAGGCGCCCCGATACCACGAGGCGGTTTGCAAATTCGCGAGGACAAGTCCGTCAAGGTCGTGGGCCTAACAGAACTCAAACCAAGAACTGCGGAGGAGGTCAAAGATATAGTCCTATTGGGCAACTCGCGGAGGACCCAGTCTCCTACACATGCCAACGAGACCTCATCCCGCTCGCACGCGGTCTTGCAGGTTCATGTTACCCAATCACCCAGGACTGCCTCGTTAACAGAAGAATGCTTCATGGGCACACTTTCTATCATCGACTTGGCAGGTAGCGAGCGGGCTGCTGCCACCACTAATATGGGACAGCGAATGGTGGAGGGGGCCAACATCAACAAGTCCCTGTTGGCTCTGGGAAACTGCATCAACGCGCTCTGTGAAAGCGGCGGTGCCGTGCGCCATGTCCCCTATCGCAATAGCAAGCTCACACGTTTATTAAAGTTCTCTCTCGGCGGGAACTGCAAGACCGTCATGATTGTCTGCGTCGCACCGACATCTTTACACTTCGATGACACGCACAATACACTCATCTATGCCGAACGCGCCACCAAGATAAAGACACGTGTTGTGACACGAAACGTGGTCAACGTCGATCGGCATGTCGGCCAATATGTCGAGGCTATCAATAGGCTCAATGCCGAGGTCGCTGAACTTAAAGCCAAGCTAGCCGGCAAGATGAACTCCGAGGGCGAAATCACGCGGCGGAAGAAGGCAGAAGCGCAAGCGGAAGTCGAGCGGTTAAAGAACGATATGCAGACCCGTGCGGAACAGATGCAGGCATCGATCAAAGACGGTGCGATGTGCACCGGAAAACTCTCAGCAGCGCAGTGCAGGCTCTCCGCCATCCGTTCTCGACTCGAAGAGCTTGACAAACAAGCTGGGCTTCCAGACGGCCTCACCGCCGACCTCGATGCAGAAAGAGGACTCCTCCGAGCTCTGGCATCTCCCGAAGAGGATGTCTTGAAGCCGGGTAGTGCAGTGAATTTGCGTCTCCAGCGTTCGGTCAATACTAGCAACATGTTCGAGGCCATGCTCCGTGCAGTCAGTGAAAGGCGCTCGGACCGACTCGATGATATCAGCATGGAAAACGTCAAGCTCGATGCCCAGTGGCGAAAGGCCGTGACAGAGAAATGCAGAGCTGAAGCGGAACGAGAGGCTATGGAAGACTCCATGGCGGAACAAACCAGGATGGTGGTTGACCTTCTCGGCATGGTAGGAAGGTACACCGTGGTGCTTGGGGATGCCAGCCGCTCACTTCGGACGGCACTGGAGGAGGGGCGAGATGGCCTGGATGGCACCGTGCGAACCGTTGCTGCGTCTCTACGCTCCCTTGTAGAGCGAAACGACGAAGACTTCCATGCATTAGTTGGCCAAACGGTTGCTTCGTACGCAGCCATTCCATTCCCTTCAGCTCTCGAAGGCTTCAAAGGCTTTATGGGGCCAAAGCGACTCTCTTCAGCGCCCGCAGAGTTGCAGCCAAGAACAAAATCGTCCAGACGCTCGTCGACGTATGGAGCCCTGGGGATCGGCTCACCCCTGCGAAAAAGCCATTTGAAGTCGCCTCGAAAGTCATTGCGTAACAGTCTCAGTGGCGCCGGCCTTCCTTACCGCCGTCCGTCCGATAAGGGGAAAGAAAAGAAGGTCGTCCAGTGGCGCGATGAAGCAGGTCAAGGCAGCCTAGACGAAGCCCGCGAGCTGTCGATACTTGTTGGGGCCGAGACCAGTAACACCTCCATATCCACCGTCACCGCTCCGGACGATAGCTCCGTTTTCTCCGCGCCGTCACACAATTCGGCAACCGAGAACGAATGGGAAGACGAAAAGACGGACGAGAGCGTCCAGCTCAGCTTCTCTCTTCCTCCCCATAACCCACCGAGTCGCGCGCGTACACACCGCGGCAGCCGTCTCGACCTCAAATCGCGCGGACCATCTACGCTTGGCAGTCTCAACGAGGCCGACGAGAACACCGAGAGTGTGTGGATGGAGAGGCGGGCGCTCTCCGATCGCAGCTTGAACTCGTTCGTGCTCGGGTCCTCCACTATGAGCATCGGCGGTAGCATCAGCGTGCAGCGCCCCCCATTGCCCCCCACGGCTCCCGCCGCCGAGAAGCGCAAGTCAAACAACAGCCCGGTACGGCGGCCCCCTCCTGCTACGCCCCGTTCGGCAGCGGCGTTGAAGGTTTCTCGCCGCCGCTCGAACATCGGACCGATGCGCATGGAAAAGGCTCGACGGCGCTCGAGTCTCCGCCCACCTACGCACGCCGACGAGGGCGCCTATCTAGGCGAGAGCGCGTCTGCGCCTGTCACTGGGATGCGACGGGCACCCATGGGGAGTGTAGATGCGGCACTCGCGGCACGTAACTTGAAGTCACCGGCGAAGAAGAAGCGGATGTCGTTGCTTAGCCTGGCGTCGAAGGGGATGGGTTACTCGAGTAGGGTGCGCCCTGCGGTGCGGGCGTCGCTGGCGACGGTCCCGCCCGGGGACACCAGTTCTTCCGCAGACGTGAGCTCCCGGACGGCCAAGCCGTTGTGGAGATGATATTTTTTTTTTCTCACTCTGAGACGTTTTCTTTTTTACTTGTTTGTGTAATTAACCTCGCTTTTTTCGTAGATGTCTGTACAAACATTTATATGCTCGTACATTTCTATCACAAAAGCAACCTCACGATACACCATGTCCCCTTCTCATCATCTAGTTCTTCAATCATGTTTGCATGTTTTTGGTCTTGTCACGCTGTTTGTATAATTGTTATGGGAGCCGGGACTCCGAGTTGGCTTCAGTGATATGTCGAATGAAGCACGCTCGAGTGTGTCGGGCTACTATGTGATATAGTATGTGTAACACATCGAAAGGACTACGATTACTGCCGCACGACCACGAAGGACAACATTACGACGACCATCTCACCCGCGAGTTGGCGAATCCTGCCATATTACGATGTGTCCGTTTACGAATCGTGACACTCCTGCTCGTCCTTCATGGAGGCCAGGCCATGCGCCATTAGCCGATTTGTAGAATAAGCAGTAGCCTAGGTAGGAAAAAGACTACAAATGCTGTACCGTGATGCTCCGTCTGCTCCGTCGCCGCGTTGAAGTTGATTTGAAAAGCAAAGATAAAGTATGGGCGACCGGGTACCAGAACTCAAGTTCATTAACCAGAAAGCACTGAACTTGAATGAGTTCTGCTAAAGTAAATGGTTTCAGTAACTGGTTGTTGAAACCATTTACATTAGTAGAACTCATTCAAGCGTCAGTATTTTTGGCCAGCATCACTTATGTGATATCCCAGTCGTCAACTTCAACGGGTTATTCAGAAAGAGTCAGATATTGAGAACTTTCCGAAGTCCGCAGCAAGGTGCAACAAATGGGTTGGGATTTGATCGAACTTGATCACGGGAATCTTGACTTCCCATCTAGGAGACATTAAAGCGGATAAGGGCTCTCATAAGGTCCTCCTCGAACCACTATTGAAACACCTGCTTTGTCCGCCGATTTACCCAGTGGGGCTAGTGTTGGGCGTGAAGACTAGGGCCTTAGCCCATTATGGTCATCCCAACAGAGTGTATGCACCGCTCAGGGCTCCAAACCGAAGGAGTACCCACTAAAACCCCCTGATGGCAGCAGCGGGATTTGAAATTTGAACCCGTGAACCATGGGTCCCACGAGACGAGTCGGTTTACCCGACCGTCAGTTCAGAGCCACTTCGCCAATGACCCCCCGTCAGTCAGTTATTGTGGGAGCGGGATTCGAACAACGGCGAAATCATCACAAATTTTTCAAAGGCTAGATCTACATCAGGAACCAAACGTCAAAGGTTTCTGTGGATTACCTTTCGAGCCAGCCTCTCATGAGCTGTGCGTCCGTGGCGCAAGTTCCACACTCTACCCGAGAACGACCAGCCCAAAAACTCCGAATCCGAACCCCTCATACTACGCGGACAGCCTGAAGAGCGCGAATTTACTTCAAAAAGGACCACCTAATAGACAGTCTCCTTGCCGACCATTACTATCAGTCAACCTCTGGCAATTACCCTTCATATAATTCCTTCGTTTACGACCCCAATTCCCGTCAGATTATAACATTTCAGGTTACAGTTACGGAGAGGCATGGTCTCGCGTTAAAGGGAGTCCGTGCGCTACGTGAACTCGGGCAAGGGCCGCAGATCAATAATTTGAAGATATGGACCATCGTGGTGGTCTTTGAGGATGACCAGGTGACTTTCACGGTTGACCAGAATTGGTATGATAGCTTGGGTCTTAAGGTGTATGTCCGAGTCCTTCTAGTGATTGAGGATCAACTTGATCACATTCCGTAGGTATAATCTTGGGTATAATTCAAGTATATAAATTACCTGTCTGTTAAAACCAGCCCTGAGTCCTGTGAACTTGTACTGTCGGACCTGTGCCCTCATGTCCATCTTTGACACATTCTCATATCTTGTGTCTAGTGTTTTTGTCGTGGGTCCCAACCTTCGAGTTCCTGGCCATCCGCTTTACGGTCGGTATCACTTCTCTTTCCGAGACAGCATTACTGAATGGCCATTTGAACCCGCTCATTCACCATTGACCCTATACTTTCACGTCAATTGGTTTCGGAACACACTCTTGTTTGTGTAATTAATCTTACTTTTTTTGTGGTTGTCTCCGTACTGTACCCACTGTTACATTCCATCACTATCACAAAGCAACCTCACGACATGCCATGCCCTTCTCCTCATCATCTCGCTGTCCGTCGTGTGTGCATGTTCCTGACCTGTCACGCTGTTTGTATTATTGTTATAAGAGCTGGCTCAGCAGTGGCACTAAGAATAAAGCACGCTCGGGTTTCTCGTAATATGATAAACTATGTGCTGCATGCCGAAGAGACTACGATTACTTTAAAACATTAAATGACCCTCTTGACCTCAAAGAAGGACTATGCAAAATACGTCAATATGGTTAGAGGTAAAGGGGGAATAAGACTTACCTTGAGGTAATAGACCTGCCACGCGACCACAGAGCATAGTACCACGGCCTGCATTATCGACCACCACTTCACCCGCGAGTTGGTGGATTCTGCCGTATTACGATGCGTCCGTTCGCGAATCACAATATACTCCTGCTCGTCCTTCACGGAGGCAAGGCTATGCGCCATTGAGCGGATCTCGCGTTCGATTGGTGCGACAATTTCTGTATTATAGAATGAGCGATCGACAAAAAGGAAAGAGGGACAAGTACGCACCGGCTGCTTCGTCTCCAACATAAATGACACCATGCACGTTGAAGCTGATTGGCAAGCGGAGATGAGACACTCGATGAGGAATTGGTATTGGAGTCAAGTACGCACCTCACAATCTTATCCGCGATTGTGCTCATTTGATTGGAGAAACAATACTCGTACCGGCCATCCTTCTCTGCGGTGATGGACGCAGTCCCGGTCGAATAGCGTATGTTCTTTTTAATTGCGCTGCCCGTAGGATCGCTGACCTGCGGCGGCGGGTAAGAGGGACAAGGTAAGCGAGAGAAGACCTTATGTCACTTCACCCAGAAATCGATGTCCAGGTGGCCGCCTCCGCCGACCTGGTACGTGACAGTCATCTGAAACAATAACAAGTAGAGTCGAGTTTGACAACGTGGAAGGGCGACGTTGCGTACTTGGTCATTGACATGCAAATCCTCGAAAAAACATTCTTTTTTCGACGCGGGAATTTCAATGAGGTGAGACAAAGCCAATTGAAAGAAGAGGAAGACAGAAGAAAGCCAGAGTAAGAAATGAGCCATTATGGACAGGTTGCTGTCTCTGCTAACTAACACACGAAGGGGTAGGTGGAAGGACCCGGGAAGGTGGTGGCCCCGCGTGGTGAGGGGCGGTGTCCGGTGTCCTGTCAGAGATTGATTCCAAATTGATTGGCACGCGCGCGACGAGACGACTCCCTCTGCCCAAGCCTTTCTCCTCGAACAAACTCTCATCGCACCACCATCGTCAGTCATGGCAGACTTTAGCACGAATCCCTTGGCACCAAAGGTCAGCTTTTTTCTCGGTTTCTCTTGGTGGATTACCCTCTGCCACACCCGACCATCGGTCATGCAATTGACTTTTGTGACTCGACTCAGACGGAGGATGAACATGATCCCCACTTCGAACCCGTCATCAAGCTCACAGAAGAGGTCGTAACAAAGACTAATGAAGAAGATGAGACCGTAGTTTTCAAGCTGTACGTATCCTTCTCCGCCAATCCTTTTTTGAATCGATGTGCGGTGGCTTATCCTTCCCTTTGATCACCTTGTTCCTCTCGCCCTCAGGCGTTCCAAACTCTTCCGATTCGATTCTGCCGCGAACGAATGGAAGGAGCGAGGGACGGGCGAGGCGCGATTACTACAGCACAAGGAAACGCATAAGATTCGACTTGTTATGCGGCGCGAAAAGACGCTCAAGGTGTGCGCCAACCATCTAAGTTCGTCATTCACCCACAACCCCACTTGAGAGTGAAACTGAAATTAATGAAACCCTCTGATTACGAATACAGTCTCCGCCGACATGAGGCTCCAGCCCAACATTGGCTCGGACAGAAGTTGGGTCTGGAAGGTCGCAGCCGATTATTCAGAGGACCCTCCCACTGCCGAGACGCTGGCCATCCGCTTCGCCAACTCCGATTGTCGGTATCCTTACTCTCTTCTACTTTTTCCAAATTCTGATGATCCACCGTCACTTTCCAGTTGCGGGGCAGTTCAAGAAAGCGTTCGAAGATGCCCGGGAAAACAACGCCAAGCTGGCCGGTGTTGGGTCTGCTGCTTCTCCCCCTCCTGTTGCCGAGGATAAATCCGAAGGGTCCGCCGAGGACGAGGGCGAAGATGAGGGCGAGGCAGAGGGGAATGTGCCTGCACCCACCGAAACGAATGCACCCGGTGTGGAGAAAGGAGACTCAGACAAGAAGGGGGAAGAGTAAATTCCAAGAAAGAATCACTCGTGTGGAGCGGTCTTTTTACATGTTTTTTTACATACCATTATGCAACCTATCCAGATGCCATAACGGCAAGTTGCACAAAGAATTGTATCCCACTTACAACACAACGTAGCCCTGGTCAAATCTGCAGAGGATAAACATTGGTAATACAATAAACACTTAAAGGTTTTCCGTCGATTGCTCCTCGCGTGCCTCTGCCTCCGTCCATGCCGTCCAAAATGCGGCACCTTCTCCCTTTGACCAATACAAAGCGGGCTTCTCCCCTCTGACCACCGTCTTATCAATAAGTACATGCCGGATATTCTGGGCTACGTCAAATACACGAAAAAGTGAACGGAGAGACAGCTTACTGATCCGCTACAAAAAGGTACGTATGTCAGCCTATTAAGAGCGAAATACGAAAGAGCAACTCACGGGACTTCATACATCGGCTCCAGTAGCAAATTTTCCTGCACAAGTGTTACGTTACTTTTCAATTTGGAGGTAATATCAACCGGGAAACGTGCCATGATGCCTCTCAATCCTCGTGCACCACCACCTCGCTGCGCCGCCTTGTGGCAGATTTCGTCAAGCGCCCCACTTGTGAACCGAATCTCAACTCCGGAGTAACCGAACAGGGCTGTGTACTGAGATATTAAACATCCGCGAACCTCGGTAAGAATGCGTCGTAGGTCTGTGGGCGTAAGTGGCGCAAGCGTCGCTATCGACGGAAGACGAGAGATGAATTCCGGGATGAACCCGTACTTGACCAGATCTTTATTTGCCAAGGGTCAAGAAATGACGGCGCTTTAATATGTGCGATACAGCCTCACCTGCGGGCTCCACATGTTCCAGCATGTTAGGATGAGGCCGTCGGTTCGGCGTGAAAAAGGGCATGAAGTCAGATGTCAAGGTATCATCAGGGGAAGCTAGCTCCGCTGTAAATCCGATAGACTGGTGCGATCAAATGAATCGGTAGCGTCCATACAGATCATAATTGCACACGTACACCCTTGGCCACCCTACGTTTGATGATGTTCTCCAGGCCGACAAAAGCTCCGCTGAGTATGAACAACACGTTTGATGTGTCGATCTGATACATGTCCGGTTTTGCTGGGCGGACTCAGAGATCAGCTGTGGACTAGAAGAGATTGGGAGAAACATACGTGGCCCAAGGTTCGCATTCCGCTGACTGGGTCTCGAACGTCCTTCAGTGGGAGGGGAACCTGGACCCTCGACAGCGGATCCTTTTGCAGGCACCGTGACAATAGATCCTTCCATCATTCGGAGAAGGGCTTGCTGTACGCCTTCACCTCCGACATCACGCGAACCTTCGATCCCCCCTCCGCCCGATTTCCGAGCTATCTTATCCACCTCATCGATATAGACTATACCTGTGCTGAACAATGACAAGATAAGCATTTGGAAAACATGCGGAAAACATGTGGGCTGGATACGAAAAATTACCGACCTGGCGCGGAATGGATCCCAGTTTGCTGTTTGTAACTTTACGGTGTAAGAGAGAAATCAGTCAGAGAGACACCCAAGTATTCACCAATCTATGGATACACATGTCAACGTCCTCTCCTACGTCTAATCGCAGGTCAGCCACTATAAGATTCTAATTCGAAACAAAGTTTCTCACACCCCGCCTTAGGAAATTATTTCAGCACATGCCGGCATGGCAAAAGGAGCTCTCCACTCACTTGCGTGAAAGATGTCGCATCACTGACAGAAAATGGCACATCCAGGACTTTGGCTAGAGTCCTCGCAAGTAGCGTCTTCCCTGCGGTCTGGCTGCTTAAAGGTGTAACGCAAGCTGATGAGAGTGTTTACCTGAACCAGTCGGCCCTCTGCAAGGGGAATTGTCACAAAAGATTAAGATCTAGAGTGATGCTGCTCACAGCACAAGAACATTACTCTTTTCGAACGTCGGTGCTGAGTACCGGAGCTGGAAGGGTAACGAGCCCCCCTGCGAATGGTGAGACCTCCGCGGATGTGGATTCAGATGTACGGGAACAATCCCAGCCCGACCTGCTTTGTTTGTTAGTCAAGAGTAGAACGAAACAATGGTGTGGGCACCCACCCTCAGCCCGCGAATCGTCTGACCACCCTGACTCGTCCTCTTCCACCTCCAATGTCTGAATATTGGCTCGGACCCGATTATAGTGGTTGAACACACTAATATAACTTAGCTAAAAGCCCCATAAGTGCTATTGGGACTCACGCGACGGAAAGAACCTTCTTCGCTGCTTGCTGGCCTACGATGTACTCGTCGAGATACTGAGCCAACTACAGGGGAGATGAAGAATATCGCCCGGGACATGAAAAAAAGTTAAATTACTTGACGGGGCGTAGCCACTCCCGCAGGCCGTGAAAATTCGGACGAGTCGTAATCTTCTCGCGGCGTGTATTCATACTGGGCTTGCGTGCGAACGAAACGCAGCAGTTGCGGAGGGCGGTGACCGCAAGCTAATGCCGACGGCAGGGAAAATGACTTTCTTAACGAGCGCATGGCCTGTATGCTGAGGATGAGAGGAGAAAGCGAGTTGTTCAGAGCCACTGGGCTGTCCGACGCCCGTCCTCACTTTATTGAGTGGTGCAAGTCGAATTTGTGCCGGGCCGTGAAGCCGTTTGAATGAGGCAAATCGCAGTTACGCCGCGCTGCTACACTACAGTGCTACTACACTCAAGGGAGTCGTAACGGTGTGTGCTCGACCAATGTGCAACTTTTATCGCACATATGCTTCGACTGTGGGAAGTATATGTGCGCGAGAACATCGTGGGACCGCTAGAGTTGCAAATGGACTAACTAAGGCTGCTCTCACCTGTGACTTCTCACGCCACGTATATCGTCATTCATTGGAGTGGAAAGTTGAGTTCCAACATCACACTGCAGGAGGAAGGGTGGGCAGATGCAACGGGGGAACATAATATCCAATTCAATATTCTCACATACGAGAGATTGAAACCGCTTTTAGTATGTTAAATTTCTTTTAGAAATTTTCGTTAGTCTTTTTTCTTTGTACTTGAAACTGCTTGTCCAAAGAAATAGGGAGGGGTGGGGGAATAGTTCCTTCCGTAGGTGCAGAGAATGATCAGAGTTCATGACTTCGGGAATGTGTTGAATTGATACTTTGAATTTTCCACAGTTAGAAATTAAAATATTATTGTTTTTGGTTTTTGAATGTGGGAAGAATTGGACAACTCCTGGATGGCGCAAAGCGCGAGTCACTGTTTGTTACTGCATATCCTCACATCCTCACTTGTCCTCAACCACCTTGTTCCGGTTCTCCTATAGGGCGCGACAAAATGCGCAGCCCTTCGCCACGAGTGGGGCGCCATGACGACAGAAGTCAAGAGCATGGACATGAGCGGCGACGGGATCGCTCCAGAGATCGCCGATCATCCACACGTCGTGATGTGAAGCATGAAGACGAACATGACACAAGACACCGCCGACGGGATAGAGACAGAAGTAGTAGCGATGAGGAGGATAGACGGGAAAAGAGCAAAAAGTGCGTCAAAATGTACTTTAGGTCTTGATTCTCCACTTACAACTCCCTCAGACGGAAGAGGGATAAATCTGAGGAACGCAAAGCCCGGAAGGCAGAGAAAAAGAGGCTCAGGGATGAAGAGGAGATGCGGCAAGTCGCCGAACTGAGTATCTACAGCGCGACCGACAACCCATTCCACGATGTCAATCTCGGACAACAGTTCAGATGGCACAAGAAAAACGAGAAAGAAAAGAAGATGGGTTTGTCTCCAGCTGAAGCCCAACGTAGGGATGCCATACGGAGGCAGGAGGCGAAGGAGGAACTGGAAAGGCTCAACCATCGTCGTGCCGAACGAGAGGCAGAACAACGTTTGCGGGAAGAGGAGGAGGTGAGGATGCAGAGGCTGGCAGAGTCCGCTCAGATGGCTGAGTGGATTGCCAAAGACGGGGACTTTCAACTCGAGCAGGAACGCCAACGCGCTGCGATCCGTGTCAAAGAAAAACGAGCTAAAGCTATCGATTTCCTGGCTCTCAACCTTCGCTATATTAATCCTATCGACGACAAGGACGATAACCCCGAGGAGGCTGGCCTAGAGATTGACCTTGATGAGCCATACAATATCCTTGATGTGTGTCTACATTTTCATCTTTCATACGCTCCTCACATTCGCAAAGAATCTCTCTCCCAACCAGGTAGACGAACTTCACGATGATATCGAGCATTATCTCTCTCTCGAGACAAACGAAGTGAACATCGAATTCTGGACTGTGAGTTACGTTGGCTGTCACTCTATCCCTACTCATGTTCCTCTTAGAACATGATGGTGATCTGCAAGGACCGCTTAGACAGAATCAAATCTGATCAACGCCTTGGACGAGAAGCGGCCGCTGCAGTCGAGGCGGACATTACTTCTCTTTTACAGGGCAAATCGTATGACCACCTACTTGTCTTACAAAGACAAATTCAAGCGAAACTGACAAGTGGAGAACCTGTTGATACCGACTATTGGGAAGGGTTATTGAAGAAGCTTCTCGTCTGGAAGTCGAAGGTACGTCATGCTATAATATCTGGGTGAACTTGTTTCTCACATCCTCTCAGGCTAAGCTGAAATCTTTGCACGAAGTTGTCGTCCGAAATCGCCTTGAGCAATTGCGCAAGCGACAACGCGACGAGGCTCTGCAGGCCCAGGAAGAGCTGCTAGAGGGTGTTGCCAACGTGGCCTTAAAGGGGAAATTCCGTCCTCCCGCGATCGAGCCCGGTGTTGGCCAGCAACCGCCTGAGAAACTTGTCGAGCCCTATGAACGAGGAATGAGCCCTGGCCTTGTTGACATCACAAAGCTGCCTCATGAAGAACGTCATATGGACATCGTGCTGGAGTTGGACGACAAAGCCAACCTGGTGAGTAGTATTGCGTGGGTCATCGAACTACGCTAATATTATGAGTTCAGATGAAATTACGACAGTCCGTCGCCGACTCTCGCTTTATTACTAAAGCGCCACAGCCAGCCGCCGAGATCGCGGACGTTGAGGCCGCAAGTGGCGCTGACCTTGCTTCTGAGGCCTTGTACCGAGCTGAAGCTGAGCGTGATATGGATGAGGAAGAGGAACTCTTCAACCTCGAAGAGAATATTGCCCGCCCGACGTCGTATAACTGGGAGGATAAGTACCGGCCCCGCAAACCTCGGTATTTCAACCGCGTGCATACCGGGTATGAATGGAACAAGTACAACCAAACGCATTATGAGTGCGTCATACACGTTTTCCTCTGTTCAGGGGTTCTCATAGCTGGTTAGCACGGATAACCCTCCCCCCAAAGTCGTGCAAGGCTATAAGGTTTGCGAATTGTCCTGAACTATGGCAGAGTGCCAACTGACTAATTATTGTGTAGTTCAACATTTTCTACCCCGATCTCATTGATAAATCCAAAGCGCCTACGTATAAGATTGTGAAAGAACCAGGAAATGAAGACACAGTTCTCCTTTATTTTAGCGCTGGCCCACCGTATGAAGACATCGCCTTCCGAGTAGTGAACCGGGAATGGGAATATTCTCACAAACGGTTGGCTGTTTACACTTAACCCGACCTGAATTTTGACATCTCACGGGGATTTACAGGGGCTTCCGGAGCAGTTTTGACCGAGGGTGTCTATCGCTTTGGTTTAATTTCCGTCGAAACGTAAGTCTTCGCAGCCTTACAGCACGCCTTGGCAATGTTTTGATGGCGTGACAGTTCTACCGCAAATAGCCATTCATGTTATTATTTACGAATGCGGCCCATGATTCCACATTGGTCCCACATTCGGAGATGTTTGTATTGACCATCCTTCTGGAATGTAAATTTTGAAACATCATGGTTGGCTAGTTCCTTGCAGAGGTTCCTATCGGATCACAGTGAAGCTGCGTGTTTTGCGGCTGTATTTTTTGGATGCACGTGTGATCTTCCAGGCGCGTCCATGGCACCCTCGTGGTCCGTGCCAGCAGCAAGGGCCTGCAGTTACGGCGTCTATTCATATAAGTCTCCAGTCACTCTTTCGTCCCCTCCTTTCTTTCACTTGTCCAGAACCTTGCAATCCGTGGACTGTGGGTGGCTGTTTTCTTGCTATAGGAACCCTAAGTTCCCTTCGCGTCGCATTAATTCACTTGACGGCAAGATCGAGGCAAGACGGTCCAAACACAACAAAGGAGACACTATTCCTGTGGTTACTAACCACATTTTACCTTTAGTGGCGTTCCAGGCCTCCTCCACAACCCTCATTGGACTATTAATCCACAGCACCATGCCGGAAGTAGAGCAAAGTTGGGAGGGGCGAAAATCCACTTATATGTCCCACGATTCCCCCCGCTGCCTTCCCTCCTCTGAACAACCCCCTGCATCCCTTGTTAAGGAGTTGATGGAAGCTCCAACGAGTTTCTCTGATTCGCGCCTCATGCGCCTCATCACGAACAATGCTCAGCGACTGCATACCGACGTGAAGGGCTTATGGAACTCTGCGCCGCGAAGTGCCCATCCCGCTGGCATGTACGAGCGCGGTGTCAATTACCCGCGCCTCTTTCAGCTGGACTCCTCGTATAACCTCAATGTCAAGGAAGTCGCCGCTCGACAAGGCTTGAAACCTGCGCAGGACTTCAGACTCGCCACGGTGGTCACTAATAAGGTGCCAGCAAAGGCGTTCTCCGACCGCCAATGCAACACCTGCATATCCAATCCTGTTGAAACAGCTCGTCAGGTGGGTTCACGCGCGATACCTCTCTCGAATCAGCTCTGTGGAGAGCTCACATGACTCTGCGCGGGTGAACCCTCAGAGAGCCTCGCGGGAGGCTTCGGATACCAGGCTCAGAGATGGACCGATAGCGCTCGCCTCGTACCACCCCTGTGATGATAGAATATCGCCAGCTGATCGGGAGGTGGTCACGCGAGAGCACGACCCTGCTCGCGCCTGGCGTGTGAACGCGGCCGCTCCACCACATGTCACCGCTGCCCCGCACCTTCGCAAATGGCCGGTCGTGGCTGATCGTCCAATCAGGGTTCGAAGTCTGTCTGAAGCATCTGACAACGGAAAGAGGGCTTTTCGTGCTATGGCAGACTGGATTACTATCTATATGTTTGCGCTCGTGGAAGGCGGCCGCTTGCCACAGGATGGAGCAATCGAGTGTGTTCTATCCGAACATCGCGAGTTTACGTGTCACTGAGTATTTCTTTATCTAGGCGTCTACCCCTGTGGAGGTCAATGACGGCTTTCCAATCCACTCGGCAACTCATCCATCGTATCTTGGTCGCGACAGCTATCCCTCACTCCGCCGTGTTTCTCGCACTGTGGTACATTTTTCGGCTCCCTATATCGCCTCAAACCGTCGTGTATGCCCAAGATACCGCGAGGGCACGTTTTCGGGATTCCTTGAAGAATGGAAGCGCCTATCTGATCGAAGATTATATGATGCGCGTATTTACAGCAGGAATCATGCTGGCGGACAAATGGGTCAATGATCAGACCTTCCAACTCAGAACCTGGTACGCAATTCTTTACACCTTTCTTTGTATTCCACAAACATCCCCTTAAGGCACGAGATTACTGGCATCCCCAAGCCTGTCTTGCGCAATCTCGAAGTTGCTGCTATGGGCGTTCTGGAATATAATCTTCGAGTTTCAGGCAACGAATGGCAGATGTGGCTGGGACACCTCACGTCTTGGCACGCTTCTTTGGGAAGTGATCCATTGATTGCTATCAATGCTTCACCTTTATCCCATGCGATCATCACAACCTCCTTGAAAGACGTCGTCAGAGCATCCTCTCGTTCGGAGTTCCGAGGGACACCGGAGCCAAATTTTCTTCAGCTACAACTTTCTCGGATTCGGATGGCTGATCAGGGGGGGTTGTCGTCTCCTGCACCGTCGACTACGTCCAACAATTCTGTGTTCCCCTTCTCGATGTCCATACCTTCACACCCGCTCGCCCAAGGCCTATCTTCGTCTCATAACATAATCACGACCACAGCCCCAGCGCACATGAAGCCGTGGTCCGCATTAAGACCCGCAGTCAGCACATTTTGAATCACCTCGCACTCATCCTGGCGCGACATTACTCTCCAGGCCCTTAACGTGTCCCACAATTCTTTTGTATAACTTCATTGGTCCGCTCGACTATTCCTCCCGATTCCGTGTTTACGCGGCGTCCTTGGACGCACCGTGTTTCTTCGATTATCTCCCCATCCTTCTATGTCACTCCTAACTCCGTCGTATCGCTTCCGTGACTGGTTGTTATATTCTTTCAGAGGATGCAAATGGGACTTCGTGGCATGACGAGCCTCCCCCCCTTTAGGCGCTAGGATATATGGTCCTGGATTTGGTGACCCGAATGGTGCTTAGAATATTCGCTAACGCAACCGTGCGCAGAGCTATACGCATTGTTGTTCAGTGAGTTCGTTTGGTTTCCGTTCGCTTACCTGCCTCATTTTTCTGTAGCCGATACCTTCGCCCCCTTAACGGGCATCGTCGGACGCCCGTGTGCTAGCGAAGGGAAACGCCCGCTGGCGTGACATAGGACCGCTGAGCTGGGTTCAGTCGGAGGGTAGACTATGACTCGTAGGACGGCCTACTCTACCGCTATTGTTGTTGTCAATACTGTATGAGAGTGATTATTCACGCTGCTGTGTTAGTGAGTTGAGCAAACGAGCCGCCGGGCCGGTACCCTGAGTCAGATCCCCCAGGATCACCGTGACTGCGCCTGTTTGTCTCTTTTCTATCTTCACCATCCAACACTGTATCAATAGATCCTTTGTTCCATAAATCGAAAGTATGTCTGCACCGAATCAAGGTGTCCTCATGGATGTCGACGAGGCCCAGATCGATGAGGGATTATACTCCCGCCAATTGCAAGTCCCACTGTTCGTGTCTCGCGACATTGCTTATCGTGCCTTTTCTTCTTTCTCAGATACGTATTGGGCCATGAAGGTGTGCATATTAACGCTGGTAGAGGAGCTTCACCAATAAGAAACCGACAGCCATGAAACGTATGGCCGCTTCTAACGTTTTGATCGTTGGGTTGGACGGCCTGGGCGTTGAGATAGGTGCGCGTACTTATTCGTGCAGCCGGGGCGTGGCGCTCACGAAACGAATCTAGCGAAGAACATAATCCTCGCTGGGGTCAAATCTGTGACCGTGTATGACCCCGAACCAGTCCAGATTCAGGATTTGAGCTCACAGGCAAGCACACGACTTTTCTGGTAACCCTATCTTAGTCTTACGCGTCATGCTCCTTTCAGTTCTTCCTTCGTGAAGATGATCTCGGAAATTCGAGAGCAGACGCTGCAATTGCGCGTCTTTCCGAGTTGAATGCCTACGTTCCCGTCCGGAACCTTGGGGGCAACCCAGGGCAACCGATTACTGTCGACCTTGTAAAGGGATTTCAGGTAAGCCATCACAGACCTTATCGATTATCGTGATACTTCTATTGGTCTCCCAGGTCGTCGTGTTGGTCAACGCGCCCTTGCAGAAGCAGCTAGAGATCAACGACTGGACACACCAAAACGGCGTCCACTTTATTACCGCGGGGACTCGTGGGCTCTTTGGGTATGTTATCACCCTCTTTCACCCAGCGATACTCATTCGTTGTCAAGCTATGCGTTCAATGATTTTGGCCCTAAATTTACTTGTGTTGATCCAACTGGCGAACAGCCGTTATCTGGAATGATCGTTTCTGTGGAGAAAGTGTGTGGCCTTCTCGATTTCGCTGCTGTCGACACCTGATCAGCGGGACACAGGGCAATGATGCCGTTGTCACATGTCTGGATGAGACGCGACACGGTTTGGAGGATGGTGACTTCGTCACGTTCTCAGAAGTCCAGGGAGCGGTGGAGCTGAATGGTTGCGAACCGCGCAAGGTGTCCGTAAAGGGTCCCTATACGTTCTCAATTGGTGATACAACCACGGTTGGGGAGTACAAGACTGGTGGCATATTCACGCAAGTGAAGATGCCCAAGATCCTGGAGTTTGTGTGTGTTCTTACCACATGTCACGAACATTGCTCACTTCTATCGACAGAAATCTCTTCGTGAATCTTTACATGCTCCGGAGTTCTGGATTACCGACTTCGCGAAGTTCGACCGCCCAGCTACGCTACATGCTGGCTTCCAGGCTCTCTGGCAATTCCACGCTGAACAACAACGATTCCCCCGCCCTCGTAATGTCGAAGACGCGGCGGTACTGACTTCCCTTGCGAAGAAATTAGATGCTGATGTCGACGAGAAAGTCTTGACTGAACTGTCGTATCAAGCTACTGGTAACCTTGCTCCGGTTAATGCTGTAATCGGTGGTTTGGTTGCCCAAGAAGTCTTGAAGGCGTGCTCCGCAAAGTTCCACCCTGTTGTCCAATATACTTACTTCGACTCCCTTGAATCCCTCCCATCAACGCTTCCTAGTGAGGCAGATTGTCAGCCTACAGGCTCTCGTTACGACGGCCAGACAGCTGTTTTTGGAAAGACTTTCCAGGAGAAGATTTTCAACAATCGACAATTTTTGGTCGGCGCCGGAGCTATCGGTTGTGAGATGTTGAAGAACTGGAGCATGATTGGCCTCGGATCTGGGCCCAACGGCGCCATTTATGTCACTGATCTTGACACCATCGAGAAGAGCAACCTCAATCGCCAGTTCTTGTTCCGCGCAAAAGATTTAGGCGATTTCAAGTCTGCCGTTGCCGCAGCTGCTGTGGCAGATATGAATCCCGATCTCAAAGGTCGTATCGAAAGCCGGCAGGATCCTGTCGGTCCGGATACGGAGCGTACGTTCTCTTCCCACTTCCCACTGACGAAGCTTACGTCGGAGCCAGACATTTACGGAGAGCGTTTCTTTGCCAGTATCGATGGGGTGACCAATGCTCTTGATAACGTTAAATCCCGTATGTTCTTACTTCCACCTGATTCTATGTGTCATTCATACCTACTGTAGGGCTATACATGGACCAGCGTTGTGTGTTCTTCGAGAAGCCCCTATTGGAGTCTGGAACGCTCGGCACGAAAGGAAATACCCAAGTTGTTGTTCCGCACTTGACAGAATCATACGCCTCATCACAGGATCCCCCAGAGAAAGAGACCCCGTCATGCACCGTCAAGAACTTCCCAAATGCGATCCAGCACTGCATTGAGGTGGGCACATCAGCTTTGCAGCTTTAATACACAGATTGATGATGGTCTCAGTGGAGTCGAACAGAGTTTGATAACTTGTTTGTTAAACCTGCGCAATCTGTCAATTCTTACCTCTCCGAACCCGGCTATCTCGAAAGCGCTCTCAAATACTCCGGTCAGCAGAAGGAGCAGATTGAGCAGATCGCCTCGTACTTGGTTCAAAATAGGCCCATCACCTTTGACGAGTGCATCGTTTGGGCCCGGTTACAGTTTGAGGAAAGGTACAACAACGCTATCCGTCAATTGTTATTCAGTCTCCCGAAAGATGCCGTGACGAGTAGCGGTCAACCATTTTGGAGTAGCCCAAAGCGTGCTCCGGACCCGCTAACGTTCAACTCGAGCGATGTGAGGGTGTCGTGTTATGATTGGTTTTCGTTTTTTAAGCTAACCCTTCACAAGCCCACCCACCTTCAATTCATCATCGCTGCGGCCAATCTCCATGCGTTCAATTACGGATTACGTGGAGAGACAGACCCTACTATTTTCAGAAAGGTTGCAGACTCAGTGGTTGTCCCTGAGTTCACACCTAAGAGTGGTGTTAAGATCCAAGTGAACGAGAACGAGCCAGTAGATAATCCAGGAAACGGTACAAGCCAAAGCCACCTTATGCCCTTAAATCTTTGACCTGTTTCTGCAGATCCCTCTGATCCCAACGAGCTTGCCAAGTCCCTGCCTCCACCATCATCCTTCGCTGGATTCCGCCTTAATCCCGTAGAGTTTGAGAAAGACGATGATACCAATTACCACATCGACTTCATCACTGCCGCGTCCAACCTTCGCGCAATGAATTACAGCATTACCCCCGCCGATCGACACACGACCAAGCAAATTGCCGGAAAGATCATCCCCGCGATCGCTACCACGACCTCCCTCATAGTTGGCTTGGTCTGTCTAGAGCTATACAAGGCAAGACATTTTCCTGTTATTTTGTAGATTGCTCATTTAACGGTCCCATGATTTCTCCCATTAGGTCATCGACGGCAAGAATAAACTCGATGACTACAAAAACGGGTTTGTGAACCTCGCGCTGCCGTTCTTCGGTTTCTCGGAACCGGTAATAGCCAAGAAAAACAAGTACGGGACGACGGAGTGGACGTTGTGGGATCGCTTCGTGTTCGAGAATAATCCTACCCTCAAGGAGATCACCACGTGGTTCCAGAAGGAGCACAAGCTCGACATCTCCATGGTCAGCCAGGGCGTCAGCATGCTCTGGAGTTCTTTCGTCGGAAAGAAAAAGGTGCGCAGCAATTGTTGTCGTACTCCCGTGTGTATGTACGTGTCACTGACTTACACGACACTTGTAGAGCGAAGAACGTCTGCCAATGAAGTTTAGCGCGCTCGTCGAGCACGTCACCAAGAAGCCCGTTCCTGCACACGTTACCCACTTTATTGTAGAGGTCATGGCTTCGGATGAAGAGGGAGAAGATGTTGAGGTACGCATCCCCAATTGTGTCCCCCGACACTTAACTCATTTCAGGTGATTGCGTAGGTGCCATTCATCGTAGTGCGTAAGTAATTGTAAGGCGAAGGGACAATGCGAAACACGGTGGAGGTATTGTGATGTAGCTCCTTGGAAGGGTCGAGCAAACTTGTATTGTTAATTTGTCTCACAATAAAGAGATCTGGGGAATGTTTGAAAATCACGCGCATGGTTGGCCATAATTGTTATCCATTCTGTGACAGCGGGGAACAAGACCCAATATCTACTAAAGGACAACCGTGTAGAACTCATACGTGTCGGTGACGAAGGGGGAAAGAGGCATCATCGCCGAGCAAACAAATGGGCGTATCGTAAAACCGTGACTTAAGGGCAATCAGGTAAGGACGGCAAAGTGGTGAAAGGACCGGATGCGGTAAGGATGTCGATGGTAAAGACGACTTGCTTTTTTTGGGTGTGATGAAAAAGTTTTTTTTATGAAGTTTCAAAAGGAGGGAAAGAGGTGCACGGGGAAAATTAAGACCCGGAATAGCGAAAAGTCAAGTAGCAAGGGGGACGGTGTTCCGTGTTGGTAGACGGATCGCTATTATGCAATAAGAGAGTTCGATCGAAACAAACGCATCGTAAGGAGAAGGCGAGACACACACGGAAACACATCAACAAGGAAACACGACGCATAAACGCTGGAAATGGGCGTGCAATGAAAACCATATACAATTGCAACTGCACCAGACCATGGCGTGAGAGGGGGCCACAAATATGTCCGACTGGTGCGGCTGTAGTGCGAGCGAGTTGAGCGGACGGCAAGCAGCCGCGGACAACGAAAGTCGGGGAGACGGGTGGCGCGATGAGGGAGATAAATATGACATGAAAAATGTTGAGGTGGTGAGATAAGGAGGAGCCTGGCCGCAGAGGGACTGGATGGATGTCCTCGAAATTGATGATGGAAAGGAACCGGAAAGTATTACGGGGTGGTGCAAGCAGAGTAGAAATAAATGCCGAGAATGGACTGAAAGATGCAAACAAAGCTGGGTCATCTATTGCAGCTGGGGCGGAGTGGTTTCAGCTTATTGCCTTCAAGCCTTGAAATGAAACAGAAGCCTAGAGGAGGGACGATTGCGAATATGTGACAAGTGGCGAAACAGATAAGTGTCGATGCTGAAAACTGAGGTATGATGTATAATGTCATGAGAATGGTGATGCAAGCAGGGTCAGTGCCCGACCCATTGTGGCCCATACTGCGGGAAGACGACCCTATGTCCAAAGCCTTGACCATACGCAGCGTCGTAGCCGTACTGTTCGGCACCAGTCCAACACAGTCCGGGAATCTGGTAGGGTAGCTTGGGGGCAGTTGAGCTGCACGAATATTCGATGCGTGTTTGCGATTGTGATCGCCAGTGTCCACCGTCTTGTAAGTGGTGCTGCCTACCATCAACAACCGATATCGACCGTACACGGCTATAGTCATACGGGCGACCATACATCGGGTGCGAAGGCAAATGGTATGTCGGAGCTCCAGCACCCCATCCTTGCGGATAAGCCATTCCCTGACCGCTCGAGGGGTACTGAGGCATCATGATGAGAGGTACTGGGGGTGGTTGCACCGCCATATAGTGAGCCGGCTCTCTAATCACATCACGCCGCAGTGGCTCATCCGCAGCAGGACTCCACTTCGCTGGTGGCGGAAGAGGCCTTTGCATCTCCCGTGCACGCTCCCATTCGATCCCTCTTTCTAGTCCGAAAGGAGCGTTGGTCGTATTGCCGTTGACTCTCCGGAAAGAGCCATTCCTACTGACGCGTCGTCTTGGCATATACTCTTCCCGAAGTGGCCCGTCTTCATCCAAATCGATCTCCAATGCCTCGGAACTCGACTCAGCGCTCATTGGGTCCAATCTCCCGCGGCGCCTCTCTTCAAGGCCCAGGAATACCGGCTGGGGTTGAAATTTGGGGTGCATGCCATTGCACGAGCGAGATGCAGGCTCAAGGAGATCTTCAATCATCTTTCGCACAATAAAGTGAGGGTTAGAGGACGGGCGCGAGATCAGCTGAGGACTGGGTGCCGAGGATAGGGACCTATGGTATGCCAAGACTTGAACGAGCCACTTATTCCACTCAGGAGGCGTGATGGAAAGGTCATATGAGAATATATCAAGAGCAAGACTCTCAAGTCGGTTCAAAGACTGGATCGGGACCCCAGAGATAGTATGCCTATCGAATGGGTCAGTGTCGGTAACGGGAGGGAGACACAAAGCACATACCAAGTCTTGTTCGAAAATGTGTGATCATCCAACCACTTATTCGCGAGCATACATCCGAGAAGGACAAGACGGAACGGTGCATGAACTTCAGCAGCTTGAAGGCAGCTCGAATCCTGCCATTCACCAAGACCAAAAAGTTCCAGTCTGAAGCGTACCTCCTTTACAGCATCAGGCCTGAGGGAGACATGGCCAAAACGAACAGGAAGATGGACGATATACCAGGCAGCCAAGAGAACAGCGGAGGGCTGCAGGAGAGTGGATAATAGGAGGGAGCGGATGGTGCTGGCCAAAAATGGAGGTTGAGGGGGTGAGTGTTGCTGAGTGGGACTGTCCCTGTGAATAATGTGAGGGGAGTAGAGGGGTATTGAGATTGTATGAACTTACGTGTATTGTGTGTGAAGGCACATGCCAGTGGTGCAAACCTTCCAGACGAAAGTGGCCACCCATTCAGCTAGAGGATCTGCGACCTTCTTGTATGAGGGGGTAGCAGATGGCATCGGCACGACATCCGGCACAGACAGTATATCCGGCTGCTGGTGGGTACCGTCATATTGAAGGGTGGAAACGGGGGGCGGAACACCATACTGGACAGAATCGTGCTCAAAAGGAGCAGCGACAGGCAGTGCAACCTTGGAACCAGAAAAGTGGGCAGCGGCTACGGCGCGGTCGACGAAAACACCGAAAGGAGTAATCGGGCCGAGGGGGCTTGAAACCGGATCTTCATCGGGAGCGGGTTCTGACGATGCGCCTTCTTCGGAGGGTGGAGAGTATGAGTCATCAAGGTGAGGGCGTCGAAGGAATACGTCACTAGCACGGAGCCCACCTCCAACGGCGGAAAGGAGTTGGTGGCGGTCATAGGTTGAATCAATTTCCATCTCAGCGAGGTCCTCAGAATGGGACGTGCCACCGCTCCACTGACTTTCGATGTCGTAGTCAAGAGTGCCAGAGCCTATCTCGTCAACGTCCTCTTCGAGCTCCTGTAGGTGATGAGGGTGAGGGGTTTCCTCTACTCGGTAAAGAGTCAAAAGGGGCGGAATACACGCTTGCGCGCGATCTCCTTTAATGATATGTGCGTTTCCCGCACGAATCAACCCGCTGGGAAAATCCTGCATGTCAGGATCGATGGCAACACCCTCCTCCCAAATGCGACGCGGCTTGTTGCGGCGCCACAGTGGTAGGGAACTGATCCACTCTTCTCTCGTGCCGAAAGACGGGGGCGGACCTGGAGGTGGGAGGGGGATGGAAGTGGTCAAAGTGGGGAGAGCCGATGGCTGAGGGTAGTTCAGGTCGCCAGGGTAACGGTCTTGCTTGAATACTGGATGTGCTGGAGGTCGGGAGTATTGAGGAACGGGAACGGGCATCTGCACGCTAGGAGAAAAAAATTGAAAGGAGCCCACGATGCCAGAAGTTGGTAGTGGGGCTGACGGCAATGCGGGTGCCCAAGTAGGTTCAGCCAAAGCAGGCTAGAAAAGAAGTGAGGTCGTGATACAAGTCGTAAGATAAAAGTCGAAGTGGTGTAGAGGGAGAGAGAAAATGAGGGGGGGAGGGGGGAAAGCAGAGTCGACGAACGGCGAACGCGCAGCGAAGGCGTGCCTTTTTGTGGACCGTCCCTATGAGATTGGGTCGGATTAAAAAAGAGCCAGAATCTCGAGTGGGATGTGAGAAGACTGGCAGTAGGTGGTAGTTGGAGGTAAAGGGGAGGGGAAATGGAGAGAGAGGGAGAAACCCAGACCGAGACAAAGAGAGGCGAGATCCGAGTCACGGCGGCACACAGGAACAGAGCAGAACAGTTTCAAACTCCTTGCGTCGCAAAAATGGACAAGCCTTCCCGTTTAGGAAAGACGCCCCTCTGCGTATCATCCTCATCATGGTCAGTTGCGTTGCCACACGCGCATATATCCGCTCCATCTCTGATCAACTCCTTTTCGCAGAGTAATGACCTCGATTCAATCACCCTTGGCCAGCTTAAGGCCATGGTCAACTCGGCCCCAAAGCCAAAGGCGCGTACATCCTCCTCCGTTCATCCCGAATTACACGTCATGATACCCCCTGTCTCGAACAGCAATGTTATTACGACTTTAAATATGATGACGAAGACACCGTCCTCAACGAGATAGAGGAATTTTACTCCTACGTGGAAATGCCGCAAGCCGCCGAGAACTTAAAGGCGTGGGAGGACTCCTTCCAAGGAGGTCTGTGTGTATTTTTGTCTTTGCCTAATCTCCCTCTCCCCCGGCATTAATTAAGTTTCCCTTGTGGAAAGAATGGACCAGGAGTCCACCGCAAAAGCGCAGAGCACATGTCGAACTTCTGCTCGAGAGCCTAGAACACAAGGACGTCGAGATCAGGTTCACAAATGCGCGCAGATTGCTGTACATACTGCAAGGTTGGTGACTATGCATTCACAGCAGTCACAAACCCACATTCACGCGTGTTAGGCACCTTCGCCGAAACCACGTCACCTGAGCACCAATTACATTGGATTTTTGAAAATTGTAAGATCGTGCGCGACGCAAATGGCTTGAGTAACATTGTGGAGGCAATGAAGATCGCCAGCTCGAAGCATGATTTCCTCTGGTTTGGCCTATATTTCTGGGGGTGATTCCTTAATTTGACTTGACTTTGTTCCAGGTCCCTTTCCGATGCCGACGCTACACGCATTCAACTTGGCATCGAAGAAAAGTCTGATCTTATGGAAGAAATCATCACGGAAATATCCGTCTATCTTGCTATGCTTTACCACTTGATCGAAGTCTTCAAAGGCCATGATGACTTCGCAGACGAGCTCAGTAAGCCTCAGTCTCCTAAACATAGTAACGAGCTTTCTCGAATGTCCTACAGTGAGCATGGATCCTCCGCTACCAGTCTACTTCTTCAACGTGGTGTCGGGTCTTCGAGACAAAAGTGCTAAGGGCTACCCAGTGAAGAAGGTACGTACTTGGCCCTTTTGTTCTCATTTCTTATTCTCACCCCCCAGTAAGTTACTCCTGGTTCTCTGGAAGACGATACTATCTTGTTGTGGTGGCTTTCGTGATCTCGAGAGAGTCAAGAAAGTCTCTCGTGAATTGGCAGGCTTAGCCCCCATTCCGGAGGAAGGTTTGTGCTGAGTTGATGTCCTGCTTATGGCTGTATTCATGAGGTGTTGTAGCCATCCCCATCAAGTCATCACCTTTGGACATGGAGGCTTTCCATGACGAAGCCACTGTTAAATATCCAACTTTCTCTCCTCCGAACCCTGGCCCGACACTCCCCGTTGCCAACATTCTTGAGCAACCAATCCCTGTTGCTGTACGCCCTCCAATCTCCAAGCTTGCTGAAGCATATAGTCCTATTCCTGTCCGACATCACTACCATCATGATGAACACGATACTCAACCAGCACCGCTCAGCCTCTCTCACAGTTTACATGGCTCTTCACAGATTCCGTCCGGTTATCGGCCAATCCCCCAGTCCGCTACCCCCGCGCCATCTCCACCTCCCGCAGCGCCCAAGCCTAAGAAGCAACAATATCAGACAGATCCCTCCCGTCCGTTCCTATTTCCGTTCTCGAGGACGAGAGGCAGGGACGGTGACATGATGCTCGTCCCCTTTGCAATCAAGGAGGCAGAGAACCTTTACGGCAAACATATGTACGTCAGCGTAGCGCTATGGCAAATGTGGCGTACTCGTGAAGATTACATTCATTCGGAAAGTGGGCTGGAACACCTCTCCGGGACGGATGATATCACAGAAGCTCTGAATAAAATGAAGCTGAGCGTAGGTGGATGCCAACTTCAATTGTGCAATGAGTAATGACCCCCCCTCTGGGCCATTAGAATGAGAACGTCGGAGAAGCTGAAACTGATGTCTTGCCCGATATGGCTCTTTTAGACGCGAAGATTGCTGAGACGGAGACTGCGATGAAAGCGGCAGATGCCACCGCCGAAAAACGCAGGCTCAAAATCAAGAGGGAAGACCTGATGCGCTTGCGGCGTGTAGAGCAGATTTACGTATGTTTCTACTCCATCGTGCATGCACTTGTCTGACGAGGTCAAAGAGCACTGTTCTCCCAGTGCTCTCCAATTGGGTACTTGTTCTATTGAAGCTTCTCCTGGCCATCGTGTCTGCGTCTTCTCCAGGTCAACCACCAACATCCGCCAATTCGGCAAGTTTTCCGCCCGGAGTATCTTCACGTTAGTATCGTCCATTAGTTTATTATAATACCGGTGCTAATAATATGTCTAGCTCAGGATCCACAACAACCGCCGCTGCATCCCCCCACGCTTGACGAGATCGACGTCACCCGCCATCGGGAAATCACAACCAAGGCCGTCTCTGCGATTCTGTTACTCACCCTAAAGTGGTTCAAAGTCTCGCGTGGGTTCGTGTACTCGACTAAAGGTACTCACCGGCTCAAGTGATTGTCCTAGACGTCATGAAGTTCCATCATCTCGGCCAACTCTTGCTTGATACGAACTGTCTACTACTCGTCATGAAAATGTTTGGGATGCAAGACGTATCGATGACGGTTGTCTCTAAAGCAGATTCGCCTGATAACAAGTGCGTTATCGCCCCCATTATTCGCACAACGTATCAATGTTCTGATTTAATCGATAAGCTTCTTTCGATATTGCCTTCGCCACTTCTCGAAGAGTCCCCAACTTAGCCGGGTGGAGGATAACATGCTTAGCCCTCCGCGGCGCACTGTAACACGGACCACCGTCCTGCCTAATGGGACCATGAATCACGAGGAAATTGACATGCTTACTGAATTTTCTTGGCGAAACTTTTTCTTCACAATCAACTTTGCCAAAGTCATGCAGAAGCTCTCGAAACATCGTTCGCATCGTATCCGAATGCTCGTCCAATACAAGAGCACGGTACCGCTGTGTTGCTGCGTTATTTATGCATTCTTTACAATTCTGCCACATTTTTAATAGGCCGTTCTCAAACGTGTGCTCAAAGTACAACACCCGTTGCTGCAACTCCACATCCTTAAATTAATCAAGAGCCAAGTTCCCTATAGCGGGCGTAGATGGCGGCAGAGTGCGTGACTCCAACCGACTCGGTTACGCAGCACCATTAACCCAAGCCCTTAGCGAACATGCAGGTCATTACGTCAATCTACCTCAACTGTCGGCCTGATTTACGCGACGAATGGCTCACAGGCAATGAGGTGGATGACCTCGGAGAAGGACAGGTGCAAAATTCATTTTAATTGGATGCCATGACCCTTAGTATGAAGACACACTCATTTCAGGCACAGGAGCAGGCGCTCCGACAACTCGTCAAATTTTGTATGTTTACCAGGCTCAGGTGGTCCGCTTACACTTGGTGATGCAATCGTGATACAGATAACACCAAACGCTATGGCCAGCAAGCCGTGCATGCGCACGGTCAAGCACACAGGCGATCTGTGAGCCTGTCGCATCACCTTGAGGGTCTACATCCTGGTCCCGAGTTGTCCGGTCTTCTGCGCCCCGTGGGCACACCGAACGTGGTCGAGGCCGACGTATTTCCACCCCTCCGCGCACACGCGCCAGATACGAACATATTCCTTCCTTATATTACCGAAGACATTGCTTTCGAAGAAGAGTATGAGGAGTATTTGTCGGATCTCGGATGGTCGGACGGCCCATCGCATGCACACGGCGTGGAGGGCCAAATTAGTGGTACCTCTCGGTGGCACAGACTCCCTGACCTCGCATCAGAAATCGCGGATGGAATCAGTGATAGCGAAAGCATCGTATCAATCGGAGAACTAGGCGACGAAAGCCGCGACATTGGCCGCGAGGGTGGAGAAATTGCTGACGAGAACTTGAATAATTGGGAGGTAACGAATGCATCCGTTATCACTCTATGCTGTATACTGACTGGACCCCAAGCATATGAGCCCAAAAACCATGGCTGCACTCACAAAGTCACCAGCGGGGCCGGGTGCGCGGCGTTCATCGGCGGGATCAGATAAGCTGCGGCCCGTTTTACCGTTTGGGCTTGATGACGTAGATTATAATGACGTTGACGAAGGGGAGGAGTTAGGTCCCGTTCCTAGGGACGGGCCGGGAAATTTCCCATCAGGTGGGGGTGTGGACGAAGTCGAATTCGTTTACGGGTCAGTTGGACTCACCTCTCGTCGTATGTTCCCGTTACTGACCACCGTGAATAGCATGTGATCCTTTGTGGCCTCTCCCCGATGTCACCTGCTCCTACATTCACGGCGTGTGACCGTACATGTACATACTGAGAATAAGGCAAATAGAGCTATGTCTAACTGGTCACGATGAAATCGAGTCATCGGCGTTTACAGGCGCCGACCATCATTTGTATTTGTTAAGCAGACTTGTCACCCTTACAAGACTGTTTGCGACCGCCTCCTCGTCGGCGTTTGCGTCGGGGATGAGTGAGCTTTCTGTGTCGACTGGTTCTCCAGAAGAGTCTACTAGTGTCAGACGCAAATTAAGACGAAATCGAATCATTCTGTAAGCCTCACTTAGTAGACGCTATAAACTTTAATTCACTTGTTATATGTAGAAGTTGCCAACGTGAGCGCAACGACTCCTTTATCGAATCCGATTGTTCTTTGAGGTTTAATATAACTTTGTAGAATGTCACAAAAGGAAGCAGCAGGCTAGTCATCAAATCCTTCGAGGTTGATACTGCCTTCACCTTTATTTCTCATCTCGCAGTGTGATCGTGGCCACCCTTGTTCTAGATGGTACGCTTACCCGTAGTTTTTGTCGCTTATGTTTGTATTTGCTCATTTTTATCCACTCTTTTAGCGTGAATCGCGGTTGTCCAGATGCCTGCACCTATGAAGAACCGAAGGAGGTCAAAAAGCGCAAGTGAGTGATCGCAACGGTCTCGCGACCAACCCGCGTCCAAATCGACCATGTCTCACGTACCATATGCAGATTGTCAGGGACCGAATCCGGGCTCATACAAGATATTGCCGAGTCAGCCGTCAGTGTTCCTAACCAGGGGCAATTGAATGGCCCGGACTCTGCGAATAATCACGATCCAAACGCCCTTGTTGGCCTAGATTCCCTCCTACAGGAGCTGCAGAACCCTAATGCAAGCAACAACACCGTATCTACACCATCTCCTGACACTTTCGCCTTTTCGAAGTCTCCTACTCAAGTCGGTGAAAATGCGGTACAAGTTGCTGCCACGGCCCTCAACCAGCTATCGCAACCAGGAGCACCAGATGGCAACTACGCATTCGCTGGCATAGTATTCTCTGTATGTCCCTTCTCCTCCCATCGACATTTCCTTTATGATCCGCCTCGTGTCGACAGTTCCGCGGTTCTGGGACCCCGCCGCCGGTATCGCAACTCGAACACCACTTTCCCAACCAGAAGATCACGACGTTCCTGCTCTCTTACTACTTCGATAGATCGTCGGCTCATTGGCTATTTTCCGTCATCCATCGGCCATGCCTCGAGAGCTGCTATCGCTCGTTCTCATCTGGCGAGTTGCCGCCAACTCTCGATTTTATCGCCTTGTTGTCCATCACTTGCGCGACGGCCTTGCAGTTCTTACCAGAAAGTGATGACGATGTGCGTTCTCCCACTTGACTTTACATGAGTGCCTTATTCATACGAAATAGGATACCCTGTTTGTTGATTATGCACCTGGGAGGAAGGTCCTGCAGCAACGCTTAGTGGATCTCTCGCGTTCCGTGCTATTTGCCTGCAACGATTATCCGCTTTCGTCATTTGAACGCATCCAGGCACTCACCTTATTTGCCATGTACCAATGGGTTAGTTCTTTGTCTTGCCTGAATTCTAGCTCCGGTACCAACCTCCCACACAGAATGAAGCGAATGCGGGCGAAAGTTGGTACATCGTTGGATTCGCCGTTCGGATGGGACAAACACGTATGGTGCCCTAAATAATGGCAACTTTTTCACACTCAGACCCTCTTACTAGTTTCCTTGAACCGCGATGGTACTACCACGTGGCGGATGCGACCAGATGACGCGGAAGTCCGCAGGCGGTTGTGGTGTGAGTTCCTTTCCCAGATCTTTGGAACTTTTATCTGACTCATATTAGGGACGCTATTCACGTTTGATAGGTGATGACATCTTGTCCAATCTCATCAGCTACTAGCACCGCTGACGCCTCGCTAAGATTTTTTTGTATGGAATATCGCCGCCCATACATAATCTCTGAACAAGTTAGTCCCTTCTGCCCCAATCCTCAGCAAGAACTTGATATTTCTGTCACCAGCACTTTGATGTCGCTCTCCCCATGAACTTAGATCAAGCCGACATCGTCGATACTCCAGATTTGAACGGTAAAGCAGTGGAGGAGCCTACCGATTACCGTGAGCATGATTGCGTGCTCTTTTTATCCCGTTGCTGATTATTAGCGTGTTAGTTTTTCATCTGTATCACTGTCATTTTCGAAAGCTTAGCGGCCACATGTGGGATCAATGTTTTAGCATCTTGTTGCCTACGTATCGGTCAGTCATGGACTGGGAGGAGAAGCTTAAGAAGTTCGAGCTCGACGTCCCAACTTCACTCCGTTATCAAACAACGCAGATGGCTACTGCTCGACCTTACCTATCCCTCCAAGTATGCATGCCTTTGAGCCCCGGAGATGGTACTCATGGGAGTAACTTTTAGTATCAATCGATTGCCATGGAGGTAATCCACCATAGGATGCTATTGCTGGTAGGTGACAGTCCGCTGGTTTGATGGTTTGATACGACCGATACGGACGATACCCTAGCGACCATTCCTGTTCACCCATCCAACAAAAGGTGGTGAATTTGAAGGCTTATGCGTCCAGGACAAGAAACTGTCTAAATTCCATAAACTCGCACGGTCAAACTGCGTCACATTCTGGTAAGCCCCGAATATTGTTCTCATGGGTCTCAGGCTCACTGCCGGCATCCCTCATAGTAAACGACTCTTAGCGGCACATCAAATGCTACAGAGCTCGACGGAGCTCGGCTACCTCACTTGGTCGTCAATGCCTTTGATGGTTTTCAAATCTGCTCGTAAGTCGGTTGAATACATCGCGTAGCTTTCGGCACCCCTTACCGAAGCGCAGTGAGCATCGCGATTGCCATCATCATGGATGCCCAAAATCCCGAGAACGAGGAACTCGAGGAATGGTTGGCGATGGCCCAAGGCATCCTTCTGGTGCTCAAGCCCCACAATGCCCTCGCTCAGAAAGCCTTGGACCACCTCCACGTGATTCGAAAGCGAACGCTGTTCGTATTGGGTGTGGTGCTCGGTCGGTGCGCCGCGGGCGACCCGGTTCTTCATGCAACGTGTGGTGTGGCGGCCCCGATGTCCCTTCCCCAGCGTCTCGACCGGACAACTCGGACATTATCCCAGCCGCCGCCGTGTTTGACCGATCTCCTAGGACGTGAGGAGGCCACGGATCCATTCTGGTCTACTTTACGCGCCGGCGTCTTTGCTGGGCACTTCCCGGGTATCGAGTCTCTCATTGGTCCCGTAAACCTGCAGAACCTGGAGGAATTTTTAGATGGCTGCCTCTCTATGCATTCTCGGTTACCTCACACATTTACGATCTGAGTGTTGTCGTCGATGATTGTACTGCTACATCTCTCTAGCAATTATGTGTTCATATGTTACGGAGTATGTATGTTGCTACAATGCAAAGGACGCTGTCGTTCTGGACACCGCCCACGGGGTCCCAGCTGCATAGAAATCCATAGGATAGACGTCGTCTTCCCGTTCCATCCACCCTTCTGTCTTTCCTAAGGCCATGGCCGTCTCGTAAGGGCTCAGAAGTGGGCGATCGAATGCATAGCCCCAATCGATGGAGAGACGAGGGCAAGACGTCTGGACGAATATCGAAATGTGCGGGTTAAATAGGGACAACTTGGCCGGTGACAGCTCTGAGAGGAGGATAGGAACGTAAGGTATAGGCGTGCGAGATTGCGTCATTTGTCTTGTGATGGCCTGTTTGGGTGGTGGGGTAACATCAATAATTAATTCGGGGCACGTGAAGGTAACGCACGCACCTGGAGCTGCTTGAAGTTACCCTGACGTCCTAGAGTACCTAGCACAACTCCCCAGGCGGGAGCCTCACTGGCTGATGTGTCCACAACTGAAGTCTTATGAGCAATATCATCGACGCTCCTACGGGCCGCCGTCACGGCATTGCTCCGAGCCGTTCGCATTTCCTTATGGTTGTAGCGCTCTCGAGTGAGCTTCTTGGAGTATGGATCGTACCTGAATGCTGGTACAGATGGATTGGCGATCATGATAGCTTCCAGGTGGAAGCGGCCGTCGCCAAGATATCTGTTTGGGGTATGTTAGATCAGCGACGATATCAATAGCGGGAATGGGAGGTAGTAATAATCCCACATGAGAGCATCGACATCGCCGAGTCGGGGTGCGGTGCAGCCGAGGATCTCCCCCGGAGAGAGGGGTTTGGACCGGGGGATGGTGACTTCATACCTCCCCATCCAAAGCTTGGGCACCCGAACATCCGTAACTGGCCTCGTAGATCCCTCATCATCTGGCGTCCGACCTTCGACAAGGCTTAACGGCGGTGCACCGGAATATTCTGCATTCAATTCACCCTTCAGCTGCTGAAGGGCGGCCACGAATTGGATGGTGGCGACGAGCGCCAGGCGCGTTGTCGATTGTATTTGCGTCGATTTATTGTCGGATTCTTCTTGCGCGTCAGAAGCGGACGTTGTAGGAGGTCCCTCGATTCGTAGGTGTCGCAAATGACCGATATTTGCGCCAGCGGGTATGTCCCGATCTGACTCTTCAGAGTCCAACAGCGTTTCGTGGAAAAGGCGACGGTTATCGGGAAAATTCAGTCTCACTGTCTGGGCGAGATGAATCGTATCGATGGCGATTTCGACAAACACATAGAGGGTTTTGATGTTCGTCTGGTCCATGGGAACTGGGGAGAGATCAATGGCGCGCCTGGGAAGTGGGTCAAGAGAGCCTGCGGACCAAGGCAACTATGTCCGTAGTGCACCAGCATGTCGCATCCCAGCGCCAATGCAGTATAATCGTCGACGCAGCAAGCGCCGTATGTGACATCGCCCATGATTACTGTTAGAGCATCAGTAAATCTGGGAAGGTTTGAGCCATTGACCTCTCATACAGGAGTCAACAGATCCTCACCTTTCGATGATATCCGCTATGGTACAGGCAAACATTTGGAGACCTTCGGGCATCTGCAGAGCGACCATCTTCGAGTTATTCTTTCTGATGTGGTGGATAGTTTTGTGTATCTCGAAAGAGTAATTTGAGGGCAACTGCTTGATGGCATTATTTAACTCGACGTCCGAGAGAATATCTTGCGGGATCTGGTTGATGATGGCGATGGGTGCGCCAGGCTTGGATGGTTGTGAACTCTTGACGCCGACAAACCGTCTTTTGGTGTTCTTCTTGGTAGGAGTGGGGCTCTGTGTGGGAGCGGTAGCAGCGTCCCCCAGCGGAGACATTTTGGTCAGGTCGAGGGCTGGTTCCGAGTCTCCGACTGACTTCGGACTCGGACGACTTCCGTGCGGCGACGCGCCACAACTGACGCGTGTAAGCGCCTTCACCGCTGGCGCTCCACCCCCAGCCAAGCTTTTGAAGATGTCCTCCCAACATCGGTATCATCTTGACCGCCTCGATGGCCGCTGCGCTATGCGGGGCTCATGCGGATCCAAGGATATCTTTGGGAAGCCTTTACCATGTCCGTATGATGGGCCAGCCTATGAGGTATGACACCATCTACCTACACTTAACCAAACACTCATTATTGATGTCGCCTCAAGCCAGACGATTCGACTAGGTCCTTGCTAACTTCTGTATGTGGGGAAGAACTCGCCGGTGGTCCCATTTGCTGCAATTCGGATCAACTCGAAGTCCTACGGGACAACTTAAACGACGCGGAACCTCTCATCACTTCATGTCCAGCTTGTCGCAACAACTTTCGCTCTTTCTTCTGCCATTTCACGTGTTCTCCCAACCAAGCGTCCTTCGTGAATATCACCTCCACGCAAATATCATCCACAGGACAGACCGCCGTTAAATCTTTGGATTTCTTCGTTTCCGAACGTCATGGTCAGGGTTTCTTTGACAGTTGCAAGGACGTGAAAGTTGGCGCGACGAATGGCTATGCCATGGATTTAATCGGCGAAGGGGCGAAGGATTACTCGTCATTTCTCAAGTCAATGGGGCACGAGAAGCCCCTCGGAAGCCCGTTCCAAATCAACTTCCCTTCATCCGTTCCGGCGGGTATGGTCGCCCTCGACAATCCTGCGCGAAACTGCGCCGACAGCGACCTATCTAGCCGGTGCACGTGCGTAGACTGCCCGCAGATCTGCCCAACCTTACCCGACATCCCCACCCACGGCGACTCTTGTCACATCGGGGCACTCTCCTGCCTGTCTTTTGTCCTCATTCTGGCATACTCTCTATGCCTTGTCGCATTCATGGGTGGGTTCAGTCTGCAGACCATCATGCGTCGTAAGGAGGAGAGGAAGTATAATCGCTTGTCCCTCGCCCCGGAATCAAATTCTGAAACTCCTCTTTCCCCACGATCCCATTCTCGCGAATTGGTGGGAGCGTCTTCCCTGGCTAGATATCTCGATGGCGAACAATCCTCGCCCAGTACCAGTGGACCACGAAATGCCGGTCGCGGCGTCACTCTCTTGGATCCTCTCGACAGCGTTCAGCCCCGGCAATACCGTTTAAACGTAAAGCTTCGCCGGATGTTTTATAAACTTGGCCTCCTTACCGCATCATACCCATCGGCGACATTCGCCGTCGTGTTCCTTTTCATGTCTCTCCTCAATATCGGTTGGAAAGACTTCGGCGTAGAAACAGATCCCGTCCGGCTGTGGGTTGCGCCCGACTCGGAGAGCAAAATTCAGAAAGATTTCTTTGACCAGAACTTTGGTCCTTTCTACCGACCGCAGCAGATTTTCATAACGTCAGCCACAAACGGAGACCATGCATCAATCTCGCAGACGGGGAAGCCGGTACTTTCTTGGGATCACCTCAAATTCTTGTTTTCCGTCGAGACGGACATCCGCAACCTTCGTTCTTCGCCAAACTCATACAGCCTCTCCGACGTATGCTTCAAGCCCGCCGGCCCTCAAGGCGCATGCGTTTTTCAATCTATCACGGCCTGGTTTGAGAACGACATCGACAACACTTCTCCTGACTCGTGGGCTGAGCGTGTCGAGTATTGCGCTAATGCCCCTGTAGACTGCCTTCCCGACTTCCAACAGCCGCTCTCACCGAAGTACGTCTTGGGTGGTGTACCAGGAGACAAATTCTTGGAGGCAGAGGCCTTGGTTGTAACTATCGTCGTATCCGACTCTCTTGATTTGGAAGTTCAAGAGAAGGCAATGGAATGGGAACGCGCACTCGCAGGATATTTGGCACGACTCAAGGAGCGTGCTCCATCAGAAGCAGGTTTGGAGATTTCGTATTCGACGGGAATATCCTTGGAAGAAGAAATTAACAAGAGTACGAATATGGACGTCAAGATCGTAGTTTTGTCGTACCTTGCGATGTTTTTCTACGTGGCCCTGACCTTGGGCTCGGGCCATTCGGGCAACGAGGAAGGCGTTGCCGCGTCTCTTCATCGTTGGGCTATTAACTTCCCTCGCCTTTTCTCTCCTTCGTCTTCGTCTTCCCTATCTGCGGATCCTCGCAACACACCACACATATTCCCTCGGTTACCACGCAAAGTATTTGTTGGCTCCAAGTTTACGTTAGGGTTGTTTGGCATTGCTTTAGTCATTCTCTCAGTCGCGTCCTCAGTGGGATTCTTCTCGGCCATCGGCGTAAAAGTAACCTTGATTATCGCTGAAGTTATACCATTCCTTGTGCTGGCAGTTGGCATCGACAACGTATTCATCCTTGTCCACGAGCTTGGCCGTCAGAACATCCTACATGGTCCTAATGCCGGCCCAGCCGAGCAGGCCCTCTCATATCCGACGCCTATCACTCCCACATCCCGCCGTTCGCAGTTTGATTCTTCACATACGGAGTCTATTGATGCCGCCTCCCTGCCCATTTATTTGCCACCGGAGGAGCGCGTCGCCCGAACCTTGGCGAAGATGGGTCCATCAATCATGCTTAGCTCCGTGACGGAGACAGTAGCTTTCGCCCTTGGTGCGCTCGTGCCTATGCCGGCTGTGAGAAACTTTGCACTGTATGCTGCTGGCAGCGTATTACTAAACGCCTTGCTTCAAGTCACGGTGTTTGTCAGTGCTATGGCCCTGGATCTGCGTCGTCTTGAGGTAAGCTGGTTCTGTATTCTCCTGGCGACGCCCGCTGATATCAACTGAATATAAGGCTGGACGAATGGACTGCTTTCCGTGCATCCATATTCCTGCTCGAATCCAGTTGCCCGAATCGACCCCAAATAGTAGCAGCATTGGCACCCTTGCCCGTTTCATTCGAAAGTACTATGCTCCTTTCATTCTTCGACCCATAATCAAGGTGGCTATCATGTTGATTTTTGGTGGCCTCTTTGTCGTCTCTGTAATATCAATACAACGCATTGAACTCGGACTCGGTAGGTCTTGGCTTGTTAGATTAGTAGTCGGATGGCTGAATTGCATCCAGACCAAAGGCTGGCCCTACCATCGGATTCCTACCTTATCCAGTATTTCGATGACATGGACTCATATCTAAACATTGGGCCACCCGTCTACTTCGTCTCGCATGGCGTTGACGTCACTCATCGCCCGGGACAACAAGCATTGTGCGCCCGTTTTACGACCTGCGATGACTTCTCCGTCGCAAACACCCTTGAAGCCGAGCGCAAGCGTCCAGCAGTGTCATATTTCTCCGACCCTGCCGCCTCTTGGATCGACGATTTTCTAACGTGGCTCAACCCCAATTCGGACTGCTGCCGTTTTCGAAGACGGAACCCGGACGTATTCTGCTCTCCGAGGGACAGTCCCCGCCTTTGCCAACCTTGCTGGGCTGGGAAAAACCCTCCCTATAACATTACAATGGAGGGGCTCCCCGAAGGCGAAGAGTTCATGCACTATCTCAAGCAGTGGCTTATTTCGCCTACTAATGAAGACTGCCCTCTTGGCGGCCTGGCGTCTTATGGAACCGCCATTTCATTTAACGATGCGCAGGACGACGTTGTAGCATCCCACTTCCGGACTTTCCTTAACCCGTTGAAGAGCCAGGCCGACTTTATCAACGCATTCGATGCCCCCCACAGGATAGCGGATGACCTGTCGAGGAGGACAGGCGCGAAAGTTTTCCCGTACTCCTTGTTCTTCGTGTTTTTCGACCAGTATGCCCATATCATATCTATCACTCAGCAAGTTTTGGGCCTCGGACTGGCATCTGTCCTCGTTGTGACTGCGCTGTTTCTCGGGTCCTGGCGAACTGGCATGATCGTCACGGGAGTTGTGGCACTGACCGTAGTCAACGTTATGGGCGTGATGGGATTGTGGGGCGTAAGCCTGAACGCGATCAGCCTCGTCAATCTCGTCATATCCTTAGGTATCGCTGTCGAGTTCTGCTCGCACGTTGCGCGCGCCTTTATGAATTCGGGGCCAAGCCTTGCCATGGATCACTCCTTGGGACAAGAGCGAGACGAAAGGATGACTGCGGCCCTAATAGATGTCGGGCCATCGGTTTGTCGCGCTGCTAACAGAGTCTCGTCCTTGGCTACTGACGCCATGCTCGCTATTAGGTTCTCTCCGGGATTACCTTCACGAAACTCATTGGGATGTCCGTGTTGGCCTTAACGCGCTCGAAGCTCTTGGAGGTGAGATTAATATGTCCATCGCAGCGCTCACGAGCTTACCAAGCGTCGCGCAGACGTATTACTTCCGGATGTGGTTCTCCCTCATCATCGCAGGAGCCTTGCACGGTCTCGTCTTTCTACCAGTCGTCCTCAGCCTGGCGGGTGGGCCAGGGTTCCCTATGCAGGAAGCTGACGAAGAGTGGATGTCGACCGCCATCCGGAGTGGGTACGAGTATACGTCAGTGGACAGATTGATCTCACCGCTATGACTTACTAACCCGCGCTCCCTTTCGCTCACAGGCCCTTCCTTGCAGACGATGCCTCAGTCCGCAGCGATTAGATGAGACGCACTGCTCCTGTATGCTGTATAATTTTTTTATCAACGCAGATACCGCATTTGTACTTCCCCCCTCGTCCCCTGACCGCTGCCCGTATCCGTATCAAATACTTGCAATGCCGATACCATCGTTCCAATTCCCAAGACGATCTGCGTTTCGTCGTATGACCCGCAATTTTCCCTGAATGGGAAGGGTGAGACGTCTTTGACAAAGCGAACGGCACCAAGCCAATGGCTGTGCAAAACGAAAAAAAAAAATTAAGATTTAGGACCGCAATGGTGCGATCGCGGCGGACAAGGACTAGGACTAATCATCTGCCCTGCCATTGTCATTAAGTGAGACCGCGATGCGACAGTTGCCCGCGGGCGGATCTCGTCTCAACTGCGGGCGATGATCCAGTTCGTTTGGATCGGAAATCAGAAACTTCTTTTTTCTTCAGTTTCCCCACGCGTCGACATCTTAAAATGGAGAACAATGAATCTTAGGTGGATCTCATCTGCAATTAGCAAATCGTAATTATTACTAGGTGAATATCCTGAAGATATCGACTTTTTCATGTAATTATCACTTCTCGAAACAATTTATGAAGAGATAACACCCGACCGATGGGTGAAAGGCTACGTATGCTGCTGAACTGAGCTAGTTAATTGTAACAACAATATTAAAAAAACCAAACGGAGCTGGATGACATTGACGACATTGGAAGCGAAGATAGTTAGAGTGAGATAGCACAATCATGATGGAGTATGAGACATTGGCTAGGCCGTAGCTGAACGGCGTGGACAGGGTGAGCAATACGGGTAGTTTGCGAAGGGGGACAAATCAAAGGGAAAAAAAAAGGGAGGCGTACACCTCTACACCTAGAACGAACATATTAAGGAGAAAACGAAATGGGAAATGAACAAAGATCGAAGGGAAAAGGGGGAGGAGGGACCGAAGAAATGAATGATCGAAGAGCTGTGCGATAATATATAGTCGTTCCAAAGCAAGGCAGATTCACAGCGAGAACGAAACAAATCGAGAGATTGAGACGGATGACGGGTAAACATGAGAGGGTCGGGCATAATTTACGCCATCGATGGGCTGCTGCTGCCAGGCGTCTTCCATGCTGTCGATGTCGGTGCAGATGCGGGGGAATGGTGGTGGTTCACGCTATCGAGGTCAAGGCTCGCCAGCGTACCATTGAGATCCGTGATCATATCGTGATCGGGTTCTGGCATCTCGAAGAAATCCTGCTGGTCGTGTGACGTACTGAGTGAGCCAGAGGGCGGTCGTGAAATCGTCGCCGCAGCGGGCTGGTCGTAGAACGCGGTGTAGCGGGGCGTCGTTATCTTCCCATTCGCTCCCATGGTGGTGCTTACATCGTGCGGCAACACGGGTCCAGATGGGAACCCGTGAGCAAAACCCGTGGAGGAAGGCGGGTGATACAGAATGGTAACGGGCTTGTTAGGTGCAGATCCAGATGTGAGGTCGCCGCCATGAAAGAGGCTGGGATCCGGCGAGAATGGGGAGAAAGACGAGGAGAGACCAGCACGAGGCGTGCGTACGTCGCTACTAAATCCCTCGGCCGGTGGTACACCAAACGGCGACGTGCCGTTGGTGTCGCGGGTCGAGAAAACTACATTCCGCAGGGATTCGTCGTTCGGCGGTGCCATTGATTGGGACTGGGCTTGGTTTTGTTGGCCCTGTACGTCGCCGCTGGTCGTGGGAGGACCGAGACTTGAGAGCTGCATCTGTTGCAACAGCTGAACGGCCTGCTCCATGGAAAGTGGCGTCCCACGAGGAGAAATCATCTGACTCTGCAAGTGTGCCTGCAGCGCGGCTGCCTGAGCTGCTTGAGCGGCAGCTTGGGCAGCTTTATCTATGTTGGATACATGAGATGGGGCTTAACAGAGAATTGCATGATGGACCAACATTGGCTTCGACCCCAACTAAGACGGATTCGGCTACCTCCAATTGGAAAGCCTTGCATCTTTTCAATGGCACGCTCTGCATCGGCTTTACGCACGAACTGTACAAAGCCACAGTGCTTTCCAACTGGCACCTTCACCTGAGATTTATTGGAGGATTATTAATGAAGGCATTGTAAGTGCAAAGCAGAGTGAACTCACATAGTGAATGTCACCGAAGGGGGCAAAGAACGTCCTCAAGGTTTCCTCGGATATAAGAGGCGACAGCCCACCGACAAAGACCGTCGTATTGTACGGGTCTGTGGACGTAAGCTGCTCGCCGTTGGGTCCTATGAGATTGCTCAGTATCGCACGGGCTTGCGCCTGATGCTTCCATGATTCCTCTACAAGCGAATACCGCGCCTGCTCTGCATTTGCTTCCTGTCTGGCAAGCTGCGTGGTGATCGAAGTTGGTGAATCCGAAACGGGCTTCGACGCAGAGGCCGAGTGGGCGTATTGTGCAAGCTGGGTGAGCATGTTCTGTTGGCGCTCGTTAGAGTCCGTGCTTGCTAGCGTCGAAGAGGAACCACTTGTGCTCGGGCCAGAGCTTAGGGACGGTGCAGAGACAGAGGAGGAAGAGCCAGAGCTGCTAAGTGAGTTTGACGAGCTCGCAGCCCCGGTGCTAGAGCCTGCGATGGGAGACGAGACACTTTTGGTGGGTGCTGGCACCGAAAGCGGAAGGGCAATGGTAGCGGGGGCGACTCCTGGAGGTGGGACCTGAACCTGCGGAAGATCTTCGGCTGGCGGAGCCTTGTACTTGGCAGTTGCGGGAGATATGCGCACTATTTGGGCGAACAATAAGATGATGATTTCATTGGGCAAACAAAGGGGGAGCTTATACTCACTTGGTCGCGAAAGGCAGTAGAGACCATGCATCTCGATCAAGGCACGTTGTTGGTCAGCCTCATCTGTGAATCTGTACATGTCTTGTGAGGGGGAATATAGGTACTATGACTAGAATAGGACACACCGAACGAAGCCGTAACCTCTTGAGACGCTAGTGGACGGATCTAGCATGATTTTCGCGCTCTTGCAGCTCGTAAATGGGCGGATGAACTTGGGTTCACGATCATTGCGTAAGCCAAGTACTGGGTTACGGAAAACCGCTACGAGATCTGAGTTCGAAGCCTCAGGTGCCAGGTCACCCACGAAGATGCTATACTCCTTCGCGTATTGCTGTTGCTGACCTGAGAAGCCAAGGGGGGGGAGTGATGGCGGAATGGGTGTGGAGGAGGCCCAGTTGAGAAGGAATGGCTTGTTCGAGTTTGGCATAGAAAGGGGAGTCCCGCTCCCATGGTTGTTGATCTGGGCGAGTACCGAAGCAGCCTGCGCGGGAGTAGAGAAGGTGAGGAAGCAATAACCCGGGTTGTTAGCCTGTTGGCCTGTGAGAGAATCGGGAGGAGGATGTGGGACCTTGATGTTGACTGGATCCCAGCCCATGAGACCACAGACTTGCTTTGCATACTCTTCGTCCATCCAGGGTTCAAGCTCGCCCCACCAGAGCGTAGAGCGTGTCAGAGAGGATGTGGAAGGGGGTGGGGTGGCAGCGGGTGCGGCGGATGACGTATAGACAAACTGCGACTGCGACAATGGGTTGGGGGTCGTCTGTGATACTCGCAGTGTGTGTGAGTCTCTATCTTTGAAAGTTGATTGTGGATAGAAACCACTGCGGGCGGTGTCGAAGTTTTGAAAGGCGGCGGGCCCGCTGCTGGGGAGAGGGGAAGAGGGGTTGGATGGGGGAAGAAGGTTGGGTTGGTGAAGTTGGAGTGGAAGGTTGGGTATCCGGCTATTTGTACCGAGTGAGGATGGCCATGTATTGGCATCGACATGAGTGATGCCATACTCTTGGTCTTGCATTCCAAAGGATCGGGGAGATGCCGGCTGAGTGGGCGAGAGCGGCAGGGCTCTTCGAGGGCCATACGTCGGTGGAACACCGCGACGATCATGAGCATGAAATCCGTTCATAGAAGTGAGAGAAAATCGGTTGTACGTTCTTGCCTGCTCCTGTTCCATGTCAGGGTCTGGCCGTGCCGCTAGACCAGGGGGAAACTCTGGGTCAGAAACGTCGCGATGGGACATCGGTAGCCAATTCAAGCTATTATGGAGGACAGCAGCCGGTGAAGCTGGTGAAGGCTTGACGATTACGGCGAGGCTGAATGGTATATGACCAAGGGTAGGTTAATTTCGCGGGCAGGGAAGACAGTGAGAGTGTGCGAGACGAGGAAGATGAGAAGAGAATGGGGGGCTAGCAAATCGAGAAAACAATGGAAAAATCGACAAAGCGGATCGAATAGTGGAACGTTTCGATAGCAAGACGGAGAAAAAAAAAATACGTCGTCTTATAGATAGTTGGAGATATATTCAGCGGATTACTTGTAGGGGTTATTCTGGAAGGGCTGCTGTGAATGTAGACGAAGACGAAGCAAAACGAGAGGAGGGGGGGCAGCCCGATGTTAAGAAAACCGGCTGTATACTCGATCAGCCATCTGCGGAGTACGGAAGTGGCGGAGTTGTCGTGCATATGTCTCGTATCAGACTCGGCCTGAGTTAGGGCCCACGGCGGAATCTACCAAATCAGTCTGGACGTGACCGATCCATGAAGTCCTCAAAAATGAGTAGCCCTTGGTAGTTGGTGGGACTGAGACTGGAAGGATCCGAGTCAATCTGTGGTGGTCCTGAGAGTGACCCGTGATAGCATACGACCAGATGATGGGCATTGATTCTAGCAGCCGCGCCATTTATGACTGAGAAACACAGTACTCCGAAAGGGCCTTGCAGAGGTTGATTGAGGATTGATTTTTGCGAACGAGGACCAGCGTCAGAACAAGTGAACATACTGCTAACGGCGCTTCTTGTGGGTCCTTGTGGGTCCCGCCGGTGGACCGGCGGTGATGTTACCTCATATAGTAATAATGCGGGGTTGCAGCGACGCGCTGCCGTAAACGTTCAGCGACGCGTGGATCGAAGCGCCCACTGACCGGTGTCGTCGTCCGTCGTCCGCTCCTTCGCTCTCTCGTACTCGTTCCCCGCCGCGTTACGGTGGTGGCTCTCACTTTGGGCTCATCGACACCCTCCCTTCTTTCCATTTGCATTTCGTCACCCCCCATCTCCCCCATTCGCTTCCATTACGATGCCCCCAGCGCCTGTTCGCCGTCCTTCCGCCTCTGCAAACCATTCTACCTCCACACCGTCAAGCTCCGTTAAGCAACACCGAAGTGTCGATTCTCATCATGCTTTCACAACAATGTCAAATCAGCCCCCCTCATTTTATTCGTCTAAGACTTCCTCCGCCGCTGGTCACCAACAAGAGATCATCCACATACTTGTCAATCGTCTCAAAAACAAGGTTCTCTTCTCCGTCCTATCTGTCTCGTCTCGTCTCGCTCATCGTTTGCAGCTGCCCTCTCATTCAGGCGTGGATTTAACTCAAGTAGAAACTGACTCCGCGGTTGACGAGACAGTCCGGTGTCTCGTCGAACTCTCTAAGGATTCACTTGATATCATTGGTCTCGCTTTGACTGAGGTTTTGGATAAATTAGCCAAAGTTTGTCCCTTTTCTTTTCTATCTTTCTTTCGATTCAATCTCCCTCAACCATACAGCAAACGGATGCGCATAACATTCGGACGATCGATGTCCTCCAGTCCCAACTTTTTGTCCTCAAGGTTCTCTCCGTGGCAATGGCCTCTCGATGGACTAGATATTCAGATGACTTACGCACCGTTCCGCAATCGAGCGCATCTAATACGACCTTTCCTACCTCGCCTGTTGTCACCAGCCGCAGCAGCAAGAAGAGCCGGAAACCATCGTCGGAGCATCTCACCTCTTCCTCTGTCCTACTGATGGAACCCCATCCATTGGACGAGGCTTGTGCCAAATATATTCTCAGTCTGATGGTCGTCTTCCTCAGGCAGACTGCCCCACCAGAAGGACGACTGATGTCCTCAGCCAATTTGTCCTTCGAAGCTACTTTCCATGATTTTGAGACCATAGATAACGTTGATGCACCGTTGAATTCGTCGCAATACATCTCGGAGGATCTTGGTGAAGCGCAGCCCCTGGGTTCATCTTCACAGCCATTAAACACTTCCTCACATTCTGTAAATGGCTCTCAAATGTCGCAAGTGACCGTTGCACCCATGGCACAACACAATACTAGACTCGAGAAGACGCCTAAAGTTCTCGCAAGATCTCATTTCTCCTTAAATGCCTTAATCCTGAAGTTTGCTGGACGGATTGTCTACCACCTTTCTGCTTCAAATTGGACTGTCGTCTTGCAACGCATCCGCCAGAAGATTCGCTTCCTCGCCAATTCAGGCGATGATAGTCCTGATATCGTTGATCTTAATCTGATGAAGCACAGCTCGCTGGATCGCACGCGTCTTGTTCAGATATTGCAGGGTATGTTTCGCAATAGTCAATACGAAGTATACTTACCCATCGGCTTCGCTAGAACTATCGTCACTGCTTGTCAGCATGAAGCCAGAGATCAAGGTGGCCGTTGCAGTACCTTTACGGACCGCAATCTGGAACTGGATCAGCATGTTCCCAGAAGAGTATAACGAAGCCATCCGCACGCACCGTCGACTAGAAGGCACACCAGAGCGCGTGTTCGATCTATTATGGGATCCGTCCGAGGTTACAAGTGCGCGCGCCCTTTGGCCCACACTCGCGGCGCTCGCAGTCATCTCGTCAGAGCGGATGCGCACCGACCTGAGAGGCGCAAGCAACAACAATCTCAAGAAGGTACGATCGTAATCCTGGCTGACCCGAGCCAGCTTTCTAACAGGCTTGCTTCAGTTTACTGATCAACTAGGCAAAGTCGCCCAATCGCCCAATAAACTACGTGATGTTTCTGTAGTTTGCATTCTTGACCTGTGTAGAGGCGCTGCGCGCGCGCGCCCAGATTCCGGGAAGGACTTACCAATCCATGCAAACGTATCTGATTATATTCATGAAGTATTGGTGAGCTCTCAGAACCACTCTCATTAAACACTTCCTGACGAATTGCTCTACAGAGCGTCCTCACACATTGGGACAATCAACGACCGTTCTGGGAATCCCCTGATGAGATAGATGTGACAATTTTTGCGGACGCACTTGTCGCTTTGTATCGGTTCTCGCCTTTGGATGATGTACTACCCCTCTTCAAGACGTGCCTAGAGGCTGAGCGTTCCGATGCAGTGAAGCTAGTTGCGATCAAGGCTTCCGTCACTTTGAGCGTTGAAGTGCGTAATTTCTGCCCCCTGTGAAATGTAGCGTCCCATTGACGAGATTTCAGGCGCGTGCAATCTCCTGGCAACCTACGATAGTACCCCTATTTGAGCATTTAGCAGGAAGATTCCGCACCATCTTCAAGGTAAGCCCACAGTCACTGCGTGTCTCCGCTTAGGTATCTACAAAAGCGGACAGTATGGTGGCGTCCGACGCAATGAAGTCGACGAGAACGGCAAGCTCAGGCGCGCAGCGTTGCGTCCCAAAGCCAAGCGCTATGTTGCTGAGACCGTTTCGGACCGTGAACTCGTACTCATCGCGATCCTCGGGCTTTGGCGCGCAAATCTGGGTTGGAGCTTTACGGGACTGACACAGGCTGAGATGGATTCCTGGATGCCAATGGCTCTCGCCGTATGGGAACAACAGGCAGACACGAGTGTGCAGTACTCCATTGCAGTTGCACTCGACCAGGTCGGTTCTCAACTCGACCAAATACGACCAAATGACCCGTTGTATGCGACTGCTGCTCCATGGAAACTCACCGTAACTCCCGCGGCGATGCGCACAGTGGCTAATGCTCTGCTTAACGCGCGCCTTGAGCTCGAACGCCAGCGAATGTGGGCAGAGATCGGTCGTCAGTTTGCGGATGCGTACGTGAGAGATGGTCCCGTACGTACTTGAAGCGTTGCACCATTATGAGGTGATGTCAAATGTTGACGATATGTGTTAGCCTGACAGCGTCGCACGCCTGATGCAGCTTTCGGAGCACCGTGTTCCCGCATTTGCCCTGTTGGAGCTCGCTAGTGCCGTTTCGCTGACATCTGCAGATACTGGCGTCTCGAACCTCGCAGCACAGACCCTGAGGCTCATCGCGATTGCGGAGCGCCAGCCCGATGTCCCCATCAACCCGGCATTGACTGAGGAAGAGCGTGTGAGCCGCCACGCTGTGTATGAGAAGATTGGTGCGCCGAGGACTGTCATCACTGGTCAGTAGTCTTTCTTTCTCTACTCTAATTGGAAAAAGAACGAATGTTTTGGTGTAGGTCGAGTGGCATGGCAAAGGCGAGTCCGACGCTTGTTCCGGTCCTTGGCAATTCCGCACGCTACGTACGTTGCCATCTGGGAAGAGTGTTACTTCCGGTGGTGCGCTCTAACGGAGCTAGTCATCAACGCACCGACCGACCCGATGACTGCGGAGAGCATGCAAGACTCAACTGTACCTGTTGGTGATAAGTCGATGACATTCGAGGTTCGGCTGATTCGCCTCTGCATGCTTTCACATTTTATGACGTCTACATATTAGGAGCAACAACACCAATGGCATAACTTGACCCTGTTCCTCGCAGCTTGTGGTTCGGCTTGTCTCATTGACCACCATGACCCTGCTGCCCTACACTCGGTCATACCCCCGGAGCTCCTGCCCGATTCCATGCGTGTTCTGAAGGACCCGAGGGCGTTGATTAATAATTTTATCACATTCCTGATGGAGAGGCTAATATCGGATTCGGTCATGGCTCGTGAGACGGCTAAGGAGGCACTTGGGAGTGAGCTAAGTATTCGGTTGTACCCAAAACTCATGAAGCACTTCGAGGAGTAAGCACCAATTATTGGTGTCACATGTGTTGACTTTCTTACTGTCTTGATTAGTATCATCGATGACATTCACAGCAAGGGCGAACTTCAGTGGACAGACGAGTTTGCCCGTTTCCTTGATCAGGTGCATCTTCTCTTACTTTCCTTTGTAACTGCCATTGATATCCTTTTTTTCCCTGCAAGTGTGTTGGTGTCTTGAAGCTCATGGTGGAGAATGCACAAGCGCAACGCGAGGTCCTGACGGTGGACATGACCCCGACGCTGTATTCGCTCGCTACCTTCATTAACAGCTTTGACAACCTCCCAGCGTACCGCATCCGCCTCAAGTTCTGTGCGCTGTGTGACAGTGTATTCTCCCGCCCAGATATGTTGCGTAAAGACAGTACAAGCTCGCATCGCCAGAAGATATTGGACATCCTACTTGGGTGGATTCAAGACCCGACCCTGGTAAGCACGAAAGTGGACCAATTGCGTAGTATATGCCCACATTGATTATATCTCCAGATCGATGATGCAGAGATCACTCGCCTTCTTCCCGAATTGAACATGGCCAGCCTACGCGCCGCAGGTCACTTTTTGGAAAAGTTAGAGCTCAAGTCTCTTGATAATCCTGCGGGCGACGAAGCGAGTCACGTTGTGAATCGTGTGTTCATCCGCTACAGCAACCTTATCATGCGAACACTGTCTTTCGGACGCGGCCTCTCAGTTGTGAGCCGCATTTGGACATTGGCCCTTGCTCCCAATGCTGATGCGATGTTGCTGCAGTTATCTGATGATGAGTTCTCTGAAACGCCTTTGAACTCGCCGGTACGTATACACCTCCCTTTTCACATCCACATGCCTGAACTTACCGCGTGCTCCTCCAGCGCCCACTCTCACAACGTGAAGCCGAAGTCCGCGAACTCGTCGTAGAAGCACTCTCCCGCTTAATTAGCGCAAACCCGGAGAGTGGCGTCAAGCACAGTCTCTCTATGGCATATGACCCTGACCCGCGGCAGAGGCTCATCTTTTCATACGTGTTCGCCAGGGTGATGGGTCAAGGTGCCAAGTTCGAGGCGCAGGAGACGCCTGTTAACTTCTCAGGGCGTAGTCGGTTGTGCGAGGTATGTGTCTCAACATCGGTAGAGACGCTATCATCCGTTCTTATGTTTCGTGTATAGCTCGTCAAGGGTCCTGATGTATGCTCTATTGGCTGTGTTTTTACCTGTCCTGATACGCCATGACGTAGATCACTCTTGCTTTGGCCATTTGTGAAGTTTGCCCTGCACAAGAAGTGGATGTTATCATCCCCGTATTGCTCAACATCTTCGACTCTCGAGAGGCCTTGATGAGCTTAATGAAGACACTCATAGACCGGGAAGTAGGGCGAACGGGTGAGCGTGTTCCTCGAGGGCCTTCATGAGTGGCGCTCACTGGTTTGCAGAGAACGAGACACAGTTATTTAGGATGAATACAACTTGCACGCGACTGTTGTCTCACTTCGCGAGGATCCACGGCTACAACTACCTCCGTGAGCTTATTGAGCCTCTTATGAAGATAATGGGTTCGCTTCCTCCGGGCTGTGGATACATCTTGGACCCGGCCGTGGTTACCGAAGAGGAGCGGAGCCAAAATCTAGAGACTGTCAAAACAGTTGCGACAAGATTCCTAGAAATAGTTTCTTCATCATTACCACGTCTTCCTTCGTGAGTCAGGCTTACACTTCCCTGGTTTTATACGCAGTGGTTGATTGGAATGCAAGAATGTTTCACGAGCTTTGTGCACACATCTACAAAGCAGTGTGCGTACGTTCCCTTTTTTAGACTGGCGTTTTAATACTTTGGTTGCTAGACAAAAGATTTGGCCTGACGCACGATTCGCTGCCCTTGGAGCATTTGTGTTCCTTCGGTATGTGTATGGTGGCGACCTAGCAGATGGTTCTGATGACCCATCACAGGTTCATCTCGCCTGTGGTGGTTTCCCCTTCGGAGATCGACATCGAAATTCCTCAGACCAACCCGGTGGTGCTCCGACAAGGATTGATGATCATCGCAAAAATTATTCAGACGCTGGCCAACAATATCTTGTTTGGTAGAGAAGCACACATGTCCGTTTTAAATCCATTCTTGCAAGCCAAAATTATGGAGGTGTTCAAGTTCTTGAGCGAACTGAGCGTGCGTGTCGAGTTCGAGTTCTTCATCTCATGGTTGCCTAATAGCATCATCCAGAGATACAGCCCATCTCCAAGCGATGAGGAGAAGGATTCACACGAATGGAAAAGCATCACATACGATGATACAGACACCATTGTTCTGCACCGTTTCTTTTCCAAACATGCGGATAAAGTTGGGAAGGAGCTCCTTAGCTTCATGAAGCCATCAGCAGAAGGGGATCCCTCCGCGATCAATGGCAAACGCGCATGGGATGCGCTCTGCAGCGCCTTGGTGGATCTTGGCCAGCCAATTGAGGTTCCGCGACTTTCGGCAATGTCGAGCTCGGAACATCGGGAGTATCTCGATCTCGTGGCTAGGTATGATCGTGCTGATGTCACTGCGGTCCGAGATATTTTTGTGGAGACCAGTGTTGGGAAGGTGGTTATTATCTTTTTGTTTGTTTCTTGCGTTGTGAGTTCCCGCTCAAGTTAGCCTCAGGACGAATCAGCGATATTTGTTTTCTTCGTCTCGAAGCTCGACGTGGAGACGCTTGACATCGAGTTATTGCTATACCACATTTTCAAGGTTAGTCGCCGATTAGCTGTCCTCACTATAGAAGGTGCTGAACGGCGATTGTCAGACTTTGACGTCATCTTCTGTGGACGATGCACGGTCGTTTGAGATCATCTTCGACTGGACCTCATTCTCCTCTTCTTCCCAAGTTCCCATGCAGTGGCTGAAGTACTGCATCGAGATCATCCCTCAAGATTTCAGGGCGAAGTTCGAGACCGCATATATCCTAAATCCCAATTCTGCCGCAGTCAAATATCTTCGTAGATTGTGGAACATCACTGCGGGTGCGTAGTTAGTCCACGATCCCAGCATTATTCTGACGTTCTCTTCAGGATCGCACCTATCGAGTCAGGTCAGGGCGTCCTGTTCGGTCCAAGAGCTCCAGACCTTCATATCTGCCCGTGCTACAGCACCCCTCGTCTACGCAAGTAAGTGTGTCTACTGGCCTGTTATCTACTTTTCCTGATTCAAATCGGGAATAGCGGGCCTCGAAGACGAACAATGCGAGGTGTTCGAGAAAGTGACGATGCGCCATTCACCCCACGTCCGGATACCGATCAGCCTTCAAGTCGGATCGAGTCATCTTCGCATCGTTTCCGTATGTCCTATCAGTCATGTCCTAGTCTGCGTATTGGTATTGATGAGAGCAACTCTAGGACAAGGCACAGCAAATATCTCCGTTGCTCGGGTGTAAATCTGTTGAGATCATACCCTTTACTGAAATCAGCGATGTCTATAATGTCTCGACGGGTCACGATCCTTCAGAATTTATCATCAGAAAGTCGCGACAATCGAATACGCTATACTTCTCGTCCTCTGCGCGCGACCAGATTGTCAAGGTGAGTAAAACCTTTTCTTCTGGGGGTGATTTCGACTCACATGCTTTTCTTCAGGCTATACGAGCGGCTAAGGGTCGGCTAAGGGCGACCCATCCACAGGGCATGGAACGATTCTCTAGGCTTTCTAATGTCAGCGCCGCTTTGCTTCACATCGCCATGCGCAACATGGGCACAGAAAGCTCTGAGCTTAGTGGGGCGTCGTACGAACTCCTCGCGGCAGTCGTGGGCTCGTTCGACATGGACGCCAGTCCAATTATGACAACCAAGGGTATGTTTATTATGCCATTCCTACTGGTGTAGGTAAAGGACGCATCGCAGGTTTATGGATTGGCGGCCCATCTTCGCCATTCCTCGTTTCACTGAGTGAACGAATCGCGGGCCTCGTGCCTCACCTCACTCTTGACTTCGTATCGGAAGTATGCAACACACTAACGAAGGCGGACACAACTCTGAAGCTACACTGCTTATCGTACATGAGTCCGTGGCTTAAAAACCTCTCGGTCTTCGCGGAGCCGACGAATGCAAGCTTTGATCACTCGGGAGCTAAACTTCGTGACTGCATACGACTTCTTATTGAGCTCACTATTGCAGACCCGCAGGTGCGGTTTCTATCTACATATCGTAGAATTCAGTTTGGATCCCTAACGTACACCGATGTAGCTGCTCATGACATCGCAGAAAGTCATCTGGACCGAAATCTCGAGGCTCGATAGTACCATCGTAAACATCGCTCTCGACGAGCTTATGCGGGCGGCCATTGACGGCGGAGCTAGCTCTGATGCATGCGAGGTCATCGCGTCGATTATGACGCCGCTTTCGTCGATCAATGTGAGAGGTCAGATACTCTCCAAAATGCGCAAGGCAAGTTAGAGTATACTCGATCATGAGCACTATTTGACGGGAATGTACAGGCACTCGGCAAAGCTTCTGTGAAACCGACGGGTACACTTGCAGAAAACCCGCACTGGAATGAAATTGCATCTCTGTCACGCCTAGCCCTCGTCGCTTCCCAACAATCAAAGCAGGTTAACGTCGCACTATTCTACACGCCTGAGCTCATACATATCATCACTCTCATCGCGGCTACGGGAGAAGTTGTGGTACGCGCAACTGTTTGGGGACTCGTCATGGACCTTCTACAATCGATGTGGATATCCCGATCCTCCGATGCCGTCGCAACTTCCGAAATCCGTCTTCTACATGAAGAAGGGAGTCACGTAGAGCAGCTCAAATTCTTTGGCCTTACTCGCGCCCCTGGGACAAACGAGCTCATAGCCTACGACCCGGCAACGGATGGCGATGTTCTGGATTGTCAAGAAAGGCTCACTTGCTTCCTTATCCGTGTAATGGAGGCGGCAGCCCAATCAAGAGGTGTGCTTTCTATCGTTGTCGCCGTTATGTGACACAATCTCACCCTGTCCTTAGGATTGCTCAACGTGTGGCGAGCCCGTTGGATGAGTCTGGTTACGGCAACGGCATTTCAGGTCTCCCCAACTATTCAGTTCCGCGCGTTCGTTGTCCTTGGAGAACTAGCGACGGCAGAAGTCGACGATGATTTCTTCTATCAAATGCTCGTCGCCTTCAGGAGCACCCTTATGCGAACTACGGATTCGACGATCCCAGTTGTCAGCATGCTCCGATGCATTCGCAACGTCATTCCCGCTTTACAACAGGGATCACGTTACTTGGGGCCTATCTTCTGGCTCGCAGTTGCGCTCCTCCAGTTCGGACACATGGCGTTCTATGCGGAGGCCTGTCAACTATTGCGTGTCACGATTCAGCAACTATCAGATCGACGATTAGTCCAACAGCAGGGCGTACCGAGATCTCTGCTCGAGCACCGATACAGTTTCCGGGAGATTGCCAATCAGCTCGATCAAAGCCTCAAGATATCCTTCGAATCAAACTTTTCCCTCTCCCTTGCCTCGATCCTGGTCAAGGGTTTCAAGCTTAAATCCTTCAAACCCTTCGCTTTAGACGCGCTCCGTACTATGCTGCGCGTCAGTTCGCGTGCTCAACCAAATGGCGAGGACACCTCGCAAGCAGGCCCTGGCCCCAGGGTTGCGCCGGACTCGCTTGGTTACTTCCTCGCGTTGCTGTCAGCTGCCACAACACAGAGGAAATTCAGAGAATTATTGCACGATGCTAATCTGGATGAATATCTAGCCAGGGAGGATCCAACGGAGAGAGTGGATGAAGAAGACGTGCCATGCGTCCCACTGGAATTGCTAAACATCACGGACACTAACTCGGCTCTGCTTGTGATTGCCTTCATTGGAGTCATGTTGGAACTTTCTCAGGGCGAGAATACCGAGACAGAAATATACTTCAGACTACTCTCTGACGTCTCGATGGCCTACCCTGAGGTTCTGACGATATGGTTTGCACCTTTATTTCGATCACTTTGGTCACCTGCTCACGCTTGGAGTTCACAGTTACGACAGTTTGCAAGAGCGCGTGAAAGACGCCTTCGCTGCAAGCTCGAACTCTCATGTTCTGAGCGCCGCGGCGAACGTGTTCCATATTGTTCTCCAGGACCCAAACCGAATGGGAGGATGGAGCAATTCCATGTCCACCTTAGCTACTGTGGAGGAAATTGGCAGCATCGCGGGGCGAACGCAAAGGGAAGCTTTGGAAGAGAAAAATATGGGTGGGTTGAACACCGCCTTCCAGTTCATACCAGCAAGCAAGGCGAATGCGACGGCGCAAGTTGCGACTTGGATCGCAGAACTTGTTCGACAAATAACGGAATGAAGGAGAGTCATCGGTCGGAACGGAATACATATAGGGGTTGATTGATACATTATGCTTGTTGTCCATGTTGTTACCTCCGCTTTCATCTTTTTATTTCTCATACCCTACACGACTCGTATCTACACGCATAATAAACGCCGCTCAATTCTCGTAGACACGTGAGTCAGTTGACATTGACAACAACGGTGGGTGCTGATGCAGTACAGTATTTAAACATAAACACCGTCGAGCAACTGTCGCCCCCGGATAGAGTTCAGGGTACGGCCATCAACCGACATGTCACAAGGATCTGCTACCCCTGCTACAAGTTCACCACTCTCACGCAGTTTCATAGACGCCTCCACTGCTATTGATGATCTAACCCACTCCCTGGTCGATTATTCCCGAGTTTCTACTCCAGAACCCCCCTCACATCTCCCAAGATGCCAGTGTGATACGGAGGACAGCGAATACACCAAGGCATGGCTAGCGGTTAAAGCCAAATTGGAAAGCCGCCTCGTTCTCAGTGCTGGTGCGTCGCAAAACCCTTGGCCATGCCCGATCCAAGCTGATGGTGCATAGAGGTTGGACAAGCCCTGTTACAGAGACACGAAGCGTATGTTAGGAGGGTGCAGGTGCGTCTCTCACACCGTTCTCCTGCTTGGTTGTCCACTCAACTCGACCGTCTTCTCGTCTTACTGTAGGCCACGGAACATGCGGGCAAGAGAGCGAGGCCAGACCGTGACGGTGGTCCCTCGGACCCCGAAATTGACCCGATTACCCGCCGAGAAATGGAAGATAGAATATCTCAACTCTCAAAAGAGAACGCCGTGCTGGAAAAGGTGCCCCCTTCTCCTAATTAAACTCATTTGGAACCGGGTGCGATGATCGTTCCTCTCACGTCTCTTCTATTATAGCGTTTCAGCCAGGCACTCGTCAACAACGAACTCGCCGAGGTGTCGAACAAAACCCTTTCCGCCGATTTGGAAGAGCTGCGCGTCGCGTTCAACCGTCTCTCGGCGGAACACGCTCGCTCTGTTGGTTGGGAGGCCCGCCTCCGCGACGCGTTGCAGGAGAGGGATGACCTGCACCAGGAGAGGGACATTGAGACACAAAAACTCCGAACCGCAGAGGCCAGGTTGACTTCCCTTGGCGATAAATGCGGTGAGCCAAGTTCTCAATTCATTCCCTCTTCCCTTTATTCATGCCTTGGTATATTGCGAAGCCAAGCTAGACTTGCAGGTCCGTGCTGTAGAACAACAATTGGAGGAAGAGCGGGCGAATCACGGCCATACCTCGGAGGAGGTTATGCATGAGGCTAAGCAATGGCTAGCGGGGTTACAGCATTCGGTGGGTTTTTGTGTGGTCATACCGAATGAGGGCCAAGCTGACGACGAGTCATGTGGGAAAGTCGGTCGACCTGGCATCGTCCATCGAACATCACGACGAAATTATGAAGCTTCTAGAATCACTCGTGGCAGATAAGGAGGCCCTCAGGAAGAGCAACGTCGAACTTCAGGACCTTCTGTCCGAGGCTCGGGAGGCTCTACAAGCGTTACAGGAAGGGGCAGGAGAACGTCTGGCATCTTCTCAGCAAGTGGGTACGTCTGAGATCCATCAAACTTTCTCTCTCATGCATCATGCTTCTTAATCATCATCCCAGGTCGAATTCCATCTCCTTTACGCTCTGAACGACCCCGCGATGTCCCCAAGTCTAGCTCTTCGTCAATGGTTTATGGAACGGCCCCTGGGCCTCTTTCCCCAATCTCGGCTATCTTCTCGTCGCATGACAGTCCCCCGATTTTCAAGCACCCAGAGCCGCAGTCTCATCGGAATTTCGTGGGTACAGACTAGCGTCTTTCTGTACGTTTTCTCTAACAATCTATCAGGAGCCCTTGACACCAGAAACCAGCCAACGTCCTCTCTCTCCTGGCTCTCGTCAGCCAAGGCATTTTGAGCGCAGCTCTGATATATATATCGAACTTGAAGCGGGGAGTACCACGGACGAGTCTGGTGCTGATGATACCACCCCTGTAAAGTCGAGAAGGGGAAAGGCATACTCGCTGCAGCATCATCGAGCTGTCCAAACTGATTCTCGAGGTTGGCTCGGAACCCTATCTCCTACAGGCTACTCCGACCAACAGTCCCTTTCCGTATCACCTTATGACGGAGAATCCGAGTCGTCTTCGTTGGCTGACAACCCATCTACGCTCGGCATTCTGGTGGAACATGTCCAACAGCTGTTCAACAGAATTGCACAAGCCGACGCACGAACCTTAACGACCCGTCTGAAGCGACAGAATATCCTAGGGGCAGACGTCGGCCATCTGTCGCATTCGACGGTAAATGGGATTGTTGCGGAAGTGGTCAACTTGCGCGTCATCTTCCGTGCTGCGTTGGAGGACGACAAATTCACAACAATCTGTACACGACGAGACCTGCGGACCCTGCTCAAGTTTTTGAAGGACATCTTCAGAGAGTTCGGTACGCTACGAACAACGCTCAATGACATAGTCCTCGACCCGTCTATCGCACCGAAGGTGCGCGAGATGACGCTGAACCCCAAGGATGAATCTTCATCTGGCGAGAAGGCTCTTTCGTTGATCTCCACCAGCGGATGGATGGCCCCGCTCTCGAAACTCTTCGGCAGCACTACCTCAGGCGATTCAAAAAGTGGCACTAGCCGAGGGCGCAGCCCTCTATGGGCCTCCCCCCGTTCCGCCCCGAAGAGCGGCCCCGCTACATCAGCCTCCACCACAACCGTGAACGTCGAATTCACTGGGACTGGTGCAGGGCGTGCCATCACCAACGCGTCTCCTTCTGTCGCACAGGAAGCCGTCCAGGGCGCTATTCTGGCGCCAGTTGCAACCCGCAGTGCCTCGCTCAACCTCATGGGTATCTTTGCTGGCGCACCGCGAAATGACTCCTGGGTCGTCCTTCCCCCAGGATCAAAGGGTGATCAGTTGCGGCGTGCAACGCTCGGCCGAGCCGCAGGTCGGGCAATGGGTGCAGCCGACGAGGACAAACCAAGCCCGCTCTCGCGAAACGTAGACGCCGTCATTGACCCCCAAGCGTCTCCAGAGGAACGTGGTGGGTTCGACCCAGCACGCACCCTGCGTACGCGAGGACTCTCGGATTCATCGATCCGCTCGACGTTTTTGCAGCACGGTGAGGCCGCGCCAGCCACGGAAGCATCCAAGTCGCCCAACGCGAAAAGCAGGCGGAAGGTATTAGGCGCCTTGGGCATGACCGCTCTCAGCGTCCGTTCCGCAACATCGGGCGCGAATTCTCAGTCCAATGCGAATGCGGCCTCACCTTCCAGTTCGGCAAAGGAGCTGTCGCACTCTCGTGCGGCATCGCCGCGCTCCACAAAGCCGATGCCAGCCACGTCATCTTGGACTGCGGCGTCACGGACGCTCGATGCGGCGCCAGACCTAGACGCGTACGTAGGGTGTTTCATTTCCAACTCTCCAATGCAGCCGTCGGACAGGCGGGGAGGAGAGCTATGATCATCTAGAGGGCCTTTTGTGTGGGGGGATACCCTAGCTGCTATGTAATGTATCCATATACCAGAGCAGTCTGACCTGCTGGACAGCTTGAACTGTATTCTAACGCCAGCAATACAATCGAGCGGCGAGATTGAGATCGGTAGAGGCGTGCGCGTAGTAACCAGTAGTTCTATTCCGTCTCTGAACGACGAGATGAGGTGAACCACCACGACAAAACGCTGACATGACAACAACATCATCGTGCATACCCTCCTTTGTATCGCGGACCTCCCGTACCCCGATCATCGTCTCGGCTTGTCCGAGGCTCATACTTACGATCCCTACTTCGGCTGTCCTCCCACCGGCGATTCCCGTTCCTCGACTCTTGGACCTCCTCCTCCCGCCTGCGGCCGCCCCCGCGCTCGTAATACACCTCCGGATCGGCGTGACGGCGCGAAGTGTCAACTTCGCTTCGGCTGGCCGACCCGCGGATGCGAAATCCGACGCCATCTCCATCAGGACCGCCGCCGCCGCCGCCGCCGCCACCTCCTCTGGCGTCCCGGTCTCGGTCCCAATCCCGATCGTGGTCTCGACCCCGTTCACGGCTACCACGATCACGTTCGTGTTCGTACACTCTGTCTCGATCGTGGTTACGTCCTCGGCGGTCTCGATCTCGAGAATGAGAACGATGGTCGTGGTGGCGGTGACTGCGAGAACGGCTATCGACGATGACAACGTCATCATCGTCACCCTGCATGGCCACGCGCTCGAGCAAGCTCGCCTTGCGATGCGGCGGCAGTGGGGGGTCGTCGCTCTTCCAAGCCCTCCCAAGCCGTATCTTCGCGTCTTTCTTCCCCTTGCCGCCGCCACCACCACCACCAGGGCTACTAGGACTGCGGCTGCGTCCGCCGCGACGACGGGGACCGTCGTGCCTGGCGGCGTTCGCATTTCGCGGCCCGCCGCGCCTGCTTCGAGCGTTCTCGAACCAGTCGGCCGGGTCGTCCCGCTCCTGTTGCTCGAGCTCGAGCGCGCGTTGCTCCATTCGCAATCGGTCCTTGTTGCGCGCGCGCTTGCCGACGTTTATTGGGGCGCTCGCGCCCCAGCCGTCGCCGAACGACTCGTCGTTTTCCCAGTCGCGCGGCCCGCGGGCGCGCATTGGTCCTAGGGAGGCGTCTGAGAAGGGTCCGGAGAGGATGTTGTACAGGCCAAAGGCGGATGGCGCGGACGGCGCGTCGTGTGGGCGAGGAAGCTCTTGGCAGTCCTGTGGGGGACGATGAAAAGATGCTTTTGGTGAGCGACTTGGTGGAGCGGACGGGGGCAATGATCCCCAACACAGTTGACGAGCTTACGTCGCCGAGGTGCCCGGTGTTTCCACAGTTGCAGCACCACTCATCAGATGCGATGTAGCCCTCCCCGCCTTGTCCGAGGGGGAGTGGTTGTTTCGACTCTCGATGTCGAAGGATAGCCTCGCGCTCTTGGTCGGTGACATATTCATACAGTCTCCAAATCGTAGGGCATTCCTAAACCACAGCTTGGTGGTGAATGACTGAGCTGTACGCAGAAGGGTTACGACGCACGTTGGTCCGATGCTCATTTGATCCACAACGATCACAATCGTCATAGTTATTCACCATGCCTCGAGCACGAGAATGTCGGTTCGGGCAGTCCTGAATACATAGTCAGCTTCGCTTATGCTTGAAGGGACGTCGCATATACCCTGTTGATGTGCCCCTTCATGCCGCACGTGAAACACGTCTTGCTAATTGGGCAACTGCGTGTGGAATGCTCATCGCGGGCTCCACAGGTCAAACACTACGCACAGATCAGACACAGGTATGAGTTGATGTGATGTGAAGCACACGCACGATCAGCACAGGACACTCTTTGGTCCTGTGTTCGCTTTCTGCACCGCATCGTTTGCAAACAAAGCGCGCTTGCTTCTGCTCCTCCGCAGGAGCTTCGAAATAACGCACCATGCCGGGTGCCTATTTTGGAATGAGCGGACAGATTCACAGCAAGGGTGGTGTCATCGGCGCACCAGACGGTCATCGTAGTCGAGGTATTCGATGTATGATTCCGTATCAGAGTCCGAATCCGCGGGTTGGACGATTTGCACAGGTAAATCGCCCCCCGTATCGAGGACGGAGACGTGTGCGGGCAACAGCAACGGAACCTTGTCCACCTCCGACGTCTGTGAAGACGACTGAGCGGCCTTGGCGTCGTCATTCGGGACGAATGTCACGCCCACGGGCACGGACGTCGGTTCAGTATCGACGAAGAAAAGCTTATCATCGTCCAAGGCGAGCAGCACGTCCTGTTGTGTGTCTCCGCGCGAAGAGGGTGCCGAATCCTTGTCTTTATTATCCTTGGTCTTCTTCGAGCGGCGTTTCTTTTTCCTTGTAGACTCTCCACTCTTTCCTTGAGTGTCCTCCGCAGGTTGCAATTCGTCGCCCTCGCCGGACTGCACACGATCGCGCTCGACGGAAACACGCCGCGATTCCGCGGGATGGCTGCTGCTGCGCACCTTGCTGGTACCGGCCTCGCCGTTCTTGCGCTTGCGCACCGCCCGCGTTGGGCTCTTCTCGGGATCCGCATCCGTTTCACGAGTTTCTGAATTGGGTATTTTTTGAGTATCGTCGTTGATAGAAGCTTGTGCGTCGGTGAGGTCGATAATTTCTACGACAGCAGTGGAGGTCATGGCTCTGGCGAAGCTAAACACGGAAATCGACACGAAATATTCTCGGCCCGGAATTCCACGGTCTCACACACAACATACAATATACAGCAGTCACGGCAAAAACGGACAGCACAACAAATCTATGCGTCCTTTTTCGACGACTTCAGTCCCTGTCCGAAATAATATCTCGTCCGACCAACACCTAAAAACCACGCAAGTCTGAGGTGCGAATGAGTCATCGAAGCAGAATTTTGAAATAGTTGAACGAACCTGAAAAGTAGCAGAACAATGACGAACGAGATGTTGCCATGTGTCGCGGGATTCCAGAGCTCGGGGTGATATTTGAGGGTATCTGGAAGACCTATAAAGCTCGCCGCGATGCTGGAAACGACGTTGGTCAGAACGTGATGCGCGTGATGTTTTTGCGTGTGAGCAGTCAGACTCACTGCGTAGCCTGTGGGACAGGGATGGAAGCCCATCATGAATTAGTTTCATGGTTCCAAATAATCGAATGGGTGACTTGCATCTGCTATCGCCATCGCCAAAAGACTTGCACCCAGTATACGTTCCTGCGCGGCAGGGTTACCGGGGAGCGCGTCCCTTATTGCCCGGAAGACTAGAGAGGAGAGCATCCCCAGTAACAGATAGCCTGGGGCATCCAAAATGTCAGCATGAAGATAGAAAGCGCTTGACACCGGACGTACAGTTTCCCAACTGCCAAATGGCCATGCGGGTGCGAGCATCTATGACGGTAGCTGGTTCGTGCGGTGCCGGAATCAACTCATGATGAAACCAGGTAGCGCCAGGTGTGAGCCAGATGAGGAAAGCTGGCAGGATGGTGGAGACTGTCACAATTGAACCGGGTCGATTCAGAGGGAATATGTGGTCGATAAGTAGATACCTGGTTCGATGTATAGGAACAGTACTTTGTACACGCCGGGCAACGCATCGAAGTCTGTCATCGTGGCTGAGAAGTAAGCGCAGCTCTGCTAGTCCCTCACGACGCGGCTGCAACTTTCGGGCTCTCACTGGTGCCGTTTCACCTTGACGTTTTACTTTGACGTCGTCGACCCTTCATTACATTGTAAGTCTCCATCGGAATGGCTTTCGATATTGTACCTTGTCTTATTTCTGAAGGTCACACCATTCTAGTGTCAACGACAGCAATCCATTCCATTCGCCGCCCAAACACCAAGCGAAGAAAATAACGACACGTATTGCTCGCCTCTGTTGTACCGAGAAGTCGCTCTTACCCCCCGAAGATCCATGGCCGGTAGCCCCGAAATTATTGTCCAGAACTTGACGTACAGCCACGCTTCGTCAGCATCGCCGTCATTGAGTAACATCAATATCACACTGCCGAAGGGCTCGCGTACCCTCCTCATTGGTGCCAATGGGGGTGTGCATTCCCCCCTCGTAAAAATTGATGGCCTCGTTTATCAACATTTCGTTCTCAATAGCCGGGAAATCAACACTACTTCAAATTTTGGCGGGGAAGCGACTCGTCACATCCGAGGGCACGCAAGTCTTGATAAAGGGGCGCGACGTCTTTCGCCATTCCCCGCCAGGTGTTACGTACCTCGGTACAGAATGGCGAGTTTCTTCGAAGATTGATCATCACGTATGGCCATATCTCAACCTAAATGCCACCGCAGGGCGATGAACCCAGTCGTGCGTGGTGACATTGTAGTTGAGCACTTTCTCAACTCAGTAGGTGGATATCGCCACAAAGAGCGTCGTGATCGTCTGCTCGATATCCTCGACGTGGACCTCGACTGGCACATGCACGCCATCTCGGATGGCGAGAGGCGACGCGTGCAGCTGTGCATGGGCCTCATGATACCCTGGGATGTCCTTTTGCTCGATGAGGTACGTCACCACGTGGAGCATGTGAGCGTGCCTGGACGAACTGAATGGCGGATGAAACCCGGCGGTGCAGGTGACCGTCGATCTAGATGTGCAAGTTCGCGATGACCTTTTATCATTTTTAAAAGAGGACAGCGAGCGCCGCAGTGCGACCATTCTCTGTGGGCCTGCCAAAGTCCCTCATGTGATGCGAGCTAACGCAATTCACGTTACTGTAGACGCCACTCACATCTTTGATGGTTTGAATGAATTCCCCACACATGTAGCGCATATGCGCCTTGGAAGTTTTGTAGCGGATCCAATTCCCTGGCCTCTCTCGCCCGTCGATAGTACAGAAGCTCCAGACCGGACATTGTTCCGAACCGCTCTGCAATGGCTACGCGAGGACAGGGAACACCGCCGGGAGCTCGAGACGACCGTCGGTCGGAAGACCAGGGGGTCTAGACGAGGCCAGGTACGGTTCCCGCCCTTGTGCGATCATTTGGGGTGCGCGGCTAATTGAATGGCGCGGCCCTAGGACGATACATCAAATTCCGAAGCGTTTTATAGAAAGTACGTGAATGGGGTCCTCAGTTGATCTGAATCAGTTTTTTTACTGGTGGAGCCACAGATACGATTACAGTCACTAATTATACACGGCTTACTTGCGACGGTCACTCTATAGAACGAATGCAATACCGTAACTACAGTAGCTCAGACGATCGATGTGTTGTAGAGCGAGCTCAGTCAAGCGACAGAAGAAGAGAAGATGAAAATATGGGATATATAAATAAATTACATAATTCCATGGATCATCCGCCTGTTGCTTTGGCTTTGCCGTCCCTTTTTTTTTCCCTCACGCTCCGTCTTTAGATCCCCGTCCCTCTTTTCCAATTTCCTCCCTCTCCTTCCCCCCTCTCCCTCCACTGCGTACGACGGCCTCATCCCTTCATTAGACGCTGCTGGACAACGAAGGGTCCGTTATCACCCATATTCTTACTATCCGACCACATACTCTCATTTCTTCCCCCTTGCTATGCGTTTGGACCATTTCTTTGCTCTACGTGACTGTGTTCCATGCCCAAGTACACCCCCTGTCTGTAATTGTGCAACCACTCAGGTCTGCATTCAAATCGCGCAGTACGTGTCATGACTCGCATATTCTGCCCATGGGCTCTTTTTTTAACCGGTACTCCCAGGAGCTGTGACGCATGTAGCACCTTCAACTGTGTCGAAAGGCAATCAGCATCCAACTCTAACCATGGTATTAGTGCGGGCGCGGTTGCAGGGGCTGTCGTGGGCTGCCTTGCTTTTTTGGCTTTTGCTATCGGTGCCTTCTGGTGGTGGCGCCAACGAACAGCTGCAGCCGCCTCACGCCCCGTGGAAGAGGTCAAGGACATGCCAGCGCCGGCCGACACTGTCCTCAATCGTCCCGATCCTACGGAGAAGATTGTTGTCACTCCAGCACCGACCACCTCTTCTGCTCCTGCAGAGTCTGTCGTAAGAGTGTATGGAAACTCGACCTCCACCATCAATCTTGACCCAGCCCCGCAAGCTCCGGAAGCTCGGCGTGACTCTTCCCAATCAAATCCTTTCGGTGATAGTCATTCCATTCAGACGACGTCTACCAGCTCTCAATCAACCAATGTCATCCCCATTGCCTTCGTTCCACCCCCTGCGTCTGTTCTTCCGGCGCGATCTTCACCTTCGCCCCAGGCAAGTTCGATGTCCCAGATGCGCAATCCCCGTGTGCCTGGTGTTGAGCTCAATATGGATCACATGAACCTCTCTGTTGACTCTGTACCCCTCAATTCGTCTGTCCCGTCTGGTGTCATGGCCGACGATAGGTCGTACTTGACAAACGCCAGTTATGCCAGCGATGTTCTTTCAGAGGTTCCCACGATCGTCACTGGCCGACAGGTTGCAAGCGCTGCCAAGGCGGCCGTCGTCTCCGCATCCGTCACAAAGAGTACTACTTCACGCCCATCTATTCGTTCTCCCCTTACCGCCTCGTCATTTGGTCCGCAAGATGTACTGCATGAGGGCGAAGAGGGCCAACCCTTGCCTGTTCACCTTAATCCTTTCGCGGACCAACGATCTGCTGGCATTCGCAGCTCCATGGCAACGCAAGGCTCCTCGCAACCAGCCCAAGATGTAGACACTACAGCCCACCAGCATCCATGGAATGCGGGCACTGACGTTAACGACTCAGATCGTCCATTGAGCTCGATTACCCAGGCGGCCAGCGTCATTGGGGCGAACATCATGGATGCGACGCGTGTGCATCTCGGATTCTCGCAGCCAGCGAGTGCTTCCGTTGTCCCTGCTACACCATCGGTTGCGGGCTCGCGTACGCTAGTTCGTATGGCTAGTGGTCGCCTCGTTTCACCTTTCACTCCCAGTAATACGGGCCCTCTCGAACGTCAGCAGGAAAGTGCGATGGTAAATGTACAGGCGCGGGGGCAACCGTCAGAGAAGCCCCTGGCTAATCCCCAGCGCATGTCTATGAGCACGATGGCTTCGGGCGTGTCTGGTCGTGCAGATTCGATACTCGAGAGCTTCACTTTTGTACCACCATCGCCAATTTCTAACCGCCCGCTTCGCACCCCACCCCGCTCTCCACTTGCACAAGAATCGCACCAAGTTCCCAATCGCCCCACTCCTGCACAGGATGAAGTTTTAGACCCTCCCGATCGTCGTGTTCTTGGCATGTCTACAGGATCCCAACTCTCGTCCATGACTACGGGCCTTGGGTCATTCCCATTCCAGATTGATCATGGCGGTGAAGGTAGTCAATCCGAGGAGCCACCGATGGGTGTTCCCAACGGGCAGAGTCTTGACAAGTCCAAGCAGCGAGCGAGTCTTGACACGTTAGCACTTACGAAGGACTTGACATCGTATCCGTTAGGGTTCGATCGTCAGTCGAAAGAGAGCTTTGCGGTTTTCATGACAAGCAAGAGCTAAGCGTGGTCTGTTTTCAGTCACATCTCTGCATACCTTTTCTTATTTTTTTGGCCGATACCCTTCCTAACTCGGCGGCAACTTGTATCGATCTATGAATGTAAACTGGATTGCTTTCTTTTCGTAATGACCTCTATTCCTCTTTCTTT